>Ga0181566_10004844_pt1 | contig 10893 bp, 11 predicted proteins | sample 101ome_15_FD_133762 | JGI IMG/M metagenome (GOLD analysis project Ga0181566, IMG submission 133762) | Coastal salt marsh microbial communities from the Groves Creek Marsh, Skidaway Island, Georgia - 101402AT metaG (megahit assembly) | ecosystem: Environmental > Aquatic > Marine > Intertidal... | reverse complement strand
TTGTAATTATCATGCGGTCTGTTTAAAATTTTTTGGAACTCGGAATCAAGTTCTTCCCAAAATTTTACATCATCATCTGAAGTTATATTAACACTAGATTCACCAGATGATGAACTTCCTCCAGCAGCACCTCCAGCAGCACCTCCAGCAGCACCTCCAGCAGCACCTCCAGAAGAAGAACTTAAAGATATATCTGTTGTGGTGGTACTTGATCGATTAGAAAGAATATAATCAATAGGAAATACTTTTGTAGTTAAGTATGATATTCGAAGAATATTGTCTTCTAGAGAGTAAGAAAGATTGTTCTCTTTTAAAATGATGTTAAAAACTTCATTAATTGTTAAGTTCTTTAAATGAGTTTTATTTAAATTTCTATTTAGGAATTCTTCTGCATTTGGATCCGTGATGATGATAGTGAATTCACATTCATCACTAAGTTGTTCTACAAAATCAATAATCTTTGTTCCTTTAGTGGAACTGACAGTAAAAAGTTCATAAGTACAATCAGCCAACATACTTGATGAAGTGAAGATAGAGAGAAGTAAACCTGCTAGAAAAGAGTGTATAAGTTTCATGATATATCCTAGTTATTGTTAAATTTTAATTTTTTGTTTTTCTTTTCAGTGGAAAGAAAGTACGTTTGATTTTTATATGACAGTTCAACCCTTGTCCTTTCAATATCAGTAATTGTGAAAGAATCGATTTTTGCACCTACTTTATACCATTTTTTGTTTATAAAAGCTGCTTTGTTGATTATAGCATCAACAGAAAATTTCGGTATTTTTTTGTAAACAGGCTTAGAAGAATAGGCTTTGCGACTTTTTTTCTTGTAAGTTCTTTTACTACTCTTTTTGAGAGCTTTTTTACCTTTATAATCAATAAAGGGATCCTCTACTTTGTTTACATTAGAAACTGAAATGCCTAATCGAGGAGGTTTGATGGCATCAATTTTTTTGTCAACCCATTCAACTTCATTTGAAAACAAACAAATTGGTAGTAATAATAAAAAAAATTTCATTAGTATGTAATCCCCCAAACTGAGATTTTAAACTCACTGTTAAGTTTTTCATCAGCTTGAATTGTAAGTGTATGTAAGTCAATTACCAATTCACTTTGTTCTAAAGAGTTTATAAAGTTGACTGTGTTGTTATATTGACCATTAGATTTAATAGATATATCAAGAACATGACCAAATGTAGAGTTGGTTTTATTTAATGTATTGTGAAGGTTATTTAATTCAATATTGTGCGCGCGAGCATTTTTTGATATAGAATGTAAATACTCGCCCCAAGTTTGTTCATCGTATATAAGGAATGCTATTTCCTCAATTTTTCTTTTAATGTAAGCATTGTTTTCTTTGTACTTTTCTGTCGCAGCGAGTGCATTGGTAATTTCATTTTCAAGAATACGAATTTTTGATTCAGGGTTTTGTTGCAAGTATTTTTTATCAGTTGAAATTTTAGATTTCACCGATTTCACTTGAGCAACTTTTTTCTTGAAATCTTTTTCAGAACTTTCCCAATAAAGTAAGTAAGAAAAAGCAAATAAACTTGCAAATATTAGTATATAAGTCATGTATATATCTTTCTGACTTTTTTCTAAAAAATAACTGTCTATTTTCTGTAAGTAGTCTTCTATATTAATAATTTTTTTCATAATAGATTGACCTTTATTTCACTAATATAAGTGTCTTTTGTATCTTCCAAAGATATATCTTGAAGTGAAAATTCAAATTTTTTGTCATATTTTTTTGTTAAATATTCTAATAAATTGGTTATTTTTTTGTCATTGCTAGCTTGTAAGTAAAGTGTAAATTCTTTTCTATTTGTTTTTAGCTCTTCACTGTAAGTGATTTTTTGAACTTTAACTGAAAACTTATTTAAATCTTCAGCAAGTGCAGTAATTAATTTAGCTTTCATTGGATAATTAACTTTTACATTATGAATTTTAGTTAATGTGTCTTTTTTTGATTGATAATTTTCTTTTTCAACTTTCAGTAAAGTATTGGCACGTTTCTTTTCAGCTTCTTTTGTTTTAATGTTTGCTTCTCTGGTAACTTTTTCTGCATGAATTTTTTTATATTGATCATTTAAAATTTGATACTGTAACTCTTGCATATATGTTAAAGTCCAGTATGTTGCAGGATATATAAAAGCAAGAACTATTGAACCAGCAAGTACAAGTGAAAATTTCCCACTTTCACGTTTTAGAAATTTAGGTGGACGATGATAGCTTGAAAAGTTACAGTTATATTTCTCTTCTTCCGGAAGAGTAGAAGTTATTTGTAATAAAGCATGTATTTGATCTACAAATAAATCATCATTTGAAAAACCATAGTCAAAATTGAAATCATTTGACTCAATCCCTAGTTCAACTTCAGCAATTTCATAGAGTTTTGAAGCCATTTCAATTTGACTTCCTATGAAAACATTTTGAACTTTATCGATTTCGTATGCTTTTTTTACATAAGTTAGAATATCATTAATTGTTGAAAAAATTTCACGATAAAGTTTCAAAATGTATGATTTGAAGTCACTTTCTGTGTATTTGAGGTTTTCTGTAGATAAAAATCTCAAAAAATCTTCATAATCTACTTTTTCACCATAAAGTTCGCAAAATCTTTCATGCATCTCTTCGAAAGAATATTTCAAAGATTTAGTGTACACTAACTCTTTTTCATTATATATTGCTATAAATGCATCGCTTTTTTCAAGGTAAACAAAACAATGTATTCCACTCTCTTGCAATATCTCTTTTGAGTACAGTGATTTGATTAATAATGGCGAGGGTGTGATAGAGTCTATGTATTTGATTTGTGCAATAGATTCTGTAAAAGTACTTTGAAGATCAAGCGGGTCAACAATGAAGACTTGAAAATGACGATTTTCACCATCAGAATTTGCAAATGTTTCGAAATATTTAAACTGGTACTCAACCGCTTGATCTAACCCAAGCTCGTCATAAATTTTAATGTTTAATGCATCATCTATGTCTTCATCAGGGATGTTTTTACTTAAAGATATTTGATTGTTTATATATGTTTTAGAGTTAATATAAGACGTTACGAGTTGATCTTTAGCAAATTCAGGCTTTTCAGACTTTTTGAGAAAACTTGAAATACTACTTACATATTCATTTGTATAGGGATTTACTGAAAGTACACTACTAAAAGAGCTCTCTTTTTCTGAATCCATTATGTTGTATCCTATTTGAATTGAACCACTGACATGGAACAAAATTTATTGTTTTTATAAAATTCTATTCTGAAGCTTTCGCTTTCATTATCAATAGAATACCTTTTCATTAAAGAGTTCCTGTGAATCTTAATGCCACTTTCGTTATCCACACCTTTTGAAGTGTATCCAATAACATTCACACGAATACCATCTTTAGGTGCAATTTTAAAATTGTCTTTAGCGATAAAATATGAAGCTGAATGAAGAATTTTAGGTTTATCATCCACTTCTACATTTATCTCTTTAGGGCAGTCCGGATCAGTTTCAAAGTATTGAGGTTTCAATACCGTCACCTTCTTGTTACCTATAAATACATACTTTAACCCATTTTCATCTTTAACACTTCCTAGAAGGTGTGAAAAAGTAAAGTTATTGTCTTTAGATTGTATCGGAACATAACTTAAAGATTTTTTTAAACTAGATAAGTTTAGCAAAATATTATTATTAATTGTGAGAAAACCATAATCTTTTAATAGGGAATCGATCTTTTTTTCACTTAAAATAAAATCTTTTGTAAATTCAATACCCATAATTTTCATAAAATTTTCTATTGCAAGTAGTTGATAATACACTTTTTGAGCTAAAGAAGATAAGTTTTTGCTACTCTCTATTGCAAAAGCTGGTTTATTGTTTGTAACCGCAAAATATGTTAATGACAATTGCATCTGCTCATCTTCGAATTTTGTTTTTGTATTTCTAACATCAAAGGCATGATGATCCTGTAATAAAACTTTATTGATATTGTCACGCACTTGTGAAGCTATAGCATTTAAATTTCCAAATGGCTGATTTTGGTTAAGTTGACATTGGTCAATAACACATGTCTGTCCCCAAGCATTTGGATTAAATATATTTCCCTGAAAATCTTTTCTATAAAATCCATGTCCATCATGAAGGTTTAAAACTAAAGAAACTTCTTGTGATAAGATTAGCTCTTTTATGTCCTTAATTGTTTTAGCATCTTTATCATTTTTCTGTAGAAAAGAAAACTTTCTGTTCATGTCACCATATAAGCCACGAAGATTGTTTTGAATACTTTTCTCGTTTAGATTAGGAACAATCCAAAGGTTTTTAGAATGTATGGTGTAATGTTTAGCAAGTATAGATGCTGCAAAATAACTTCCTGGTTCATTTCCATGAATTCCTGCTATTACTAAAAGGGTTGTGTTGGAATCATGGTTTTCTTTTTTGATTATTTGTACTTTTGCTGATAGTATGAAAGGTATCAGTAATAAGACCCAGAGGAGTTTTATGGTAAGCAATGGCATTGTATGTATACCTCTTATTTTTCAGTAATAATCTCTAGTTTATCTTTATCGTTGAGCTTTAGTATCAGTGTTTTATAACCTTCAAATTTAAAACTATCAGATTTATAATATTCTTTAAAAGTCAGATAAAATGTATTGTCAAGATTTGGATAAGGAATAATATTTATATCATTAAATATAATAGTTTTTTGTTCTTGTTTATTGAAAATTCTAGTTTTATACTGTTTAAAACGTTCATAATTCATTCCATCAAATCTTTTGAAGTTTTTAGAATAAAAAGATAAGTATGTATTAATATCATTATAAATCCAGCTATATCTCCATTCAAATAATTGACTTAAAATGGTTGAAAGTTGATCTTTTGTAATTTTTTCATTCTGCTTGTTTGGATGAATAATCAGTAAAGTATTGTCTATATTTATCTCTTTATCCAAACAAACTATATTGTCATTGTTAATTGCTATACATCCTTTAGTGTAGTCATCTCTTTTTTGCTTTGTTGGAAGTCCATGAATCCAGATTCCTGAGCCATTTTTTCCTAAGTATAAATCATAAATATTTGGATAGTTTGTTACAAAAGCTAGAGGTCCATAAAAAGAATCAAGTTTTGATATTTTTTTTTCTAAATTGTATACACCAATTGGCGTTTTTAAGTCACCTTCTCGAACTTTGTCTCCTTTGGCTTTTCCTGTAAAAGCATTGTATTCTTCAATCAGTGTAAATTTATTTTTATTTTTTTTAAAAAGTTTTAGATTTGACTTAGACTTATTACAAGTTAAAATTGCATTGTATGATTCAAAGTAACCAAAAGATGTGTCTTTGTTTTTAACAATTGTATCCCAGTATTCCTTGTCTGTTAGAGCAAGGTCCATTCTTTTTTCTATACCATCAAGGCCATGCTTTCTATAGTCAGTAAGTATATTAGAGGCTTGAAGTGTCATATAAATACATGAAAGTAATAAGATTTTAATTAGCATGTTCGTAACCCATTTCCTGAAGAATTTTTTTGTCTTTGGTCCAACCTTTTTTAACACTCACTTGTAGGTCTAAAAAAGTTTTTTGTCTACTTAATGTTTCTATTTTTGTTCGTGCTGCTATGCCTATTCTTCTAATAGCTTCACCAGCTTTTCCAATGATAATCCCTTTTTGAGATTCTTTTTCGATAATTATGGTAGCATAAATTTTGTCTATATTTTTATCTTCAATTATTTTGTCAATAATCACATCTGATTCATAAGGGATTTCATCACTAATATTTTCAAAAATACTCTCTCGAATAAATCCTGCATAAATATCTCTTACAAGTTCATTTGTAAGATCTTCAGGATCAAATAAATATGGAGATTTTGGAAGTTGTTGTGAAATTACTTTTAAAAGTTCCTCGTGTCCAAGCTTTTTAGGAACAGCAACTGGAATAAGCGCTTCAAATTTTTCAGAATATTGTGAATATGCTGCGATTTTTTTAAAAAGTTTTTCTTTTGAAACCTGATCAATTTTAGAAAGAACGATAATGTGCTTTACTTTATTATTGTTAAGTTGTAAAAACTTTTCGTAGTGTTCTGTACTGTCAGTAATAGGAGCTAAATAGACTATCAGGTCACAATCTCCCATCGCTTTTAAAGCTTCATCAAGCATGAATTGATTGAGCATTTTTTCACGTTCGTGCAAACCAGGGGTGTCGACAAAAATGATTTGGGTGTTCTCATGCATTACAATTGCATTTGATCTTCTTCTTGTGGCATTTGCTTTTTGGGATACCATTGCGATTTTTTCACCAAGCAAAGAGTTCATTAATGTACTTTTACCTGCGTTAGGTCTTCCTATGAGTGAAACAAAACCTGCATGGGTTTCTTTATTGGAATTCGTATCTAAATCCTGCATCTAATTCCTTAACATATTAAAAATAGAAAAGATAACAATTATAAAATATATCTCGAAAGATCATCATCTTCAACAACTTCATCAAGTTTCTCATGAACATACTCTTTAGTTATAGTGTAAGTTTGTTCATTAAATTCATCTGCATTAAAACTAACTTCTTCAAGAATTTTTTCCAAAACTGTGTGTAGGCGTCTAGCACCTATATCTTCAGTTATTTCATTTGCACGATGAGAGAGTTTTGCTATTGCCCAAACTGCATCATCATCAAATTGAAGATCCATACCTTCTACTCCTAAAAGTGCTTGGTATTGCTTTAGTAAAGAGTTTTCAGTTTGAGTGAGAATTTTATATAAAGTTTCTTCAGTAAGCGATTCCAACTCAACTCTTAAAGGAAATCGTCCTTGTAACTCAGGGATTAGATCGCTAGGTTTGCTCACGTGAAATGCACCTGCAGCAATAAATAAAATATGATCAGTATTTATAACACCATATTTTGTTGTAACAGAACTTCCTTCAACGATGGGAAGTAAATCTCGCTGAACACCTTCTTTGGAAGGATCATTTCTTCCTTGAGATTTTTCACTTAAAGCTATTTTGTCAATTTCATCAAGAAAAATAATTCCACCATTTTCAGCTCGTCTAAGTGCTTCTGTATTAATGCTCGTCATATCAAGAAGTTTGTTACTTGCTTCGAGTCTTAGAATTGATTTAGCATCTTTGACAGTCACTTCTTTTTTGTTATCCTGCTTATTTAAGCTTGAAAACATCTGAGAAAGACTTTCTTGAACTTTAGCCATCTCTGGAGGTAAGTTTGAATCAGCAAGTTCCACATGAATTTTTTCAAACTCTAATTCAATTTTCTTATCATCCATTTCACCGTTTTCAACACGTTTTTCCATAGCTTCTAAAAGAATCTGATAATCATCCTTCTTACTTTCACTTGCTCCATTTGGAAGAGGGGGAAGAAGTTTTTCTACAATTTTGTTGATAACATAGTTGTCTATTTTTTCTTTTTGCTGCTCTTCTTGTTCTGCTTTCACTATAGAGATGGAATTTACCACAAGATCTCTTATCATGGATTCAACATCTCGTCCTACAAAACCAACTTCAGTGTATTTTGAGGCTTCTACTTTTATAAAAGGAACCTTCATCATTTTTGCTAAACGACGAGATATTTCAGTTTTACCAACACCTGTAGAACCGATCATCAAAATATTTTTAGGTGTGATCTCATCTTGAAGTTTTTTACTTAGCTGCATTCTTCTGTAGCGTGTTCTTAAGGCTAAAGCAATAGTTTTTTTTGCATCTTTTTGGGAAATTACATACTTATCTAAATACGTAACAATCTCTTTGGGGGTTAAATTCATGACTTGTCAGCCTCTAAAGTTAATGTTTTGATACTATGATTTGTGTAGACACATAGGTCAGCTGCAATGGATAGAGACTCCTTGATAAGCTCTTCTTCATCAAGGTTTGAGTGTTTTTTTAGTGCACGTGCAGCAGAAATTGCATAATTTCCGCCACTTCCTATGGAAGCAATTTCTCCATCTTCAGGTTCTACAACGTCACCATTGCCAGTAAGTATAAAGATATGATCGTTATTGAGTACAATCATCATCGCTTCTAATCGACGGAGAACTTTATCTTTTCTCCAGGCTTTTGAAAACTCTATCACTGCTTTTAAGATATCCCCTTTTTTATCTTGAAGAAAATCTTCAAACATCTCAAAAAGATTAAAAGCATCAGCTGTGCTTCCTGCAAATCCAGCCAAAATCTTACCATTCCCAAGAGTTCTAATCTTCGTTGCATTTCCTTTGAGAACAGTATCTCCAAAGCTTACTTGTCCATCGCCGCCAATTACAGCTTTTTTCTTACCTTTGTATGCAAGTATGGTCGTTGCATGCAGTTCCATTATTCGCCTTGAACATCAACGTGTAGTGTTGCATGAATTCCGTGGCCAAGTTTAAGATCAAGGTCGTGTTCACCAACAGTTTTGATAGCCACTTTATCTGTAATATGTTTTTTATCTATCTCTATATTGTGTTGCTCAATTAAAGCGTGCGCTATTTCATCTTTGGTTATAGCACCGAAAAGGTGACCATTTTGACCAAGCTTTTTAGTAATAATAATTTCAGCTTTATCAAGTTTCTTAGATAAGTCATTTAGTAAAGCTATTTCATCTTTTAAATCTTGTTGAGCTTGTGCTAGATCTGCTTTATGTTGAGCTACAACCTCTTCGGTTGCATGTTTTGCAAAACCTTTTCCAATTAAAAAGTTTTTACCGTAACCATCTTTTACCTCTTTGATTTCACCAGCTTTTCCAAGACTTTTCACATCTTTAATAAGTAGTACTTTCATTATCTCTCTTTTTCCCCACTATATGCAACGATTCCATAAGTAAGATTTCCAATCTTTGAATATCCCATATCTGTTAAAATTCTAGCAACATGAGCACTTCTACTACCTACATGACAATACACGATAATGTTATCATCTTTACCTAGATTTGCTTCGTCCCATGTTTGGAAAAAACTACTTGTTGGTACAAGCTTATCCGCACCTTTAATATGACCCATTTGCCATTCCATATGTTCACGAACATCTACAAGAGTAAAGTCAACCATTCCTAAATCTCTTGCTTCAAGTAATGAGATAAGCTCATCACCATCAACTTCTGATTTTGATACCAATACTTCACATTCCTCTTTTGTAAGACCACGAGAATGTGTATGAACAGCTTCTTCAAGCCCAAGTTCCAAACGAGTTTTTTCAGCAAATTCAGGTGAACAAAAAATTCCACAATGACATTTTCCATCTTCTGGAATCTCTTTTTCAATTGCAGGTGTACATGGGCAGATTCTGTTATCAACACTTTGGTATTTTCCTTCAACTTCTTCAACCATAAAACAAGGACAAAATTGTTTTCCATACATAATTTTGTTACGTGCTAGACCCATTTGCACACCTTCATTTACTTCATCTTGAGGATTGTAGACCCAACCTTTAGAATCACATACTTTGTCAGTAAATTTAATCGTTTTTTCTAGTTGTGCTTGAAACTCGGGTGAATTCATGTCAATTTTTATAATGCTCATATTTTGTTCCTTTTAATGTTTAGTGATTACGTTTTTTTCCAGCAATGATTCTTCGAAGTGCGTTTAAGCGTATAAACCCTTCTGCATCTTTTTGATTATACACTTCATCTTCTTCAAATGTTGAGTGTTCTTCAGAATAAAGTGACTTATCAGATTCTCGTCCAACAACTTCAACATTTCCTTTATAAAGTTTAAGTCTTACATTTCCTTGCACATACTCTTGAGTTTTGTCAATTGCAGCTTGAAGCATTTCTCTCTCTGGTGAAAACCAAAACCCGTTGTAAATAAGTTTTGCATAACGAGGCATCATCTCATCTTTGAGGTGTGCTTCTTCACGGTCAAGACAAATCGATTCAATAGCACGGTGTGCTTTAAGCATGATTGTTCCACCTGGAGTCTCGTAGCATCCACGAGCCTTCATTCCAACATAACGATTTTCTACAATGTCGATTCTACCTATCCCATGTTTATTTCCATACGTGTTAAGAGTTCTTAATATTGTAGCTGGACTCATATTTTCACCGTTAATAGAGATTGGATCTCCGTTTTTATATCCAATTGTGATGTATTCAGCAGAATCGGGAGCTTTCTCAGGTGAAGTAGTCCAAAGCCACATTGAATCCTCTGGCTCATTCATTGGATTCTCTAAATGAAGCCCTTCATAAGAGATGTGAAGTAGGTTTGCATCCATTGAGTAAGGGCTTACGGTAGGGTTACCATCTTTGTCAACATGTTTTTGATCAATTTTGATCCCATGCTCCCTTGCATATGCAAGTAGCTTTTCACGAGAGTTAAGGTCCCATTCTCTCCATGGGGCAATAACTGTGATGTCTGGATTAAGTCCAAGGTATCCAAGCTCAAAACGCACTTGATCATTACCTTTACCTGTTGCACCATGACTTACTGCATCTGCTCCCATTTTGTTTGCAATTTCGATTTGTTTTTTTGCAATAAGAGGTCTAGCAATTGAAGTCCCAAGAAGATATTCACCCTCATAGATCGCATTAGCTCTAAACATAGGAAAAACATAATCTTTAACAAATTCTTCTTGAATATCTAAAATAAAAATGTTTTCAGACTTAATTCCATTATCTAATGCTTTTTGACGAGCTGGTTCAACCTCTTCACCTTGACCTAAGTCAGCTGTAAAAGTGATCACTTCAGCTTTGTACTCCTCTTGGAGCCATTTTAAAATAATACTGGTATCAAGTCCGCCAGAATAGGCAAGAACAACTTTCTTAACTTCTTTTTTCATACACAACCCTAATTTTGGAAAATAAAATTGGTGGATTTTAGTGTAAAAGAGATTAAAAAATGGTTAGAGTGAAGTGTGGAAGTAAAACTTAAAGATGAAAAAAGGGTAAAGAGTTTTACCCTTTCGTGTCAAATAGCATACCAGTAACTTCATTGATT
>Ga0181566_10004838_pt1 | contig 10899 bp, 8 predicted proteins | sample 101ome_15_FD_133762 | JGI IMG/M metagenome (GOLD analysis project Ga0181566, IMG submission 133762) | Coastal salt marsh microbial communities from the Groves Creek Marsh, Skidaway Island, Georgia - 101402AT metaG (megahit assembly) | ecosystem: Environmental > Aquatic > Marine > Intertidal zone... | reverse complement strand
AGGTTGAAATAGGTATGATTGGTAAGATTCACAATCGTCGGCTTATCTGAAGTGGCTTTTATTTGGATTTTAAGTTCGTTATCTGAAGTAAGGATGTAAGTGGCTTGGGTAATCAGTCTGCCAGGATAGCCTTCCTCTCCATCTGGACTTACATAGTTAAAAACAACACCGAGATCGCTTTCCATTGCCTTGCCAGCCCAAACACGCTTGTCGAAGCCCTGCAACCCACCGTGCAAATGATTGGCCCCATTATTGGTTGCAAGCTGATAATGGATACCGTCTAGGGAAAATTGCCCGGCAGCAATTCGGTTGGCATAACGACCCGCAATACAACCGAAATAAGGGCTTTTGCTAAGGTAATCATCGAGGGAGGAAAAACCGAGAGACACATTTTCTAGTTTACCATCACGATCCGGGAGGATGATTTCCCGAACGGCAGCTCCAAACTCAAGGATACTTACCTCAACCCCATTCTCATTAATCAAACGGAATTCATGGACTTTGGAACCATCGGCCAATTGACCAAAAACTCTTTTAGAAATAGTCATCTTCTTTTTAATGTCGGGTTGATCTGGGCTATCAAGACCAAGGGTGTTTTTTCCAGTCTCATAAAAACCAGTGCCTTTTTCGACTAGGTAGGACCAGCCTTCCTCAGCTTTTTTTTGGGTATTTTGTCCGATCTCCTTAAGAGAACAGGAAGGTAGTAAGGATGTTGAAACAAGGATCAAAAAAAGTTGGAAATAAAGATTCATTCTCATATCTGAAAAGCAAGGTTCTTCGAAGGCCTACGATCTAACTAATCAATGAGGGCACTGGCAATCATAGTTTGCGCTTAAATCGATTCTCAAAATCTCTGACTGGAATCTCGAAATAAGTGGGCTTTCCTTTGGGGCAAACATAGGGGTTCCGGCAACCCAATAATTGTTCCACCAGATGAATCATTTCTGTGTCGGTAAAGCCCTCGTTATTTTCGTATTTGTAATTGGCCTGCCTTTCCAAAGCTTGCCTGGCCAGTGACTCCACTCGAGGGGCACCATCACTTTCCCTGGCAACCTCAAGAAAGTCTCGCAAAAAGTTCGATGCATATTCCGATTCAAGCCAGTGGGGACATCCCTCTAACCTGTAAAAATTCCTGCCAAATTCTTCTATGATAAAACCTAAATTACGGAGTTTGCTTAAACTGACTTTAAGATTCGCACTATCAATACCGTCAAGCTCAAGGGCTTCGGGTATGAGTAAAGTTTGTGACGATGCTTGATCGGAATCCCTGAAACTATCTTCCAATTGCTCAAAGCGAACCCTCTCGTAGGCAGCCCGGGCATGTAAAGCAACAACCCCGTGGGGGGTGGTGAAAATGGCAAGATTTCCGTGAGGACAATCGAGAAACTTCCATGCCGCACCCAGTTCCCTTCTTTTACCAACTATTTTTCGTTCGATAATTTCTTGGGCAGGAAAGTGATGCGCTTCATTTTTGTGGTTCAGTTGGCCATCCAACAGCAAGCTCTCATTGGTTAGAGTCTCCGCAGATTCAAAGGTTTCTTCTTTCAAGCTAGGATCCAATGTACTGTTCGAATTTCCAAAAATCTTGAGGGCCTGAGGATCGATTTGAGGAACCAGCTTCCCATTTTCCTTTTCATATTCGACTATCCCCTCCGAACTTTGGGATTGAGGTGCTGGCGAAGACATCGAACGATTATGATCTAAGATTTTACTAATGATGAAGGATCTTACTTCTGGCTCATTCCGAAAGCGGATCTCACGTTTTGAGGGGTGAACATTTACATCCACTGCGGCAGGATCAATTTCCAGAAAAAGAATGGCGAGGGGGAATCTTCCTTTCGGTACAAAAGTATGAAATGCCTCGATCACGGCATAGGATATGGTTTTACTATCCACCGGTCTTCGATTCACAAAAAACATCATCTCTTTTCGTGTAGAACGACTTTGGCCTGGCTTTCCCAACAAGCCATTCAGGGCAAAACCTTCTCCCCTTGAGTCAAAAGGCATCAGCACGTCTGCTAGCACGCCACCAAAAATTTCTCTTACCCGATCGATAGGAACTTCACATGCAGGAGACCGGAAAAGGGTCCGACCGCTTTCTATGAGTGAAAAAGTTATCGATGGATGAGCCAGAGCATATAACTTAGCCAGATGAATGAGATGAGTGGCTTCAGTTACTTCAGTCTTAAGGAATTTTCTCCGTCCCGGAACAGAATTAAAAAGATGGGACACCTCAACCCTGGTCCCTGGAGGCATGCCACACTCCTTACAATGAATCATCTTGCCTCCATTGACCAAGATCTCGGAACCATCCAATGCCTTTTCCGATCGTGTTCTAAGTAAAAATCGACTCACGCTGGCTATTGACGGGAGGGCCTCTCCTCGAAAACCGAATGTCTGAACTTGATTTAGATCAATTGCCTTACGAATCTTACTGGTCGCGTGCCTTTCAAGGGATAACAGGGCTTGATCTTGCTTCATCCCGATACCGTCGTCCTCTACCCTGAGGTAGGACTTTCCCCCATTGCGAAATTCAATTTCTATTTTCTTGGCTCCTGCATCGATACTGTTTTCGACCAGTTCCTTGAGAACAGCAACGGGGCGCTCAACCACTTCGCCCGCGGCGATTTGGTTTGCTACTTGATCTGCGAGAATACGAATTTCGGGCATCTCTCTTCCGTAAAACGGAACAAGCTGGTCGACAATGGGAAAAAGATAAAATGGATTCGAGCTTGGGACGTATAACAATCTCTGACATAGGTATTTGACTGCTTATTATGTCGAATGCATTAAAGAACCAAGCCAGTCCATACCTCAATGAACTGGCGGATCAGCCTGTTCATTGGCAACCCTGGGGGAAGCCTGCCTTCGAACAGGCACGAAAAGAGGATAAACCCGTACTTGTTTCCATCGGCTACTCCTCATGCCATTGGTGCAAACAGATGTCTCGGGAAAATTACGCAGATCCATACATCGCATCGTTAATGAACCGTTGTTTTATTTGTATAAAAGTAGACCGGGAAGAACGCCCCGACTTGGACCTCTTGTACATGGAGGCATCGCGTATGTTTAATCAGTCCGCAGGATGGCCCTTACATGCTTTCTGCTTGCCCGACGGATCTCCTTTTTGGTGCGGCACCTATTTCCCCAAGAATGATAATGGACAAGGTCTGGCTCCATGGCCTCAAGTTCTTCTACGTATTGCAGAACATTACAGCCATAAAAAGGATGAGCTCAAAGAAAATGGTAAAAATGCCCTGGCCAATTTGAGCCATTCGAACCATTCCCAAATTTCTGACCCAAGAGAATGGAGAAATGAACTGATCTTAGAAGCAGCTGAATCTCTCATTAAATCTCATGATAATGAGGAGGGGGGCTTTTCTCCGGCACCCAAATTTCCATCGCCCATGAAAATGGATTTTTTGTTTGCTTTGGGTGAATCCCAAATCGCCAGAAACAATCCCCAATTCGCCGACAAAATCATATCCTGCCTCAAAAAAACGCTCCACAGCATTGGAAATAAAGGATTATTTGATCACATAAGAGGCGGTTTTTTTCGTTACTGCCAAGACCGAGAATGGCAGATACCGCACTTTGAAAAAATGCTATCGGATAATGCTCTGATGATTTCCACTTTTTCAAGATCCTGGAGGAGATTTAGAAATATCGAAGACCGTAGGGTCATGGAGAAAACTCTCCAATGGATCGATATCGAAATGGGAAACACCGAAGATGGATTCGCATGCTCTCTTTCTGCAGAATCGAACGATACAGAAGGGGCGTACTACCTCTGGACCACGGATGAATTACACAAAACCCTGGGCAAAGCGGATACCGCATTGGTTCAAGGCAACTGGAGAAACATTCCCTTGAATTCAGGTTTTGCATACCTTCCCCAGAAGATTGATGACTTGTCGATTCCTCGGGACAAAAATTCAGCCATACTTCAAAAACTTGCTCAAGGAAAGAGAGATTCAGACAAACCTCAAATAGACCCTAAACGATCTTGTGCCCAGCATGCCCTGTTGGTTCGGGCTTGGGTCGATGCGGGAATCGCATTGAAAAACCCTTCTCTGATCGAGCGGGCTCACAAATTATTATCTTGGATGGATCGAGCATTTAGGCTACCCGATGGCAACGTATCCTCCCTGCACTACCCGGACCATTCGCAAAGTGCATTTGGTTTCCTTGAAGATTATGTACTGTGGACCGAGGCGATTCTAACTTTTGGTGCGATCTCTGAAGTTTGGGGATTGGGTAAACTTGAATCTTGGGTCAAAAAGGCAGAAACCCTTTTAGATTTGACCGTAGAAAAATTTAAAGACACCACCCTTCCTGGTTTTTTTACATGTCCCAATGATCTATCAGACCCTGGACCTACTCGAAAAAAATCATGGTATGATCATGCCATGCCTTCTGGTAATTCATCCCTTCTTCGCTGTTTTAATCTTTTAAGTGAAATAGGAAATAAAACAGAACAGTGGAAATTAGAATATGAGGAAGCCTTGGGCGGTTACCCCAAAATTGCCCAAGTTACACCGGATGGTATCGGACATGCCCTTAGTGCACTTACCGAAGCAGCGATTGGACTCATCCAAATTAGTGCACCCATAACTACATTAAAAGCCATTGTAGATGAAATGGAGTGCCTTCCCTATCGCCCTATCTTTTTCAGGCAACAACCCCAAGTGGAAATCAAAATTAATCAACTACCCGTTCAAATAAACCAAACCACCCCACAGGCAATGATCGAAAAAATTTGGGAGCAGTAAAACTAGGATTTCTTCTTCGCCATTAATTTACTCAACGAACGACCATCTTCGCGGACCACTTTTTCTGCGATCTCTTTTACATCGTATGGCTTTCCATGCAAAACCAAGGAAGCCACATTAATGGCGGCTCGGATTAATTTGGAATCAGTCTTCACCCTGTGACCCGTCTTGGATAAAACCCGCTCCACTTCATCAAGCCTATTCAAATCATCTTCCGTGAGTGTGATCGTACGAACCACTCTCTTGGGCAAATTGTAATCATCTTTCTCTGGCATGGACTAGGTCTCTAGGAACGGATTTCAGTGTCGTAAGGTGAAAGATGCAATTGAAATAGTTCTGTAAATCTCAAAAGATGATATGGAATCAAAGTATAGGATCAGCAAGAGTTAGTTTCGGTTAATGCAATTTAGATCTTCAAAAGATCTTTTTAACCTTTCAACAAAAGCAACTTCCCCGGCTCTTAGCCAAACTCGAGGGTCATAAAACTTTTTGTTTGGTTTATCATCTCCTTCAGGATTTCCCAGTTGGGCGTGTAAATAATCCTTCTTTTCTTTGTAGTAACCATGGACTCCATCCCAGAATGCCCATTGCATATCGGTATCGAGGTTCATTTTAATCACACCATATCCGATCGCCTCACGAATTTGCTCCCGGGAAGAACCGGAACCACCATGAAAAACAAAATCAATTGGTTTTCCAGATAGACCATGCTTTTCCTTAACGAATTCTTGGGAGTTTTTAAGAATTATGGGAGTTAGTTCAACATTTCCTGGTTTGTACACGCCGTGAACATTACCAAAAGCGGCCGCCACGGTAAACCGATGGCTCACCGATGAGAGCGTTTCATAGGCCTGATTGACTTCTTCAGGTTGGGTATAGAGACGGGCACTATCGATATCGGTATTGTCCACTCCATCTTCTTCACCTCCGGTCACTCCAAGTTCGATTTCAATGGTCATATCCAACTTATCCATCCGCTCAAAATACTCTTTGCAGGTGGACAAGTTGTCATCAATAGGCTCTTCCGAGAGATCCAGCATATGAGAACTGTAGAGAGACTTCCCTTCACGGTCATAAAACTTTTCACTAGCATCCAACATTCCATCAATCCAAGGAAGCAATTTTCTGGCAGCGTGATCGGTGTGCAAGATCACCGGAACACCATAGGCTTCCGCCATGGCATGAACATGTAAAGCTCCGGAAACAGAACCAGCAACCGCACCCCTTTGACCTTCATTATTCAGGCTTTTACCAGCAAAAAATTGTCCACCTCCATTTGAAAATTGAACCATCACAGGAGAATTAACCGCCGCCGCGGTTTCGATCACAGCGTTTACGGTATGGCTGTTGACCACATTGACCGCGGGTAAGGCGTATTCATTTTCTTTGGCATCGTTGAAGATTGCCTGAACGGCATCTCCAGTTGCTACTCCACCTGGAAATTTTTTACTCATAATAAAATTGTTAGTTTTTTGGGTTTTCGATTTTTTTGCCACAACTAAGAATCACAGGCAAAGAAATTTTGGGGGTTTACCAAGATTTATGGCTAAAAGAACTCAGTTCAACAAGTCATCGATGTTGGAAGAACCAAGGGCTTTCTCCACTTCATCAAGCTTAATAAAAGTTGTTCTTGTATGGGGTAATTTATATTTTTTGAAGACTTTTTTATCAAGCAGGTAGTAAAGCTTTCGCCTAGATATGCGCAGTACCTTAGCCGCTTCTGATATTTTAAGAATTTTAGGAGCAGGGGGCTTGCGAATTTCCCTCATCGATTCCTGTTGATCCAAGAGAGATTCCTCCATTTTTCCGATTCTTTCATCCAAGTTATTAAGTTTATCTTTAATTTCAGAGAGAACTAGGAAAATAACTTCGTTTTCGATCGCTTCCCTATCTTTTACACCAAGTTCCATTTCCTTTTGGTTGCGAAAATGAAAAGCATCGATGCGCGTGCGAAAATACTTTCGGTACCTTTTTTTTCGATAGGTCCAGGAAATGCAATGTGGGGATGCACGATCTTTGGCCAAAGAGTATGAAATTTTCATGAATTGTGTTTGCTCAAGAAAGTAGAATGGGTTTAAGAAAGTGTCACCACCCTTAACCCAAGTTCTTAGAATGAGCGATAAAAACTTTCCCGATGTAATCCGTGAGATTCATGACCAAGACCAAAGGTTTGGTAAGGGGGCCTATTATTTCATCCGGGAAGCACTCGATCACACCCTCAAAAATATGGAAAAAAACCAGCAGGGCAAAGGCGGCCATGTATCGGGTAATGAATTGCTTGAAGGTATCCGAGAATATGCTCTTGAACGATTTGGGCCCATGACTCAAACCCTCATGGATCATTGGAATATTCGACAATGTCGGGACTTTGGCGAAATTGTTTTCAACCTTGTGGAACATGGAATCCTTGGTCGAACCGAAAACGATTCACTGGAGGACTTTGAACAAGGGTATGATTTCCAGCAAGCTTTTGTGGATCCCTTTTTGCCGCAATCGCATAAGACTCCACCTCCGGAACTTAACTGATCAACAAATCTTTACTGTTTCTAAAGCCGGAAGATTGCATATAAAAATAGAATTAAAGCGGTCAACCCGATTGCTTGGTAATATAACTTCAATCTTTTTCGGCCACTCCCTGAGCCAAACATACCTTCGTTGTATCTTTCTTCTTTTTCTTCTACGCACATCTTGCGGGAACAAATTGGGCAGGAGAGACCGTCTTTTGAATGCCACTCAAAGTCGCACTTTTGACAGGTATGAAAATCATCATTCATTGCTTCAAATAACCGTTTGTGATGATTGACCTTGCACAAATCTTATAATTTAAAAAGAAATATCTTCTTCAGCACCTAGATGAAAGGTACCAGCCCAGCCCAATTTTGCCCGATCCATTCTTTTCATTGGATCCTCGTTGTTCTTTGTGTCTTTTCCCCAATCAACACTTCAGTTGGATCTGCTTTGAAAGAAGAGCTCACTGCAGTCCAAAGAAAAGCACTTGACGGTGACAAATACTATCAGGGTGCACTCGCTCTTTTTTATAAATATGGTGAAAAAGGTCTCCCTATTGATCTTGGCGAATCAGAAAGGTGGGCGAAGCTTGCAGCCAAAGTGGATGGAGGTGTGGGAATGGCCGTTCTTGCATCGATTGAATTGGAACGGAATAAGATTGAACGCGGACAATTCCTTTATGATGAAGCCTACCTGCATTCCAACCTGCGAGATTTAGCCAAAGCGAAAGACCCTATCGCCCTCTTTTGTGTGGGATTGATGGAGATTGATAATCCTCCGAGGAATGTAGAAAAAGGCATGAGGAATTTGGAACGTGCTGCAGACCTTGGCTTAGCCACGGCTCAAGCTACACTTGGAATGATTTATTTCACCGGTATTGGCGTGCCAAGAGACCCCCAAGAGGCGGTATCGTGGTCATCTAAAGCCGCCCGGAGTAAGCTACCCCTCGGCATGTTTTATTTGGGTATGGCTTACTCAACTGGGGATGGATTATCTCGAAATAACGACTTTTCAAACCGTTGGATCCGTGCTGCAGCGGATAAAGGCTTAGTCATGGCACAACTCCAATTAGGAATGAAACTCGCCTTGGGAGATGGCATTGAGCGAAACTTAGATCATGGTGTTCAATGGTTGAGGGAGGCTTCGAACGCAGGTTCCTCTGAAGCCGCCTTACAACTAAGGCGCTTCGAGAATTTGCTAGTCAAGGGCCCTAAACGCCCCTCATCTATTTCCGATCAAGAACGTCAACCACTGAACTCCTTAGCCCAAAATTCGGCCATCCTTAAAAACAAACAAAACACTTCCCACAAGGTTTCTAGTCCGAGACCCAACCTCCCCAAAGAACGGCCCTCCCCCAAGTTGGGCCCTGCCGAAATGGCCTTTAACATTATCACCGATGAAAACAGTGAGTTGATCGCCAATCAATTTCTCAAGGAAATTGCGGGTCAGGGAAAAACCGAAGGATTTCGCAAAAAAGGCTTATCCCATTATAGAAAGCAGGAATTTAATCTTTCCCGTGAGAATTTCCTCAAAGCAGCCTTGGACAATGACGCCATTGCCACCCGCTACATTGGAATCATGTTTTTTTTAGGCCAGGGAACCCAGCAAAATTATAAAAAGTCAGAGGAGTGGCTTGCACAGGCCCTTATTCTAGGAGACAACGAATCCAATCGCTATCTCAGAATTGCAAGACAGTATAGTAAAAGGTAAAAGGGAATATTGAAATAGACCCCTTGCCTAATTGAAAGATTAAATCTTCAAGTTATCTTTCAATGATTGAACTGCTTTTTCCACATTTTCCCGATGGCCAAAAGCACTAAGACGGAAGAAACCCTCCCCTGCAGGTCCAAAGCCAGACCCTGGTGTACCCACCACATGACATTCTCCGAGCAACTTATCAAAAAAGTCCCAAGAGGATACTCCATCGGGAGTTTTCAACCAGACATAAGGGGCGTTGCCCCCTCCATAGGTAGTAATTCCCAACGAAATTAAACCTTCGTTGATGATGCTCGCGTTCTCCAAGTAGAAGGCAACCTGAGCGTCAGTCTGCTCCCTGCCTTGTTCCGACAAGGCAGCCAGTCCGCCCATCTGGACCACATTGGAGGCACCGTTAAAAAAAGTATTCTGCCTACGGGTCCACAAAGCATGGACTTTGCCTGCCTCGGAATCCTCCGTTCGCAAAGACTTGGGCACGATAGTCCAGGCAAGGCGTACCCCAGTGAATCCTGCGGTTTTGGAAAAACTGTTCATCTCAATGGCACAGGTGTCTGCACCTTCGATTTCATAGACGGAACGGGGAAGGTCTGGATCGGTGATAAAGGCGGCATAAGCAGAATCGAAAAAGATCACCGCTTTGTGCTCATTGGCGTAATCAACAAACTTTTTCAACTGTTCTTTGGTCGCCACAGCCCCAGTTGGGTTATTGGGACTGCAAATATAAATGAGGTCTACCTTGCGGTCTGGGAGCTCGGGGAAGAAACCGTTTTGCTCCGTACAGGGCATGTAGACCAATCCGTCGTATCCAGATTCGCCAGCATCTCCCGTACGACCAAAGATGACATTGCTGTCCACATATACAGGATAGGCAGGGTCCTGCACCGCCACCACACAGTCCTGAGAAAAAATACCCTGAATGTTGGCGGAATCCGACTTGGCCCCATCCGAAACAAAGATTTCGGACGGATCAAGCGATACACCCCGTTCAGCATACAAATCAGCTAGGGCCTGACGCAAGGGAAGCACCCCTTCGGACGGGCCATACCCGGAATAGCTTTCCTCTTTCCCAAGAGCAAGAACCCCATCACTTAGCCCCTTTAAAACAGCGGGCACAATCGGTTCAGTCGTGTCCCCGATGCCAAGTCGTAAAACTTGAGCTCCAGGGTTTTGTTCCATAAAGGCGTTGGTTCGGCGGGCAATCTCAGGAAAAAGGTAACCCGCGGCGAGCTTATTGTAATTGGTATTAATTCTTGCCATAAAGATTACCTCCATATCGCAAAATTAGCCCGAGGAAAAGCGGGGAATTAAAGAATTATCCGCAGCTGGGGCATCTTTGGTCATCCCGCTTGCCAAGTGCTTACCTGTAAGCTATGAGTAAATCTTTTCACACTAACATGAAACGAACCCACGACTGCAACGAGTTACGCCCAGAAAACGCCGGAAGTTCCGCCAACCTAATCGGCTGGATTGATTCCCTGCGCGACCACGGAGGAGTATTCTTTCTCGACCTACGCGACCGCGAGGGCAAGACTCAGGTCGTGCTCGATCCGGACAATGGGGAATTGTCCGCCCTCTTTTCCCGACTCAAACCAGAAAGTGTGATCGAAGTATCCGGCGAGGTTCGGGCCCGGGACGAAGGTACGGTTAATCCTAACCTGCCCACCGGCGGGATCGAGCTTTTTGCCCAGTCCATCACGGTGCATAACCAGTCGAAGACACCCCCCTTCCCGATGGATGATTCCGCAGATAAGGTAAGCGAGGACCTCCGTCTCTCCTACCGCTACTTAGACCTGCGCCGACAGTCCAACCTCAAGGCTCTGAAATTGCGCCACCGAGCCTCCCATGCTATCCGCCAGTATTTTGACGGACAGGGATTTCTCGAGGTGGAAACACCTATCCTTTT
>Ga0181566_10004834_pt1 | contig 10905 bp, 10 predicted proteins | sample 101ome_15_FD_133762 | JGI IMG/M metagenome (GOLD analysis project Ga0181566, IMG submission 133762) | Coastal salt marsh microbial communities from the Groves Creek Marsh, Skidaway Island, Georgia - 101402AT metaG (megahit assembly) | ecosystem: Environmental > Aquatic > Marine > Intertidal... | reverse complement strand
TTTGAGGACATGGTCGCCTATCAAGAAGAGGTTCGAGACCCAACTCGTATAGTTGAAGTTCTCAATCGTGTTATAATGAACGCAAAACGCGCTTCCGCTCCGGCTCAAATCAATATACCGCGAGATATGTGGACCCAGGTAATAGACATTGATCTTCCTGCGATGGTTGAATTCGAGCGCCCAAGCGGTGGTGATAATGCAATTTCAGAGGCTGCTGAAATGTTATCTTCTTCGAAAAACCCTATAATCTTGAACGGAGCAGGGGTTGTTTTGTCTGAAGGAGCGATAGATGCATCAAAAGCGCTCGCTGAGCGCCTGGATGCAGCAGTATGTGTCGGATATCAACACAATGATGCATTTCCCGGTTCACACCCACTATTTGCCGGTCCCTTAGGATACAATGGGTCCAAGGCTGCAATGGAATTGATCAAAGATGCAGACGTTGTTTTATGTTTGGGAACAAGATTAAACCCATTTTCTACACTGCCAGGCTACGGGATCGATTATTGGCCAAAAGACGCAAAAATAATTCAGGTAGATATTAACCCTGACAGAATAGGTTTAACTAAGAAGGTGAGTGTAGGTATCATTGGTGATGCGTCACTGGTAGCGAGCAAAATTCTATCTAAGCTATCTGACACTGCGGGTGATTTTAATCGGACTGAAAGAAAACAGAAGATCGCAGAAATAAAATCTCGATGGGCACAACAACTAAGCTCTATGGACCATGAAGAAGATGATCCCGGCACAACCTGGAACCAACGAGCACGGACAGATAAACCTGACTGGATGTCCCCGCGAAAGGCATGGCGAGCTATACAAGCTGCGCTTCCCAAAGAAGCAATAATATCTTCCGACATCGGAAATAATTGCGCTATTGGAAACGCCTATCCAACATTTGAGGAGACAAGAAAATATTTAGCACCCGGCCTTTTTGGCCCATGTGGTTATGGATTACCATCAGTCGTTGGCGCCAAGATCGGCCGACCAGACGTTCCAGTAGTAGGTTTTTCAGGAGATGGCGCCTTTGGAATTGCCGTAAATGAATTAACTGCAATTGGCAGAGAAGAGTGGCCAGCGGTAACACAGATCGTTTTCCGAAACTATCAATGGGGTGCGGAGAAACGAAACTCAACACTTTGGTACGACGACAATTTTGTTGGTACAGAGTTAGATACTCAGGTTTCGTATGCTGGTATTGCCAAAGCCTGTGGTCTGCAAGGCGTCGTAGCAAAAACAATGGATGAGCTGACCGAGGCACTTCACACGGCGATCAAAGATCAGATGGAAAATGGGAAAACGACGTTAATTGAAGCAATGATTAATCAAGAACTGGGCGAACCCTTTCGTCGTGATGCAATGAAGAAACCAGTTGCAGTTGCCGGTGTTTCTGCTTCAGACATGCGCGAACAAGTGGTTTGAAACAGTAATGCAACCGGGTCTAAAACGACCATTGGATCTGGCTATGGAAATAACCAGATCCAGCCCATTCAAAATCTCTCTGAGTGAAGGCACTGAACCAAGAGTGGTTGAAGCGGCAGTGAAGGCGGTAAACCTCGGCATAGCCAAAATAATTTTAGTAGGACACTTAGGTAAAATCAAAGAACAGCTTGAACAGTACTCATGTTCAAAACCTGATCATATTGAATTGCACGATCCAATAACATCTTCATTGAAAGAGGAATTTTCAAAGTCTTTTTATAATTTGAGAAAACATAAAGGGATCACAAGGGCTGAAGCCAAAAAACAAGTTGCATCAAATCTTGTATATGCTGCCTTACTTGTAAAACACGGATACGCGGACGGCACTTTGAGCGGCTCAGTAGAGACTACATCAAATGTTGTAAAAACAGCTTTATGGGTAATTGGAAAAGCGACAAACGTGAATACAGTTTCAAGCTGTTTTTTAATTTTTCCAAAAACATATGAACCTATGATCTATGCAGATTGTGGCCTGGTTATAGAACCTAATGAAAGTGAGCTAGTAGACATAACAATAGCGGCCAGTCAAACTTGTAGAGCCCTTTTAAAGTCCGACCCAAGAGTTGCATTACTATCTTTCTCGACCAAAGGGAGCGCAAACCATAAAAATATAGAAAAAACAGTAGGAGCACTGAAAAAATTAAAAGCACTCCTGCCTGATTTACTGATAGACGGAGAACTACAATTCGACGCGGCAATTGACTCTGTAGTTGGAAACAAAAAGGCACCTACCTCCAAAGTTGCAGGAAATGCAAATGTAATGATCTTCCCAAATCTAGATGCAGGAAATATAGCATATAAAATCACGCAAAGGCTCGGTGAAGCTGAAGCATACGGACCAATTCTCCAAGGATTAGAAAAACCCGCGAATGACCTATCACGCGGTGCATCGCCGCATGACATTACTCAAATGATAGCAGTTACTGTACTTCAGGCGGCTGCACGATTACAACCTGACTCTAAATAAGCCATTTTTATCAAAGCCAAGCAAAGGGTGTACATGAAGGACCAACCATATTTGGACACATCACCAGAGGTAAGCGACGAAGTTCGCAAAACCACTTGTTATATGTGCGCCTGCCGCTGTGGCATAAATGTGCACGTAAAGAATAACAAAGTGTCTTACATTGAGGGGAATAAGGACCATCCTGTTAATAAGGGAGTGTTATGCGCAAAAGGGTCTGCTGGGATTATGCAGATAAATGCGCCTTCGCGACTAAAATCTCCCCTTAAACGGGTTGGGCCAAGAGGATCGGGTGAATTTGAGGAAATCACATGGGAAGAAGCTTTAAATTTAGCGACTACTTGGTTAAAGCCTATTCGTGAAAAAAATCCAGAAAAGTTGGCATTTTTTACTGGTAGGGATCAATCTCAATCCTTTACATCTTTTTGGGCACAAAACTTTGGCACGCCTAATTATGCGGCGCATGGTGGTTTTTGCTCGGTTAATATGGCAGCAGCGGGCATCTATACAATGGGTGGCGCGTTTTGGGAGTTTGGACAACCAGACTGGGAGCATACAAAGCTTTTTATGCTGTTTGGGGTCGCAGAGGACCATGATAGCAACCCGATAAAAATGGGCATAGGAAAACTAAAAGCCAGAGGAGCAAGAATTATCGGCATCAACCCGATAAGAACTGGGTATAGTGCTGTCGCTGATGACTGGGTGGGTATTACACCAGGAACGGACGGCTTATTTATAATGTCACTTATCCACCTTTTGCTAAAGGCAGGAAAAATTGATTTAGCTTACTTAAGCCAATTCACAAATGCACCTGTGTTAGTGGATAATGACACGGGCCTGTTATTAAAAGATAAAAATAATAAGGAGCTTGTGATAGATCAAAAGTCTGGAAAGCTCGTTACCTACGACACGACGAATATAAGTCCAAGCCTAACCGCAAGCCATAACGGTCACCAAACAGTATTTTATCATATGATAGAGAAATACTTATCAGATGAGTTCAGCCCTGAAGCAGTTTCAGAGCGAACGGGGATCAAGGCTGGGAAGATTAGGGCTATTGCGACTGAAATTGCTAGAGTGGCATTTGAAGAAAGTTTCGAGATCGCTGAACCATGGACAGACTTTAGAGGTAAAAAGCATAAAAAAATGGTTGCAAGACCAGTTTCTTTTCACGCTATGCGTGGAATATCAGCACATTCCAATGGATTCCAAACTTGTAGGGCTTTACATGTCCTGCAAATTATTCTTGGAACGGTTGAAGTTCCTGGAGGCTTTCGATTTAAGCCTCCTTACCCTAAGCCGAGTTCGATACATCCAAAACCACACTGTAAAGTAACGCCAGGGGCTCCTTTAGACGGCCCTCACTTAGGTTTTGTGCATGGACCTGAGGATCTATGCCTTAAGCAAGATGGTTCTCCAGCTCGCATTGACAAAGCATTCACTTGGGAAAACCCTATGTCAGCACATGGGCTGATGCATATGGTAATTTCGAATGCACATGCAGGTGACCCATATAAAATTGATACCCTCTTTATGTACATGGCAAATATGAGTTGGAACAGCTCGATGAATACAAAAGGTGTCATCGAAATGCTAACCGATACGACTGATAGCGGCGATTATGTAATACCTCACATTATTTACTCTGATGCTTACAGTTCAGAAATGGTTGCCTATGCCGATCTGATTTTGCCAGATACAACTTACTTAGAACGACATGATTGTATTAGCTTACTCGATAGACCTATTTGTGAAGCTGATGCTGTCGCAGACTCCATTCGGTGGCCAGTAATCAACCCGGACAGAGATGTCAGAGGGTTCCAAAGTGTGTTGTGTGATTTGGGAGCACGGCTAAAACTACCTGGTTTTATAGATGATGACGGTGATGCTAAGTTTAAAGACTATGCAGATTATATAGTAAACCATGAAAGAAAACCCGGGATTGGCCCGCTAGCTGGCTGGCGTTCAAAATCAGATACGGGTAAGGGTCCACCCAATCAAAAACAACTCGAACTATACATTAAAAATGGTGGGTTTTGGACCAAACATGTGCCCAAAAATGCTAGATACTACAAGCCATGGAATCTTGGATACCAAAATTGGGCCGTAGAAACGGGGTTATATGATAGTCCTCAGCCATATTTATTTTCGTTATATGTTGAACCGATGAGGAAATTTCAATTAGCAGCTATGGGGCATGGAAAGCAGCAACCACCAGAACACCTACGTGAGCGTATTCTAACGAGTATGGACCCACTTCCAATATGGTATCCACCTTTCGAAGAGACAGTAACAGATAATGACGAATTTACTCTCCATGCTTTAACTCAGCGGCCAATGGCTATGTACCATTCATGGGGAACACAAAATGCTTGGCTGCGTCAAATCCATGGCGTTAATCCTCTATATGTTCCATCAAAACTAATGAAGTCGCATTCTTTGAAAGACGGAGATTGGGTCCGGTTAACGTCTATTCACGGAACAATAACTGTACCTGTAGCTGAAATGGCTGCTCTTAATGAACATACTGTTTGGACGTGGAATGCAATTGGAAAACGTAGAGGAACTTGGGCACTAGATAAGGATGCTCCAGAGGCGACAAAAGGATTTTTAATCAACCATCTGATACATGAGCTTTTACCCTCAAAAGGAGATGGTTTACGATGGTCAAACTCAGACCCTATTACTGGGCAAGCTGCTTGGTTTGATCTCAAAGTTAAATTAGAAAAGGTTAAACCATCTTCTTCAAGCGAACCTGTGTTTCAAGAAATTAAATCTCCAGTGGAGCCAGGACCAAACATTATTCTACAGGGACAAAGTTAACAAATGGCATTTCCATTAAATATCAAGTCGGAGATAACTATTAGGTATTAGTATGACGACATTACCAGAAAAAACAGAAAGAAAATTAGGCCTTGTGATTGACCTGGATACTTGCGTTGGGTGTCACGCATGCGTCGTTTCTTGCAAAGGATGGAATACTGAAAATTACGGCGCACCACTCGCTGATGTAGATGCTTACGGAAAAAACCCTGTAGGAACCTTCCTTAATCGTGTTCACTCATATGAAGTCACACCAGAAGAAGGAACTCCCCAATTAGTACACTTTCCAAAGTCTTGCCTACATTGCGAAGATGCCCCATGCGTTACAGTTTGTCCTACTGGGGCAAGTTATAAGAGATATGAAGACGGTATTGTACTTGTAAACGAAAGCGATTGCATCGGATGTGGTTTGTGTGCGTGGGCATGTCCATACGGCGCACGTGAAATGGATAGCGTCGAAAAAGTAATGAAAAAATGCACCTTGTGCGTAGATCGAATTTATAATGAAAATTTAGAACCAGATGATCAAATTCCTGCATGTGTTCGTACTTGTCCAGCCGGGGCTAGACACTTTGGCGATTTCAATGACCCTGAAAGCCAAGTGAGTAAATTAGTAACAGAGCGTGGTGGAATTGATTTGATGCCAGAACAAGAAACAAAACCAGTAAACAAATATTTGCCACCGCGGCCAAAAGATACTTTGGAAGAAATAGATATACTCGCACCATTGCTTAAGCCTGTTGCAGAGAACCCCGATACTTTCATTGGTTGGCTGAATAAACAATTGGATAAGATTTAATGCACCCAACTCCATCCGTAATAATATTTACAGCACTTTCTGGTCTAGGATTTGGTCTTTTAGTATTTTTAGGCTTACAAATGCCTGATGTGACGGGTGGTGTTGCATTTATCTTTTTTGCTATCGGATTTGGGCTGGCCGTTGGTGGTCTTATTTCATCAACTTTCCATTTAGGACGGCCTGAAAGATCACTAAAGGCATTCAAACAATGGAGAAGTAGTTGGCTCAGCCGGGAAGCTATAGCAGCACTTTTTACACTTTGTGTAATGGCAATTTATGCGATAGGTAGAATATTTTTCGACTATGACATTCGAATACTTGGAGTTATAGGCGCAATTATGTCCCTTGTGACAGTATTCACTACTTCAATGATCTACGCTCAATTAAAATCGATACCAAGATGGAACACAAAATTAACTCCTGTATATTTTTTATCATTGTCCGTGGGCGGTGGTGCACTTTTGGCAGGCCAAATTAAAGTTTGTCTTTTCTTACTTATCATTGCAGGCTTATCTCAGTTGATTGTTTGGATAAAAGGTGACCGGGCATTGGCGTTATCTGGAACAACTATTGGAAGTGGTACTGGTTTGGGTACCCTTGGAGACGTTCGTGCTTTTGAACCGCCACACACTGGTACCAATTATTTGCTAAAAGAATTTGTTTACATTGTTGGTCGTAATCATTCCGCGAAGTTGAGAATAATTACACTTATTTTAATGATTGGGACACCGGTTTTGCTGCTTTCGTTACCGTTTTCCCATCTACTCGCTGCACTAGCAGTTATAAGTCATGTAGTGGGTTTGTTCATTTCTCGTTGGTTATTTTTTGCCGAAGCTGAACACGTGGTCGGGCTTTATTATGGGAAACGATAAGGCCCATCTAAACTTTTGCAAGCCCTATCCCTCTACGCAGAAAATGATATTTAATCTTAGATTGCAAAACTAAGGAAGCAACTAGCTTAAATCGTCTTGCTTATCTAATGAAGTTTATTTTCGATTTCTAAGATTCCAGCATCAATGAGCTTATTGGAATCGGCTGACGTAAGCTGTTTCGCAACCACTTCGCTTGCAGCCGCTATAGCAACTTTAATTGCAGCATCCCGCACTTCTTTCTCAGCAGATGCCTGTGCTGTTGAAATACGCTCTTCAGCAGCAGCCATACGCCTTGCCACAGAATCTTTGAGGTCAATCTTAGCTTGCTCAGCTGCCGCAGATGCATCAGCCTTTGCAGTTTCCAGAATTCGTTCGGCTTGCTCCATTGCTTCTTTCTGTTTGCGCTCATAAGACGCCAGAAGAGACTGAGCTTCGTCTCTTAAAGACCGCGCTTCATCAATTTCTACCTGGATACCAGCAGATCGCTTATCTAGCATTCCCCCCAATAACTTTGGTACTTTAAAATAGAAAAGAATTGCTACGAATAATAAAAATGATAATAAAACTACAAAATCCGTATTTCTCAATGAAAAGAATGGACCTGACGCAGCAAATAGCGGACTCGCTGTAACTGAAAAAGAGAGTAAAAAAGTGTAACGCATGTCTAGCCCTTCATTTTTGAGGAAACAGCAGCATTGATTGTTTTAGCGTCAGCTTTGGTACCCAAAGCTAATACAATTTCTTTAGCGGTATCTTTTGCGACCTTCTCAATGCTAGCCATAGCGTTCTTTCTAATTTCGGCTATTGACTTCTCACTTTCACCGACCTTAACGCTTATCTCTGCATCTGCTTTGCTAATGGCAGCCTGCAATTCTTTTTTCATTTCTGCTTTTGAGGCGTCCAATAAACGTGAGGCCTCGCTGCGTGCATCATTTAAAGCCTGCGTGTAAGCGCGCTCCGCCTCTTCTGCTTTTGATTTTAATTCTTCAGACGCGGTTAAATAATTGGTAATTGTGCTTTGCCGGTCTGCCAGCACTTCTGCAATGCGTGGCAACGCTATTCTCGAAAGAATTAAAAAGATTACAACTAGCGTAACAACTAACCAAAAAATTTGGTTGGCCATCCAATCACCACAAAGTTGCGGCATGCCAATGGCACTACCGTACCCGTCAATACATTTACTAGCAACCTGATCTGTACTCGCGGCCATAACAAACTCCTGTGCTACTTTTTGCAGGACAGAGCGCAGACTGGCTCGTGTCCTTGCAAAGTAGAAACCTTATACGGCAAACATTAACAACAATGCTACTAAGAACGAAAAGATTCCAAGTGCTTCTGCAAACGCTATACCAATAAACATTGTGGCCGTTTGGCCAGCTGCTGCTGAAGGGTTTCTAAGTGCGCCAGAAATGTAGTTTCCTACAACATGACCAACACCGATAGCAGCACCACCCATGCCAGTACAGGCTAAGCCTGCACCCACATAAGCACCCATTTGAACTATATCGCCTTCCATTCGAATTCTCCTTGATTTTTAAACTGATTAATGATGAGGGTGAAGTGCATCCTTAAGATACACACATGTTAAAATCGCAAACACATACGCTTGTATAAAAGAAACCAACGTTTCAAGGGCATACATTGCTGTTATAGCCACCACAGACAATGGCGAAATCAATGCCACACCTGCAAATGCAGCAAAGACCTTTATAACGGCATGACCTGCCATCATATTTCCAGCCAGTCGAATTGAATGACTAACTGGTCTAACAAAATAAGAAATAATTTCTATTAGGGCCAATGCCGGACGAAGTGCTAGTGGCGCTGAAGATATCCAGAAGAGAGAGAAAAACCCAACGCCGTTTTTCACAAATCCAAGGACTGTAACGGCAAGAAAAACGGCAATTGCCATGACTGCAGTGACCGCTATATGGGATGTTGTTGTGAATGACATAGGCAAAAGACCTAGGAAATTCGATAGAACGATGAACATAAACAACGTCATTATGTACGGAAAATATGGAAGTGCGTCACGTCCCGCTACGTCCTCTACCATTTTATGCACAAATCCATATGCAAGCTCACCAATAGATTGTGCTCTTCCTGGAACTAGCGCTCTTTTGGATGTCCCTACCAACATTACCAAAACAAGGGCAACTACACTCAAACCCATCCACAAAGTCACATTTGTAACAGTATACCAATGAATAGGACCTGACCCAAATAGAGGTTCTACAATAAATTGATCCATTGGGTGAAATACAAGTCCATCCGATTTTTCTGACGGTTGCGCTGATGCAGCCACTTATTTATTCCTCTCACTTTTCTCAGATCGGTTTATGACCTGGTCTTTTTGAATCTCTCGCGCCGTTGACAACATGGTTCTAACACCCGCCACAAAGCCAAGCAGCGTAAAAACAATCATAAATATGGGCAACGTCCCAAATAAAACATCTAATCCATACCCAAGACCAAAGCCAATAGCCATGCCGCTTACCAGCTCAATTACCATCCTCCAGGCATGTTGCAACCCCGAATGGTGGTCTTCAACCTTTGGCTCGACTTCATAACTCTGCTTAGCCGACTGAATCCTTTGCCCTAGGTCTCTTAATGGATCATTGTCCGACATGAACGAATTTCCAAATTTACCTCGTAGTTATTATTTCATTCGATTACTGTCAACCTCTGGTTTAAGCTTATCCCTCAAATTTTAACCGATTGTTTTTATTTGGTTTTTAACAAAAAACTGTGCCCACCTGCGACTTTTTCAATAAAGTTGAAATTTTATTATATTTAACCATATGGTTAAGTATTGATAAAAGGATCAGACCAGCATGCAAGCAAAGTTAAATGAGCTATTTTCTGCACTCTCAGATGCTACCCGCAGAGAAATACTTATAATGTTGTTGGAGGACGATATGGCAGTAACCGACGTAGCACACCCATTTGATATGTCGCTGCCAGCCATATCCAAGCATTTAAATATCCTTAGTAATGCAGGTCTTATTACACAAGAAAGGCGCGGAAGAGTGAATTGGTGCAAACTAGAGCCAGATGGACTTCGTGAAGCTAGTGTTTGGATGCTGAGTTTTGGTCAATTTGATATTCCAGATATTGAAGACCTTGAAAGGCTAATTGAATCACACATCGACCTAACACAAACAAATTAGATGTCACTAAGTGAATAGAATGGAAAAGTTTACTCTGCTTCAAGCCTTGACTTGATACTAAATCTGGAATAAGCGGCAAGTAATTCACGGAAGTGTGAGACTTCCGGTTCTGTCGAAGATGGAATCGACCCCCGTCAGCGAGTTTCGCCCACGGGGGCATTTGTTGTTTCACATCCAGAATACTTAAGGTGACAGATAGGTTTAAAAAGGTCAGTACATGTTTGAAAATTTGTCAGAAAGGTTATCTGGCGTATTCGGTCGCCTCACCAAGCAAGGTGCTTTATCAAACGATGATGTGGTGACCGCACTTAGAGAAGTTAGGATAGCACTTTTAGAGGCTGATGTTTCCTTACCAGTCGCCCGAGATTTTATAAAATCTGTTGAATCTAAAGCAACTGGTCAGAATGTAACAAAGTCCGTCACACCTGGTCAGCAAGTGGTAAAAATTGTTCATGACGAACTGGTAGCGATGCTGAGGGGCACGGGTACAGATGAAAATTTAAAAATTGACCATCCACCATCACCAATATTGATGGTCGGCTTGCAAGGATCTGGCAAGACAACCACGTCGGCGAAATTAGCCAAACGTTTAAGAGATAAGGATAATAAGCGCGTTTTAATGGCTTCACTTGATGTAAATCGGCCCGCTGCAATGGAACAATTACAAATCCTTGGCTCACAAATCGGTATCGATACACTACCCATAGTTAAAGGCGAGGACCCCCTAACCATAGCAAAAAGGGCTAAAACTCAAGCAGCGCTTGGAGGCTATGACGTATATTTATTGGACACTGC
>Ga0181566_10004833_pt1 | contig 10905 bp, 8 predicted proteins | sample 101ome_15_FD_133762 | JGI IMG/M metagenome (GOLD analysis project Ga0181566, IMG submission 133762) | Coastal salt marsh microbial communities from the Groves Creek Marsh, Skidaway Island, Georgia - 101402AT metaG (megahit assembly) | ecosystem: Environmental > Aquatic > Marine > Intertidal zone... | reverse complement strand
TAACAGGCTGGCCAAAACCCAGCCCCCGATTTTATTTGATGTTTTTCGTAGAATTAAAAGATGACCAAACTATCTGTCTTTGATGGACATAATGATACGCTATATCAGCTCTGGCGGCGTAACAAAGCAGATGCGGACTATTTTTTTGACTCACAAAACAATCATGCTATTTCTGATTTTGCTGCACAGCAGGGCGGATTTGACGGCGGTTTTTTTGCGATATTCTCGCCGTCAGATACATCACTTGAAACGATTTCAGCCACCAGCCCTGAAAAGGCGCTGTCTGATACGCTTGAGATGCTGGCAATTGCAGACAGGCTGGCGGGGCATGAAAGCGGCCGGTTTTCGGTATGTCGCACCTATGATGAGCTAGCTACTGCCCGCGCACAGAATAACATTGCAGCCATTCTGCATATTGAAGGGGCTGAAGCAATAGGAGAAGAATGCCAGCATTTGCCTGAGCTGTATGAAAGGGGGGTGCGCTCTATCGGCCCGCTATGGTCACGCCCGAACTGTTTTGGCGAAGGCGTGCCGTTCAGCTTTCCCGGCACGCCAGATATTGGCGGCGGGCTGACTGCGGCAGGCAAAGAGCTGGTCTTGGCCTGCAACCAGTTGGGGATGCTGCTAGATGTGTCTCATCTGAATGAGGCAGGGTTCTGGGATATTGCGCGCCTGTCTGACAGGCCTTTGATGGCAACCCACAGCAATGCCCATGCGCTATGCCCCTCGCCACGCAACCTTACCGACACACAGCTTGATGCGATTGCCGAACAGGGCGGAATTGTGGGGGTATGTTTTGCCACTGCCTATTTGCGCGCAGATGGCCAGAAACAGCCAGATACTGATATCCAGCTAATCGTCGAACAGCTTGACTATCTTATCTCAAAGTTAGGAGAAGATCATGTTGCTCTGGGGTCTGATTTTGACGGTGCCGTCCTGCCATCCGGACTGGATAATTGCAGATTGCTTCCGAGTCTAGCTCACCATTTACATATCTCAGGGTTTGACGATTCTCTGGTCAAAAAAATCTGTTCTGATAACTGGTTAAATTACCTGAACAGATATTTATGATTATTCGGCCGCAGTGTCCCAGCTATCAATGGACGGACAGGAACAAATCAAATTTCTATCACCAAATACATTGTCAATCCTGTTCACAGGTGGCCAGTATTTATTGGCCTGTGCCATCCCCTTAGGGGTAATGGCCTGCGCACGTGAATAGGGGTGTGACCACTGCTCAGAGATAATTTCATCCACTGTATGCGGTGCATTGACCAGCGGGTTATCATCTTTTGGCCAGACCCCGCTTTCAACCTTTGATATTTCCTCTGCGATGGAGATCATGGCATCACAAAATCTGTCAATCTCTGCCAGAGATTCAGATTCTGTCGGCTCAATCATCAAGGTACCTGCCACTGGAAAAGACATGGTCGGGGCATGAAAGCCAAAATCGATGAGCCTTTTTGCGATATCCTCATTGCTGATGCCACTGCGTTCTGTTAATGGCCGGATATCAATGATACATTCATGGGCTACCCTGCCTAGCTTGCCTGAATATAGCACGGGAAAATAGGCGTTCAGACGGCTGGCAATATAGTTAGCAGATAAAATCGCTGTTGCTGTAGCCCAATAAAGCCCCTTGCTACCCATCATTCTGATATAGGCATAGGTAATTGGCAAAATACCTGCAGACCCAAAAGGCGCGGCACTGACCGCAAACTCATCTTTCAGCGGCGAGGGCGGCATAAAGGGTGTCAGATGTTCTGCTACACCAATTGGCCCTACACCGGGTCCGCCGCCGCCATGCGGAATACAGAAAGTTTTATGCAGATTAAGATGGCTGACATCTGCGCCAAATTCTGGCGGGGCGCAATGCCCGACAAGCGCATTTAGATTCGCGCCATCTACATAGACCTGACCACCAGCCGCATGCACAAGCGCGCATAATTCGGTAATATTTTCTTCAAATACGCCATGCGTTGATGGATAGGTAACCATGATAGCGGCGATATTATCTGGATTGGCAGCTATTTTTGCCTTCAAATCGTCCAGATCAACATTGCCAAGCGCATCACATTTAACAACTACCACCTGCATGCCTGCCATAGCGGCTGAGGCGGGGTTTGTGCCATGCGCTGATTGCGGAATAAGACAGACGCGCCTATGGCCTTCACCACGTGATTCATGATATCTCATAATTGCCAGCAATCCGGCAAATTCACCTTGCGAGCCTGAATTGGGCTGGAATGAAATTGCTGCATATCCGGTACATGCTTTAAGATATGATTCCAGCCTGTCGATCATCTTGTGATAACCGTGTGTCTGGTCTGCGGGGGCATAGGGGTGAATATGGGCGAATCCCGGCCAGCTCACCGGAATCATCTCGGCAGCAGCATTCAGCTTCATGGTGCATGACCCAAGCGGGATCATACATCTATCCAGTGCTAAATCCCTATCTGCCAGACTGCGCATATAGCGCATCATTTCTGTTTCTGTCCTGTATCTGTGAAAGACAGGCTGTTGCATAAATTCTGATGACCTTGACAAAGCTTGTGGCAAACAACAAGCACCATCATCATAGAGCGTGCCGCCTAATGCGGTAACCAGTGTTTCAAGCATTTCCAATGTGCTTGTTTCATCAAAGCTGGCAATAATGGCCCCATCGATCTGCCGCAGATTAATATGATTGCTAGCGGCAGCTTCAATCAATTTCTGGCTATCCTCAGGGGCTTCTATCACGACTGTGTCGAAAAAATGCTGATGCCGGATTTGCCGTCCTGACTGGCGCATCGAGGCGGCAAATAAAGCTGCCATGCGATGGGTTCGGGAGGCGATCTCTTTCAGCCCCTCTGGCCCATGCCAGACAGCATAGAAACCTGCAATAACTGCCAGCAATACTTGCGCGGTACAGATATTTGAGGTTGCCTTTTCCCGCCGGATATGTTGCTCGCGTGTCTGAAGTGCCAGACGATAGGCCATTCTGCCTGCACTATCTTTGCTGACCCCGACAAGACGTCCGGGAATTGCACGCTGATAGCTGGATTGGGTAGCAAAAAAAGCAGCATGAGGCCCGCCAAAACCAAAAGGCACGCCGAAACGCTGGGCAGAGCCAAGCACAATATCCGCGCCAAAATTTCCGGGCGGCTCAAGACAGACAAGTGCCAGCAAATCACTTGCCACAATGGCCATTCCGCCTGCTGCTTTGATCTGCTGTATCTCTGTGGCCAGGTCTCGTATCTGTCCCTCACTGCTTGGATAGCTGACAAGCGCGCCAAAGATATTATCCTCATAGGCAGTGCCAGCAGGTGCAATGCTGATCTCAATGCCTAGCGGGCGGGCGCGTGTGTTCAGAATGGCAATTGTCTGGGGGTGAGTATCTGCATCTACCCTGAAGATGGTATGTTTGGTTTTTTGCAGTCTGAAGGCCATCATCATGGCCTCAGCCGCCGCCGTTGCTTCATCCAGCAACGAGCCATTGGCAATATCCATTCCTGTAAGCTCGGCCACCATTGTCTGGAAATTCAGAATAGCTTCCAGCCGGCCTTGCGAAATTTCAGGCTGATAGGGGGTATAGGCAGTATACCATGCCGGATTTTCAAGCACATTACGTTGAATGACGGCTGGCATATGACATCCATAATATCCCATGCCAATCAGCGAGGTAGCAATATGATTCTGACTGGCAAGATCAGATAGTTCAGCCAGTATTTCAGCCTCCGATAGCCCTTCGCCCAAATCAAATTCAGATTTTCGAATGATCGATGCAGGGATAACTTCATCAAGCAATTCCTGCATGGTTTCAAGCGATAGCTTAGATAGCATCTGCGCAATATCCCTGTGGGAAAGTCCGATATGTCTTGTGGCAAATCCTGCCAGCGTGTCAGCTGTTTCTGGCGTGCTTGTCTGTGTCATCATTACCTCGACTAAAATAGGCAGAATTTATTCTGCAATCAGGGTGTTATAGGCGGTTTCATCCATCAGGCTATCTAGCTCGCTAGCATCGTTAACCCTGATTTTGAATAGCCATGACTGTTTCGCATTTTCAGCAGAAATAGAAGATAGATCATCTGCCAGCGGTTCATTCACTTCGATGATTGTTCCAGATACCGGACTGTAAATATCAGAAGCTGCTTTGACTGATTCAAATACCGCAACGCCATCTCCTTGCGAGACTTCAGCATCTGTTTCAGGCAGTTCGATAAATACAATATCGCCTAGCTGTTCTATTGCATGAGGCGAGATTCCGACTGTGCCTGTATCACCGTCAACCTCTATCCATTCATGGTCTTTTGTGTAGTAAATCATCTGTTTTTCCTTTGCTGGTTAAAGAATCATTCTAGGACTGTGTGCCAGGTTTTGGCGGTCGTACATAGCGATGTGCGATGAGGGGCAGTTTTGCTGTGAGCACATCAATACTACGCCCATTCGCAACTGCCACCAGATTTTGGCCTTCTTTACGCACTGAATTTTTAATAAATCCAAGTGCTGCAGGCCCGCCTAGCGAGGGTGAAAATCCGCCTGAACTGATATGGCCAACAACCTCGCCATCTAGCTCAAGCATAGCGCCATCTCTTACAGGGCGCTGGCCTGATGGTAAAATACCGGTCAGATAGCGGCCTGGGCCATCTTGTAAATCTTTCATGATAGATGCTGCGCCTGGAAAATCTTGTGTGTCGCGACGACGTTTGGAAATTGCAAATCCCAATCCGGCTTCAACTGGATTGATGGTCTCATCCAGCTCATGCCCCCATAATGGCAGTCCAGCTTCAATCCGCAAAGTATCGCGTGCACCAAGTCCGGCTAGCATCACCCTGTCATCTTCACTAAGTTTTTTAGCTAAAATAGCAGCATCTGAGGCGGCAAGCGAAATTTCAAACCCATCTTCACCAGTATAGCCAGAACGCATCACCACACAGTCAAAGCCGGCAATCTGGCAATGGCAAAGCTGCATAAAATAGAGCTGTGAAAGATCAGCCCCCAAGCTGGATAAAACAGCTTCTGCCATAGGGCCTTGAATTGCCAGCAACGCGCGTTCATCTTCATAGGTCATGGTTACATCACCTGCAAGATGTGCCTGCAAAAACGCAATATCATGCTCGGCACGGCCAGCATTGACGACCAGCCGCACTGTGCCATCCAGCCTTGATATAATCAAATCATCTAGAACCCCGCCTGTCTCATTCAGAAATACCGAATAACGCATGCTACCTTCTTTGATAGAAGCCAGGTCAGTAGGGGTAATACGTTCAAGCATTTGGTCGGCATCTGTGCCGCTTAAGGTGATTTGCGCCATATGTGATACATCAAATAGGCCAGCAGAATCGCGGGTAAATAGATGTTCTGCCTTAATGCCTGCATCATATTGAACAGGCATTTCCCAGCCTGCAAATGGCACCATTCTAGCCTGATGCTCTAGATGAAATTCATATAATGGGGTTCGACGTTGGCTCAAAAAACCCTCCTTTTGTTCAGAACATGGCGCATCGCCCCATCAAATGATGAGGTCATGCCCCCTCTGTCCTGAAACCTGAGAGATTTTCACCAGACCATGATCATCATACCTGAAGATGATGCGTTTGGCCTGATCTGTCCCCGTCGGTGGGTGATATCACCACTTTCCAGAGCGCTCACATTCAAGAGTACGTTTACCTGAGAGTTTACAGGGCGTTTGCTCCTTCGGTGGACATTCTTCAGCGGATTAAATCTGCCTATTTCACGTTTCACCTGCTGATGCAGATCACATGGTAAATCGACAGTGCTGTTGCTGTCTCTCTCCCCCTAAATGGCTTGAGCAACTATCACGTTATAACGATTAACAGTTGATGGCAAGATGGTGAAACCGATTTTAGATGCATTTTCAGATTTTGCTGACATAATGACCAAAAAACTGGCTGATATATCATCTGGCATTCAACTCAGACATGAAAAAAACTGTTTGCGATTCTATCGTATGCATCAGCATCTGTCTTGGGTATCAGAAATATGATAGTCAGGGTTTATGCAGATCAGGTGCTTAACAGAACACAGATTATTTTTCCGGCAGAAGGGTTCAACATGCTTAATATAGGTCTTATTGGTGCTGGACGGATTGGTCAGGTACATGCGCAGACAATTTCAAATCATTCTGGCACGCGGCTGGCGGTGATCTCGGATGTATATCAGCCAGCTGCCGAAACACTTGCCAAAAAATATCACGCAGAGGTCGCACGCTCTGAAGATATTATTGCAGATAGTGCCATAGATGCGGTGCTGATTGCCAGTTCAACTGATACCCATTCAGAGCTGATAGAAGCTGCTACTCAGGCAGGCAAAGCTGTATTATGTGAAAAGCCTGTCGATTTGAGCCTTGAGCGGGCGCGCACCTGTCTGGCAAATGCAGCACAGACAGGCCAGCCTGTGATGATCGGATTTAACCGGCGGTTTGATCCAAATTTTGCCTCAATAAAACAAGCCCTGACAGCAGGCGAGATTGGCAAGCCAGAATTGCTGTCGATAACATCGTTTGATCCGGCACCCCCACCAGTTAGCTATATCAAGGTGTCGGGTGGCCTGTTCCGTGATATGATGATTCATGATTTTGATATGGCGAATTTCATGATGGGTGAGGCACCTGTCTTCATTAGCGCCTCTGGCTCATGCGTGGTTGACCCTGAAATAGGCAAGGCTGGCGATATTGACACAGCTATTGTCACCTTGCGCTATGGCGATGGCAAAATGGCAGTGATCAAAAATTCCCGCCGTGCTGGCTATGGCTATGACCAGCGGCTTGAAGTGCTTGGCTCGGACGGATTGCTTCAGGCGCAGAATATGCTTGAAAATACTGTTGTGAAATCTACTACTGACGGGGTGGTAAGTGCCAAGCCGACCTATTTTTTCCTTGAGCGCTATATGCCTGCTTATGCGCGCGAATGGCACGCCTTTATCGAGGCGCTAGAGAGCGATAGTTCCATGCCTGTAACACTGGAAGATGGGGTGCTAGCACTCACAATGGCTGAAGCGGCAAAACAGTCACTTGATACTGGTATGCCGGTAAGGCTGGCTGATGTCTAAGCCACTTGACCTCATCACCATCGGCAGAGCCTCTGTGGATCTCTATGGTGGCCAGATTGGCGGCATGCTTGAGGATATGCGCTCTTTTGATAAATATATCGGCGGCAGTCCAACAAATATTGCCTGTGGCACTGCGCGGCTTGGGTTGAAATCAGCTGTGATCACGGCGGTTGGTGACGAGCATATGGGACGGTTTATCCGTCAGGAGCTTGTCCGCGAAGGCGTAGATGTCAGAGGGGTGAAAACAGATCCAGAAAGGCTGACAGCCCTTGTGTTGTTGGGCATCCGCGATCAGGAACAGTTCCCGCTAATCTTTTATCGTGAAAATTGCGCTGATATGGGGCTTACGGTTGATGATATTGACCCTGAATTTATCCGCGAAGCACGGGCAGTAGTGGTCACAGGCACGCATCTTAGCCACTCGCAGGTAGAGGCGGCCAGCATCAAGGCCCTGAGCATTGCGCGTGACGCTGGAATGCGCACTGCGCTGGATATTGATTACCGCCCTAATTTGTGGGGGGTAGCCGGTCATGGCGATGGTGAAAGCAGGTTTGTTGAATCTGGCAAAGTAACCGAAAAGCTGCAATCCACACTTCACCTATTTGACCTGATTGTCGGTACTGAAGAAGAATTTCATATTGCCGGGGGCAGTACAGATACCATTGATGCGCTACAAGCGGTGCGGGCAGTAACAGATGCTATTTTAGTCTGTAAACGTGGCGCACAGGGCGCAGTTGTGTTTGATGCCGAGATTGGCAATACCTTAGATGATGGCCAGACAGGTCCCGGATTTGAAATTGAGGTATTTAATGTGCTTGGGGCAGGTGACGGGTTTATGTCAGGTCTGCTGAAAGGCTGGCTGGATGATGAAACCTGGCCAGTCGCCCTTAAATATGCAAATGCGTGTGGCGCTTTTGCTGTCAGCCGTCATGGCTGTACCCCTGCCTATCCGTCATGGGATGAATTGACATTCTTTTTTGATTACCAGTTAACACGTCCAGATTTACGAAATGATCCGGTACTGGAACAGATTCACTGGGCAACCAACCGCCATTTAAGCTGGCCTGAATTAAAGGTCTTTGCCTTTGATCATCGAAGCCAGCTTGAAGCCCTCGAAGGGGCAACATGCCAAAAAATCGGACAGTTCAAGGAATTATGTCTAACCGCATGTTTGCAGGTAGCAGGCAATGGCACCTCATTCGGCTTTCTATGTGATAGCAGGCTAGGCCAGACAGCATTATTCAAGGCGGCCGATACACGATTATGGACAGGACGTCCGGTAGAATGGCCTGCCTCGCGCCCCTTAACGCTAGAAGATGAATTAGGCGACGATTTCGGAGGCCTGTCTGAATGGCCGCGTGATCAGGTAGTTAAAGTGTTATGTTTTTGCCATCCAGATGATGATGAAGAAATGTGGCATTCTCAGCAAGATACGCTTAAACGGCTATTTGAGGCATGTCGCCGGCACAGGCTGGAATTTTTACTGGAAATTATCCCCTCCAAAGTAGGGCCGGTAACAGATACCACAACAGCGCAGATTATCCGGCGTATCTATGGGCTGGGGATTTATCCTGACTGGTGGAAGCTAGAACCGATGCTTACAGATGCTGCTTGGCAGAATACCATTAATGCCATTGAAGAACATGATGCACACACACGCGGCATTGTCATTCTGGGGCTTGGCGAAAGTGAAGACAAGCTGGCTGACAGTTTTGCTATTGCGTCCCAATATCCGCTTGTCAAAGGGTTTGCTGTTGGCCGAACAATCTTTGCAGATGCGGCTAGGGACTGGATGCTAGGCAAGCTGTCAGATAGCGAGGCAGTGGACATGATGGCAGCGAATTATCGGCGCCTTTGCGATATTTGGGATCAGGCGCGCACCGGCGAATAACAGCGAGATAATAGCCATCTTTTTTGGGAGCACATTTACGGATGAAAATCGCAATTTCAATTGGGTTTCCTGCTGCTGGTCTTTTTGTTTCATCATGGGTAGTAGATGAATTTGGCCTTGTTCTGGGGCTAGCTAGTGGCATTATTCTTGGGATTAACTATTTTTTTCTGATGCGAAAATTCAGATAATTGGTTGCGTTTTCTGATTTCAGGCTTCAGCCTTTTCAGACATCAAAGCAATTAGGGTAAAGAAGAGTTGTCATGCAGGATATATTATCGAAATTTAAACGTGTTGATCTATGCCACCAGCCAACAGCACTTGAGAAAATGCCCCGACTTTCAGCATCGCTTGGCGGCCCTCAATTATGGATAAAACGTGATGATTGCACCGGCCTTGCAACAGGTGGAAACAAGACCAGAAAGCTAGAATTTTTGATGGCTGAAGCGCTTGATGCCGGTGCAGATATCGTTGTGACACAGGGCGCAGTTCAGTCAAATCATGTGCGCCAGACAGCGGCGGCGGCGTGCAAGCTTGGTCTAGATTGCTATGTGTTGCTAGAACGGCGTGTGCCAAATACCGCTAAATCCTATGAGCAGACAGGCAATGTATTCCTTGATAGCCTGTTCAATACACAGATAGAGTTTCGTCCAGCCGGTCTGGATATGAATCAGGAAGCCCGTGATCTTGCCGCAAGATTGGAATCTGAAGGGCGAAAGCCCTATTTTATACCGGGTGGCGGTTCTAATGAAATTGGCGCGCTTGGCTATGTTTCGACAGCACAGGAACTGCTTGGCCAGTGCAAGGCAATTAACCTTCGTGCAAAGCTGATCGTGCTGTCGACAGGCAGTGCAGGCACTCATGCTGGTATGCTGGCAGGTTTTCATGCGCTTGGATGTGATATTCCTATTCTGGGGATTAGTGTGCGCCAGCCAGAACACATTCAGATAGAAAATGTGTATAATCTGGCTGTTAAGACAGCCGCGCTTCTGACAGACAGGCCATTGGCGCGCGAAAAAGTCATTGTTGACGACAGATATGTAGGCGAGGGCTATGGTATCCCCACAGAAGGTGCGATAGAGGCCGCAAATCTGCTCGCCAGAAATGAGGGGATTTTGCTTGATCTTGTCTATTCAGCCAAAGGGATGGCTGGCCTGATTGACAATATCAGGACAAACAACATTACCGCAGAAGGGGATGTGATTTACCTTCATACAGGCGGTGCGGTGTCTTTATTTGCCTATGAAGAAATGTTTTCTGCACAAAAATAGAACGGCATCAATGCTAGATTGCCCCGACTTAGCAGGCGGTTTTGTAAAAAAATAAACTGGACTTATTTCGTAAAGATCATGACCAGTCTGACGTTCTTAGAGGTCTAATGCTGTTTTGGACTCTCAGATAATGTCTTTTGCAATAATGAAAATGCTATATAGGGCAGGGTTGCTTGTCATGCTGGTGCTGCTATCTGCACCTGTATTTGCATTGGATATTGATATATCTGATGCGACCACACCTGATGAATCCGCAGTAAGCCAGACAGTCGCAGTATTTATCTCTTCATCTCATAATGCGCCTATTACGGTGAATTATACCATTACCAATGACACTGCAACCGAAGGGCTGGATTACACAGATAATACCACCGGCAGTCTGACTTTTGGTGTAGGTGAAACGGTAAAAAGTATCAGCATTCCGATTATTGATGATGTGCTTGATGAAGAAACAGAACGATTTTATGTTAATCTTACCTCGACAAGTTTTGGCACGATCGCAACCAGTCAGGCATCGGTTTATATTACCGATGATGATAACCCGCCCTCTATTGTGATTAACGATAATACCACCGCAGATGAAACCGCAGGAAATACCAACTTGACCGTCTCGCTTAGCGCGCCATCATCCAAGCCAATCACGGTAAATTATACCACGTTGGATGCTACCGCTACCGCCGGACAGGATTATACCAC
>Ga0181566_10004826_pt1 | contig 10914 bp, 23 predicted proteins | sample 101ome_15_FD_133762 | JGI IMG/M metagenome (GOLD analysis project Ga0181566, IMG submission 133762) | Coastal salt marsh microbial communities from the Groves Creek Marsh, Skidaway Island, Georgia - 101402AT metaG (megahit assembly) | ecosystem: Environmental > Aquatic > Marine > Intertidal... | reverse complement strand
GAATACAGACGTAAGAACTTCTCTGAACAAGAGCCCTTATTTGAAAAAGGTGCATCTGCATTAATGTCTGGTTTTAACATTTTAAATAATGTAGAATCTAAAATTGATGAAGGTACTAGTTTTATGTCTAGTGGAGAAGATTCTAACGAAGATGAAGACGAATCTGATGAGGAAACAAATAGAGAGACAGACCAAGATTTAGTGGATGGTTTTTTTGATAAAGGTATGGGTGAGCGTAAGCAATAACGCTCCTCTGTGTGTTATATATATGTGAGACGCAAGTTATTTGTAACTTGATCTCACAATCTCGTTATTTTACATCTCAGTTATGATGCAGTTTAACAAATACCATGTATCTCCTAAGGTTGAGCGTACATACGATGGTATAGTTTTCGATTCAAAGTTTGAGATGCAGGCTTACAAACTACTTGTGTCTAACTTGGGTAAAGATTACTTTACGCTAAGTCCTGTATATGAATTACAACCTGGTTTTAGAGATGAGCAAGGTAAAGCTATTCGTGCTATAAAGTATGTTGGTGATTTTCTTATACAGTATAACAATAAAGAGTACATCTTAGATACAAAGGGTGTGGAAACTCCTGTTTTTAAAATGAAGGAGAAAATGTTTAAATACGTATTTAAAAAACGTATATATAAAATAAAGAGTAAAAAGCGAATGTTAGAGTTTATACATAATATAAAAACTGGTAATCTTTAATATTATTAAAACATAAAATTATTTTAAAGCCTCGTATTAACGGGGCTTTTTTATTTACAATGAATACACAAAATATAATACAGTCAGTCGAAGATATATTCGACCCCGGTAGTAGAAAGGAACATTTATTACAGTTCCTAAGTAAAGTAAAAGTTGGCTTAGATGAAGCTCCTGCTTCTACTAGTCACCAGTATCACCATGCGTATCGTGGTGGTTTGGTATCACACATACTTGAGGTTTATGGCGTACTCAAGGCTCTGGGTGATGGTTTAGTAGAACATAGCCTTTGTTACACTAATTCCGACAATAAACTTACAGAAGAGTTTACAATAGGTGAGGATTCGTACTCTATGTTACATTGTCTCACAAATGATTCCTACCTGATGGTATCTATACTACATGATATACACAAGGTGTGTGATAGTCAGGACCAATTACAGTATGAACCAAACATATTAAAATCGGGATCTCAGTCTGATAAAGTTCCGTACAAGTTAAACAAAGAGTGCTATTCGTACAACTGTTTATCACCAGAAGATCACGAACAACATGAACCACTCAGGTCTTTAGCCTGGTTGTTTCAGAACAAAAAGTTAGAGATAAAAAATGGTGGTGTACGATCGCTGGCATTGATTGCAGCAAAGCATCCAGCTTTACTAGAAGAACTAACTCCTTACGAACTAGATGCGATTGAATTCCATGGCGGTGCTTATGAAACATCTAAGTTCACATTGGCAGGTAAAGAAAACCCATTAATGTTACTCATGCATTGTGCAGATATGCTGAGCTCGAGATTCGGAAAAACAAGAAAAATATAATTAACATGCAACAATCATTCTCAAAATATTCTTTTGAAAAACAAGACGTAGTACTTAACGTAGTAAAATTACTTGCCGACAGGCATAAATCTTTAGTCTCTCAAAATGCTAGACATGAAGAATTTGTATTTGTCGATGCCCATGGTGGTTTGGGACTGTGGAAAAATAATCGTGGCGAACGCTGTCTTGGGTCCCCAGTTATTATATACAGACAACTAGAACGTGATAATGTTCAGTATCGTGGTTTTGTATTTGAGAAAAATGAATTACGTCACAAAAAACTTGTGGATCACTTAAGCTTTAGTCAGTTTCCAATTGAGTGTTTTAACCAACCAAATTCTGATGCTCCGTCTATTATAGCTACCGAGTATGGTAATTCCTCAAACATCACAACATACGAAGCTGATGGTAGTGTAACAACTAAAGAGTTGGGTGGGCTAATATACTACGACAATGATGGTCACGGGCATGCATCTGAGATTGAAGCCCTCACCACAAATAATCGTTTAGACATACTAATTCACGCTATGAGTCCGAAGCGTGAGATGTATAGAGTATCAAACCAGAGGAGAATTGCACAACCGCAGGATGTTGATTCTATACTATTCTCAATGGATAAATGTTTACCACAATACATTGATTCGTTCCATAGACCATACTGGTATATTGGTAATAGTAAAATGTATCGTAATAATTCAAACCATTTTCTATTCATGTTCGGAACACATACTCCGTTAGAGAATCATAGGTTTTACGGTCCTGGTCGTGATAGGTACCATCGTACCATATATGATGACTTACAACCTATGTATTCTAACGAGGGTATACGGAGACAGTACATGACACATTATTCAAATGACGATATGGCTTTATTTGACGAAGAATCTTTATCATGGAATGAAGAAGATATGAATAGATTTAATTACCAAATAAAAAATACTATTCCGTTTTCTGTAAAAACTGGTTCTATACCCGTCCAAGATACTGAATCTACTATTCGTGTTGCTGAAGGTCATGTTAGTCAACCAGCTAGGCTAATCGAACCCGGAGAGTCTAATGAATTTATATTTTAATAACCAAATAATAAAATGATAGATAATATACAAAATAAAAGCAATATACCTACACCAATACATTGTGTAAGAGAGGCTAATAATAAAAAGTTAGAAGTTCTTAAGTTTGGTAGTAGTACAAAAATAACTTGGGGAGAGGTTGACATACGTGTAACCCTTACCATGAAGAAAGAAGTAGCTTTCTATGAGCCGGATGTCATAGATGCTCTAATGTTGACCAACGACAAAGCTGCTGAGAGGATAGAAAGTATTAAACGTATATGGGGTGACCTTGTGGTTGACCCAGACGAAGATAAATTACTCTTAGAGCCTGCTTTGTATTTTTATTCAATGTTCGGCGAGACTAAGGAGTGTAAATCTTTTATACGTTGGGTTTGTAAGGAAGTCTTACCGGCAATACGTATGTCTGGGGTCTATTTTACTGGCAAAATACATGGTATGGATTTAGCAGATTACCTTAAAACTGCAGAAATGAACCATGACTTGTATCAGTCTCGTATAAATAAGAACCATGACGAGTTGAATGAAGCCCAGGCTAAAGTTCTAGCAAATGATGTTACTAAAGTTCTTACTACACACTTCGACCATGTGCTTGCAGAAAGAATGTCTGAGTTTATGGGTATTCAACTTGAACATTCACAGGCACAAAATAAGAAACTGGATGCTTTGAGTAGAATGTTTCACGAATCAATGATGCCTGATAACACATCGCAAAAGAAGGTTGCGGAGGGTAAAATAAATAAAAAACCAGAGAAGATAAAACCAACTGCTGAAAGGAAGTTACGTTATGAATTACTCTATACCCAGGCATCTTTACTTATGCCAAAGCGTGTTGTTACAACTAACTGGAAAAGTCTGTTTGAGTCTCTAAATGAGTTAACTTTAGATCAGGAAACTAAAGAGAAATCTTTGGTTGATTGGATCTCTCGTAAACATCTTGATCTTGTGGATAGTTTTCTTGAATCTTGTGAGTCATTTGTAAAAACATTTGGCCTTGAGATCTTAACTATTGAATCTTACGAAAATCTTGATTCTGTTACAGACAAGTATGGTCTTGGTTTGAAAGATTTACTAACCTCAGACGAAGGCTTACAAACTATGTATCAAGCATACAAAGAAGAGCTAGAGTTTAGTCTAGATCCAGCAGATCACGGACCTGTACTATTACCTACATGAACTTAATTGAGCGTTGCGTATTGAGTTACGAGGATGATAAGTCTGATAAGGTGTACATATTAGAATTGTTCAGACATAGTAATAAAAAATGTTCTTTAATTGCTACCTGGGGTAGACGTACATCACCGAGACTTAGTTCTCAAGTAAAGATCGAAGAGATGCTACAGGATAGTTGTAGTTACGAGTTTACGCGAATTAAAATGTCTAAAATGAAAAACGGCTATACGCCTTTATCTGAGAGACATTTAGCTGGTATAGATATACCTGGTTATACACGTAAGGATGTGAACAAAATGGGCAAGAGCTGTGCAATTGCCTCCGCACAAACTGCAACAAATAATATGGCAAAAGACATAGTAACTGCATCAGAAACAAGATTAATCATATGAGTACATATTGTGGTATAATAGACGAAGATGGTATGGAAGCACTGGCGTTAAAGTCAGACGAAGCATTCGAACATCTTCTGAAACAATCAGTAAATAATAAAGATACAAAAAAGAGTTGTTACTTCGAAGTAGATCTTACACCATCTCAAGTAGATATATTTCGGGTTATACAAAAAACACCCGACTCGACAAAAACTGCAGCCAAAGCGTTAATACAATTTGGTGGTAGTGATATATCAGTACCTAATTCGGATATAGATGTATGGGAAGAAATAACAAAAAACTTATAAAATGGACATAGAAACAAAATTAAAAAAACCTGTAAAAATATCTGAGGATCGACAAGAATCTCCCGAAGTTAGTGAGTCCACAATCATTAACTGGATGCAAAAGGTTCACGAGAGTATACAGATAACTCATGTCAATGTTGCTGAGAACAACAAGATACTTACAAAAGTATTACACCAACAGATTGATATGCAAAAAGAGCTGGATGCTCTAAAGAAAAAACTATAAAAACATGTGCGGGAGTAGCTCAGCTGGATAGAGCATCTGCCTTCTAAGCAGAGGGTCCTGGGTTCGAATCCCAGCTTCCGTGCCAACCAAATATATAAAATGGAAATTAAAATAACTTATGCGCAACGTACATTCACAGCAGAGTGTGCAGATGGTCCTTCTATTGATGACGTACTTGAACCCATAAAAGGTTTATTAGTAGCAGCTGGGTTTCACCCCGATACTGTAGATAGTAAAATTATTTCTGATTACAATTGGTATCCTAGAGAAGACGAAATCTTGGACGGAGATACTATCTCGGATACACCTGTAAATGTATCAACACAAATGCTTTCTGATAGTTTACAAGAACTAGATTCTAAAAAAAAGTGTAAAAAGAAAAAGAAATGTGGAACTACCGATTAATCAGGAGTCGGGAAGGTGACGAATGGGTCCTCGGGTTGTACGAAGTCATATACAATGAAGATGGCACAATATTCGGACATACTGAAAAACCTATACTCGGTGGATTCTCTGATTTAGATGATATCAAGGATACATTAAACTACATGATATCTGATGTAGAGAAAGTTATATCTGGTGAAAAGGAAATCTTGACTGAGAATGAGATAGAATTTATAACACCGGATTATGATAAAGAAGAACTAGAGGAGTACAAATTAGAATGATTATAGGATTTACTTGTGGAGCTATGGATTTACTACATGCCGGACATGTGTTAATGTTGGAAGATTGTAAATCTCAATGTGATCATTTAATTGTAGGATTACAAACAAATCCACAATTAGATAGGTCGGAGAAAAATAGACCAGTACAGAGCTTGGTAGAAAGATATATACAACTTGCAGCATGTAAACATGTGGATGAAATAATTCCCTATATGACAGAAGCTGAGCTTGTTGAGATATTAAAAGGTATAAAAATAGACAAAAGATTCTTGGGCGAAGATTGGCGTAATTTACCATATACTGGTCATGATATACCAGGTATGAAGGACAAGGTAGTATTTAATCAACGGACACATGATTACAGTAGTACTGCCTTGAGAAAAAAAGTACATTATGCTGAGAAGGTTGCTGAAGAGAATAAGTCTAAAGGAAGTTAGGTTTATTCCTATCCTTGGGCCCGTAGCTCAGCGGTTAGAGCAGTGGACTCATAATCCATTGGTCGCTGGTTCGAATCCAGCCGGGCCCACCAGTCTATATAATTATGGATAAATCGTTTATGGAGGATATAAAAGATATGGGTACAGTAAGATTTGATTGGAACGAAGAAGAAGAGGTTCCTACTTTATACTTGTTCTCCGGTAGTGCAAAAAGTGGTTACCCGATAGAGTTATACCGGTTGGAGACACCTATTGCTTTGATAGGTTGGTTAGATCACTTGTTAGAGAAAAACTGGTTCGATCAGTGGGATGCAAAGAACATGATTGAATTAGTTTGTGAAAAACGAAAATGGAACAGACACGGTATATGAGTACTCGTGGTTTTGTAAGTTTTGTTTTGTACCATATAGGTGATTATATATCTGATATATGTTACACACATGACTTGCGTTACATGTGGGTATATTATTTATACCAGAGAATAATGTTATTAAGTTCTAATATTGATAAGTATGATGAAGTTTGGAAAACTGTTGATGGACAACAAATACCTAAAGTATCACGTTAGATGGCAAAGCGGATTTCTTGTATGTTATCCTTGTATGTGGTTATTTAACGGCTATCTCAATTGGAGTATAGCAACTAGTGTAATAGCATTCCAGTTTGTTGGTGCTGTTGTTTATTATCAGATAGATAAATGGATATTTAATAAAAAAATAGAGAAAAAAGAGAAACCTATGGATCCTGAAATGTGCCCTTATCATGGGAATGTTATGAACTATCACGAAGGTTCGGAATATTTAGATGTACCAGTTATTTATAAATTAGATAGTGAGGGTAATCGAATATACCTAGTCGATGATATGTTTAATGTACTACAAAAACAAATTGAAGCACTTCCTTCTATTTCAGAGGAGACAGATGAGTATGGAAATAAAGTATAAAACAGATGAAACATTCGACTTAAAGATAGATACACTAACTGTAAAAATGTTACAGGTATTGACCCACTGTGCTGAAGAGTCTTTCAGTAAATGTCGTGTGGTAGATAAAAAACATGCACTATATTTAGCTGCAGCAACCCAAGTAAATGGTTTGTTAAAAAATCAGTTACCTAACAAAATATTGACAAATGAGTAATACTAGCAATGAATTAACATCTCTTTTTCGTGATGTTGGTCCTGAGGAAGAAGAAGAGTTTCGTAAATGGGCTCGTGAAAATTACAAGCCATATGATCCTATAAAAGGTGTATGGCATCCAATTGTACAGGAAGAGTGTGTGAAGATGAATAAAGAAACCAAATTAGATTTAGATGATTTGGTTGGAAGTTTTATAAAAACTCTTGAATAAGTATGCAAACATTTCTGCCTTATGCAGATTACTCACAGTCTATGTCAGTATTGGATAATGTAAGACTGGGTAATCAAGTATATAGAGAGGGTAATACCTTACTGAATGGAGGATGGAAAAACCATCCAGCATTTAAGATGTGGGTCGGATTCGAGCGTAGTCTGGCCCATTATTGTTTACGGGGCGCTCAAGAAATGTGTAATCGACATGGTACAAAACATTCCTGGAGTGAGGATGTATGTATTCGTTGGATAACATATTTTCAGGATAAAATTAACGAACTACCAGAAACAGGAGATCCAGACTGGTTGGGTCGCGAGGATATACATGCATCACATAGGAGTAATCTACTACGAAAGGATGCGACGTATTACAGTCAGTTCGGTTGGACTGAACCTCACGACTTAGATTATGTTTGGCCTGTTTAACTTTTATAAGCTATGGAAGATAAAAACACAGATGATATAGATATACACAATAATTTTAGTAAATCCTTACAGTTATTAAATGAACTCCTAGAGCAAGCGGATGATGATATTCCCCTTGAATCCAGATCAAAACATCTCTACACAGCTATTAAAGATGCAGAGGATTTTTTGATCGAGCATGGTGTTCGTAGGGTATTTGATTCTTAATACTATGTGGTGCGAGATAGATTTAAGTGCTTTAGTAATAATTGAGGATATTGATGGTGAAACATCCGCTGCCAGATATTCAGACCAACATTTCTTGATAAACTTAGAACGTGTTAGTCACGTACACAAAGATTTAAAGTTCCAAAAAACTTCTGGCGAATACACACATAATCCCAGATTTCCCAATGAATGTGAAGTAGTATGGGGTATTGTGTTTTGTGATGGTAACAAAATAATGAAAACAATATGGTCAAAAAACGAAGGCTTAATAAATAAAATATTCACCCAGGTTATTAATTTTATATCCGAACATAAAATTACTGGATATTTCAAGTTTACGGACGATGACTTAGACAGTGAGGAGACACCTTTTTAATATGAATGATGAATTAGAGGAAGATAGTGTTCCTAAAGTTATAGAGATAACAACAAAGTTAAAGTTTTCTGACGACAGTATATTCCCTGAGAAGAATGTAACAGAAAAGTTTACTTTACATAATGCCACTGGTGCATTCGGTAATGATGAACCAGTTGCTAAGGTTCAAATTATATCTGACAGCAGTGGAGATTTATTAGCTGAAGCAGAAATGCCTGTTATTGACTGGACTAAACGTTTAGTCGCTATGCTTAAGTATACATATATCACAAACGATGATGTAGTAGATGAACCAGTCGGTCAGGCTACTAGCAAAGTAAATAATATAAACTATATATATAAAAGATGAAAAACATAGAACAATTACTAGGTCTGGAAAAACCATTGCCAGAGATCTTTGCAAAACATGTTGGTAGTAAAATAGTCGGAGAAGGAAATTTAAAGTATACTAGGTCTGACAATGCATATTATCCCTATGGGTTTTATGATGTCCGTCTGTTGTGTCAAAGTACTGGTCAGTTATCCAACTTGAATAAGTTTATACAAGATTCTGTAAGGCAGAGTCGTGGTAAGTTATTGTTTCAGATGTATAAAGTTGATGAGTATGAAGTTATCGAAAACAGTCTACATTTGAAAAAGGATGAGAACTTTAAGTTCCTTACAAAGCGTGTTTCTGTTGAAAAAGATGCAGCTGACAAGGGGGAATTGTTAAGAAATATTAGTTAGATTTGAGTTATATATATTTGGTAATGTATATAATATTTGTATATTATGTCCTTACGCTTTTCCTTTCTGGCGTAGGTTTGATATAGTTTATAACTTATTATAATGCATTCCCCTAGAAGTTGCGAAGTCTAGGAAAAAAAGTGTTTCTTCAAGCGTAACGCATAAGTCTTATTATTTCCAACTTATGATGGGCGTATAGCCGACACTCCCTTCCAAGCTGTGGTGAAGAGCAGCTTGGAAACTCTTTATATCTTTACTTGTTTTTTAGTGACACATGTGGGCCCGAATGAACCACGGCGAAGTAGAGCATCCGGTAGGAGTAGCTACCCTAAACTCACGCTCCCTAGACTTAAAACAGGTTTAATATCCTAAACTTAAACCAACGCTCAAGACATGTGATGCAATCCTTCTTCTGCACACATTATCTCGATGCGAGAAAGAAGGGGATTCAGTTATGGATATGATCAGGGGCATAGAGTTAACCGATGTGGTTAAACAAGGAAATAGAGTGGAGACATTGGGTTTCTCCATAACTCTCGAGGTCGTGTTTTCACCTACCGAGTGCCTTCATTGAACACCCTGATCAAATCTTTCAAACCACTAACAATATATATAAATATGAATGATGAATTAAATGTTATAGAAGTATTTCCTGACAATCAAAGTTATGAAATACCACATCCAGATATACCTCTAAACTTGCTTCTAATGGGCCTATATAACGCTTCTAAGCAGCAAGGTATGGGATTGCTTAGTTTAGCTGGTAAAAGCGATTTAACACCAGATCAGGCTCAGGCTATCTTAGACGGTACTGATAATTATAAAGGTACCTACTATTTTGACTATTTAAATGGTCGAGTATTAAAGATCGAGATTGGTGGTAAAACACTAAATACAAAGATGTATGATCGTGATAACGGTGAGGATGCCGTAAAGAATGTGATTACAGAATTGTACGCAAAAGAAGCAAACTTTTTTGAATTATGTGATAAAGTATTATTGGGTACAGCTCATAAATACGAGCATGATGAATATAACAAGTTGCTTAAAAAGTTTCCTAGTTTCCAGAGTATTGTTGATTCTTGGGATCGACATATTAAGGAGCTGTGAAGAAAAAACCTAGAATTAAGGTGTGCCAACGGTGGGGAGGTTTGGTTATGAAAAACACACAAATAAAGCTACAAGAGCCCGGATACTGGGTTGATGGTAGATGGCAACCTTGTATAGGTGAAGAGATGAAAAAGTTTAAAGAACTTAAAACTTATTTAGAGGAAGGCGAATGGTATGTTAACTTTTGGAAAAGAAGGGGCAAAAAACCACCACTTTTACCCGGCCTGTAGGTTGGGTCTTCGACAAAATAACTAAAACAAACTAGGGTGATAAAAAATGGCGCGATCACAATTACAAGAAAGGTATAAACTGCGCGTAATCAAATTTGTCATCCACTCCATACTGACTGATGGCGGAGTACCAGCACGAACCACACGCATAATTAATAGTGTTGGTACTCCGTCTATATTTTTATTTAAACTTTTAGGCTAAGCATAGAACTAACTCCTGGCAACCGTAGAGGGAGTTAGGGTATAATTAAAGCGAATTCTTTAAATTATATTTGGAGACACTTCTAACCTTATGTTCGTATATTATGACCCATACCTAGGAAATACCGGTTGTAATACACAATGAACATACATACAACAAACACCCGGGTAACTTTGTTGTATTGTGTTGATCACGGGGGCTAAGGCCCATTTCTATGCTGATGTTAGGTTTTGTGGATGTGGGACTGCATGTAATGAAACTTCCTTATGTACCCCCTAACTGTGCCTAAATATAAACAATTCTCCCAACACCTCCTTTTATCCTTATTGTTTTTTTTAGCTGTTCTTTTTTTTATATTTTAGTTATACTATGGCATTCATTCTAAGTTTAGAAAAATAGATTATAATATAGTGATTATATCCCATAAACATAAATTTATTAGTTTGGACCCACCCAAGACAGGTACAAACTATCGTCAAAATTTATTTT
>Ga0181566_10004825_pt1 | contig 10914 bp, 10 predicted proteins | sample 101ome_15_FD_133762 | JGI IMG/M metagenome (GOLD analysis project Ga0181566, IMG submission 133762) | Coastal salt marsh microbial communities from the Groves Creek Marsh, Skidaway Island, Georgia - 101402AT metaG (megahit assembly) | ecosystem: Environmental > Aquatic > Marine > Intertidal... | reverse complement strand
GCCGAATATCATTGCACCCGATTTTCCACCCTTGAGGAATTGGGAAAAGCTTGTGATGCGGTATCTGTGGTTTGCCCGACGGACCGCCATGCCGAGGTTGCCCTGCAATTAATCGATCATGGTTGCCACCTGCTTGTGGAAAAACCGCTTTGTGTATCCTCGGAGGAAGCGGAAGCGATTTTGGAAAGTGCCCAGTTAGCCAAAGTGCTCGTTCAGGTTGGACATATCGAACACTACAACCCAGTAATGACTTTCTTGGAAGGAGCGGTGGAGCAACCCCGATATTTAACGGTTGAACGTCTCGCTCCCTTTCAACCCCGCGGTACCGAGGTGGGTGTGGTGCTCGATCTGATGATCCATGATATTGGGATTGCGATGGCTTTGGTTGATTCCTCTATCGAACGGGTGGACTCGATCGGGGTTCGGGTCCTTTCTCCCACCGAGGATATTGCCAATGCCCGTCTGGTATTTGCCAATGGGTGTGTGGCCAATTTAAGTGCCAGCCGGGTGAGTGAGAAAAAAGCCCGCGAAATCCGGGTATTCCAGGACACCGGATACCTGTCCCTAGACTTTATGAACCAAAAGGGGCACCTGATCAAGAAGTCCGGCCCCTCTCTGGAGCGCCATGAAGTACCGGTGGAGCGGGGAGAGCCCCTCGCTTTGGAATTGGAGTCCTTTCTCTCCTGTGTGCGTGAAACCACCACCCCTAAAACCGATGGAAGCTTTGGTAAGTCAGCCCTTGAGGTGGCTCTTGCGATTACCAAGGAGATTCAATCCAATTGGAAACCTTGAGCTCCCTTACAGATTTTCCCAAAGCATCCGGGCCCGTTGACCTCTTGGTGGTTGCAGGTGAAGCATCAGGGGATGAACATGCGGCCCGCTTAGTGTACGATTTGAAAGCCCGCCAGCCAAAGCTACGGGTGTGTTCATTGGGTGGGGAAAAATTAAAGCAAGCCGGAACCGAACCTCTTTTTCCCTTGGCCGATTATGGCGTGGTGGGATTATTCGAGGTTTTAAAAAATTACGGATTTTACCGTGATGTCTTTGAAAAAACAATTTCTTGGATTACGGCAACCCGACCCCGTTGCATACTCCTTGTAGATTATCCTGGTTTTAATCTGCGACTAGCCAAACACCTTAAAAAGCTTGGGATTTCCTGCAAAGGAGGGGGAGGGATTACGGTGCTCCAATACATCAGTCCGCAACTTTGGGCATGGAAACCGAAGCGCCGATTTACTATGGCCGGAATTCTCGATGCACTAGGGGTCATTTTCCCTTTCGAAACTATGCACTATGAGGATGTTTCTTTACCGGTTTCGTTTGTCGGGCATCCTTTTGCTCACCCATCCTACGAGTCTCCTGTAAACTATGACACACAAGGAGCAATTCTTTTGCTGCCCGGCAGTCGTTTACAACCCGTTAGCCGAATTTTACCGGTCTTTTTAGATGCCCTTGAAGAATTGAGTGTGGAGGGACAAAAAGTACTGGCGGTTTTGCCGGCATCCAGTCCTCAAATCCGAGAACTTGTGGAGAGTATTCTATCCCATCGATCCAAGTTAAAGAATTGTGTCCGGGTGGTGAATCGTGCCGATGGACTTAGTGCTCGGGTGGCCTTGATGAGCTCGGGTACGATGTCCCTTTCGTGCGCCTGGGCGGGCATACCTGGGGTGATTGGTTACCGGGCTCACCCCATAACTTATCTAATTGGTAAGCTTTTGGTCCGGGTTCCTCACTTAGGCATGGCCAATCTTTTACTGCCTCAAGAACCGCCCAACCCTGAATTTCTGCAGGGCCGTGCCACAGGCAAGAGGTTGGCGAGTGAGATAAGTAAGATTTTAAAAGATGAAGAGTCGGGCAAAAAAGCGGCCCACTCCGCAAAAATGCTTCATCAATTGCTCGCTCAACCGAAGGACTCGGGGGTGGTGGACTGGTTGCTTCAGGCAGGCAAGTTGGGTTGAGCCCGCATTTGTTCCCATAAACGAAGAGCCCGCTTGGAAAGGGCAAGGCGACATTTTTCTACTTCGGCGAGTCTAGATTGCAGGTTCTCATTTGCGATGGCAGATACATCATCCATGTTGTAGAGGTATACATTATCTACCCTAGCTGCATTTTCCTCCACATTTCTGGGGACGGATGCATCGATAAGAAAAAGCGGTTTAGCCGGGCGTTTTTTCATCGATCTCTCTACCTGCTCCTTGGTAAGTAATGCCTTGCTACTTGCCGTGGATGCGAGCACGACATCAAAGAGGTGGAGGGATTCGTGAAACTTGGAATAAGCCAAAGTAAAGCCGTCAAATTTTTGCGCTAATTCATCGGGCTTTCTTCGACTCAGAGGACACCAGTCAAAAGTGCGCCCCGTCACCGTGATCGCTTCGGAACCTCTCGATTTAAAGGCTTCCAGGGCACTTTCGGCCACCTCTCCGGCACCCACCACCAAGAACCTGCATTGATCAACCTGCCCAAAAATACGCCGGGCCAGTTCACAGAGCACATTACCCAGGTTTACCTGACCCTTGGAAATACCGGTATGAGTCCGGGCCCACTTGGCCGCTTGAAAGCTTTTCTGGAATAATCGATTGAGTTCCTTACCGGTGGCACCCCGTTCGTATGCTTCATCGTATGCCTTTTTTAACTGTCCGAGAATTTCAGTTTCTCCCACCATTTGTGAGTCGATTCCCGACGCCACTTCGAAAAGATGCCTGACGACTTCGGCTCCAGTCCTTTGGTAGGTTTTCTGGGTTAAAAATTCGAGATCAAGCTTGCGGAAATTGGCCATAAACTCCAAGGCCGATTCAAATTTAAATGCAGGATCTGCTGAACCATAGATTTCCGTACGGTTACAGGTATTGAGCACCAAGCATTCTTTCAAGCCAGGGAGGGCTACCAAGCCTTTGTAAAAAGAGTCGATCGAGTCATTGGGTAGAGCAATGGTTTCGCGCTCCTGCAAATTGGCAACCTGGTGAGATGTGCCAAGCAGGAAGAGTGAATGATCTGACGGTCTACTCATCGCAGTACCTGAACCAAGAGAGGGAGATTGGGGCTATACGAGGCCTGCTTGTTTGTTTTTGAACTGACCATGGATAAGGAGAGCAGGGCGAGAGCAAACAGACCGATCGACCACTTGGCAAAGCGGGATCCATAGAGCCGGTTATTGAGTCTCATTGCCAGTAGTATAAGATATCCAATCCAAAGAGCGGTGGTAACAGAGAGTTTCGCCCCGCTAACAAGTTCAGGGTGGCGTGTCCAATGCATTGCACCCACCACCATGGAAAGGGTAAGAAAAGATACTCCTACGGCAAGCAACCTCATCGCTGCCACATCTAAGTCTTGAATCGGGGGGAGATAGGGCCCAAGAAAACCGGGCTTACGAGAGAGTAGGGCCTGTCTTTGAGAAAGATACATCAGGCTGACCACAGCCAGTAGACAAAAAAGCCCGTAACTAAAGATCGCAATTGAAGCATGAAGCTCAATCCAGGGATCTTTAAAAAGGCGAACATATCCACTTGCAGTCCAATAAGGTGTATCCCAGTTCTTCAAACCAAGAGAGAGGGTACCAAGTAGGAGGGAAGTACCTGCACAAAAGGTACCCAAAAGATTAATTCTCCAGACTAGACGGAGTAATAAAAAAGCGGCGATAAGGGACCATATTATGAATTGGGCCCGTTCCATCCCGTTACCCAATGGGCAACCATGTACTTCCATTCCACGAAAGTAAAGGGCCCGGGTTTGGAGAACAAAACCTGCTAGAATGAGAATCAATGGACTTTCCCTAAAAAAAGTGGGAAAAGCATGCCGTGTCTTCACCATTCCCATAACAAACGATGCACCGTAACAGGTGATCGCCAGCCATAACAAGTCTCTGACCTCGGAGAGATTCATCTATTGGGTAAGTTACTCAACATAAGGGAGATTAAGAATGACAAAGTTTGGGATGTTTGAAAATGCTCATCTTTTAGGGTTTAACTTTACCTATGGGGAAAGATTAAGACCTATCATAGGCGAAAAAAGACATAAACATGGAGGTCTTCCTTGATTTTTTAACGAACGGACAAATCTAATATTCGCTAAAAACGAATAGGGATGCAGGAATAAAAGCCTAGGCAGTAGCGTGCACCGGGGAGGAGCGGAAGTATTTACGCATCGAGGCACAGTCAGTACCTTCACAATTTACGCAGCAAGGGCGAATCTTAGAAATAAAATCATCCTGAATGTGCTCCATGACAAGCTTGGCACATAAATCGATGAATTTCTCTTCCATGTTAAAGCAGTCCACTCGGGCAAAGTGATCCACCACTTCATCGGCATAGCCTCGGAATTCAATATCAATTTCATCGAGGGTTTCAATGTGGTCCGTGGTGAAAGCGATCGGTACCATGAGGATTGCTTTCTGTTTGGTTTCAGCGATTACATCCGGTGTGGAAGGAGAGAGCCATTTAGTGCGTTGTGGTCCAACTTTGCTCTGCCAAGCCAGGGCACCTTGGTGAGCCAGTCCCTTGTCTTGCAAAACTTTTTCGATGCGGTTGACCGAGCCTTGAATCTCCTCGTTGTATTTGTCCCCCTTTTCAAGGCAGTACGATTCAGGAAGGCTATGGGCAGAATAGATGATGCGAATATCTTCATCCTTTAAACCATGCTCTTTTTTCATTTCCTCAAATTTTCGTTGGATGAGCATGGCCCAAAGTTCGGTATAATCCGCCCGGTCCCACCATTGATCAATAACGGATAGTTTGTCTCGGTACTCGGAGTTGCTTTGTTTGTCAACCCACCGATATGCATCACAAAATGAGGAACCGCTGGTGCAACAACTATGCTGGGGGTATTGAGAAAAAAGAATGATTTTTTCAGCTCCTTGGTATTTCTTGATCATCTCACCAGGACGAGGAGAGCAATAACGGAAACCGGATACACAAACATGGGGAGCGGAATCTGGGTTGAGTTGATCGAGCTTCAGTGCAATCGCTTCGCACTGGCTTTCCATGATTACTTTAGTAGGAGAATATTGTCCGATTTCTTCATAGCGTTCCTGGATTTTTGGAGTTCTGCGCCAGGCAATGAAACGACCAAGGATTTTCTGGAAGGGTAGCTTTAGAAGTTCGCGGTCCTGAAAAAGCTCCTTCAGGTATGGGTGAATTTCGTCCTTATTCTGTGGGCCACCCATATTGAGCAGGATGACTAGAGTTTTTACAGGTTTCTCTGATGTGTTCGAATTCATAGGGATCATTTCAATCTAAATACAGTTCTCTTTTTATCAGCGTACTTGGACTGAGGCAATCTTTCCAAATGAAATGCCAGAGAAAAAATTATATGATGTCTGACTGTAGGCAGTTGGGTAGGGGAGGACCACATAGGTGAGAACCAGAAAACTTCAGTCCGGGGTTTTGATCTTTCAGAAGTTTGGCAGCTTCTTTTCTCTTACCCATTTTACGATCGGGCAAAGGAATCGCCCGAGACCACCGGATGATTTTTTGAAAGGAGGGTTCGCCGGTGGTGCCCAATAGATTCTGATGTTCCTCTTTTACAAGTGCATGAAGGTCAATATCTTCGAGGTGAACCAGGTCCGGTTGGCGTTCACCCCCCACAAAAGTGGTTAGCAAGGCATGGTTCTGAGGAGCACGGCCTGGAAAAAGGGTGCTGGAAAATAAGGTTCCGAGAATCTTTCTGTTTTCCACTTCAGGAACGAGAAATCCAAATCCGTTGAGAGGGTGTTTGATTTTCCTTTTCTCATAACCATGAAAAACTAAGGCTATAGGGAAATGAGTGGAATCGGTCAAATCTTCCATTGCTTCTGTTCCATCAATCCCGTCCCACATGATCTCCGATAGCTGATGAGCGGGTAAGGTACAAATAACCTGTTCAAAGGTGTTGGTTTCCTCTTTGCCAGATTGATCTTTTGTCGTCACTGCCCAATGGTTTTCCAACCGTTTCACCCGGACTGCCCGAGTATTCAGAAAGATTGATTCCTGAGGCAATTGCTGAGTGATTCGGTTGGTTAATTCCTGCATCCCGTTGGGAAAGGAGAGCAAGCGAGTCTTGGGAAGTCGGTCGGGATTTTTTTTTGATTTGAGCAGCCCTTTAAACAATGAGCCATGGGTTTGCTCGAGTTCCTGCAGGGCAGGAAAGGCGTATTGAAGAGAAAGGCTCTCTGGCTTGGCTGCATAAACTCCCGAAAGAAAGGGGTTTCCTGCATAGGTGAGTGCTTCCTGACCCAGTCTGCGGGAAATAAACTCGGCCACATTCTCATTATGATTTTTGCCCTTTGAGATGAAAGGCTCGAGCAGGAGGCGCATTTTTCCCATGGGGGAAAGAAAAGAACTGCTCAAAAAAGAAGCTGGGCTATGGGGCAGGGAGATTAATTGTCCTCCCCGTACAATGAAGCGCAGGTTGGCCTCGAGGTTTGCATCTATGGCCTGTTCGAGAATCCCCAGTTCATTCAGTAGGATGGAAACTTCCTGACTCCGTAAGCTGAGAGTATTGGCTCCATAATCGATCAGGTATCCATCGATTCTTCTCGATTGTAAAACGCCACCTGTTTGAGGGGAGGCTTCGAATAGGGTGATTTTCTCTCCCCGCTTCTGGGCATGCCATGCATGGACTAATCCAGTCAGACCACTTCCAAGAATGCATGTGCCCTTCATTGTCTGGATAAAGACTGGATTAGGCTTGGCAGGTTAGCAATGAGCGTGAGAATAATTCGACTCATGGATGAAATCAAAAGTTGTTTGGAAGTAATTACAAACCCCAAGAATGCCAAACCCGATGAATTTAGGCAAACTTTGGCGAGACTGGATGTACTGGTGAACGAGCAAAAGCAAAGCTTACATCCCAGACTAAGGCATTTCTTGGAAAACCGGAGTTATCAAAAAGCAGTCATTTGGCTGGCCGGAGAAACCCCTGAAAAAGGAACCTGTGGAGGATGAATAGGAAACGAGGTTCATCCAAGAAAATCTTGATTACTCCAATGAATCAATTTGGGAGCAATCCGTTTGCCTCTCTCGATGGAAGTGGATTGCCTGAAGCTCTGCCTGAGCTCAAGCAAGAGATAAAAGTCTCCGTACAGGAAGAGGAGTCTAAGCTTGGCAACGGGGAGCGATTGGAAATTCGCCGCGAAAAGACTGGGCGTGGAGGAAAGACAGTCACCACAATCCGTGGAATCCCTCCAGGTTTGGGAAAACAAAAAAAGGAGAGACTTTTAAAACGAATGAAAAATTCCCTGGGCACGGGAGGAACCTGGTCGGGGAATGATATGGAATTGCAAGGGGATCGTAGAGCTGAAGTGTTAGAGTGGATGAGGGCAATGGGGTTTCGTCCGGTTCTTGCGGGTGGCTAGGTCCAAGGCTGGATCGCAGTCTCCCCCCATAAAAAAACCAAGGTGTGAGTAACCTTGGTTTTAAGTTGTTCGGCAAAAGTGCCGCAAAAATCGGTTTAACTGGCGGACTGCTTTTCTTCCTCCCTCTGAACGGATTGAGCCGATTCCTTGGACTTTTCTTTAAAATCGTGATCCTCAAGGGGTTCCTGATTCATGACATCTTGAATGTCTTGCTCCCACTCGTTTTTAGCTTTGCGGAATTCATTGACTCCTTTACCAAGTGAGCGAAATAGCTCCGGTACTTTTTTGGCTCCAAAAAGCAAAAGGACGATCAAAAAGATCAGAATAATTTCTCCACCGCCAAAGTTTCCAATGAAGGCGAGGGCAGGTGTGATAGGTGTTGTCATAAATAAAAATTTACTTGGGTGGTAGGTTCAGAGCAACTGTTTTGTCTGCAGGTTTGACAAATCAGTTGCTACAGACCCAATTGACGGAGAGCTTCGGGTTTCGGTTTGTTTACGGAACTCTGATCCGCTTCGAAGAAACCATGAAGTTGACGGATACGGGTGGGGTGACGCATTTTCCGTAGGGCTTTTGCCTCAATTTGACGAATCCTTTCACGGGTGACCTTAAACTGCCGACCCACTTCCTCAAGGGTTCGACTATACCCGTCTTGTAATCCAAAGCGCAGGGACAAGACATTTCGTTCCCGCTCCGTAAGGGAGTCCAAAACATCAATAATTTTTTCCCTCAATAAAGAGTATGCTGTCATATCATAGGGGTTTTCAGCACCCTTGTCTTCAATAAAGTCTCCAAAACTCGTGTCATCTCCGTCGCCAACCGGGCTTTGTAGAGAAATAGGTTGTTGAGCCATCTTCATGATTCCCTGCACTTTGTCGAGGGCGAGTCCCATTTCATTGGCGACTTCTTCTGGGGTGGGTTCATGACCAAGCTCTTGTAAAAGTTGTTTTTGCACCTGCATAACCTTGTTTAAGGTCTCGATCATATGAACGGGGATACGGATCGTACGGGCCTGATCGGCGATCGAACGGGTGATTGCCTGACGGATCCACCAGGTTGCATAGGTGGAAAATTTGTAACCCCGGCGATATTCAAATTTTTCAACCGCTTTCATTAGCCCCATATTTCCCTCTTGGATCAAGTCGAGGAAAGAAAGCCCACGGTTAGTGTATTTTTTGGCAATTGAAATAACGAGTCTCAGGTTGGCTTCGACCATTTCGGTTTTGGCTTTGTGTGCCTCGCGCATGGAGTGACGGATCTCTTTGACCAGAGAAATTAATTCGTCCGGTTCCATGTGAAATTTGATTCGTGCTTCGGAGAGTTCTTTTTTGATCCTGTCGATCTTCACACCTTTGCGCTTGAGCTTGGCAGGGTCTTTCTTCCCAAGTTCAAGGTTGTGGACATTGCGGGTGATCGCTTTGAGTTCGGGGTTAATCTCCTGGAGATAATCTTCAAATACTTTGAGCTTTAAGCAGCATTTCTTAAAGATTGGTTCGAGTTCAGATTCGTATTTTTGGAATCTTCCCAGGGCCCGTTTCTTTTGGGTCGCGTTGGGACCCCCGATGAATCCATTCCAAGCGTTTTCAAGTTTTTTATTCAGATCAGTAAGGGCTTCGACTTGTTTGGCCAGAATTTTGAAGTATCCCTCACGGCTATCAATTTTCTTGTCGAGAACAACCCGGTCAAAGCGCTCTTCCCGATCAATTAATTTTTGGCAGATATCTAGGTGAAAATTGGCAGTCAGGGAAACGGCATAAATACGCTTGAGGGCAGCCACTTCAGCCACTTCGATACGCTTGGAAATTTCGACTTCTTCCTCACGCGACAACAAGGGAACCTGGCCCATTTGCTTAAGGTACATGCGCACGGGGTCATCCAACATGTCGCTTTGGTTCGAGCGTGCGGTTTCATCTTCCTTCTCCTCCTTATTTTTTTTGAATTTTTCAACTTCGGCAGAATCGAGAAGTTTAATTTCAAGGTTATTAAAAATGGAGATTACATTTTGTAATTCCTCTGGATCTGTGGAGATTTCGGGAAGAGATTTGTCAATATCTTTGAAGGTTAAAAAGCCCTGTTCTCTGGAAAGATTGATCAGTTTGCGAACCTTGTCGGTAATTTCATTCTTAAGGGCATGGGGTTCGACCGATTTGTTGACTGACTTGGCGGCTTCTTTAGCCGATGTTTTTACCGCAACTTTTGCCGGAACTTTCTTTTTGTCTGATTGAGATTTAGCCTTGGGAGCGCCACTTGCTTTTGCTGCAACCGAGGTGCTTTTTTTGGACGCTTTGGGGGCTTGTTTTGGGGTGGATGTGACTTTTTTGGGGGAAGCAGTGGTTGTTGTTTTGGCCGAAGGTGTTTTCTTCTGTGTTGTTTTTGCAGGGGTTTTTTTAGCGGGAGCTTTTTTGGCTACTGCCTTGGAGGCAGAGGCTTTTTTAACGGCAGTCGGCTTGGTTTTACTTTTAGTGTTTGAAGAACTGGCTGATTTAGTGGAAGCAGATTTTGACTTCGTTGATGGGGCAGGCTTTTTGGCTACTGCCTTGGAGGGGGATGCTTTCTTAGCCACAGCGGGTTTGGCTTTGCTTTTAGCTTTGGCTGCAGGAGCCGATTTGGAAGGAGCAGGTTTTGGCTTCGCTTGGGTCGCAGGTTTCTTGGTCGTTTTCTTTGTAGGCATTATGTGAGGTATTTTCGGACTATTGGGTAAATTCTAAAAGTGGTGGCTTGGATCTTAGCTGTCTAATCTTACGGAGTTCTTTGCTTAGTTCTTGGAGTTTATGGCTGTCTTCCTCACCATCCTTTAGCTTGGCAAACACTCGGTCCTCACGATTTTTGAGGTCACGGAGGAATAAGACTGAAACACACTGACGAGCAAGACGGAGAGAGAGACCTGGTTCTTTTTGATCCATTTCCTGAATGACCAACCGGTGATAAGTTTGGCGTTCGGTATCATCCTCGAGTAAATCCTCAATTTGGGAACGAGAAATGTTTGTACCTTCAGCCAGGCTTTCAGACAAGATTTTGGCCAGTATACGCCCTGAAACTGGACGCGTGTCAACCCACGACATGTCAAGCGTGTTGGCAAGAGGACTAGCGAGACGGTCGTCATGCAAAAGCAGATACAATAGGTCTTCTTCAACAATTGTCAAACGATCAGACTCATTCGTGGAGATTTCTTGTTCCTCAGTCACTTGGCGGTAAACCGGCGTACGATTTCGTTTAAATTGGATGAAGTCGCTCTTTAGTGCTTCGATAGGGACTGCAATAAGGCGTGCCAGTTGTTCGATATAGCCTTCTAGGGCAATCCTCGAATCAATCTCAGCGAGGGATGAAAAAAACCATTGGCAGGTTGATTCTTTTTGCTTTGGCGTAGCCGTAGAGAGGTTAGGGATTTTTTGGCGAATTACATATTCAACCATGGGTTGAGCTTCATCGATGATCTTTTGCATCGATTCTCTACCGCCCATTACTAGGATTTGATCAGGGTCCGATCCATCAGGGAGTTGGGCAAACCTGGCATCTAATCCAGACTTCAGAAAAATGGAAACATAGGAAAGAGCGGCTTTTTGCCCGGCACTGTCCCCATCGAGCAG
>Ga0181566_10004816_pt1 | contig 10924 bp, 7 predicted proteins | sample 101ome_15_FD_133762 | JGI IMG/M metagenome (GOLD analysis project Ga0181566, IMG submission 133762) | Coastal salt marsh microbial communities from the Groves Creek Marsh, Skidaway Island, Georgia - 101402AT metaG (megahit assembly) | ecosystem: Environmental > Aquatic > Marine > Intertidal zone... | reverse complement strand
CTCTGAGGCGTTAAATTCTACAACTATCTCTGCACGCTCCGACGGCGCGAGTATGAGACTCTTACGCTCTAGTGGCTTTTCCATTAGTCCACCGTCAGTAGCCACTTGCGAAAACGTTCGGTTGTCGTCAAATGCGAAGGTAAATGTTCGTGCATTAGCCGCGTTGAGAAGTCTGAATCTGACGCGAGAGGTTGTCGGGCGGAAGACAGCGTCGACTGTGCCATTAACTAAAATTTTATCTCCAAACAGACCTGTCATGACATCGCTATGTGCGCGGATATAGTCGAAGCTGCCGTCACTTTTGAAGCGCCTGTCTTGAACAATGAGAGGGATATCGTCTACACCGTAGTCATTGGGAAGGGGAAGACGATCCGACAGCTCGTCTTGTAGGATAATCATACCGGTGAGCCCGTGATAAACCTGCTCGCCAGTTTTATGCAATAGATGTGAGTGGTACCAGAATGTCCCAGCGGGCTGATCGACCGTGAAGCGCGGCGACCATCTGTCGCCGGGCTCGATTATCTGAGCGGGTCCTCCATCGGCTTTGGCTGGAACGTGCAATCCATGCCAGTGGAGTGTGGTTTTTTCGGAAAGCGCGTTATGCACATCAAGCTCAACATCGTCGCCTCGCTTTAGAATAAGGGTGGGACCCAGGTAACTGCGATTGATTCCGATTGTTGGTGTTTGTAATCCCGGAATGAATTCGGTCGAGCCTTTCTGCGCACGAAGCGAATAAGTCACGCGACTGTTTGTTGTAATACCCTCATGTCTTTCTGGGATTTGCAGCGGGTTCCGAGCCTGCGCTGCTCTCATGGCGGGCGATAGCAACAGGCCGCCTGTACTAAAGCCTAGGCTTTTTAGAAAGTTCCTACGTGACACAGCTATTCCTTCTCTTTCTGTACTTTTATCATTTGAGACCCGCAACAGATTTCGCTATGGGCCATAGCATCGCCGCAAGGACAAGGCTTTTCGTAGACGAGCTCGGCGCCACAGGAATCGCAGCGGTATCGATCCAATACTTCTCTAGACATGATTTCCATTCCTAATATGAGTCAAATTAAGTAGGCAATAAAGTATAGAAGAGTGTGCGGAAAGGAATGCTGATGTCGATCAACTGGGCGTGATTGCTAATTGGATTTTGGTTATGCCCCGTGCGTACTCCCCAGATAGAGAGTCGCACAAAATAGGGGGATTATGAGGCTATGTCTGCAGGCTCGATGTTACTGACCATTCGACATAGTCATCGCGTGTTGCATGTTCATCGCCTCACGTGAACGATTGCGCTCAGACTGAGAAAGCTCGCCTACTGCGGGGCCGCCTTGATTGTAGATTCCACCTCGTAAAGCGAACAGTAGGTACTCTTCGGGCAACACATTATCTGTTTCGTTATCAGTAAAACGTGCAACTGCTGCATCGATTAGTTCAGCGCGGTTATCAAGATTTGGATAGGACATGATATCAGCGACGAGCGTTTCGAGAACGTTGAGATTATCCAGGATGATCGTTGCCTCGGGCGATTGACTGTACAGATCAGGTGCAATCGCAGCGGCCATTGGTAGCTCGGTTGGTGCAGGATACATACTCATGCCGCCTGCCGAGCCTATCTTGTTTTCGAAGCGCTCCATAACCACGTCAATGCCGCCACTGAATTGATCGTCGACACTGTCACGGATGATCGCTTCTAGCGAGGCAAGTTGTAGCCATTGTTGAGTCCAGAGAAAACCACTTAGGCGCGGGAATGCAGTCTTGAATGCATTCGCTTGGGGGTGGTTTACGAGCAGAGTGGTGTCTTTGGGTGTCAGTGCAACTGAATGACGGGTATCAGACTTGTAGTCTGCAATTGCAGCTTCTACAGCGGCGCGCTTATCGGTAATCGAGGAGTCAGCGTAAATAGCAAAGAGCGCATTCTCGAAAGCACGTCCGTGTTTAAATACTTGCGAAGTGTGTCGATTTAGCACCCCACTGTCATCGAATGCATTTGCTGCCTGCTCATCAGAATAAGTCTCGCGCATAAGGTTGCGAAGAGTTATTCGCGCCTCAACCTCGAGATCTCCATAGGGGCTATCCATGCTCATGCCCATATGCATATTGTCGCCATGCCCCATGCCCTGTGCCATCATCTCTTTCATGGTCATGTTAGCCATCATGGTGAGATGTTCTTCGAGCATGTCGCGGGCTTCCTTCGCGTAGGCGTTTTCATTGATCTTATTAATTTCGGCGAAGGTCTGTGCATGTGTCACATCGAATGCGTTAAAAAGATCAGCAATCTCCGGATATGCCTCACGCATGGCAGCATCGGGCTGCGCGCTGGCTGCACTCGCGGCCAGCGCAAACGTAAGTGCGCTGATTTGCTTTAATGTTGAATGCTTGAACGTAAATGTCGTCTTTGTCATGAGCCGCGTCTCCGCTGGTCTGAAGTTCGTATAATCAATGGTGAAATCCTGCCAAATAGATCTCTTTGCCTAGCTGACATGCTTCGCTTATAAGGCTCTCAGTATAGACCTATCGTGCTTTCTCGCCAACGTAGGCTGCTGCGGCACAGCGCCGCAGGTTGAGATTGCGTGTGATAAATTGTTACTTGAGGAGAGTAGCCATCAGGATTCTAGAGCAGGGCACTACCTGATGGCTTACTTTTTTATCGCTGGAACAGGTAGCTGAATTTAACAAAGAACTGCTCACCGTCTTTGCGCAGATCGTTTGCTATCACGAGCTCACGTTCACCTTCCATATCAACAATGTCGAAATTGCTCTGATTGGTGTTGTAACCGATGAAAAGCGCCGACCAAGGATTGATCACATAGCGCAGTAGCAGGTCGAAATTGAGGTTTTCGTCATCGATCAGACGCGTCGCAGGCCCAGCATCGGTTTCATCGTATTGTGCAATGAAACGCAGCGACCATTCCTTGGTAAATTGATAATTCCAGTTGCTGCGTGCTATTCGGTTGGTGAAAACCTGGGCGCCGCTTTTAGTCTCAAGCTCGGTATTGAGGAAAGTGTTGAGCACTCGCAAGCGATTGATAGGGCGCCAGAGAGCATCGATGCTGACTCTTGAGCTATTTACGACGCTAGGCATTGTACCGCGTGCTGGCACTACATTCAGACTTGTGCCAGACCGATAGCTCGCATCAAACTCCAGACTATTGAGTGTGTTGTTCTTTATGCTGACGGTCCAATCTTCGTAGTTATAGCTGCGATTGCTGGCAAGTCCGAAGAAATCCTGCGGTCTAAGTATTTCGTCATACTCTGTATAGCCTGCGCTAACACTCGTCGTGTCGTAGTTGAATCCTAAACTCGGGCCTAACTGAGAGAAAAGCTTGGTGCCTTCGATGTCTTCAAGATAAACACCAAAGATTGTCGTGTTCCAAGAATTTAACGCTGTGCCCTCTGGGAAAAAATTAAATGCGACTCGCTGATGGAGACCATCGGTGTCCGCTTTGAAGAAACGATTTTGGAAACCTAGCTCGGTGCGAAAATCTTTGGAGGTCGCAATATAATGGGTATGGTTTTGTACTGTGCGGCCAACGCGGTTGACCTGAATATTGCGTTGATAGCCCGTCGTTTTCTCGCCGCCATTGACTGGTTCGCTTTCGGTTGCAACGACCTGCATCTGTGTCAGCCAGTTATTGTTGAGGCGGAAGCGACCGTCTAGGCTAGCAACGCGGTTGTAACCATCGCCTAGTTCACGGTCTGTTACCAAGAAGCCCACCCGATCTTGCGTCGAAATATCTTTGAATCCGCGAAGAATTGCGATCGTTGCTTTCTCACCATTGAGAGGATCGTTCTCTGTTCTATTGAGACCTGGCGCGATATCGTTGATTAAAATAGTACCGAAGCCATAGTCTCCTGACTTGCCTGTAAAACGCACACCGCCGTCAGGATCGACAATACGGCGCGTAAATACTAAGTTCGAGTCGGTAGCAAAGAAGTCGGCATTCTCCACGAAAAAGGGTCGACGTTCTGGAAATTGCACCTCGAAACGCTCGTTTACCGTGACCTGCGGCTGATCGGATTCGACCTGGCTAAAGTCAGGATTTAGCGTGATGTCCAAGACCATCGAATCATTGAAAATAAACTTGGCATCGACTCCAACGTCTTGTTCAGAGGCACGTCTAAAAGCTGGGCCGCCAACTGCGTCAGGCTTGAGTGAATCGACTTCTCGCGCGAACAAAAAGGGTATTATCTGAGAGTTATTTCCCGGCGAAACATTGCTAATACCGTTAAGTAGCGCTGTCTGATTTAGACGTCCTTCGATGTCGATTAGGTAAGGAGGCCAGTAGGATTCCTCGCTCAGGCGAGGAATGATGCGGCCAAACTGAATGCGCCATAGTTGTTCGGGGCGATCAAGAAACCGCAGGCTTCGCAGCGGGATCGCCATTTTCACCATATAGCCTTGATCGGTTACCTTGCCATCGCTTTCCCACACGGCTTCGAGTGTTGTATCAAAGCCGGCTCGCATCGACGCGCCCTCTGTCCAGCGCGCATCCCACTGCATGCCGAGAGGGGTAGAGCGGAAAGCGAATGCAGCGCGCTGATCGTTAAAAGTATCGATGACCATCTCGACTATGTCATCGCCGTCGATGTTTTCGCGTGAAGACAGGTTGGCACGAATCTGGTTTGGGTTCTCATCAAATGCAAGGAATATCGCATGGAGCTGTTCTTGGTCATAGCCAATATAGACTTCGGTGCGCTGTGAGGCTGGGTCGCCATCGTCCGGAAGGCGTTGGGTAAAGTTTTCAACTTTAGTCATCGAACGCGCGAGTGCCGTGCTTGGTGACATCGCGTCGAAATCGTCGAACGTTGGCTCTGCGCTAATGCGGTTCACATTAATTCCAACTTGAGCTGTCGTCGCTGCAGAGAACAGTAAACAAAAAGCAGCTAGGACATGAAGGAGCTTCGGGAAAAAGGGAGCTTGCGCAGGGGACAGCGCTACGGACTTGGGCATGGGTTTTTCTCTCAGAATTTTAACTTTATTGTCTTTGTTTTCGGCGGGTCGCAAGTCTACTTGGTTGAGTTGACCCTGGGAAGAGAGCGAGATCAATGTTTTGCGCGTCTCACTCGAAAAGGTGTCAGTCTGATGCGCTCATATCGATGAACCCTCCTGCATTCGGCATCTTGAGCGTAAGTAACGTTTCGGCATTAATGACTTTATATTGATCAATAAGGCCATTCATATAAAGCACATAGGCGATGACCTGATAGACCTCTGTGTTACTCAGAGATTTAGGGGCATTTGCTGGCATCGCGCGCCTAACATAGTCGAAAAGCGTTGAGGCATGGGGCCAGTAACTGCCGACGGTACGTGTCGGTACTTCCTCTGTTTTCATATTGCCACCGACTAGCGGTTGTCTAGCGGCGCCTCCCAAGCCCTCAGCGCCGTGACAAGAAGCACATTTCGACGCATAGATTTCACGTCCTTGAAACGCAGTACCACTGCCAGCAGGCAAGACACTTTCTTTGGAGGCGATGAGATCGAGTTCACTCAGATCCATCTGAGTAACAGGTTTGCCTAGCTGCGGTGAGCCGAGGATATCCTGAGCAACAGCCAAGGGAGTAGAGAGCGCGAAATAAAGCGTCCAAGCGAGAGCGGATTTAAAAATGACATTAGACATACGTGTTTTTCACCTCACCGTTGCTGCTCACCTCCCAACACTGTTGAGCGTTGAAATGATAGAAAGCGAGCGCGCCTTTTTCTGCAAGAAGTTGGTTTCGCGTTGGCTGTATATTTCCATGGTTATCAGTTGCTCGGCTTATAAGTTGTGCCGAATTACCTTGCCAGCGCCAAGGCAATCTAAATCGAGCGAGGGATTTGTCGCCCGCCTGCGCATCTATCGCAGCTTCTGCCCACGTTGCGCCGCCATCGGCGCTGATCTCGACTTTGGAAATAGATCCAGCACCCGACCAGGCGAGACCCTCAATTTGATAAAGGCCATGAGTTTGTAACTGCATTTTCCCCGACGGCGAGGTGATAATCGATTTTACGCCCATCGGAAATGTAAACTGCAGGCTGCTGCGGTCGGCAAGTGTATCGGTGTATTTGCTTGTTTCATCTCGAAACTGACTAGGTTCTTTACTGAGCTTAATCTGGGTAAGCCATTTAACACTTACATTACCTTCCCAACCTGGAACGAAGAGCCTCACAGGGTAGCCCTGTTCGGGTCTCAGCGGTTCCCCATTTTGGAATAGGGCAACTAAAACATCATCCACGGCTTTTTTTAGAGGTATAGAGCGACCCATACTGGCAGCGTCTGCGCCAACAGCGCTAACCCAGCGCGCCTCAGGCGAGACCCCTGCTTCGTCTAGCAAGACTGAAAGCGGAATGCCTGTCCATTCTGCGCATGAGACCAAGCCGTTGATGCTCTGCGCTGTGCCATCTACCGCCGTGTCACGAAACAGTGCGCCGCTATTCCCAGAGCATTCTAGGAACTGAGTGCGTGAAACCATTGGGTAGCGCAAAAGGCTTTCGTAGTCGAATACGACAGGGCGCTCGACTAAGCCGTTGATAAATAGAGTGTGCGCTGCCGGATCGATTTCCGGAACACCCGCATGGTGACGCTCAAAGTGCAGACCGTTGGGAGTGATCGTGCCGCGGAGTTGATGCAGCGGCGTGCGCGACGCACCACCCCCAGGATAGAGGGGATTCGCGCGGCCAGGGTCTCGTTGAATATCGGCAACAAAACGAGAAGGTTGCCCATAGCCACTCGGTCCGGGACCGGGCTGTTTTGACCACGCTGGCATCGAAAAATCCGCACCCAGCGCTCCTGAGGCGGCAGATAGGCCTGCACCTCCTAGCCCAAGTCCCAACAGAAGTCTTCGGCTCATCAGCCCATTACCGGCTACCATCAAGTCTGTAGTCGCCGACTCTCCCTTTGGCTCCACAGCACTCAATTCAGCTCTATTAGTCTTTCTAATAGACATCGCGCGCTCCTCTATAACTCTCGTGTTTTATTAATTTATCGAGATTCAAAATTTGTAACATCGCGCGTGAGCCTTCACCAAGAATGCGCTCAGTGCTAACGCGCATCAGCGATAAAAGACTGTGCCTCTGCCAGCGCAGAGTGATCGCTACCCGCCAGTATCTTTGCAAGCTCTGCGTAGTGCCGTGCTGCTGAACTCACGTTGCCAAGCGCTGCGTGACTTCGAGCGGCCCCTAATAATGACAGAGGTCGCCTGGGCATACGAAGCAGCGATTCTTCGAAAAGTTCAGCAGCCCACTCGGCTTGCCCACTCGCGAGCATAGCCTCGCCGACGAGTTCATGTGCAGGTTTTAATGGGTTGGCCGCACCATTAGGTAAACGCTGCGTCGCTGTTATCTCTAATGCGTTTGTAAAATGCTCGACAGCCGATTGTTGCAAACTTACGTCGACTGTGGCGCCCGCGCGCGCCTTGCCAAGCTCTGCGAGGCCGGCGACTTCGTGATACATTATCCTCAAATTCTGATCACGCGGGCTCGCATCGGCGAGCGCTAATAATCTATCGGCCACACTGGCGGTGAGTATATGCTGCCCCAGCGCAGAGGCACTCATCCCAAGTGCGAGCAGCTCGGCGGCGTCAAGCTCGTCGTGTAGGCCGTGTGTCTGCCACTGCTGCGTTTCAATAATATGACGAGCGCGCATGGTTTTAAGCGTAGCCGCAGAGCGGGTATCGTTAGGGTTATCTCGAAGCACTTTTTCAGCGCGTTCGATCCACCAGGCTGATCGTGCAGCATTGCCCATCTGTAGATCACCATATTGACCCCAGTCAGCGGCATGATTTTGATCGTTAGGTCTGTCTCCTGGCTTCCACAGTGCGGCACCGGCATCGAATGCTGAGACATTCCACTTTGCGACCTCTGGCCACATCCCGTGCTGAATAAAAATGTGAGTGGGCATGTGGCGTGCGTGGGCTACTGCTGGCGCAATGTCAGCATACTTGTAGGCGGCTTCGAGCGCGATCGGCGCGTGAATGGGGTCGTCAAATGCGTGGATGACATAATGCGCTGCGCCAGGGTGGTTCTCGTTTTTCTTGAACAGCTTGAGAGCAATAGCACCTGCACGCATGTTGAGCCTTTCACTGGCGTCGCCCGCGACCGTCGCCCCCGCGAGCATCGAGACTGCGGTAAAAGCTGCAACTTCATCGTCGTCGCCAAACTGGGCATAGACGTCTTGCATGGCGTTCATCCACGCTGTGCGACGCATGCCAACAGAGCCGGGTGTGAAGGCATAGGCCTCTGCTGCACGGATAAATCCTTTTTCACGCTCGGTAGGTGCCTTTGCGAGTCGCTCTTCACTTGTTGCTCCGAGTCGATTGAGTACTTCCATCGGAGACTGATTATCCCACTCACCAATAAATGGATGGTTATAGGTAAACGTTTCGCCCCAGTATGCCATTGCAAAGTCAGGTTCGATTTCTTGTGCGAGTTTGAATTCACGTTGGGCTTGGATAAAGCCGAAACTGTGGAGATAGCCAACGCCAAGTTCGAAATGTGCCTGTGCCTGTGGCGAACCCGATGTCGGGAAATCGAAAGTGCCGACCGATTCATGCTCGGCCGCCCAAGTATTCGAACTCAAGGCTACTAGAAGAGCCATCTTAATAGGGGCAAACATAGAGAAGGTACGCATCGTTTCTCGCTCCTGCAACGAGTAAGGTAACTTTAAAGGTTGCCAATTGCCGCTAAGTAAAGCAACGGCTGAATTGTGACCGAATGTTGCAAATCTACCTAGTTAACGAGGTGTTGATTAATCACACTGACGAAGGCTGGACCATATTTTTCAAGTTTTCGCTCGCCTACTCCGCTGATTTCAGCTAGACGCTCAAGCGTTGAGGGAAGCAGCACGCACATTTCCTGCAAGGTGCTGTCGTGAAAAATGACGTAGGGGGGGACGTTTTGCTCTTCTGCGAAACCACGGCGGCAGTCGCGAAGTGCTTCCCAGAGAGCTATATCGATATCGTTTGGCAACGGCGTTCGGGTTTGGCGTTTGGTTGTTTTCTGCTTTAAATCTCGTCTCAGCTCGATTTTTTCCTCCCCTCGCAGCAGGGGGCGGCAGCGTTCCTCTAGCCTGAGAGCGCCAAAACGTTCGAGGTCGACGCTAAGAAATCCGCGAGCAACAAGTTGCCGAAAGACCGACCGCCACTGGTCGTTACTCAAGTCTTTGCCTAGGCCATAGACGCTGATTTTGTGATGCTCAAATTGGAATATTTTCTCGCCCTCGGAGCCACGGAGAACATCAATTAAGTGATTTACCCCGAAGCGCTGGCCCGTGAGATAGGCAGTGCTAAGCGCCATACGTGCCGACTCCGTGCCGTCCCAAGTGTCCGCCGGCTCGAGGCAGGTATCGCAGTTGCCGCAGGGATCGGGCAGATGGTCGTCGAAATAGGCGAGAAGCGCCTGACGTCGACAGGAGGTGATTTCGCAGAAGCCTAGCATGGCATTAAGTCGATGCTGTTCGGCGCGTTTGTGCTCCTCACTTCCCTCGGAGGTCGCCATCATCTGCCGCAGCTTAATCACGTCTTGTAGCCCGTACACCATCCACGCATCTGCAGGCATGCCATCGCGCCCGGCACGGCCGGTTTCCTGATAGTAAGACTCGACAGTCTTTGGTAGATCTAAATGCGCAACGAAGCGGACGTCTGGTTTATCAATACCCATGCCGAATGCAATTGTTGCCACAACGATAACACCTTCTTCGCGCAGAAAGCGTGCTTGATGGGTGGCACGGGTCTGTGTCGGAAGGCCAGCATGATAGGGCAGCGCATTAAAACCCTGCAGCGTCAGCCAGTGAGCAATCTCTTCAGTTTTTTTGCGCGACAGGCAATAGACGATTCCGGCGTCACGCGGGTGCTCTTCTTTTAGAAATTTAAGGAGCTGCGTTTTGGCATTGTGTTTTAGGGCGATTCTGTAGCGAATGTTTGGGCGGTCGAAGCCGGCGATAAAGTGTCCGCCGTGTTCTAAGCCTAGTCGGGAGATGATCTCGCCTCGCGTACGCTCGTCGGCGGTCGCTGTAAGTGCAATGCGAGGCACCTCCGGAAAGAGTTCTGCGAGCATAGAAAGTTGTAAATAGTCGGCGCGGAAATCATGTCCCCACTGTGAAACGCAGTGGGCTTCGTCGATAGCAAATAGAGAAATAGTTGTGCTTTGGAGAAGCGCGATGGTGCGAGTTTGGTTAAGGCGTTCGGGCGCGATATAGAGTAAGTCCAGAGCGCCGCCGCGAAGATCCGCTTCAATCTCGGCAGCTTCGGACGCATCAAGAGTCGAGTTTAGAAACGCAGCTCGAACACCGAGGAGCTTTAGGGCGTTAACTTGATCTTGCATGAGCGCTATAAGTGGCGATACCACGACGCCGCATCCCTCACGCACGAGGGAGGGAATCTGATAGCAAAGCGACTTGCCGCCGCCGGTGGGCATGATGACCATGGCGTCATCGCCGGCGATGACTGAGTCAATAATCTGGTCTTGGGGCGGGCGGAAGGACTGGAATCCGAAGACTGATTGCAGGATGTCTTGAGCGTTATTCATTCCTTTCCAGTATAGCGCATAGGGAGAACCTCAAAGACGTTTACCCGAGAATTACTTTGCCGCCAGCTGCGTTGCTAGGAAGTCGTCGTAGCTGCCTTGGTAGTCGTTGAGCTTTTGGTCTTTAATCTCGACAATGCGTTCAGCCAGTGAGGAGACGAACTCGCGATCGTGGCTGACGAAAATGAGCGTACCCTCATAGTATTCTAGCGCAAGATTAAGCGCTTCAATTGCTTCCATATCCATGTGGTTGGTCGGCTCGTCCATGATTAGCACGTTGTGATCTTGCATAATCATCTTGCCGAATAGCAAACGATTCTTCTCGCCTCCCGAGCACACCTTCACTTTTTTCTTTGCGTCATCGGCAGGGAAAAGCAGTCGGCCCAGCGTCGCGCGGACAATTAGGTCATCGTGAGTGGGTTTGCGCCACTGGGT
>Ga0181566_10004803_pt1 | contig 10939 bp, 8 predicted proteins | sample 101ome_15_FD_133762 | JGI IMG/M metagenome (GOLD analysis project Ga0181566, IMG submission 133762) | Coastal salt marsh microbial communities from the Groves Creek Marsh, Skidaway Island, Georgia - 101402AT metaG (megahit assembly) | ecosystem: Environmental > Aquatic > Marine > Intertidal zone... | reverse complement strand
GCCAGGCAGCACAGCGGATGGTATTCGATTACGAACAGGCGATCCCACTCAGCTCGATCAATCCGGCGAAGGTTCGCGATTTCGACCTAATGCATCCGGAATTGTGGCACGGTGATGATAAGGCGCACAAAACTGCCTGAAAAATAAAAGAAGGCAAACTGATCGCAAGCTCGGAGAAAACAGCGACTCGCTCGTTCCGTTGGGGAGGTGGGTTCAACCCTTTCGCGACCTACGACCTGGCCATCAGCGCGTGTAAGGGAAAAGGCAGCACTGGGATTGCCTTTCGAGATTCCACCACAAATGACCTCATCTTTGCGCAGGTTTATTTTGCGGATGGAAAACCAGATCACATCACGCTGGGGCTCGAACTCGAAAGTAAAGAAGTAATCAACCAAAAGTGGCCTTTTCCAGAATATGCCAGAAGCGATGATTTCGTTCTGCGAGTCCAGATGGCCGTCGTCGGGATGAATATTCTTGTCGAATCAGCTGGCCACTCAACTCTCGTCGGCTTCGCCGATTTCTCCGACCACATCGACATACGCGATACAAAGCACATGCGTCATTATGACTTTGGAATCACAGCTGAACTGGAGCCCGATTCCCACGTCATCATTGACCGCGCCAGCGGCGCCCTCACTCCGGGAACCGGACAGGCCGAATGCAAAGGAGTAAAAAGACAATCTCGTTTCTCGACATGAGGCCGCTTGTCTGGACAAGATCACAGTTCACCAACATCCGGCCTGCCAATGAATCGTATTCTTACAACCATAGGACTTTCCCTTTTTCTTGCTGCCTCTGCATTTTCGCAGGGCATTCAGCAGACCAAAGGAAGCTTCGAAGACAAATTCCGTCAGCTCGACGAAGTCCTGCCCACAGCCAATAGCTATCGCAATGCGGCAGGTCAGCCGGGACATGCATACTGGCAGCAGCAGGCCGACTACGTGATCAAAGCGGAACTCGACGAACCGGCCCGGCGCATCACCGCCTCGGCGACGATTACTTACACCAACCATTCGCCAGACACGCTCGAGTTTCTCTGGGTTCATCTCGATCAGAACATTTTCCGCAGAGATTCGATCAAAGAACGCACCACTGATTTTGGAGGAACTTCCGGTCGGGGCTCATCGACCTCGGCACCGGGCGGCGGCGACCCGGCACAAATCAGCCTATACGAATTGCGGCGACAGCAGGGAATGGCAGACCAGGAATACGGATTCGAAATCAAATCCGTGCAATCTGAATACGGAGATCCTCTCGCCAAAACGATTGTCGGCACCTTGATGCGAATCGATCCGGAAAAACCGCTCGGACCCGGCGAATCGATCACGTTCACAATCGAGTGGGAGCACAACATCATCGAGCAGGATGCACTCGGTGGGAGATCGGGCTACGAGCATTTCCCCGATGACGAAAGAGAGGGCGGCAATGACATATTCCTGCTCGCCCAGTGGTTTCCCCGCATGGCTGCCTATTCGGATTACGAGGGCTGGCACAACAAGGAATTCCTCGGGCGTGGGGAGTTCACCTTAGAATTCGGCGACTACGACGTCACCATCACCGTTCCCGACGACCACATCGTTTCATCAACCGGCGTACTCCAAAACCCGGATGAAACCCTGACCGAAACACAACAAGAACGATTGAAGGGAGCGGAAACTGCGGAACGTCCCGTCTTCGTCATCACTCCCGAGGAAGCACTCGAAAACGAAAGCTCAAATCCTGATGGAACCAAAACCTGGCACTTCACCGCGAAAAACGTTCGTGATTTCGCGTGGGCTTCGTCACGCAAATTCATGTGGGATGCGCAGGGATACCAGCAGCCGGGAGCGGATGTGGAAACCGTCATGGCAATGTCCTTCTGGCCGAAGGAAGGCGGCGATCTGTGGAAAAAATATTCGACCCCTTCCATCATTCACACCATGGAGGTCTACGGCCGTTTTTCCTTCGACTTCCCCTACCCCGTGATTCAGTCGGTGAATGGCCCCGTTGGTGGGATGGAGTACCCGATGATCACATTCAACGGCCCACGAACCGAACTTCAGGACGACGGCGAACGCACCTACTCCATGTCGGAAAAGGTATTCCTTGTCGGCGTCGTCATTCACGAAGTCGGCCACAACTATTTCCCGATGATCGTAAACTCCGACGAACGGCAGTGGACATGGATCGACGAGGGCATCAACAGCTTTCTCGATTCCGTGGCCGGCTACGAATGGGATCCGGAAATGCCTTGGACTCGATCGTTGCCCCGCGACCTCATTCCTTACATGATCAGCAGCAATCAAGTCCCGATCATGACACAATCGGATTCGATTCTGCAGTTCGGACCCAATGCCTACGGCAAACCATCCGCCGCTCTGCACATTCTCCGCGATACGATCATTGGCCGGGAGCGTTTTGATCATGCCCTGAAGACTTTCTCCCAGCGCTGGAAATTCAAGCGCCCCACGCCTGCTGATTTTTTCCGGACCATGGAAGAGGCCTCCGGGGTCGATCTCGACTGGTTCTGGCGCGGCTGGTTCTATACGACCGACCATGTCGACATCTCGCTCGATACCATCTACCAACTCCGGCTCGACACGAAAGATCCGGATATCGACTTTACCCGACGTCGCGAAGAGGATGCCGACAAGCCGACGAAAGTTGGCGTTCGACTCAATGAAGAAGCCGGCACAAAAACCTGGGTGGATCGCCATCCCGACATCAAGGACTTCTACGACGAGAATGACATTTTTACCGTCACCAACAAGGAAAGGAACGAATACAAGAAATTCCTCGAGGGACTCAAAGACTGGGAACGCACCGCCTTTGAGCGCGCCGTGAAAGAGGATAAGAATTACTACGTGCTCAAGTTTTCCAACATCGGTGGACTCGTCATGCCAATCATACTCGAGTTGGAACTTTCCAGCGGAAAAAAGGAACGGATCCACATCCCCGCAGAAATCTGGAGACGAAATCCGAAAGAGGTCCGCAAGTTGATCATTCTCGAAAAGGGGACGGAACTCACCAGCGTCATCATCGATCCGGATTGGGAAACAGCCGATGCCAACATCGAGAACAATCACTATCCCCGCCGCATGATTCCGTCTCGGCTGGAGTCTTACAAATCGAAGCGCTCCGGGCTATCGAATCGGGACATCATGAAGGACAGCAAAACCAAGCTGAAGAAGGACGAAAAGAAGGATAACAATGGAAAGAAAGAGTAGAGCTGTGGCCATCTTGGCCGTCATCCTGGTGACCTCGCTATCACTTGCCCACGAGCAGAAAAACGCTCTGACGGATATTTTTTACAATGAGCGAACAGGCAATCTCGAAATCGCCCACCGACTCAGCCTGCACGATGCCGAGCATACCGTCCAGAAGGCAACGGGCCTGCGAGCCGACCTGACTCAATCACAAAAGGCTCGCGAAGCTTTCGCCCAATACCTTGCCAGCCATTTCAGCCTGAATCGCGAAGACAAGTCAGTCCTCGATCTCGACCTTGTTGGTCAGGAAATCGATGGCGGCTACCTCTGGGTCTACCAGGAGACAAAGATCCCCGCGCCCACAAATTCTCCTTTTGAAATTCAGAACACAATCCTGCTCGACATTGTCAAAGATCAAACCAACACGGTGAACGTTCGCTTTCGCAAAAAAGTCTCGACCTTTGTATTTCGATCAGGATCCGGAAAGAAACTCTATTTAGGACCATCCACATCTAACAAGCCCACCAAAAGCTGACCCAACAGGGTCGAGTCAGTGTCCAGACCGCGTTACGCCTCCGACCCAACCATGTTGTCTTTTGCCATGAACCGAAAAATAATCGCAACTGAAAATGCACCCTCTGCCATCGGGCCATACAGCCAGGCAGTAGACGTAAACGGAACAGTATATGTGTCAGGGCAGATCCCCCTCGATCCCGAAACCGGTGAGATTGTCGATGGCGGAATTTCGCCACAGACGACTCGGGTTCTCGAAAATTTGAAAGCCGTTGTCGAAGCCGCTGGTGGAACGATGGCGGACGTCTTGAAAGTCACGATCTACATCGTCGACATGAAACAGTTCGCGACGGTGAATGAGATTTACGGCTCTTACTTTTCGGCACCTTTCCCCGCTCGCGCCTGCGTCGAAGTCTCTGCCTTACCGAAAGGCGTCGAGGTCGAAATGGATGCCATCGCTCACATAGAATGATTGAATCACGATGAGGATCGCTCTCTTTTTCAGCCTGCTTCTTTCGACCGCCGCATTTTGTCAGGATCGACCGAACATCATCTTCATCATTGCAGACGATCTCGGATGGGCCGATGTCGAATTTCACGGAGGAAACACCCCAACACCTAATCTGAACCGACTTCTCGCGGAAGGAGTGGAATTGACCCAGCACTATGTCGCTCCGGTTTGCAGCCCAACCCGAGCGGGCTTTCTGACAGGGAGATACTGGAGCCGGTTTGGCATCACAACTCCGATTAACAATCAGGGCTTGCCCTTCGAAACCGTGACTCTCTCCAAAGCCCTTGGTGATGCGGGCTATTCGACTGCCCTGATTGGAAAGTGGCATCTCGGGTCAAAACCTGAGTGGGGCCCAAATCACTTTGGCTTTCACGATAGCTACGGCTCGCTAGCCGGGGGCATTGCTCCTTACAATCACAAATACAAAAAGGGTGAGTTTTCAACGACGTGGCACCGGAACCACGAACTGATCGATGAGCAAGGGCACGTCACCGACTTGCTCACGGACGAAGCTGTGAAGTGGATAGGAGAAAAGACGTCTACCAAAAATACAAATCCGTTCTTTCTCTACCTCCCCTACACAGCTGTTCACCTCCCAATCCGCGAACCGGACGAATGGCTCGCAAAAGTCCCGAAGGAAATTGAAGGTGAAGTTCCGAGACAATATTCCGCCTGTATCCTTCACCTCGACGCGGCAGTTGGTCGTGTCGTTGACGCAATCGACAAGGCTGGGAAAAAAGACAATACGCTTATCATTTTCACGAGCGACAATGGAGGTTCAACCGCGCAGAATAACGACACAAAATACCCGGACGATAATTGTCCGAATGGCAATTTACCCGGCAACAACGAACCGTTGCGCGGACGGAAGGGCATGCTCTATGAAGGGGGTATTCGCGTTCCCACCATCGCAAGGTGGCCGGCAAAACTCCAGGCAGGAGGAAAATTCGATACTCCTGTCTGCGTGATCGACTGGATGCCCACATTCTGTGCGATTGCAGAGGCAAAGCCGGAGACCGAAACGTTGCCCTTGGATGGATTGAATCTGCTTCCAGCTCTGACCGGCGAAGGGCGTCTCGCCAAACGCCACCTCCACATCGCCGGAACCCGAAACAGCTGGGCAATCCGAAGTGGTGACTGGAAACTGATTCATACCAAGCTGAAAAGTGGAGAGATAAAATCTGAATTATTCGACCTGAAAAACGACGCGAACGAAACCAACGACCTGACAGCAGAGAATCCTGACAAAGTCACTGAATTAATGGACCTGCTGGAGTCAGAACGAAAACGCGATATCGCCACCCGCGGCGGCATATAAAAAACGTCATGAAAAAACTTCTTCCGCTACTTTTTCTTTCCGTCCTGATTACCCACCCGAACAAGGCACAGGACAAACCGAACATCGTAATCCTCTACGCCGACGATCTCGGCTATGGCGATGTCCAATGCTACAATCCGGAACGCGGGAAAATCCCGACGCCTCATATTGACCGCCTCGCGACTGAAGGAATGCGGTTCACAGATGGTCACTCTTCCTCAGGCGTCTGCACGCCATCCCGATACACGCTCCTAACCGGTCGCTACCACTGGCGATCACGACTTCAGGGCGGCATTGTTGGCCTCTGGGGAGCGCCTCTGATCACGGCGGATCGCATGACGGTTGGATCTTTCGCGAAGGAACACGGCTACCGCACCGCGTGCATTGGCAAATGGCATCTCGGCTGGAATTGGCCGATCCCGAAAGAAAAGATGCCACTTTTCCGAACTACAGGCTACCGAGGGAAAAAGGATCTTCAGGCCACCGATGAACATCGGACAGCATGGAGAGAAGTTTTCTCAAAGCCCATCCCCGGTGGCCCCACCGCAGTTGGCTTTGAAGAATACTTTGGAACCGATGTACCGAACTGGCCGCCCTATTGCTACATTGAAAATGATCGCACCGTCGGGATCCCCTCGGAGTACGCAGGTGTAAAGCTTTTCGAGAAAAACCAGGCCAGCCAGCAAGGACCGGCATTGGAAGGCTGGACCCTGAAACCGATCCTTCCGGCCCTCGGCGATCGCGCTGCCGGCTACATCGAGCGGGAGGCGAAAACCCCAGCACCGTTTCTTCTCTACCTCCCCTTCACTTCGCCCCACACACCGCTTTCAGTAAATGACGAATGGAAGGGCAAGAGCGGATTGAACCTCTACGCCGATTTTGTCATGGAGACGGATGCCATTGTCGGACAAGTTTTGGAAGCTTTGGAGAAAAGCGGTTCTGCCGAAAATACGCTTGTTATATTTACCAGTGACAACGGCTGCGCCCACTACATCGGAGTGAGCGACCTTGAGAAAATGGGGCACTACCCATCCGGCCCGCTCCGCGGATACAAGGCTGATGCTTGGGAGGGTGGACACCGCGTTCCGTTTATCGTTCGCTGGCCCGGAATTGTGGAGGCAGGAAGCGTCAATGATCAGCTGGTTCATCAGGCTGATCTTCTCGCGACCGTAGCCGAAATTCTCGATGCCGCCCTTCCCGAAAACGCCGGTGAAGACAGCTTCAGCCTTTTGCCTTTGCTCAAGGGCGGCATCGCTCCGATTCGCGAGACCTCGGTGAGTTGTTCGATTCGAGGAACGCCCAGCTTGCGACTCGGTCCATGGAAATACATCGCCGCTCGAGGCTCAGGAGGCTGGGGAAAAGGCGGAGACCAGAGCCAGCCCGTTCAGTTGTACAACCTGTCTGATGATATCGGCGAAACGAAGAATCTTGCTTTAGAAAAACCAGAGAAACTGACAGAACTCCAGACCAAACTGGAGGAAGTCATCTCCCGCGGCCGCAGCACTGCGGGCGAGCCGCAAAACAATGATGTAAAAGTGGAGCGCTACCCGGAAAAGCCGAAAGCGTAACAGCTGGTCCGAAAACGATGTAGGGATTTTGTTCGAGCTTTTCTTGAATTGATTTTCCCTTTCCTTTCTTTGCGAGAAGGACAAGAGGCTCTTCACGCAGGACCTTGACTTGGAATTACCCGGACCTCTCGAAAGGAGGAAGCGCGATGATCGCCGCGCCGAGTCTTCGATCTTTCAAATCGCTGAATATTGCCTCAGATCTACTCGGTTTAATTTTCAAAGTCAGCTTCGAAGCTTCCTTTGCGAGCTGACGAATCGCGCCGGGCAGAATCCCGGTGAGAGCAATTGGAATCGCCCCGAGAGACAATTTCTCTGATATTCTGGTTGGCTCGATTACCGATTCCACTTCCGAGAACTTGATCACAATCTCCCGCGCCAACGGCAGGAGCTCTTCACAAGCCCTGGCAGGAACGGCACACCACGAACTTCGGTCGAGCAACTCGGCTTCATAGTGCTGCTCCAGAATTGCAATTCGCTGACCCACCGCAGCAGCCGTCAAATTCTGCGCTCGCGCCGCTCGGGCCATCGACCCCAACTCGGCGACGCTGATGAGGCTCTCGAGTCAGCGAATGTCCATGTTTTGGTCGTACTGCTGAATCAAAAGCTATTCTTTCTTCCCGGTAAAGAAGTATAAGCTAGAGCTTTACCGGCAAGGCGATACACTCGATAACCTTTTTGATCCAACTGCGCCCCATGAGTAATCCGGAAGATCCTGACCAGTCCCCCGAAGAAGAACACTTCGAGCCCGTCGCCGGGATAGAACAAACGGCCACCGGAACCGCAGAGCAGCCCGACATCGTAGTCGATTCGGCCAAGGTGCTGAAGCCCTCGAAGCTCCTTGCTATTCTCATCCTCGCCTTCGGACTGCTGGCGAGCCTCTATGTTGCGGCGAAAGTGGATGTTCACTGGATCGAGCAGAAGACGGTCTACAATACCTACTCAAATAACGCGGGCGAACTCGTCTACATCTACAAAGGACAGGAAACTCTCGTGGGGGAAGTCACTCCTTACCTCAAATCCCCTCTGCGACAGGAAGCGCTCTCCTCGGTGAAAGGAAGACCGGAGCTGGAGAGGCAATGGATCGTCGAAACGATTTCACAAAACGGAATCGAACAAACTCAATACGCCTTGCTGGAAGCCAAATTTCACTTCGGCTTCTGGTCTCTGCTGCCTGCTATCATCGCAATCGGTTTATGCCTTGTCACAAAGGAAGCCCTCACCGCGCTCTTCAGCGGTGTCGTTGTCGGGGCATTTATGTTAGGGCGTCTTGACATCACGGACGCGGTCCTTCTGCCCAGCCTCGGAAGCAAAAGTGCGGCAGGGATTATTCTCCTCTACCTTTGGCTGCTCGGCGGCCTCATGGGCATCTGGTCTCGGACCGGCGCGGCCCAGGCTTTCGCCGAATACATGACGAGTCATTTTGTGAAAGGACCGAAATCAGCAAAGTTCGTTTCCTGGCTCATGGGCGTCATCTTTTTCCAGGGAGGAACCATCAGCGTTGTTCTCGTGGGGACCATCGTAAAGCCGGTCGCTGATCAGCAGAAAGTCAGTCACGAAGAGCTTTCCTACATCGTTGATTCAACGGCGTCACCGATTGCCTCGGTTCTCGCCTTCAACGCCTGGCCGATCTATGTGCAGGCTTTTCTTTTCGTTCCCGGCGTCGCTTTCCTCGCAACCGAAGCAGATCGACTGAAATTCTTTTTCGATAGCGTGGGCTTCAGTTTTTACGGAATTCTTGCTGTGCTCGGGACCCTGCTACTGAGCTTCGGCATCACTCGTTTTGCCGGCCCCGGAATCCGGAAAGCCCATGAACGTTCTCGAACCACGGGCCAGCTCGATGCTCCCGATGCCCGGCCCATGAGCGCGAAGGAATTACACGTCAGCCAGGTGCCTGAGGGATACAAAACTCACGTGCTGGAATTCTTCCTCCCCCTCACTCTGCTGATCGGGACAGCTGTCGGCACGTTCATATACATGGGCAGTCCGAAAGTGAATTGGGCTTTCGGGATTGCTCTTCTTGTCTCCATTCTTGTAGCGCTTTGCAAAGGCATGAGACTCGGCGATGTCGTCGAGGGAATTGGTGATGGACTCAAAGGCGTCGTCTTTGGCTCGGTCATTCTCGTATTGGCTGTCACGATTGGTGCCATCAGTCGCGAAATCGGTGCCGGCAGTTATATGGTGGAAATGCTAGGGGACAAAATCCCCTACATTGCTTTGCCGGTAGCGTTGCAGCTACTCACCATGATCATCGCCTTTTCAACCGGAACTAGTTGGGGGACCTATGCGATTGCTTTTCCTCTCTCTATGCCGCTTGCCTGGGGCGTTGTTCAAGCAAATGATCTCGCGAATCCCGAGCTGTTCATGTCGGTCTGCTTTGCGACAGTTCTCAATGGCAGCGTATACGGTGACCAGTGCTCTCCCATTTCCGACACAACCATTTTGAGTTCGATGACAACGGGATGCGATCTCACTGACCACGTCAAAACTCAGATTGTTCCGGCGAGCTATGCCGCTGCCCTCGCGGCGATTCTCTGGACCGCGACAGTGGCATTTTTTGCATAAAGATGAGTCATTCGCCTGCTCTCTTTGAATCCATCTTTCGCAGGCTCCAACAGCAATAGCCCTGGCGGTTCTGCACTCCGCAAATACGCCCTTTGCCGGTTTTTCGGCGGGGGCGTAGTTTCAAACTTGCATGAAACAAAACCACTTCCAGCGCAACTGCGAAGACACGAGTCGTAGACTCGGGAGACGTGGCTTTATCCAGACTGGCCTCGGAGCTCTTGGCGGGCTCGGCCTGACTGATATGCTATCCCTGCAGAGTCAGGCGGGATCTGCAGCAAAAGACAACCGTTGTATCTTCATCTGGTTGGATGGTGGGCCATCGCACTACGAGAGCTTTGATCCAAAACCGGATGCTCCGTCGGAAATTCGAGGCGAGTTCGGCACCGTTCCGACTACCGTTCCGGGCGTTCATTTCTGCGATCGGTTCCCAAAGCTGGCAAAGACCTTCGATCAAATCACCGTGATTCGCTCAATCGCGCACAACCAGAACAATCACGGTGCGGGCAACCACTATCTCATGACGGGTCGACCCACACCCGTTCCTGTCGGATGCGGAGCTTACGTCACTTTTCATCCCAGCTTCGGATCCGTCGTCAGTAAGAATCGCACCACTCCTCACGGACTGCCATCTTATATTTCCGCTCCGCGCATGTCCCGTTCAGGAGGACCTAACTTCCTGGGTGCGCAACATGCTCCCTTTATCATCGCCGACAATCCCGATAGCAGCAGCTTTCGCGTACGAGATGTGACTTTACCAAAGGAAATCGAGGAAGGTCGATCCACTACACGAAAGGAACTGCGCCGATCACTCGACAATCTTCAACGCATCACTGATGCTGCTGCCGAGGACCCTGCCGTTTCTTTTGATGACTACTACGCAACGGCGAACAATCTGATCACTTCACCCGAGGCCCAGGCCGCCTTCGATATTTCGCAGGAGTCAGAAAAGACGCGGGAAAAATACGGGCGCAATGATTTTGGTCAGCGCCTCCTCCTTGCCCGTCGCCTCTCCGAAGTCGGAGTTCCGTTCACAACGGTTTATGACGGCGGGTGGGACGATCACCGCAAACTCTTTGAGAGCTTCAAAAAAGATGGTGGAAAAGCGGAACGTGTCGATACCGGAGTCAGCGCTCTGATCGAGGACCTCGCTGATCGTGGCACCCTCGACAACACAATGGTCGTTTTGTTAGGTGAGTTCGGTCGGACACCAAAAATCAACAAGGACGCCGGTCGAGACCATTGGTCTTTCGCCATGTCAGTCCTCATGGCAGGCGCAGGAATC
>Ga0181566_10004799_pt1 | contig 10944 bp, 12 predicted proteins | sample 101ome_15_FD_133762 | JGI IMG/M metagenome (GOLD analysis project Ga0181566, IMG submission 133762) | Coastal salt marsh microbial communities from the Groves Creek Marsh, Skidaway Island, Georgia - 101402AT metaG (megahit assembly) | ecosystem: Environmental > Aquatic > Marine > Intertidal... | reverse complement strand
TGCTGAGGCGTCATCGTTTGTTTCGTCCGCGGACGTCTCGTCAGTGGCTACCGGTGTAGCAAGGGCGGCGGCAGTTGCATCGTCGACAATGCCCGTAACTTCGAGGTTGCGCTCCTCTTGGAAGGTCTTGAGAGATGACGTTGTCGCCGGTCCGAAGATGCCGTCTGCGCCACCGCGCACGGTGATACCCAGATCGAGAAGGCGCCGTTGCAGTGCCGCTACCGAATCACCCAGTGCACCCGGGCGGAGACCGACCAGCTGGGAGAATTCTGAGGGCACTGCAACAGCAGATTCATCGTCACCATCGGTCTGCGTTGAACCTGTGGTGGTAAGAGCAAGGAGAGTGGCTTCGTCAGCAACGCCGGTGGCCTCGAGGCCGCGACTGTTTTGGAAGCTCTTGAGCGCAGCTTGGCTCACGGGTCCAAATGCCCCGTCTGCGCCGCCGCGAAGTTCAATGCCGGCGTCGATGAGCAGCTGTTGAACAGCCTTTGCTGCTGCGCCAACGGAACCATTTGCCACACCGGCGAGCTCAGCAATCTCTGGTGCGAGGGTAGGGGTCTCAGGCTCGACGTCTGTTGAGGATTCTGTGGCGGCGTCATCGCCTTCAGAGGGCGTCTCCACGCCGTCAGGCGATTCGTTGCCTTCTTCGGCGGGTGCCTTCTGTCCTGCGCTTGAGAGGTGGGCGACGGTCAACTCATCGGCGATGCCTGAAACGGTCAAGCCCTCTGCCTCCTGGTACGCCTTGAGTGCTGCTTCAGTGGCGGGGCCGAAGTGCCCATCGGCACCTCCCTTAGGGGTAAAACCGGCAGCAATAAGCTGTTCTTGAAGCCTCACAACATCATCACCAAAGCGACCCTTTGCGAGGCCAGTAAGAGGGGAGACGGTCGTGCCAACTGCAATAGCGGTGGCCTCATCAACTGAATTTGTGACCTCGAGACCAGCTGACCGTTGAAATTCGTTGAGTGCTGCAAGGGTCATCGGCCCGAACCGACCGTCGGCGCCTCCCTTTACATCAATACCCTGTGAAATGAGGGCTTCCTGAAGCGTTTTGACAGCCTCACCGGTTGAACCGGTGCTGAGGCCCTGAAGGGCTGTCACTGCAGGCGTGGCTGCGTGGGCCGGATTTGAAATCGTGAGCAGGGGAGAGACGACCAGACCTGCTGCGATGAGTTTGTATCCGAGGCGCCGGGGGAGGCGCTTGCGAAGTGTTGTATTCATTGTTGATCTCCTGATCGGGTGCAGGAGTTTCATCGGAAGAACACAGCGGTTTCTGAAACAACTTGACCGAAGCAGCGGCCTCGGTGCCTGGGAATCCGTTGTTTCTCAACGGTTTGGGAGAGCGGGGGCATTTTGCCGGCAATCCCCATTACTTGACATAACGGATATTATGGGCGTTAGACCCGAAACGGATGCCTCCTGCATCCCATGAAATGAGGCAGATATGCGGCTCATGCCAGGCACGCATTTGCCACTGCTACCGGTGCGGCTGAAGACTGATCCCGGTTGGCCGAAAGATTCGAAGACTCAGCAGGCCACTAGCCGGCACTCAGCAGGCCACTGATGGTCAAATAGGCTGCGCCGACTTGGAGATCTGTGTCAGTGGTGTGACACGGGCCATCGAATGCGTCGAACGTGCGAACCTGATGCCAGATGGTCAAGCCTGGCTCCATGTTGAATGCCCGTTGGGTCGACTCTCCCCTTTGCCGATGCATCATTTTCGTCATGACGTTATTCTCCCGATATGGCAGGTGCGGACATTTCATAATCCCGCAATGGCTTTGCACTGTCGAGTAACCACTTCAGCATTCTTCGCAGCTCCCGAGGGTCGTCCGGACTGTCATCAAGATCTCGCTGCGTGTCATCAACCGCGCAGTCAAGCACATATAAAGCATCGTGCAGCGAATCGAGTTCCTTTCGAGCCATGACCAACTCGCCTTCGCCAAGATCAAGCTCTCGGGCGCGGTTCTGTGCCACCCAATTCCATTGCCTGCACTTTTGCGAGCAGAACTGTTTCGGACGCCCACGTCCACTACGAGCCTCAATTGGTCGTCTGCACCATCCGCAATGAACCATTTTCGTCATGACGAAAAACTACGACACTCTGTGGTTTGCCAGCGGTATTTAGGTTCCAACGTTGATGGGCTCAAGCACCAACTCGGGTTCATCGCTCTCAAGACGTTGCAGGCGATATCGACTTTCGAAAAGGGCGACCAGCCGACCATCCCCCCTCCTCATAATCCGGATTCCACCAATTTCTTTGAGCCGCTCCGCACTTTCCTCGTCAGTGAACCGAATGGACTCGTACGGCGACGGAGTGACCTCTGACGGAGCGTTAAATTCGATCTCAAGTCGAGACGCAAACACCTCGAACTGGAGTTGTCCAACTGCGGCCAACACAGGGTTTGCATCTCCCTGTTGAGGGTCCCGAAGCACCTGCACAACGCCCTCAGAGTCGAGTTGGTCAAGCCCACGCCTGAACTGCTTGGACTTGCCGGTATCGAGTGGCCGGGCCGACGCAAACACTTCCGGGGCAAACCTTGGTATTGCCGGAAACTCGACCGGATCGCCAACGTATAGCGAGTCCCCGATCTGAAGATCGGTGGCATTCACGAGACCGACGACATCACCGGGAAACGCCTCATCAACTGTGCTTCGCTCTGCGCCAAACACCTGAGATGCGTACTTTGTCGCAAATGGCTTTCCTGTGCGATGGCAGGTGAGCACCATTCCGCGCTCAAACTTCCCAGAGCACACCCGAACAAACGCAATGCGATCTCGATGCGATTTGTCCATGTTGGCCTGCACCTTAAAAACAAATGCAGAACAGCCACTGTCAAGCGCCCTCGGCGACTCGTGAACATCGAGCCGCTCCCCTGCCGCCGGGGCAAGCTCAACCAAGGTGTCAAGCACGTGACGGACCCCAAAATTTGTGAGCGCAGAACCGACGAACACCGGTGTCGACTCCGCAGCGAGAAATGACTCGCTGTCAACAACCGCTCCAACGGCATCAAGCAGTTCAACGTCGTCAACTGCTTGGGCCCAAGCACTCCCCTCCTCAGCGGCAGCCTGATCCGTGGAAATCACTTCCTCAGGCGCAATTGCCGAGCCTCGAACGGTGCGGGTAAACCGTGTGAATGCTCCCGACGTGCGATCAATCACGCCTCGAAAATCTCCGGGAATGCCAACTGGCCAGGTTGCAGGCGTCGGGCGGAGACCAATCTGTTCCTCAATTTCGTCAAGAAGTTCAAGCGGTGCCCGGCCCGGTCGGTCATATTTGTTCAGAAAAGTAATGACGGGAAGATTTCTGCTTCGACACACCTCAAACAGCTTCAACGTCTGCGGCTCAATACCCTTTGCGACGTCGAGCACCATGACCACTGAGTCGACAGCAGCAAGCACTCGGTAGGTATCTTCTGAGAAATCTCGGTGGCCCGGCGTGTCGAGCAAATTGAACTGCATTCCTCGGTAATCGAACGTAAGCGCAGTCGAAGAAATCGAGATTCCTCGCTTCTTCTCCATCTCCATCCAGTCACTCGTTGCAGAACGACGGCCCTCACGAGCCTTCACTGCGCCCGCCTCACCGACCGCGCCCGCATAGAGGAGAAACTTTTCTGTCAGCGTTGTCTTTCCTGCATCAGGGTGGCTGATGATGGCAAATGTTCGACGCCGAGAAGCTTCAAAAACTGACTGGGACACGGCGGGCAGGCTAACTGGCCTGTGATACTAGAGGTGTGATGTTTCCAGATCCCCCAAAGTGTTCCTTTGCGAGCGATAATGCCGCGGGTATTCACCCGGCGGTTCTCGATGCCATAGCCGCAGCGAACCTCGGGCATGCATTGGCATACGGCGAAGACGACTGGACACGACAAGTCGAAGGCGAATTCAACGATCTCTTTGGCCGTGAGGTCTCAGTGCTTCTCACCCTGAACGGCACGGGTACAAATATCCTTGCGCTTGCGACCATGCTCCAGCCGGGAGAGTCCGTGCTCTGCACCGACTGGTCACATATCAATGACGATGAGGCTGCCGCACCCGAGCGAGTGTTAAGCACAAAGCTCATCTCAACTCCCTCTGTCGATGGCAAGATGAGCGTCGACTCAATTCACGCTCGAGCTGAAGCTCTCGGAAACATTCACCACGCTCAGCCCGGGATTCTCTCCATCACCCAAGCAACCGAGTGGGGAACGACCTACAGCGTTGATGAAATCGGAGAACTCTGCGAGGTCGCTCACTCGTACGGCATGAGAGTGCACCTCGACGGAGCGCGAATCGCCAACGCTGTTGCCACTCTCGGCTTAGGCACAGAAGGCCTGCGCAAAATGGTGGTTGAGACGGGCGTCGACACCATGTCGTTTGGCGGAACAAAGAACGGGCTGATGGCTGCCGAGGCGGTCATTCATCTCACGCCGTACCCAAAATTGTTGGGCCAGCACCTCCGCAAACAGGTCAATCAACTGGGATCAAAGATGCGCTTTGTCGCTGCCCAGTTTCTGGCCGCCCTTCACGACGACCAGTGGCTTGCCTGGGCTTCGCACGCCAACGCAATGGCCCAACAACTTCACAGGGGCGCAAGTGAAATCCTCGGAGACGCCGCGGGGCCCCCGCCTGCGGTCAACAGCATGTTCCCAGTTCTCCCGAACGAGGCCGCAACAGTATTACGTGACTGGTGTTTTTTCTGGGATTGGAACTCGGTGACGTCGCAGCATCGATGGATGACGTCTTGGGACACCACTCAGGCAGATGTCGACCGGTTTCTTGAGGGTGTGCAATTGGTGATGTCTTCCGTAGAACATCACAATTGACCGAGGCCTACACCAGCATCTACTATTTGTTCTTGGGTCCTGTGGGGGGATCCCTACATCGCATAGGGGGAAGACATGAACAACGTTCTCGATTTCATCACTCGGCATCTCACAGATGACGAATGGATGGAAGACGCAGCGTGTAAAGGAATGACTCACCTTTTCTTTCCCACTCCCGCAGAGCGCCCACAGACTCGTGAGCGTCGTGAAGATGCCGCTCGGGACATTTGCCAATCATGCTCAGTGAAGTTCGTGTGTCGAGACTTTGCCCGCGACAATCACGAATACGGCTTGTGGGGCGCTGAAAGCGAAGATGAGCGCCACACCGCCGGATATCGGCTCATCGCACCCATTGGAGTTCGCGCCCGACAGTCGAGCTGACGCTTGTGGCCACTGCGCCAAACTCTCACGCTTCAGTCGTTGTCGTCGGCAGCGCGAATGTAGACCTCGTCGCCACCACACCACGTCATCCCCTGCCCGGCGAGACCCTCATTGGCTCTGACTTTCACGAATACCCCGGTGGCAAGGGGCTCAACCAGGCGGTTGCTTCGGCGAGAGCAGGCGCCCGAACAGCGTTCATTTGTGCGGTCGGTGATGACGACGCAGGTAGGTTCCTGCATTCCATTGCAAGCGGCGAGAGCCTCGACCTCGCAGGAATTCACATCTCGCCGGATGAACCGACAGGAAGAGCGCTCATCGTTGTCGACCACTTAGGTGAAAATTCGATCATCGTGGTGCCTGGTTCAAACGCTGCATGTCCGCCAGCAACCAACATCGGCCCCTCTGACGTCGTCCTCGCTCAACTTGAAATACCGATCTCGGCGGTGACCAATTCATTTATTGCTGCGAGGGAGGCCAGAGCGATGACCATTCTCAATCCTGCACCTGCAGCCGAGCTCAGCGCAGAACTGCTGTCACTGTGTGACATCGTGATTCCGAACGAGCACGAAATTGAACTTCTCGGCGGAGTGTCGAGATTGCAGGAAGCAGGCGTCAAGACTGTCATTGTGACAAAAGGTGCTGCCGGAATAGACATCTACCACGAGGGAGTGCGTGAACAACTTCCCTCTTTTCGCGTGACCCCGGTCGACACCACCGGAGCAGGTGACGCGTTCTGCGGGTCGCTCGCCGCCTCGCTAGCTGCCGGACATGAGCTCAACGACGCTTGTCTCCGGGCACTTGCCGGTGGTGCTCTCGCTACGACAACACATGGTGCCGTTCCATCTCTCCCCTCTCAAGATGAGATCGAGTCACTCATTGCTGCTTCGTCATAGCGACTCCGCACCACCCTTCAAGAACCAGGTCCTCCACGAGGCGGCAACCCTCAGCTGTGTATCGGTTAATCACGTCTTGCCTTCGATCGATGTGAAGGCCAGACAAAATAATGGTGCCGCCAGGTTCCACCGATCTGACGATGGGATCACACAACTCGAGTAGCACCGGGGCGAGGATGTTTGCGGCAACAACATCGAACTGTTCACCATTTGGAACCGTTGAGCCTTGAAAGAATTCAGTGACCTCAGAAACCCCATTTCTTTCGGCATTACGCTGCGCAACGCCAACAGCTCCGATGGCTCGATCGATTCCAACGACCCGGCGCGCACCGAGCAGCGCAGCGACAATTGAGAGCACACCTGACCCTGAGCCCATGTCCAGCACTGACGATTCGGGTGCCATCAAGCGACATAAGATGTCGGCAACGACTCGCGTCGTCGGATGGTCACCGAGTCCAAATGATTCTTCTGGATCAATCGAGACAACAAACGGAAAATGTTCCTTCTCACGAAAATCCATCCATGCAGGAACAATGGCCAACTTCTCATTGACCACCACTGGCTCGGAATAGCGCTTCCACGTATCGCTCGGTGTGAGGTCAACCATTTCAACCCTTGCCTGCCAACGATCTCTCCATCGGTCAACAAAGGCCGAGCTCGCAGCGCTGTCGCCGAGCACCGCCCATAATTCAATGGCGTTACCGACGTGGCGCTCCTCTATCGCCCGGGCACCAGACTGGCGAAGAGCATCTGCTGCGAGATCAAAATCAGCAGCGTCAACAGTAAGCACAACATGTGCTGCTTGTGACACTCCCCCAGATTTGGGGCTACCCATCGATTCGCCGGAGCTCCTTCCGGAACCGCATGCCTCGTTCGACGTACGAGTCGGCCGCGAGCCCGATCATTGAGGCGTCCGCTCGCCCCTCCTTAATCGTCGCTGGAGAGCCAACCGCTAAGGCTCCTGACGGCACATCAACGTCATAGAGCACAACGGAGTTGGCAGCCACGATTGCTCCAGGATGGACAACAGAACGATGCAACACCATGGCACCATTGCCGACGAGCGAACGATCCATGATGGTGCAGCCTTCGAGATGCACGATATGTCCAATCACACAGTCGTCACCGACGATGGTGAAATCAGCTGGAGTCGTGTGCAGCACTGCGTTGTCTTGGATGCTTGTTCGGGCCCCAATACGAATTTCGCCGTCATCTCCTCGAAGTACAGCGCCCGGCCAAATTGACGAGCCTGGACCAATGGTGACCGACCCGATGACCACCGCGTCTGGGTGAACGTAGGCAGATTCATCAATTGTGGGAACTTGATCTCCGAGTGCGTAAATAGGCATTTGCGCACCGTACCGAACAATACGGAAGTGACACGAATCTGAATTCTCACATCCGATTCTCCACGATGGAACAGGTCGCGCGGTCACGAACGGTTCCCGAACCCGATACCGTTTCTGCCCATGTCCCGACGGATTGAAATCGAACTGACGAGTGCACAAGATGACGGCACCTGGACCTGGCGTGCTGCTGGAGCAAAGAATCCAAAGGGGGTACTCGACGGATCGGTGCTACCAAGTGATGCAACTGTTGGGAAGGTCCTCAAAGTTGAGGTCGTGCAGGGTATCGACGGCATCACTGTGCAGTCAGTAGTTGGAGGACGACAGCGATCGGCATCAAGTGAAGTTCTCGAACTCCTCGGCGGAGCCGACTTCGATCCCATCGTTGAGACTCGAGCGAAGAGAGATCGCCGTGAGGGTGGTCGCGGTGGCGGCCGTGATCGTGGACGCAATAACAATCGGCGCCGGCGTGACGAGAACGATGGCGGTGAGGGCTCAAGCCGTCGGGCTCGCCGAGATAATCAGCGGCGGGGTCCTCGCTTTACTCCCCCTCCTGAGTTGCCTCAGCGACCAAAGCCGAAGCGCCTTAAGGCACAGCGCGCTCACCGCAATGAGGTGCTGGCAGGTCTTCCAGAAGAGCAACGGCCAATCGCTGAACTCGCACTTCAGGGAATGGCGGCAGTGCGCACCCGCCTGAAAGCAGAAAACGAGAAGGCAACTAGTGAGGGCAGAGCAACGATGCCCGAAGCCTCTGTCTTGCAACTTGCGGAAAAGCTCCTCCCCCAGCTTCGTGTCGCCGAGTGGTATGACCGTGCCGAGGCAGCGAAAAAGCTTGCCGGCGATATTGACCTACGTGATCTTCGATCGGTGGTGACGGCGAGCGATGACCCCATGGTGGCTCGCGACAAAGGTACGCGGGCTCTGGCAGACGAACTGCGAGAGCTTCTGCGCACCCGCCAAGAAGAGGAACTCCAATTGTGGTTTGGCGACGTTGATGCTGCGCTTGCTATTGGTCGAGTGATTCGAGCGTTACGGCTCTCTTCGCAACCTCCGAAAGCCGGTGTGCCGTTCCCGGCCGAAATCTCGCAACGGCTTGTCGACTCGACGAATGCAACCTTGACTCCTGTCGAAACCGCAGAACGCTGGATTGCAGTGCTCGAGGCAGCGGCCTTCTCGCCCATACATTTGCTGATTGCGCCGATGGGGCTACCTGAGAAGATCACCGACGACCTCACTGCAACGGTAACGCGACTCGCACCTGCCATTCCTCAGGTTGCGGCGCTATTCGGAATTGAAGTTGAAGAGGGCGCCGCCATGCCTCGTCCCCTTCGCAACAACCCTGCGAAGGAACGTCGCGAGAAGAAGGCTGCGGCGAAAAACCAACGACCAAAGAGCGACAAAGCAAGTGCCCCCACTGAGAGCCCGTCTGAGCCTGAAGAGACCACTTCAGAAGCAGATTCTCCAGTAGATGACACGACAAGCACTCAGGTCGATCAGCCAGAGGCAGCTGTCGAGACAGAGACGGCGGTTGAGTCAGAACCATCTATCGAGACGGAGACTGCGTTAGAGGCTGAAGAAACATCCACGGAGGATGACTCGGCCACTGAGCCTGAATCCGCTCCAGAAGATGCGGCTACGGACGCCGATGACCACGCATCTGGTGAGTCCGAAGCGACACCTTCTGAAAGCACTGACGACAACGTCTGACTCGCAGACTGCTGACCTCGGTCTCCTACCATCGGGGCATGTCAGAAATCGTCACTTACGAAGTTCAGGGACGCGTAGGCGTCATTACTCTCAACCGGCCCGACGCTCGCAACGCAGTCAATGGCGACGTCGCAAACGGCGTTGAAGCAGCAGTCGATCAACTGGAGTCCGACGAGAACGTCTGGGTGGGAATTCTTACTGCGAACACCGAAGGTCAAGAACGTCCAGTGTTCTGTGCCGGTGCCGATCTCAAGGCAATTAATGAGGGCCGAGCAAATGAACTCGGAACCTCCCGCGGCGGATTCGGTGGTTTCGTCTACCGCGACCGCAAGAAGCCGGTCATCGTCGCAGTTGACGGACTTGCGACCGCTGGTGGTTGCGAGTTGGTCCTCGCGGCTGATCTTGTTGTGGCGACCGAGCGTTCAGCATTTGGGCTCGCAGAAGTAAAACGAAACCTCATTGCTGGAGCGGGCGGTCTTTTCCGACTTCCGCGGGCAATTGGCCAGGCAGCTGCGATGGAGGCAATTCTCACCGGAGAGCCGATCCCCGCTCAACGGGCATATGACCTTGGTCTCGTCTCACGCCTTGTTCCCGCTGGCGAAGCGCTGAACGAGGCGCACCGGCTTGCAGAGGCCATCACGAACTCGGCTCCTCTTGCGGTCTGGGCAAGTCGAAAGGTGGTGCTTGCATCAGCTTGGGCCGATGACGAAACACTGAAGAAGATGACAAACGATGAATTTGCACATGTGTTGTCGTCTGAAGACACCAAGGAAGGCCTCACGGCCTTTATTGAAAAGCGTCCTCCTAACTGGAAGGGTCACTGAGGTCAACTGCAACGGTGATCGCCTTCGCGGTGATCGCTGCTCGTTCGTAAAGGTTTTTCGTTTCACGATCGCCTGGCAACGCGATCGCTTCGAGACGGCGACCGCCGCGTTCTTTGGCGATGCTGCGAGCTTCGTCAACCAGCGCATCGCCGCATCCGATCTCGCGGGCGCCAGGATGCACGAATACTCCCTCAATGAATGAAACCTCGCCGGTTCGCATACTGAGAAAGCCGACCGGGACGTCATCAATCAGAGCGACAAGAGTGACATAGCCCTCCACAAACCATTGCTCGGCGCGAGCAGGCGTCACTTCGAGTAAACGCTCTCCCCCACGCTCATCGGCGATGCCGCGCCGAGCCATCTCCTCAAGATTCGTTAGTTCCGCAACGTCAGTCGGTTGCGCCAGGCGAATGCGTGGCGCCGTCACCCGCTGATAATCGGGCAATCATCGTCACCCACCGGACACGTCGGAGCACCGCTCCTCACAAGCAAGAAACAACTCGGACAGACCTTTTCGTCAGATCGCTTTGGCTGCACACCATCGACAGCCTCGGCGCTGTTGTCAACGAGGACGGGAGTCTCCTCCTCTTCCTCTTCGTCGTCTTCAACGGTGACCATTCGATCTTTCAGGATGGTGTCGAGGTCAGCCTCAACATCGTCTTCGTTGACAAGGTCGTCATCGTCGTCCTCATCTTCTTTTGACTGGCGACGACCATTTGCACTTGAGTCATCTTCATCGTCATCGTCGTCTTCGTCATCGTCGCTGTAGTCACCATCTTCGTCGTCATCAGAGTCTTCGAACTCACCGCCCTCGTCCTCGGCGTCAGCGTCAAACTCCTCGTCGTTGATGTCGTCGTCTTCGACTTCTTCGTCGACGTCGTCCACAATCTCGTCATCTGCCATGGTGGCGATCCTTCATTTGTTGGGGGTAGACAGGTCGAAGGATGTTACGTCATTTCGTCCTGTTGCGAGTGAATCTACGGGGTATTTC
>Ga0181566_10004797_pt1 | contig 10951 bp, 6 predicted proteins | sample 101ome_15_FD_133762 | JGI IMG/M metagenome (GOLD analysis project Ga0181566, IMG submission 133762) | Coastal salt marsh microbial communities from the Groves Creek Marsh, Skidaway Island, Georgia - 101402AT metaG (megahit assembly) | ecosystem: Environmental > Aquatic > Marine > Intertidal zone... | reverse complement strand
TGGTCATGACGGTGGATTACGCCAAGGCCGGCCAGAACTACAACGGCTTGGTCTATGCCCAGTGGAACGACTACAACGAGGACGGCACCTGCCAGAACGACGACGACGGCAACGGCATTGTCAACGCCACCGAATCCATCGACCAGACCGAGTTGCAGTTCATTGGTGACCCCGCCAACGTCGATGGCTCAGGCAATTACAACGTGTTCTTCAACACCGAAGAGCTCGTCAAGACGACCAGCATTGACTTGACGCACCTGTACGTGCTCAACCGTTCGTCCTCGGATTCCACCCAGTGGCGAGCCGAGTGCATGTCGCTCCAAGGATCCACGGTGGACATCCACTTTGAGTTCCAGTCCGACGATGACGGCCGCAACGGCGTCAACGACGGCTTCAAGGGCGTTGGTTTCAACAACATCTCGTTGCAGGAATACACCTTCGTTCAGGACGCCACCTACTCGACCTCTCGCACCAACGTGGATGCCGAACAAGCGGCCATGACGACCATCGCCAGCCACGAATTCGTATCGGGCGTCTACCGACTGGATGTCAAGACCGTTTTCGACAACACGACGATGGGCAAACCGTGGTACAACGACAACGAACTTTCAACGGCCAACAACATTGAGCGCGTGATCTTCAACGTTGAATCCGTGGACATCTCCATTGGCAAACCGAACACCCTGACCTGCCACTCCGACCAAACCTTGCCTTGCGTTTTGCCCATTGACAGCGCCCTGACCCACTCGTGGGAATTCCAAGCCACCAACGGTGTGCTCGGCGGTGATTACATCTTCTACATGGAAGTGACCGATTTGGCCGACGGTAGCCAAGCCCACCTCGTGGATTCAGGCCCCGCCGTCTCGCTGGAGAGCCAGCAAAAGACGGATGTTTCCTTCACCCCCTGGAACGGCTGGATGGACGGGCACACCTACAACATCAGTTTCTACGGTCGCCTCTCGGACGGCAGCGAAACGGGCAACGAGCGTTACTTCCACGCCACGTTTGCTGACATGGTCGACGTTGCCATCCTTTCGGACACCTCGTCCCGCACCACGGCCATCAAGCAAGACCTTGCCATTCTCAACATGACCTACACGCAGTACGAAATCAACGACTGGGCCACCTACTTTGACGCTGGATGGTTCACCCACTACGACAAGATCATCCTGCCATGGCAAGAACAACTCGTCGCCAAGGACACCCAATTCGGTGGCGACGGTTACTACCAGTACTTGGGCGAGCCTGCTCGCCGCACCGTGCTGGAGAACTTCATGTCCGCTGGCGGTACGGTGCAGGCTCACCTCGGTCCTCTTGGCAGCCAAATCTACGGCCTTGACCAAGGTTTGGCCGGCCGTCTGCCCTTCGGCCTGGACATTCAGAGCCGGGACACGGCTGAAACGCAAGTGACCTACGCTACGATGGACTTGGCCGACCCCTACCACCCCGTCATGGACAACATCGACGTGAACGCCTTCCAGGGCTTTGACGCCAGCTCCGGCGTGGCCCAGGCCGTCTTGAACACCAAATCGGTCAGCACCAACAACGTGCCCGAAACGTGCGACGGTTACATGGAAGACGGCGGCTACTTCCAACGCCTTATCCGCTCCAGCGAAGACATTCAAGACACCGTGCTGGGCGTTTGCAGCTACTACTCCGGCGGGATGATCATCTCCACCATCGACGTGGCCACGCATTCCGAGCGCGCTGACAGCGGCACCTTCCCCTTGCTGGGCAACTTGCTGCAGTACCAGGTGACGCCGTATCCCGATGGCTTTGGAACGCTTGGCAACGGTCTGGACATCACCATCAACGGTGAAGTGCCCAGCCTTGACCCAAGCACCGGCAAGTATGCGCTGCGCTACATGAAGAGCGACGCCACCCTTGAGTTCGGTTACACCACCACCACCACGGAAACCTTGCACACGGACTGGATCATCGACGGCCCCACCAGTTGGGACGGCAGCAGTTTGGCTTCCGGTTTAACCGGCCACACCACCGACGCTGCACCGACCATGATGTTCTGCAAGGCTGACTTGGCCTCCCAAACCGGTTGTGCTCAAGGCGAACAATGGCACATTACGCTGATGCTCCACGATGACAACGGCCACGCCCGAACCATTGACGTCACGGTCGAGACCAACGATGTGTACGCCGACGAGTTCCGTCCCGAAGCCGACGCCACCATTGATATCCGTACCGACTACCAGGACAACGTCGCCTTCACCGGTACCAAGACGGTTTCCAACACCGAATGGGACGTGTATCAAATCACCCTCCAAGGTGACGGACCCGATGCCGAGTTGGTCATCCACTTCGATGCCAGCAATTCCTCGGACGCTGACGCCCTTGACGGTAACGGTATCGAGACCTACGAATGGAAGGTGCTGTTTGACGCTCCGTACGGCGATGATTCGTTCGACCTTGACGGTCACACGTTCACGCAGAGCGCCGCAAGCGGTGGTATGTGGTCGTACAAATTCAAGAACGTGACCGTGGATTCCACGGGCACCACGCAGAATCAAATCCGTATGGAATTGGTCGTGTACGACAGCGCTGGTAAGTTCTCGGAGAAGCACCGAATGTACTTCGTCATCGTGCCCGAGGGCTTCGGTGATGAAGAGCCTGAGATCCAATGGGACAACGTCCAGTTGAACGATTCCAAGTTCGACGCCGACACCATCACCATTTCTGGCATGGTGTTGTCGGGAGCTGAGACGGGCGAAGTGTTCGTTGAAGCCGCCTTCTTCGAAGAGGACTTCTCCGCTTCCCCGGTCATGAAGTACAACATGAGCACCCGGGGCCTTTGGGGCAAGAGTTCCGCCATGGGCGACAACGACCGCTTTGAAATCACCCTTAACGTGGACAGTTTCTACACGAACACCTCAACATCGCAGCGTGTTTACATCAAGTACTACGAAGGCGATGACGAGCGTTGGATCACCATCAAGTGGATTGAGCTGAACCTCCCCGCTTGTCAAGGTCTTGAGGCCGACCCACAAGCCGAAGCCGCCGGTGGCGAGTTCATTCTGGACGCCAACGGCGACTGTCAGTGGAACGGTGCATGGTCATACGACCCGATCACCGGTGAGTGGAAGGACAACACCCAAACCACCGATGGCGGCGATTCGACCGAGGCCGGTCTTGACCCGATGTTGTTGGTGGCCGGTGTCATCGGCCTGCTGGTGATCATCGGGGCGACCTTGGTGTTCATGCGAAAGGGCGGCGAGAAGGAAGACGCCTTCGCCGGTATGGAGGGCGGTTTCGGAGCCGAAGCCCTCGACCCAACCGAGCAATACGTCCAGCAACTCATCGCTCAAGGCTACCCAGAAGAAACGGCCCGGGCATTCGCTGCCCAGTACGTTGCAGGTGGAACGGCTCAACCGGCCGCCGCTGCTCAACCGGCCGCCGCTGCTCAACCGGCTGCGGCTGGTTACGACCAAGCCGTCTACGAGCAGTACTACAACCAGTTCGTCTCGCAAGGCTACGATGCAGCCACCGCCCAAGCCTACGCCCAACAATACGCCATCCAATACGCCCAATCGCAGCAGTGAGCGGTGTGAGGGTTTCGTGATGGACGAACGTCCCCAGCGTAAGCGAGGGTTGGTGCTCACGGGCCGTTGGTTTGGAGTCCTTGGCGTACCCACCGGCCCGTTGATGGGTTTGGGTCTGTTGCTTGGATTGCTGGGTTTTGCCGTGAACCACCACCTTTGGGAGCAGGGAGCCCATCGGCCTGAAGACCCGCTGCATGCCTACGTGAAACGGAGCTTCACCTGGTGCTTCGCCGCTGTGGTCTTACCGATGTTGATGATGATCGCCGGCGGCGTCTGGTACGTGGTGAACCACCCGGAGTCCACGATGGAGGCGCTGTCCGGCGCTCTTCGATGACGCCGCTTCACGACGGAAGCCAAGACGACCTCACCGTCACCCGATGGCGTTCAACGGTGTTGTCTATGCGAGCCCGAATACGGGTGCAGGTGAACGCAGGCGCTCATTCTTCTTCGTAAGCCGGCAGGTCGTTGCTGGAGTTGGTTTTCGGCGCTGAGGAGTTTGTCTCGCCGTCCTGATGGGACTCAAAGTCCGGAAGGCGCAACCGCCAGTTCTTGGGAAGAGGGGAGGCCTTGTTGATGATTTTCAACATCCGTTCTTGCCACGAGAGGGGTTTGCGCTGCATGATGTACATGTAGAGCACCGATGTCCGTACATCCTCGTCGATCACCACGTACCCCGTGGCCGCCTCGAAATTCATCGCCCGAAGCAGGTTGAAGGCAGGGCGATTGAACACTTGGAACCACCGTTTGGCGTTGCGCATCAACACCAAGATGACGATCATGATGACCAAGGTGTTCAAGCACACAGCCGACCATGTGGGTGCGCTGTAGCGGCCAAGAACCAAAATGAGAAGCAGCAACACCGGTACGGCGGTGGTGAGGAAAATGAACGATTCCGACATGGGGGGTTTTCGCATTTTTTGGCGGATGGCGCCCCAACCGTCGTGATGCTTCTCGTAGGGTTTGAAGATCTCTCGCTCGTCTTGGGTTGCAGCGACCCTGACCAATTGGAGCAGCCCGTTGATTTTTCGAAATTGAGTGATGCCGACGTCCATGTTCTCGTCGAGGATTGACTGGAGACGTTGTTGAGCTTCGCTGTATTCGCCCATGTCAGCCAAAATGGAGGCCATCTCAACCACCGGCGTCACCTCGTCAGGGAGGTGCTCTCGGCAGGCTTGCCACCAATGGAGAGCATCGTGAAGCATGCCAAGGTCATCGGCCATAAGGCGGCCCCCTCTCATCCACATGTCAAGGCGGGCGGGGTCGGCGGCGACGATTCGCTTCGCTCCGGAGAGGGCACTGGCCGCTTCAGCCATGGTGGGTTGGGCGCCGTGAGCGGGGAGGCAGGCCTCAACGTAGATTGACCACGCTTCAAGATGGTCATCATCGAGTTGCGTGGCGGCTTTCGCTTCGGCTTTCGCTTGTTCCCGGTCACCGCTTTCGAACGCTTCGAGGGCGTTGAGGTAATGCGACTCGGCACTCATTCAATCCCCTCAATCATCACGACTTCGCTCAAATTTGCGAGGTTCACGAAAATCTCGGGGTGGCTGATTATGGGCGTGGCCCGAGCGTTTGCCCTTGGAGCGTCGGAAATCGCTTTTCCCTCTGCTTGAACTTCGTCGGTCGTTTGAATCCCGACGGTTTGAGGAACGCCGGTCACCTCCTTCGCCTCGTTCCTGTTGGCGACCTTCATGGCGTCGGCCTCCCCCTCCGCCTGGACGGGGGGCTTCGCAGCGGTTGCAAACATCTCGAAACGAGAAATTTGAGTTTTTGCAAGATGGACAGGTCCAATCGTTGGAATTGAACGTGCCGCCCTGACCACGCCGGTCGTTTCGGTCTCGAGATGGTCGTTCGCGAGACGAGCGTTCAAAGCGTTGATGTTCACGTTGCGGCCGGCGCTGCTGCCCAAAGCGTCCTTGGTCACGGTCTCTTCGGTCCCGTCCCTGTTGCTCGCCGCCAGAACGGTGACCGCCGCCATCGGGGCGGGGGGCTTCGCATCGATTGCACGCCGTGCGGCGGGCGAAGTTCGAGTTGTTGCACGCAGGGCAGGTCCAATCGTTGTTGTAGCGGTCGTCTCCACCACGTCGGTCGTTGCGTTGGAACCCCGAACGTCGGTCGTCTCTTCGTCCATCACGGTCGTTTCGTCGGTTGTCAAAACCGCCTCGGTCGTTTCGTCGGTTGTCAAAACCGCCACGGTCACTTCGTCGGTTGTCAAAACCGCCGCGGTCGTTTCGTCGGTTGTCAAAACCGCCACGGTCGTTTCGTCGGTTGTCAAAACCGCCGCGGTCGTTTCGCCGGTCGTCCCTTCGGCCACCCCGGTCGTTTCGCCGGTCGTTGAAACGGTTGCCGTCCCTTCGCTGTTGTCCTGAGCGGTCGTCGTTGCGTGGTTTCTTGGCCCTCACGGTGACCTGAACCCCGACCAGGGTATCCATGTCCAACGAACGGTCAACGTGGGCAATGTGGGCGAGGGGGTGGTCGGTGCTGCCGATCACGCCGTCAATCTTGCCGATGTAGGTGCCGTCGTCCGTGCGGACCATGATGGCGTTCAGGGCCGGTGAAGCCCCTTCGAAGTGAACCAGCAAGCCCCCTTCATGGCTGCGTGATTCAACGGTGCCCGTAAACATGGTGAGACCTAGCGAATCCTGCTGACAGGTGCTTTTGGTTGTGTCGGTTTATTCATCGGTTTTCCGACCGAGCAGCACGGCCGCTGCAAGCATGGACAAGGTGGCCAACATCGAGGCGGCCGGCACCGTTTGCTCAGCCCCATCCTCGCTCTCGTTCGGGTTCACGGGGGGCGCTTCGACCACGGGCGGGTTGATGCCGACCACGAGTTCGGTGGTGGCCCCGGACTCATCGGTGGCTTTGATGACCACATCGTAATCCTCCAACCCGTTCGCCATGCAAATCGCCGTTGAAACCTCGACGTTCCAGTTGATGCCGCTGATGTCGAAGCCTTGGTAGTCGCTGCCGCAAATGGTCAATTGCATCGTGACCGTTTCCAGGTCAGGATCCGAAACCAAACCGTACATGGCGAACTTGAGCTGGCTTTCGTCCCATGTAGCGTTCTCGCCGTTGAAGTTCACGGCCACGGAAACGGTGGGTGGTGAATTGGGCTTGCTCAACCCAAGGTCCACCTCACCCTCATGCGTCATCATGCCGGCTGCTTGCGCTTGGCTCACGATGGAAAACGCTCCAGGTCGTAGGTTGTCAAGAGAACCCGAACCTTCGGTGGGTGCGGTGCCGCTCACCGTCCCCGTGTTCCCTTCCGCACCAAGTTTGGTGCCTTGGGCTGCGCGCATCGAGACCATGAACTCCTCGACCAAACCGGCAGAGGTTACGGTCACCCGTGCGCTACTTCCGGTCTCGTCCAGCACGCCCGTCGCGGTGAAAAGCGTCCCAAAGACCCACGTGCGGGTATCGTTCTCATCGGTGGCACCGAGCGGGTCAACCGCTTGGCAAACGGCCGTGGATTGCACGGCGCCTTCGGGTTGGGTGACAAAGAAATCCCCGAGCACGTTGTTGGAAACGCTCCAACCCGCTTCGTCAAATTCACAGCGAAGGGCCCACCCGTTTTCGTCCATCGCCCATCCGTTGCCCGTAGCAGCGTCGGCAAATTGCCATGTTCCTGGCCCCATGGTGGGGATTTTGGTCCCGTCGCTGGGGGCCTCAGAGGTCCACGAAGGAACGTCGTTGGTGGCGGGTTCTTGGGTGGTGAAATCCATGAACATGTTGCATTGCAAATCCCATTGCGTTCGGTCAAAACTCACCAGCTGCGTTACTTGGAGCGATCCATCTCCAAGGTAAGCGAACGAGGGTTCGGCAATGTAATCGCAGGTTTCACCGTTTTCCGGACCGTTGTCGGTCACACGAAAGTCGTACATCCGAAGGCCTTGGAGCACGGGGAAGGTGACCCGGAGGGCGGCGTTGCTCATGTTGGTGATGTTCATGGCCAGCGTGAAGTTGGACACCCCGCTGTTGGGCAATTGGTCCCAACGAACGTTGTTGGTTTGGCCCTCGGCCACCGAGAGGCTGATCTCCATGTCATCGGTGGTCGAGACGGGGACTTCTTTGCAGTCCGCAGCTGCGCCAAAATTGGTGCATGTGCGGGCATCGGCATGACCTTGCGGAACCAGGTTCACCTCATCGAGGCCAATGCCGTCCTCGACGAATTCGAAGTCGTTCCAGTCAACGCCACCCGAGTGGGGGATGCCTTCTCGAAGACCCAGACGAGTTTCCATGTCAGCGATGCATTTGGGTCCGATGCTGCGCACGGCGTCGCGCTCATCGGTGCTTATCCAATCATTTGCACCGCCAGGCAGGCCCTCGAACAGGCCGTCAAGGTTGTCCCGGACGATGGCTGAGTTGGACCCGTTGACCCATGCGTTGGCGTAGAGGTCACCCGTGGCCCAGTCGTCGAGAACCTCCAATTCAAACAGCGCAAAATCGTATTCGAAGAGGTCCTCGAAGGAATATCCGCTGCAATCCACGTCCAAGCCGTCTTGGCGGCCTTCCGTCGGTAATGCGCCCGGTGAGCGGGAATCAAGGGTGGTCAAAGCCGGCGAGGACACCACGGAGAGCATCAAGAAAACAAGAGCCAACGAGGTGAAGCCGGTCCATTGCGGGCGACGTGACATGTCTAAGCGGTGGACTTTTTCCTTCATGAACAATTGCCTGTTTCCGTCAAGGAACCAAGGCTTCCATGCGGCGATGCAAGGCCCACCACGGAATCACCGTCCACACCAAGGCGGCAAGCCATGCTTGCCACGCAGCGATGCCACGGTCGACGGTTGGCAACTGCGTTTCCAGCAGGTGGTGGTAGACGCCGTTGGGCGACAACATGTCGAGCATGCCTTCCAACGCCACCCAGCCCGGGTCGTTGGGTTCGCCTACCGCGACGCCCGAAACGTACGCCACCATGGTCGTGACCAGCGCCCACAGGAACGTGAAGAAAAACCAGACACCGACGCCAAAGGCGATGGCCGTGCCTTGTTCCCTGGCCGTGGTGGAAGCGAGGAGGGCAAACAGGGTGTACCAGACCACAATGAGTCCCGTGGAAAGACCGTAGACCACCAATTCACCAAGGGACGGCCATTCGCCCATTCGGAAGCGAACCACGGCCACGGTGAGCAGCAGCAGCGTGTACACGGGGATCAGAATGGCCTGTGCATGGCCCAACACCAGCGCTGCTGCCTGGTGCTGACGAGGCATTGGTTGAGCCAACCGTACCTCCAACATCCCGCTCGCTCGGTCCTTGCTGACGCCGTCAAAGGCCATCAGGACACCGCACATCGTGGCGCCGAACACCACGCCAAGGGAAGCGTAGAACAACACCTCCATGGCGGTGTCGGGTCGGTGACCGCCCGGCAAGACGATGTTGGGGTCGGAAAAACCCCAAGCCAACCCTGGCAGGAACAGAACGAGAATGGGCAACATCACCTTCAGGCGGATGCTCGAAAGGCGTTCCTTGCGCAAGCGCCTCGCCACGGAAAGGACACGACGGAGGTCATTCATCTTCCATCACCTCCGCTGTCGCCATCGGAACCATGGCCGACGAAGCGACATCAAGGCTGATGTCGTCAAAGCTCATGCCGGTGGCAGCGCACAACCATTCAACGAGGTTTGGTTTCACCGGTGCCCAGGACTGGACGTCCACGCCCTGTGCTTTGCAAGCGTCCAACACCGCTTCGGCCTCACCTCGAACCGTCAATGACCACGAATCGCCGTTCGACGCCGTGGACAAGATTTCGGTACGCAGCGGCTCAAGGAAGGCGGTGCTGGTCATGGAGCCGGGTCCCTCCAGTCGGTAACGTCCGTCCAACATCAAGCGCTTTTCCACCTCGTTCAGCGGTCCTTCGTCGAGCAGTTGGCCACGATGCATCAGGGCGATGCGGTCGATGAGCCCCTCAAGCTGGGTCACCATGTGGGACGAAATGACCACGCTCACGCCTTTTTCGATCAGGCGCCGAATGAGTGAAGCGAACGCCTCCGCCGCCACCGGGTCCAAACCGTTGAAGGGTTCATCGAGCAGCAACACCTTGGGAGAACCAAGAAGCGCTGCGGCAATGGAGAGACGTTGGCGCATGCCCTGGCTCAGCCGGTCCAACGCTTCTTCAGAACGGCCTTGAAGCCCCACCATCGTCAGCAACGGACCCAAATGGTGGTCTCCATGACCCCGCATTTCGCTCAACTGCTCAAGGATTTCCATCACCGTCATGGTCCCTTGCCATCGGACCTGTTCTGGCATGTGGCCGGTGCGATAACGAAGGTCATGCACGGGCCGGTCAACGCCGTTTTCGTGCGAGGTGACCGTTCCCTCTCGTAGGGGCAAGACGCCGGCCATCACCCGCAACAGGGTGGTTTTCCCTGCGCCGTTTGGACCGATCAACCCCAAGACCTGACCGGGATAGAGGCTCAAATCGATGCCGTGAATCCCTGCGCCTGCTTGTTTCGCCCACGGTTTCCAAGCCTTTGGGGCGGGCACGGCGTGGCGATGGTGGACGTTGGTGAAGGTCAACACCGGCTCCGCCATGAATCGAGGGGGGCGAATCCCTTGCATCAACCTTGGCGAAAGGCGAACCTCTATGACGGGAAGGTGCTCGTTTCTTGGCGACGTTCATGCTGTGGCAAGGTGCGCTTCAATCCCTTGCGCCGTTGGTCGGAGCGGCGGGCACGCTTTGGTACCTTCACCGACGTCAAGTCGCTGACCCTGAGGGGGAATGGTTGGACCCGGTGGGTCGTGACGGGGTCGGTCTCTTTGTTATCGTCTCGTTGTGCATGTGGGTGCTTCCCGGAGGGGTCTTGCTGGCGGTACCGTTGGCGATTGGCGTGTCCTTGGCCAGCCCAGCAGGTCGTGAAGCGTGGCGGGAACACCGAACCCCTCGGATGTTGACCGTGGGGGTGGCGGTGCTTTGCCTCACCGCCTCGGGGCTGCTCCCCGTGGACGCTCCCGTGGCCCCCGAGGATTGGGGCCAACCGCTGTTCACGGAGAACCCTCACGCTCCACCGTTTCCCGCCAGCGAGCAGTACACCTGGTTGACCAACGACGTGGTCGTGCTTCAGTCCCTGCGACTTCGCTTGCCCCACCAGACGGGCGTGATGGGGGCTGAATGGACGGCCTTGACGCTTGCTTCGGTCATGAACATGGAAACCTCACGAATGCATCAAGCCATCCAACTCATCGACAACGAACTCCCCTTTACGCTGGACCCGAACGACGTCGTGTTGGAATTGATTCCCGCTCCATCGACCATCGACGTTCGGGTTGAATCAACCAATGTTCTTTCCGTTGAATACCGCCGTTACGATGTGAAAACCACCGCCATTGGGCTTGACCCTTCCGGAACCAAGGTGGGCGAGGTGGTGGCGGTGGCTCGTGCCTCGTGGGGCGGCCATCTCGACAT
>Ga0181566_10004791_pt1 | contig 10954 bp, 4 predicted proteins | sample 101ome_15_FD_133762 | JGI IMG/M metagenome (GOLD analysis project Ga0181566, IMG submission 133762) | Coastal salt marsh microbial communities from the Groves Creek Marsh, Skidaway Island, Georgia - 101402AT metaG (megahit assembly) | ecosystem: Environmental > Aquatic > Marine > Intertidal zone... | reverse complement strand
CCTCTTGATGAAATCTTTATCCGTGTTTCAGGAACGAATCAGACACCCGTTGCCTCTGGGCTTCCAATTGGAATCAGCCAACCGACCCAACACCCGGATGACTCCTCTGTTTATGTTTTACAAGGCACTCCATCCAATGTCAATAGTGAAAATGAATATAATTATGAAATTATTGTTGATTCTGAGTATGGTTGCAGAGAGGTGTTTACAGGAACGATTTATTTAGATAAAAACTATGATATTCTTTTGACCTCGTCTCCAGCGACTGATGGACAAGAAATTTGTGGAAGTTCAAGTTTGCAACCTATAAGTTATAGTTACTCTCCTGGAGTAGCAAACGCCGTAGTGAGTTGGAGTGTACAAGAGGTAGGAAGTACTACTTCATCGTCTCAAAAGCCATCAGGTATAATTGTAAATGATTCGGGATCATCTATAACAATTGAAGGAACACCAAATGCTATAGATGTTAATGGAGATGGTTTGATTGAACAAAATCTAGTGACCTTTACAATTGAAACCACCACCCCGAATGGATGTTTAGATGGAAGTGGCAACTTGGTAAGAGAGGAAAAATCAGGAGAATTTAAAGTGACCCCTTTACCAGATTTAACAAGACTTTCTCAATTTGCTACCCTCAGTGCTTGTGAGGACGAAATCATTGAAATCGAATTTGAAGCTTCACCAAACATAAGAATGAATATTTCTTGGAGCCAGCAAATCATTGGAAACAACTTATCAATGATTCCAGATGTGAATAACAAATGGAAGCTCACGGGTAATGTAACCAATATCACAGAGGACCTCACTCTAGATTATACCTTAATCGCTATCGATAATACCTCACAATGTGAGTCTTCTCCAATCCTTGGCACAATTTTGATTCAAGACAAGCATGAACTCAATCTGACAGATGGATCAAACAATCAGCAGGTGTGTGAAGGAAGTGAAATTACGCCAATCGTTTATGAATTTGGAGGTGGGGCAAGCTCAGTTAGAACATCTACCTTACCACCAGGTTTGATCCCTGTTATCGACCCTATTGGTAAAACAATTACGATTTCTGGAACCCCTAGCTCACCAGTAAGCGTTGATACAGATAAGATATTTACGATAGAAACTCTTGGAAATGGTGGGTTGTGTGAAAAGGTTGTTGACACAATTAAAATCAACCTTACACCTAAGCCCAGATTTGCAAGTGTTCCGCAAAACTATACAGTTTGTGAAGGCGAGCCACTTCCAAATATCGAATTTGGGCTCCTAGATGGTGCCAATGAAGTTCTGGTTTCTTGGGACAAAACACCGCCAGGAATTATTGACAATCCAATCGACTTTAGTGATCCGTTCTCACCTCCTGTATTCAGTTTTAGCGGAACGCCATCAGGAATAACGGAAGACACTGCATATACATTCAATCTTGTTGCAGTTAATACAACTACGGGTTGTCAGTCAGACAGTATTCAAGGTACAATTACGGTTCAAGATGGTCATGAGTTGAGTAGGAATATCGGGCCAGCTATTCAAGAACTCTGTGAAGGTGAAGAGATGCAAACCATTATTTATCAGTGGGGTGGTGGTGCTACTTCAGCTCAAGTTACAGGCTTGCCAATTGGGTTGAGGGTAGAGACCGATTCCAGCAATAAAACGGTTACCATCAGTGGATCTCCAACGATAGCATTAACCCAAGACGAGGATTTAGAGTTTTATATCAGCTCACAAAACAACACGGATAGTTGTACAGCCAAAGTCGATACACTTTCCTTAAAAATGATTAAAAAACCAAGTATTGAAGTCACTTCTGGGGCACGTGTTCAGTCAGCTATTTGTGAGGGAACTCAAATCGACCCTGTTACATTCAGAATATTCAATGGCGCTACGAATATCCAGCTTCTATGGGAAAACGACAATATCCCCCCTGGATCGGTTTATTTAGATGACACACAACAATCAAGTGGCTTGTATACATTACGAGGGATCATTGATGGATTTGATATAGATCAGACTTATAACTACTCTCTGAAGGCGATTAACCTTGGCAAAGGATGTGAATCGTTAGAGTTGACAGGGAGTTTGGGTGTACAAAAAGGTCATGTACTCACAAGAACACAAGGTTCTAATTCACAAATAATATGTGAAGGAAATGCGATTGAGCCGATTCGATTTAAGTTCAGTGGTGGTGCAGTTTCCGCTGCTCCTGTAAATCTACCTGCGGGACTTCAATGGCTGATCGATGGAGATGAATTGGTGATTAGCGGAACACCAGTGACGACAAATGTTGATGAGTTAACGATTAAGAACTTCTCTGTAGAGTCAGTAGGAAATAATTGTGACTCTATAGTGCTGGATGTTGATATATCAATTGAGCCAGACACTGAAATTAATCTTGAGTCACCAGCAAGTACTTCTAACCAATTTGTCTGCCAAGGCTTCCCAATAGAAGATATCACCTATTCTTTTGGCGGAGGTGCTATTGACGCAATTTACAATGGCCTTCCATCAGGTTTAAATATTGAAATTACTCGTGATCTAGTTGATAACACCAAAGTTTCCAAGCTAACGATTACGGGAACGCCTAATGTTGTTGTAACAGCAGACACTCCATTTAATTACACCATTAAAGCACTGAACAATAATGGCTGTGAGCAAGACGAGCTAACAGGGTCAATTACCGTTAAAGCGAATGCAGAGTTAACTTTGCTCAGTACGAGTTTGTCACAAGATCAGACAGTTTGTGTTGGAGAGGCTATTATTCCAATCAATATCGGCTATGAAAACAGTTTACCTCCATCGGTAACAGGCATGCCAAACGGCTTATTCACAGATAATAGTACGCCCGGAATTTTGAAAATTAGAGGTCAATTAACAGATCTACAATTGGGCAACCCAACTCGTACTATTTCTGTAGTCGGTACCAATGCAAATGGTTGCCAGTCTCAGGAGATTGAAATTTCAATAAATGTAGAGCCAAGTTTCAATATCAAGCCAGTTATTGAAGTCCAAAATCCTTTAGATGTAGGCAACCCTAGTGGAGCGTCTTATATCAAGAATATCACCTGCTATGATAGCAATGATGGAGAAATCATGGTGAATTTGGAGGGTGGGTCTTCGACATCTGTCTACAACTATGTTTGGAGTGGACCAAACAATTATGTCAATACAACACAAAATAATCACATTAAGAATTTATCTAAAGGAACCTATACAGTTGAAGTCGAAGCTCAGGGTGCGCGCGGCTGTTCGATTACGCAAACCTACACGATTACCGAGCCCGACCCAATTGATATCATAACAAATGAGATTCGACCAGTGTCTTGTACTGGTTCTGAGGATGGAATGATCTCGGTAACAATCAATGGTGGAAACGAAAACTTCTACAGAAATTTCATTTGGGAGGTGCTCCAAGAAGACGTGAGCTGTACAACATACACGATACGACTTCGCGACAATGATAACGATGGAATATTTGATATCGTTGATGCTGATATTGATAATAATGGTGCTACTGATCCAGGAAAGACAGATGTAAACGGTGATGGGATGATAGATGAAGCCAACGATCCAAATTTCTCCTTCGGTACGGTCTCTTATCAGAGTTGTGATGGCGTATTTATTCAAAATAATATTCTCAGGGGAGAATTCTCAGCAAATGGAATTTATCAGGTTTGTGCAGTACCAAATACGATTACTGCCGACGCCAAACTCGATCACGATCTCGATCCTAACACAGATCCTATTGCATCGGTATCGATTTCTGGAGGCACTTCATCATGTTCGGCGGGGACATGGACGAAAATTGATCGATTGAAGGGAAGTAGTCTGGCCTCTAATTTGATTGAAGGAATATATCGTTTGACCGTAATTGAGGGGCCTGACTTAAATGATATTGAATCAAATGACCTAGAAAGTCTTCGTAACGATCCTAGCATATGTATCAAAGAAAGAATTTATGAGTTACCAAAAGACCAAATTTTATACGGCTCGGTTCGTGTAGACGAAACCTACTGCTCGCTCAGTGGGGGGTATATTGATATCGATGTGAATCAAAGTGCTGGCGAAGTCTATTTTTATTATGACGGAGTTCGTGTGCCCAATACAGATGTTGAAGTCATCGCAGCAGAATTTGGAATTAACACCTATCGTGTGCTCATTCAGAATCCAAACAGCAATGGCTCTTTTGAAATTCGAAATGCGACTGGTTGTGGGGTTGTAGTTGCCCAAGATCTGCTGGACACCAATGTCCTCACTCCAATTATAAGTTACACAAGCCCAGAACTTGAGAAATATGGGACCATCAGTGAACGTAGTAATATCTTATTTACGCTTGCTGGCAACACAAGCTATTATCGAGTTGAATGGGACTTTGGAGATGCATCTCCAATAGCGACAGGAGAGAGAGTGTCACACCAATACTTTGCAGACGGAACTTATACGGTCACTGTATATGTTTATAATGCATCTGGATGTTTCTCAATAGCAACACAAGAAGTTGTAGTTGGTAAAGGTTACACGATTTTGATGCCGAATGCATTTAGCCCCAATGGTGATAATATCAATGAAATTATAGGGCCAGTGTTTACTGGACTTAAAGCAGTTGAATTTTATATCTATAATAGTCAAGGGATTTTAGTTTATCAAGAGTTTGTTTCTGAGGACAATTTATCGCCTGATGGCACCATAGAAATCATGGGTTGGGATGGAGAAAACTCTGACCCATCATCTAATTTCTATGTCTATAAAATTATTGGAACAAGAATCAATGAGGAGTTGGTGACCAAAACAGGAACCATATTTTTAATCGAATGAGAACAGTGAAAATTGCTCATATTGTCATACTGTTGTGTGCATTTTCTACAGGATTTGCACAGGAAGGCTTTATCTCTACTTCCCGGAATATGCAGTTTATCAATCCGAGTTACCATGGAATCAACATGGTGTCCAAAGCTGGGGTTTATTACAGTCAATTCGACTACGGAGACGGGACCTCGTACATTGACAATAAATACCTATATGGTAACTTTGCTTTTGAGGATATGAATTTCAGTATCGGACTCGATGTAAATTCTTTTAACTTAACAAACCTGGGTCTGACTGAAAACAAAATTGACCTAAGTTATATCTATAAAATACCCATCAATTTTGACACCTATATCCTTGGCGCTCTGACGCTTGGAATTGGCTCTGATAATATCGATCGTGGTGCGCTGATTTTTCAAGATCAGATTGATCTTACCCTCGGAACTATCTCAGGAGTTTCTAGAGACCCTTTGGCTGACTTTTCTCCATCAACCAACTATTTTGATATTGGTGCTTCAGCTTTAATTTACAATGAAAGGTTTTTGATTGGATTGAGCTTAGACCACATCAACACCCCGAATGTTTCTTTTAATAACGAGTCCAATCTTGAGAAAAAAATTGCATTTTCCCTTCAAGCTGCCCTCGAGTTTAATGTCAATCAATACGGGAGAAGTTTTCTACCCGACTATTCTTACATGATGATGTATCTGTATGCACAACAAGCCGGAGAAACCTTAAGAATCTACTCATCTCAAGAACTGCAAATGGATGGATTTACTTTGGGAATCCTCCAGTCATTAGCGAAATTTAAAGAAAATAACTCACTCGAATTTGGTTTGATTTCTGGATTCTCATCCGAGAATTATCGTGTTGATTTGACCTATACATTCCCAAGCTCACAAACCACATACAACCCGCCATCTATTGTCCAAATTGGCGTGACCATGGATTTCGACCGATTTTCCCGAAACCGAAGAGGGAACTATAAGCGCCTGAGTACGAACAATATGTAGGACCTTAGTACGGGATCCCTTTATCATAAATTGAATTCAGATGCGTTTTTTGATCTGGAAATTCGCAACACACGGATTATATAGCAACATTAATGATTGAAAGCATTGATTCTTTTTGAGCTTGCAATGCGGTATTTCGTTTTTCCCTTTACAGTTCCATAATGGCTATAACTGAATTGGATGGGACTGCGGTTACAGCTGATGCACAAGAAATTGGGATTCATATGTGGATGGGTTAAACGGCCACTTTTGCTCTAGTTTCATAGCTAACAGTTAAATTCTAAACTACATTTTTAGGAGAATCCACTTCAAAACTCTCTAACTCAAAATAACGCAGTGCAGCCAATAAATGATCAAAAATATCTGCAGTCAGGTGCTCATATGCCACCCACTCTTTATCATTGCTAAAGGCATAAACTTCCAAAGGAGTTGCACCATATTGGTTCGTTGGAAGCTGGCGACACATCACCGTGAGTTGATCACTGATTTTGGGATGCGCTTTTAGATAATCCTCAACATACTGTCGATAAACCCCTAAATTGGTCAGGTTTCGACCATTTATCGCCAGTGACTTATTAGTATTTGACGCTTTGTTTTCTAGATCAATTTCAGAACTGCGTTCCGATATATAATTCGAAATACGTTCAATTTCACACAATTTTTCCAATTCACTGTTTTCCAGAAAATGAATACTCGGAGTACTGACTAGAATGGAACGTTTGATTCGTCTCCCTGTAGACTCTGCCATTCCGCGCCAATTTTTAAAGGAATCAGAAATAAGATTGTAGGTTGGAATCGTGGTAATGGTTTTGTCAAAGTTCTGAATTTTAACAGTTGACAGATTAATCTCGATCACATCGCCGTCAGCGCCGTATTTTTCCATGGTTACCCAGTCGCCGATACGCACCAAATCATTAGCTGCAATCTGAATACTGGCAACAAACCCCAAAATGGTGTCTTTAAAAACCAATAGCAATACAGCAGATAGTGCTCCCATTGCCGTTAGGAAATACGCGATTTCTCTCCCAGTGATTATGGAAAAAATAACAATAATCCCAATTGCCCAAATGAGTAACATAAAGACTTGTATATAGCTATCGATGGGCTTGTCTTTAAATGAGTCTAGGGTCAATAAAAAAGACCGTAGCGTTTGAAGAACACTTCGAAAAATCCAAACGGTTACTATTACTCCATATACATTAAGTGAGGTCAGGACAACCGATGTTGTATAAGGGCTGTCAACAATCCAATAGGGTACAACAGATAACAGAAAAAAGTAAGGAACTACTCTTGAGAAATAGAGTGGGAATTCTGAAGATAAAAGATAATCATCCAGATGTGTTTTTGTCCGCTTGGAAAGCTTTTTCAAAAAACTGCTAACGACTAACTTTGATGTAAATGCTAACAAAAAGGAGATTCCAAGTAGTAATGAAGAAATAAGTAAAAAGTCAATCCACCAAACGAGTCCTGGGTCAATATTTTGACCATTTAACAACTCTGTAAAGAAATAACGATTATATTCCATACTAAAGCAAATTGATTATTTATAATTCAATTATAAAGATAGCCAAAGATTATAAAAAACGCCTGCACAGAGGAGATATGTCGTGCAGGCGTAAAAACAATAACTAACAAAAAATTATTAAGACGAAAATATAACTACATATTTCGTGCCAAAATTTAATATAACGATTCAACGAACTTTATTTTCCGCGAAATACAAGTTCAGAATAAGGTATACATATTGTATATCCTTTCTCTGAAAAATACGCTTTACTAGTTTTGGGACCACAAGCAAGAACGAAATCACCTCCCCAAGCTCCTAAACTTTTGATAACTCCTTCATAGTCTGAAAAGGTGGTCTGTTGAACAGGTGGGATGCCAATGAGTTTAGAAATTATACTTTCATGAGCGAGCATAAGGGTTTGAAACTCACTCACTTTTTGGGTTTTAACAAATTGATTTGTCAAAGTATTTAGTGTATTTCGTAACTCATCTGATATACCATTATAGTGATTTTTTATAGAAGTCCTACTGTTTTGTTTTTTGTTCATGTAAACAAAAAACAAATGCTTGTGAAACGAAGGTTTAAAATTAACATCTTGCACTTTTGGCTTTTGATCAATAATTTGATAGGTTATTGGATTGTGTTTTTGGGCACAAGCGATGTCATAACCACTTCCTCCAAAAACCTTTTGTTGGATATAAAATGGATTTACCTTTGCCCATTGCGCCACATTATTGACCAATGTTGAGGAACTGCCCAATCCCCAGTCTTTGGGAAAATCAAGTTGGGTTTCAACTATAAACCCAGTAGGGTTTACCAAAAAATCAGGATTAAGTTCACGTGCAACCAGCAAAATTTGCTGCAATCGAGAAGTGATTTCGTTAGTCTGTAAAGTTGACTGAAAATCACTTACACGAAAATGGTCTTCAAACCAAATATTTCCGTTCACATCCTTAGCGATCCAGTGTATCTCTGGTTCTTTGTGATCAATGACCGTCATGCTTTGCCCTAGTTTGGTTGGTAAAGCAAGCGCACAGGCGCCGTCAATCACCGCGTATTCACTGGTAATCAGGAGTTTTCCAGAGCTAAAAAAACTTAGGTTTTTCGCCATGCTGCAAGTGCTTTTTCAACAGCGTTAAAGCTGACAACATTGGATTTAAAATGCTCAATCATTGCATGTTTTTCATCTTCGCTCGCACCTATTTGATTTAGAATATTGAGCAAATGCATTTTCATGTGTCCTTTCTGGATACCAGTCGTGACCAAAGAGCGCAAGGCGGCAAAGTTTTGCGCCAATCCACTAACCGCCATGATTTGCATTAGCCCTTCTGCATCTGGGTAATTCAACAATTCATGTGACCATTTCACCATCGGGTGTAGTTTGGTTAGGCCTCCAACTGTGCCAACGGCCAAAGGCACTTCAAGTTCAAAACAAAACGTCTTGTCTTTTATCCATGCTTTAGAAAGCCCCCTGTACTTACCATCTCGAGCAGCGTAAGCATGTATACCAGCCTCAATGGCTCTAAAATCATTTCCAGTAGCAATTGCTATGGCATCAATTCCATTCATTATACCTTTGTTGTGCGTAACGGCTCTGTAAGGGTTTTGGTATGCGATGTTTACAGCTTGCACAAATTTTTGAGCAAGGACATCTCCATCATCTCCCAAATCCGAAATGGGGCAATTCACCCATGCTTTGACGCGACTGCCAGGAACATAGTTGGATAAGATGCTCATCACCACCTCAATTTGGTTTTCATGTTCTGAAAACGGAACATATTTTGCGGCTTGTTCTTGGAGAGTTTTTGCAAGCTGTTCGAGGCAGGAATTGATAAAATTGGCCCCCATCGCATCTGCAGTTTCAAAACGCACATGCAATTGGTAATAATTTGCCACATTTTCGGTACTATCGACCAACTCAATATCGCTAATGCCACCCCCGCGTTTACGCATGTTTTTGGTAATCGAATCGGTTTTTTCTAAAAGGGTTGGTTTGACAGCGTTAAAAAACGAAGCAAGTTTTTCTTGAGATCCCAAAAACAGAAAGTGCACCTGACCTGTTTTCTCCGTACCGATAATTTCAGTATAAAATCCGCCGCGCGTAGACCAGAACTTGGCCGCATTAGCCGAGGCAGCAACCACCGAGCTTTCTTCGGTGACCATCGGCAGCACGTATTGCTTTTCGTTGATCACAAAGTTTGGTGCAACAGCCATCGGCAAGTAAAAGTTACTCACCGCATTTTCGATAAACTCATCATGAAATCGTTGTAGCTTTTCGTCCGTATGCCAATAAGTTTCTAGGATACTTTTAGCTAGCTGGGGACTGGCAAAGCAAGTTTGGGAAATCCATTCGATTTTCTCTTGTTTTGATTTTTTGGAAAAGCCTGAAACCAATCCGTTGTACCCATGATTGTTTGCCATGTTGCAAAGATAAGGCATATTGAATAGGAATCTGAATTATCGAAAAATCATATATTAGCAATGTTCAATAATAAAAACCAAAAAATGTCAAACCAATTTGGAGGATCAACACTAAACCAACGAACGATTGTTGGACATCCTGTCGGCTTATTTGTTTTATTTTTTACCGAGATGTGGGAGCGTTTTAGCTACTATGGCATGCGTGCCATCTTGGTACTTTTCCTTACCTCATCGATTCTCAACGAGGGTTGGGCTTGGGAGCGTGAAGACGCTTTGGAACTCTATGCTTGGTACACGGGCTTGGTCTATTTAACCCCCATATTTGGCGGACTAATCGCCGATAAATTTTTGGGATACCGCAATGCAACTGTATTGGGTGCCCTCATTATGACTTTGGGTCATGCTTCTATGGCACTGGAAACCTTTTCATCCACTTTTTTCTTTATTGGATTGAGCTGTTTAGTGATTGGAAATGGATTTTTTAAACCCAATATTTCTTCGATTGTTGGCCAATTGTATAAAGACGGTGATATTCGTAAAGATGGTGGTTACACTATTTTTTATATGGGGATCAATGCGGGTGCTTTTTTGGGGATTCTCCTATGTGGATACATCGGCGAAAAAGTAGGTTGGCATTTGGGCTTTGGTCTTGCTGGGGTTTTTATGTTTTTTGGGATGTTACAGTTTTGGTTTGCTCAACGAATATTTGGGAACATTGGCCTATCCCCCAAAAAACTGGAAGCAGCCGACACTTCAAAGGATGAAGTGTATGAAACCGTCCCCAAAAAAGTTGAAAATGACCGTGTATTTGTGGTGATTATCTTTTCACTGTTTACCATTTTCTTTTGGTGGGCCTTTGAACAGGCAGGCGGATCGATGACAATCTTTGCCAATGATTATACAGAACGAAATCTTGTCGGAACGGCATCTCAAACATTTAAACTAGCCAATTCAATTATCACTTTGGTTCCCATGGTGATTCTCACCTATGTATTGTATGAGTTGTTTCGCAATATGCTTGGAAAATACCTCTTATCAAACTTCTTTTTGGGATTGAGCTTTGCGATCATTTGGGGAATCGTGATTTGGATGCTCAAGCGTGAATTTGACTCTGATGTTGCTGAAATTCCTGCCTCTTGGTTTTCGGTACTAAACTCTTTGTTCATTGTCATTTTTGCACCTGTTTTTTCCAAAATATGGGCATCATCCCTCAACCCTAGTG
>Ga0181566_10004787_pt1 | contig 10960 bp, 7 predicted proteins | sample 101ome_15_FD_133762 | JGI IMG/M metagenome (GOLD analysis project Ga0181566, IMG submission 133762) | Coastal salt marsh microbial communities from the Groves Creek Marsh, Skidaway Island, Georgia - 101402AT metaG (megahit assembly) | ecosystem: Environmental > Aquatic > Marine > Intertidal zone... | reverse complement strand
GTCCCGTCCGCTCCGCCATTATTTCTGAACAGCATACCTGCGTAGATCTCTCTCGACTCTGTGTAAAAGGTCTGTTTATTTCAATGTTTCTCCGAGACTCTCAACTTCTGAATTCGAGAGTTTGGCTAGTGGAGCTCCGTATCCCTTGAGATGGTCATATCGTCTTACACAGAAATACTGTAGCTACATAGACTTTTATTGCCTCTACCCAAAGATAAGCCCTCTGAATCTCGCAAGTGTTTCGTATAAAAGGTATCGACTCCGGGCGTAACCCTCGAAGGATGGTATGAAGTGGTAAATCCGTAAGCGCTCCTCTGAGGGGGCTGGCATTAGGATGGGTGCTGGTACCACGACTAAACCTTCCTTCTCAAACGCCGCTTCAGCCCTTACCACATGGGCATAATTCGTCACCAGCACTACCTTTGAAACGTTGGCCTTTTTGAGTACGGGAGCACTAAAAGCCGCGTTCTCTAACGTATCTAGAGACCTTGATTCAACCCATCTAACAGGCAATAAAAATTCTTGCTCCAATATCTCGGCCATATGAGTGGCTTCACTTTTTCGCCCTGCACCTAATCTATTAGAGGGCATTCCTCCAGAGACCAATATAGGCAGCCCCGTGGACTTGGCTAGTGTAGCCCCGTACCTCAAACGCTCTAGCGTTGCTGAGCTCACAGTCTCACCCAATGGGTACTCCGGCGCATACATCCGTCGCCCACCACCCAAAATGACAATTGCATCCGCCCCTTCAAGATTAGGTTGTTCGTATGCGATTGCATGATGTTGCTGACCAAACACATATGCCCACAGTGGCAACCCGAGGGCAAAGTTCATTGCAATGGAGAGGTAAGCGATAAGAAATCCACCTCGATACCGTTGCTTAATAAACCACAGGCCCACACAACACAAAAGCGCCAGGTTAAACGGTGGAAGCAATAGAAAGTCACCGAGAGCTTTTTGGATTGCAATGTCCATTAGTAGGTTTGTTTCTCTTCCAGATATCTAAATGAGCGCGGGTTAAGGTTAGGGGCTAGTGCGAGATAGTCCTTTTATTTTTTCGTTAAATCGCTCAAGCGTGACTAAGGTGACAGTCCGCTCATCCAAATCAGTCAAAGCCGACATGGGTGGGGGAGGAGGCCTAACTTAGCGTCTGATGCATCTACGCAAGCTCACTAGCAGAATAACGACAATGACATTCGTTATGTTTTCGCTTGCAAGAAGTGTTACTGTAGAAACTCATTGTTAATCAAGCGGTGCGGTACTTGACATGATGCACTCCACGCTTGGTTACAAGATGCTAGACGCTGAACGTGCGTGTCTGCAGAAGCACATCATCTGGACACTGTCTCGTTGGCGTATCTATGGCGATCGCGCGGACTTCAAAAGTGCCATGGTCAGCTTGGATGAGCTGGCACTTCTGAAATCGTTAGATGCCATGTACGAGGACTTATTGTCTTCGTAGGGCAATCTTTGAAATGGCAGCCACCAACCACATGCTCGCGCGTAGTAATCTCTGCTGGGCAGCGCCTCGCTGTAAACTCGATGTGTGTGTGTAATCCCACTCGCGCATTTCAATCTTCAAAGACGATCATCTCGAATCGGTCCGGAGCACCCATCAACCGCGTGGTTACGTCGGTCAACGCGAGCCCATCTCAGAATTATTCGTGGCTTCCTTTCGCAGAATCTGGATCACTAGGTTTCCGTGTGTAAGTTGTTTGATGCTAGTCTGACGTGGTTCGAAATGAGGTCGGGTCATCTTAAAACCTTGGCAATTTGAACACGAACAGCGAGTTAGAAGTGAAGCCTTCATAGAAATTGGGGCGGCTATGAGAATAAATATTTCGACATGCGTTTTCCTGCTTTTATTTTCTTTTTCGGGAAGCGCTTATTCCCAATCCCAAGCCATTCCGACCTACGATAATGGTGCGGCGGCGCTCATCAGACTGGCCGGAGAACTACCCCCTGAATTAGCGATCTATCAGTTGGCCCTCGAGGATCTGGGCGATGTCGCTATGACACTTGCAGCCCAGCGCATATTTAAGCCAGGCGCATCCTTTATCACCGGTGGATCTAACCAAACGCTCGACCGCGCGCCGCTGGAGGACATCACGTATTACCAAGGTGAGGTCGATGGCTTCGCAGATAGCTTCGTATTTCTGGCCGTGGAGCCCGCTGTCGCAGACTTTTCTGGTTTTGTAAGAATTGGTGACACGGTTTGGGACCTTGAGCTCGATGAATACGGGAGTAAGTTAATTTCATCGGCGGGAAGTCTCTCGGCACCCGATGATGCAATTGACCTTGGCGATGATGCAATTGAAGCGCCATTGGTACTCGCGCCCGATGAAGCCACAGTCAGCGAGGGAAAAACAGTGGTTATTACCGCAGCTGGTGGGTTTGATGTGTCAACGCAAAGTGTATCCACAACCTATCGCTGTACAGGCTTTGACAGCCCAGGCACGGCGGGGTGGACCATTCCCGGGGATTCCCAATGTCTCATTGAGAATCTTGAGATTCCAGAGGGGTCGCTCGGTAAGTTTACGCTTTTCGGGCAAGACGAAAACGAGGGCAATGGTGACCTCGTTGTGCAGCGTGGAGATCCCCCGGAGGAGGAGTGCCGATCAGCTGGGCCCGACGTAGATGAAGTCTGCGACGATATCAGTTCCGGCATCGTGGATGTTTTGGTGATCGCTCCAGACACTGAACTCAAGTTTTGGTTGAGCTGGCAACTTCGAAATGAGTCCACAGGGATTCTTGAAAAGAGCTGTGCGGCGCCTCCGCCGGGCAGCGGGTACATCTTCACACTTGAGGCTCGCGAGGCGTGTGTTTTCTCGGTTGACATCCCTACAGACGGTCTAGGCAGCTTTTATATAGAGCCCCGCGGGGACTCCACGGGTAACGCAGATCTACTTGTGAGACGTGGCGATCCCAAGCTTACCGTATGTGAATCGAGTGGGCCGCAGACTGACGATAGTTGTTCCGGTATTGCCGAGGGTCCGGTTGAGGTTGTGGTGAGCGCATCAGACCAAGAGGTCAAGTTTGCTTTTTACTATGAGCTGGCACGAGAGGCGTTAGACGAGGGTTATCGATACGAAACCGTTGTCGCGATCGATACGGATTTTGCCCTCTATTCTCAGGTTGGTGATTTAAAAAGCCTTCAAAACTATTTTGCAGGCTTGTTTGCTTTTAACAACACCGTGTTTGAGCGCGAAGCTAGAACCAAGCTGCTGATAGGCGACATGAGGGTTCGACAAACGGACGACGATGACCCTTACCACACGGATACTGAGCAAAAAAGTTCGTGTCGACTGGCAGAGTTTTCTCAAAAGTGGCACACCAATGAGGAGCTGTCAGGTTTGGATCGTGGCCTTGCTGCTCACTTCACCAATATTAGCTTTGGCGGCATAGCAAACCGCCCGGGGCTTTGTAGCGACTCGTTCGAATATGACCCTGTTGAAATTGAGGATTGCCCGTTTGACCGGTATGTATCTGGAGATTACTCAGTCACAGGTGTGCAGGCAGAGACTGCCAACATTGGTGGATCGATACTGCAGGACAACCATTTTTCAGCGCATGAATTTGGCCATAACTTCAACAGTAAGCACACACACTGTTACAGCAATATTGGTGGGAATTCTGACCCGGTAGATGCGTGCTATGTCGAGGACAATGAGGGTTGCTGGGTAGGTGACGAGACTTTACCAGGGCTCAACAGTTTGACGGGCGGGACGTCGGGATCTCGTAACGGGTCGATTATGAGCTACTGTCATCTCCTGGAGGGCAACACGCTCAATATTTTCGATACCTTCGGTGAGGATTTCGATTACGGAGTCGATGCAGATCGAGTGCCAAAGGTGCTGACAGACTACGTTGGCGGAAAGTCGTTAACGGACCCAAGCTGTGTCGCTACGGTTGAAGTGACTCAAACGAGCGATGATAGTGACGGAGACGGTTACCCCGATGATGAAGATGCGTTTCCCGATGATCCCAATGAATGGGTGGATACCGATCAAGATGGGATTGGGAACAACGCTGATGGTGACGACGACGGCGACGGAGTGGCTGACGCCGATGATGCATTCCCATTGGATTCATCTGAAACAACCGATACCGATAAAGATGGCATTGGTAACAACGAAGACACCGACGATGACGGAGACGGTTACTCTGATGCAGAGGAACTCGCTGCCGGCACTGATCCCTTAGATCCAAATGACAAACCGAATACCGTTGCCGAGGAGGACCCTCAGGGCTCCTTTATCTTAAGAGCTATGATTCCTTGGCTTTTGAACCAAGAGCAGACCACAAAAAATTGGAGCGTTTCGTCATTTGAGGTTGAGTCGCTTCAGTCTGACGAGCAGGACTATCGGGTGTTCGCCTTACCGGCAGATGCAACTGAGATGGAGGTGTTTACCGAGGGTGGGTCTGATGGTGATGCCGATTTGTACGTGACTCCCGTGAGTCAATACGAAACCAATGAGGAAAATCGGTGGCGCTGTTCAGCCAGCACATCATCCAGTGAAGAGCGCTGTAATACGGCAGACCTTGAACCGCTGGCGGCAGGAGAGGATTACTATGTCTTAGTTTATGCTTACGAGACGTTTAGCAATTTAAAGGTCACGATTCGGACCCGATAAACGTTGCCTCGCGTTTTAGCGTGTTCCTCACAATGGGGTAGATCAACCATGCACACCTCGAATCCTGATCCAACAACGTCGCATGTCGTGCCGTGATTCCATTTGTCAATAAGCCAATACAAGATGGGGAGGGCCCCGCGATGAATGGGGCAATACCGAAGTGCACAGCCAAAACTAGCTGAGTAGTACAAGTTGAGTGCTGTACCTATTTCATCCCAAGCAAGTCAGGCCGCACTATCACTTGGTATCTGGTTCCGGCTTGTCATCCCCACCTGAGTTCCCTTCAGACGACTGCTCGCTGGCGATAAAGAGCGCCCAAATGGGAAGACCACTATCCTCCTCGGTTGCTGATGGAATTGAGTCAGCACTATTCGGATCCGTACCAGCGGCCACTTCATCGCCATCAGTGAACCCATCTCCATCGCTGTCTGCTTTATTCGGATCGGTCCCTAACTCCACTTCCTTCCCGTCATTCAGGCCGTCATCATCCGAATCTGAGTCGAACGGATCCGAACCCAGGTCGTATTCTTGTTGATCACTAAGACCATCACCATCGGTATCAATGCCCGTATCCTCGACGGTTATCAGCACGGTTGCCTCGCTACTTTTTGAGACCGTATTGGCAGAGTCGACTACTCTGAAGGTGAAACTGTCCTGACCAACGAATGCTCGGTTCGGGGTATAGGTAAAGAGCCCCGTATCGGAAATGACTTGACCACCACGAACGGCTACCTCGCCTTGAGCTGGATTGCTGACAATTGTGTAGAGGAGATTTCCTGCGGGGCTGACATGACTTATCGTCGATTCGTAGCGTTTACCATCAACATCCAACTGGGCCACTACCGTGCCTGAACTAGTGTTGACAGAGACTAATTCACCGAGACTGAGATCAAGAGATCCATTCGCCGGCGCCATGACCTCTGAATTTTCCACAGCCGCCAGCACTTCGGAGTCAACGTCGTAAGAAATGGTGGCACTACCTTGAAACGAAGTGATATCGCTTTGGTAGCTGGATGCCGGTTCCGGTAATGCGCCCTGACCTCCACTGTAAAGACTGATGCCTGAAGCGCCAGAACTGTCCTCTATACCAATGGAAAGCAGTGAGGGCGTGGCAGGAACCGAAGCGTAGTTGAAGTAAATGTCACTACTGTTTTCCTTCATCCAAAGAGAAAAGGTGTAGGTCGGCCCAGTCGTTCCGTATTCTCTTGCGTTAAACCATTCAACTACCCACCATTGCTCATTCTCATTTAGCACTTCGCCGACTTGAAGGTCGCTTACCGAGCCATCGCCGCCCAGGACAAGGTCGGTCCAGAAGGGGGCAAGGATATTGTTGGGCAGCGTGGCGGAGGGTATCGATGCTGGCGTATACGTGGCTGCACTCGTGTCCGCGTCCGAAGGGTTAAAGACCGCAAGTCCATTGGGTGTGATTTGCAGGCGCTGTATGGTTTCACCCGCAATTGAAATACCCAAATTCTCAACAAAGAACGTCCAGTTGAGTTCGTCACAGCCATCGGGGCTGTCGGTGAGATCGTCGCAGTCAAGCGTGTTAGTTATTGAGTTCGGATAATCATTTTCTAGTGAGAGTCCCGTCGCAAAAAACGATGAGGCATCGATGCTGCCATCGAGTGCATTGAGTTTACCTGACCAGCTGATCGTACCCGAGTCAGCATCGGTAGTGAGGGTATTGCCACTGACATTCGATACCGTTTCTGTAACCGATGATGCGACAAGGGTCAGGTTGTCGGGAGTCTTAATGGTCATAGAATAAAGGGCATTGTTATCCGCACTTGGCGCACCAGCCACCTCGGCGGTTAACTCGCTAGGTATGCCAGCAGCTACCGTTCCCGATAGGTTTAATATCGATTCATCCTCTTGGCTGCCAACAAAGATAGAGATAGGCACTGCGAGGTTAGAGGTGCTCTCTGTGCGGCTGTTAAATAGGAGTCTTCCTGTCAGCCACCCTGACTCTGCGGCGCTAACGTCAGCGGTGAAACTCAGCTCGAAGGTTTCTTGTCCTGCTAAATCGATAACGTCTTGAAGATCAACGGTTGCATAGCTGCTATTGAACTCAAGGCTCAGGTCAAAGCTTAGGGTGTCGAGTCCTGTGTTTTCTCCAGACACGGAATAGGTGCAGGTACTAATACAGTAACTCGCAATGCTGACGGTATCGAAAAAGACCTGATTTGCCATCGCGTTGGGTAGATCTAACATGCCAGCACCCGAGGCAAATACACTTGCTGGCGCTGAATTGGCGGCATCTAGCGACGTGCTAGGGTTAGCAGCATTCATCAGTGTTGATTTCAATTGCTTTGGCGTCAGATCGGGGGCGTTTTGTAAGACGACTGCCGCTGCTCCAGCCACGTGAGGACTGGCCATAGAGGTTCCTGATAGGGCGACATACGAGCTGCTCTCTGAGCCAAGCCCCGCTGACAAAATGGGACTACCGGGAGCGGCGATATCGGGCTTTAGTACTTCGGTATCGACATTAGGCCCTCGCGAGCTAAAGTCTGAAATCGCGTTTACAGGAACAACCCGTGTAGAAAATGTGCCTATAGTGATGGGCGCTCCGGGTTGGTACGCGGCGAGTAGCTCTCGTCCCTGCTCCTGGCTGATCATGACGGAAGGAAAAAGCAGATCCGTGAGTCCGCCCATAGTAATGGCGTCACCGGGCCGATTGTTAATCACAATCATTCCGACGGCTCCCGCATTTTTTAGGTTTGTGGCCTTTATGTAAAAGTAACAGGGGCCACCGTCAGGGGTTTCGCCACCGCGGTAGACAATGCCGATCGAACCGTCAAATGAGTCCGCTGAGTAGGCTGCACAGGCATCGGTGTTTGTATCAGCAAGCGACTCTGCCGGTAATGCTGTAGCCGTGGTATCGGTGTTATTGATTACGTCGGCACCCGGCACGCTGTTGAGGCTCAAATCAGCATAGCGAATCACACTATTCGACTCTGAGGACTCTTGCGTATCGGTCGATGCAACCGCTAGGCCCGGCTTAGCGCAGGCGGGACAGCCCATGGTTTCAGCACTTGGCCCCGAGTTACCGGCCGAGGTTACCAGCATGACTCCAGCAGCTTCCAATGTGCCAAATACATCGTTGTAGAATCGAAAAGCTCCCAATGAAGCGTCGGAGCCCCATGAGTTATTAATCACATCAGCGCCGTCGCTGACGGCGTCTTGTAAAGCACGAACGAGGCCTGAGGTCGAACCCGATGCCGAACCTGAGCCATCCGCCCACAATGCTTTATAGACCATCAGGTAAGCACCGGGCGCGACCCCGGATAGCTCGGTACCATCGCTCGTGAGTACGGTATTCCCGACCGCTGTTCCGGCCACATGGGTACCATGTCCATCAATATCGTAGGGTGTGTCGACTTCCGACGCATCTAGATCGTCAGGCGTGTAATGTCTCGCGACAATCAGCTTCCCATTACAAAATTCGGGGTCAGTAGAACAGTAGTCGTCGTCGGGTAAATCGGTCGGCTTTTCAAACGAGCTTCCATCAAACATGGGGTGCTCTGGGACGATGCCCGAGTCAATGATTGCGACCTTGATGCCTTTACCCGCCTCACTTCGACCGCCCACTAATTCCCATGCCTCAGGGGCTTTAATAATCGGAAGCGACGCATCCATGTGCTTCCTAACGATGTCATTTGGTACGACATAGCTAACCCCGGCAATTGATTCCAAAATTGATTTGGCTTGGGGCTCCTTCGCTCGGATAACCACTGCGTTGACGATGTCAGTGAATTGATCGCCCACAGTTGCAGTGGGGAGGCGTGCCTGTGCGGCAGCAATGACACTTATTTGTTGTTGCTCTATTCGTCCAAACTGCTCAAATACGGGATCGCGGGACAGTGGTGATGTCGTAGATGCGTTACCGACGTCCAGCCCGGAGTTGTCGAGCGTTGTTTCAAAAGCGAGAGTCGATAGCTCATCCAGTACAACGATATAACTGTCTGCATTGAATGGCAGGCGGCTTTTATTGTGCCCCTGAACATTCAGAGATTCCTCTGAAAACCGAATATGACCCCCCGCCGCCTCGGTTTTATCCGCTGCGGCAGAAGAGACGACACACAGGAGCACAAGGAGTCCGAGGACATGCCTCGCCACAGATAACGTAGTCATTATGACGCTAGTCCCTCGCGATCGATCAAGTCCAAGATGTACCACATTTTAGTGGCTTGGTGGTCATGGATTTCAGTTCGGATGCGAGGAGATGGGACGGGAGACACAACGCCAGGCTACAAAAACACGATCGTTTAACGGATTTTTGCGAAGCCTGTTGGATACTGCTCTTTACTTTTAGGTGGTTCGTGAGTGCGAGACGGAAATCAGAGCTCTGTTTAAGTCATTGTCCTCGACACTTCTCTACTGACCCGCAGTGATACTGCTCAGACGGCATAGCGCCATCATATTACGTCAAAACAGACAGGTTTCTTTGACAGCATCTCTTGATGTAGTGACTTTTCGTTGCCGAGGGCTTACCTTTATAACTGTGGCGCTTGTGGCACCAAAGTGAACATCAAGAGCGCCCAGAATTTTTTTCGCGAAAAATGCATATAAGGTGGGTTTTGTAATGTTGAAAAAAAGCGCTGTTTTAGCTCTTAGCTGTTTGGTCGCAAACATCGCCATGGCAGCACCACAAAACGTGGACAAGCTGTCAATCACTCAGATTATCCTCGATGGTGAAAACTACGGTGGGTGCATGGTGAAAGTCAGTCCTTTGTTGCCCACGTCGACTGGCTGTGGTCGGAGAGACTTCGTGTCATTCGATTGCAATGGAGAAGTGAGAAATACCAAGGCTCACGGGAAATCAATGCTTGAGACCGCGCAGCTGGCGTTTCTGACGGACAAAGTGGTTCGACTGCGCGTCGACAACTCGTACACAGTCAATGAGTCGTTTTGCACTGCTGACTACATACGGATCGACAAGTCTAGCTAAGTAGCCCCTAGTTAGACGTACTCAAACATTGCTGTCCAGTGAAATGGGGTCAATAAGGCCCCTGATTGTTATTGGGTTATTGGCGCTTTTGGGCTTATCGCTGTTGTGGTTCCCTGCTGGAAGCGAACGCCCTGTTGATCCTGATGTGGCGCTAACGTCAACTCAAATGTCGGATGACCAACCTGGTCCATTTTCGGATAGTGCAGAGGTAGGTGCTGAAAGTGTGGCAGGACCGAACCCCGTTACTTCTGTAGCCTCCCTGATCTCCGAATCCAGCGACCGCCTTGATGACGCCGCGACCTTGCGAGTCAATGTTGGTCGTTACATAGACCCTGAGGCTTTACCTCCTACCTCGGGACAGACAGTCAATGTGGGGTCGTATATCGATCCTGAAGAACTACCGGTGTATCCAAGTCGCGAAATCAATGTTGGCGCTTATATCGATCCGGAGACTCTCCCACCAGCCACCGAAGTGCGTGTCAATTACGGCGCTTACATGGATCCAGAGGCACCAAAGCCAGGCGTTGACTCGAGCGCTAATAGTGGACCCGCGCTCCCGGGTCCAACGCCATAAGCTATTAAACTGATGGAGGCGCACGCCCTCAAAGGTTTTCTGGTTTTCTTCTTATCCCATCAGTAGCCTGCTATTGCCAGAGATGGACTGTTCGATCACATCATAGAGCGCTAGTTGCGACATCGTCGACCCTGTCCGGGCGCAAGTTAAAGAAGGGTCAACGCGTTTTCAGGTGGCCTTCCAATAACGGCCTGAGTGGCAGAGATGACGACGGGCCTCTCGATCAGAATCGGGTGGCTTGCCATTGCTCTGATTAGGTCATCTTCAGACGTGTCAGATGACAGATTGAGCTCTTTGAACGTCGCCTCGCCGCGCCGCATGAGATCGATCGGTGACACACCCAGCAAGCTCAATGTATGTCTGATCTCGCTCTCGCTTGGAGGAGTCTCTAAATATTTAACTTGTGTGGGCTCAACACCACGTTCCTCGAGTAAGGCTAATGTTGTTCGAGATTTTGAGCAGCGCGGATTGTGCCAAATTGTGATGGTTGTCATGTGCGGTCCTTGGTGCGGGAGCGTTGGGGTAAACGCCGTGTAAAGAATACAAACTTCATTTGCCAAAAAGGGTGCGAGCTTTGCCGCGGAAAATCAACGCATTCCTTAACCCAGAGCGCGTTGCTCCCATTGGGTATTTTTGGGTACTGTGAGGTAAGAATAATGTGAACAAATTAGAAGGATGTACCGTGGCAGTTGTCATCGATCACGAATTTAAAGCCTCGGCTGAAGCGCTCTGGGAAATTTTAGGCACGCCAGATCGTGTCGACTGGGTGCCGGGCGTTACAAGCTGCACCTTTGATGGCGAGGT
>Ga0181566_10004786_pt1 | contig 10961 bp, 8 predicted proteins | sample 101ome_15_FD_133762 | JGI IMG/M metagenome (GOLD analysis project Ga0181566, IMG submission 133762) | Coastal salt marsh microbial communities from the Groves Creek Marsh, Skidaway Island, Georgia - 101402AT metaG (megahit assembly) | ecosystem: Environmental > Aquatic > Marine > Intertidal zone... | reverse complement strand
TTATCAACTACATATTTGATTTTATTGATTTCAAATCCTTGACCTGCTGTTGAATGATCTGAAATTATTCGAATAATTAATTCATTGTGTGGAAAAAAATCAGTGATTCCCCCTGAGATCCTCCCGGTTATTTTCTTTAATACTTTTCCATTTGTGGATTCAATTTGTAGATAATCATAGCCATTTTCGATGTCAATTTTAGTAAAATTTAGGGCCATCATTTTTACATTAGCCTTTGATACTAGGTATGGCCTATTGGTATTATTTTGATAGGGAGTTTCTGAATTTAATATATATTCTTGCTCCATTATTGATGTTCTAGGAATTGGAAGCTTTGAAGGAGATGTCATATTTTTTAGTCCATACTCTGCATTGATAGATCCCGGAGTTTGGCTTAAAGGGTAGAGACTTTGATGTTTTGAGGTGGTTTTTACCAATATTTCCACGACATTCTCTGGTTCTAATTCAGGCGAATTTCCCCAAATTAGTGCAGCTACTCCTGCTGCCATAGGAGTCGCCATTGAGGTTCCTGACCTAACTTTATAACCGCTATTAACGTCTAAAGAGGTGATGGTTTCGCCTGGAGCAAAGAGGTTAACACTTAGTTGTCCATAATTACTAAAACTTGATTTATGTAGATTTGAATTCATCGCACCAACGCTAATGACATTGCCCAGGTGGTAGTTAGCTGGATACTCACCACGTAAATCGTTATCGTTGTTGGCATTACCTGCGGCCGCAAAAAATAGGACGTCATTTTCTTTTGCGTAATTAATTGCCTCAAGAAAAGCTTCATTGGAATTGGGATTTCCATATGAATTGGAGATGATTTTTGCTCCATTTTTAACGGCGTAGTAAATACCTTCAATTGCTTTTGCAATATCGCCTTGCCCATAATTGTTTAAAAACTTTATCGGCAATATTTTTACTCCTGGAGCCACGCCAGTCATTTTTCCATTTCCGGCAATAATTCCTGCGCAATGAGTTCCGTGTCCATTGTCATCCATAGCGCTTCCTCCAGCGCTATAAGAGTTATAACCTTTAAAGTCATCGATAAATCCATTGTTGTCATCATCTATGCCGTTATTGGGAACTTCATTATCATTTGTGTGGATATTTTCAGCGATGTCAGGGTGCCTGTAATCCACGCCGGTATCTAAAACGGCGACAATCATTCTATCATCTCCTTGATAAATTTGATGCGCCTTCTTTAATGAAATATTTTCTTGCCACCAATAACCATTTACTTTTTTATTTTTAATAACCTGCTTTAATTTTTGCTTGGATAAAATAGGTTTTAGTTCTTTTTCGTTAAATAGATTAATTTGGGAGTTTATTGAAAGGTGTTTAAAATATTCGTTTTTTTTCAGTATTGCTCTTAGATCGTCTAATGATTTATTTGATTCTAGCAGGGCAAACTTTTGATGAGGCCCAAAAATTCTTCGGACTTTAGTGTGTTGATGATGAATGGTCTTTTTATCAATGCTTTTCGTAAAATAGGCAATGTACTCACTTGCCAGACAGTTTTGTGAAAATACGAAATATAATGACACTAGAATTAAATTCAATTTCATATCAAGCCTTGTTTTTTTTAGGTAATATTATCATAGCAAGATAAAACAAAAATTGGGAGAAATTGATCTAGTTTAAATATTGGTGAATTAATTTAGCTAAGTCTTTAGGGTTTTCTAAGTGAATTGCGTGCGCACAATTTTTTACAATAAATGAAGTTGCATGTTTTATTGTCTTCTCATAGTTGGAGTTTAAATTTTTGTATTTTAGATCACCTGCACCGGAAAAAAGTTTTAGTTGATCTCCCCATGAAATATTATTTGTCCTCAACTGAGGTTGATTAGCAACACTAAGCGTTTTAAACAATAATTCAAGTCGATTGAGGTCTTGGTTGCGAATTTTTTTTATTTTTTGTCGACAACTTTCGGTTTGATGAAAATTGCCATAGATTTCTAATTTGAAAAATTCTGTGGCCCAATTTTCAAGATCAGTTTTTGTTTTTATTTCCAAAAAGCGGTTGTTGTCCAATTTACTTCGTTTTTTTTGGTCTTCTTGCGATATTATCTGGGAACTTATTGAAAAGATATTTTCATAACTTTCAGGGTAAAAATATTTTAAATAAAAGGCTAATCTACCACCAAGAGAGAAGCCAACTAAATGTGATGGTCTTGTTGTCGTTGGAATAGTTTTAGAGATATATGAATGTAGCCGTTCTATGTAACTAATAAACAATTCATTCTCTTTTGGTGTGGGTAAGTTAATTCTAAAATGGTTAAGCTTTTCCTTATTTATATTTTCTTCATTTTCGCTTATCTCATTTAGACTTGATATAAGAGCGTCAAACTCTTCACTGTCACCCAAAATACCATGTAAGTAGATTATATTTGCTTGGGAAGAAGAAGAGGGAGGGAAAACGAGTTGATGGAGCTCTTTAACTGAGGGTTTAATACCTACGAAGAAATCATCTTTTGTCATAAAGTATATTTTCGATGGAGAGTATTCTCTTGTTAAATTTGTTGTGATTTTTTGAAAGATATCATGTTTTATTTTTTCATCACAATGCTCTATAACGATACTATAAGATTGTCCCCACTTTTGATGTGAGTGAATAAAGCAGTAGAGAGGGGCATTTATATCTAATTCATCTAGTCTTTTGATCACTTCGTTTAATGAAATATTTTTTCCCCCGGTGATAAATATCTGGTCAGTGCGTCCAAGAAGATAAATATTTCCATTTTGTATTTTCGCCAAATCATTAGTGATAAAAAATCCATTGTGAAGATTCGGTCTAATCACTTGATTATTTTTGAGTTCCCCTGAAAATAGAGTAGGCGTTTTAAGGGCAAGTCGCTGATCAATGATTCTAACTTCTCCCCCCGCAATTGGCTTTCCTAAATTTTTGAGATCGTCTTTTGGCTGAAGTTTTTTGAGCGCAAAAGTTGAGGATGTTTCACTCATGCCATAGCTTGTATATGTAACGAATCCTTTATTGATTAGTTCTTCAAGTAGAGGTTTAGCTGTTTTGCCACCTCCAATGAATACTTTTAAATCATGTGGATTTATATGTGTATTTGAAAAAAGCACTGGTAGTTGGGCGGCAACGATGGAAATGATTCCTTTTTCTTTTATTTTATCCAACTGATTTGTTTTTATTTTTTTTACCGAGGCCTTCGTTATTAATGCCCTGAAAAGGATGGATAACCCTGCGATATGGTACGTCGGAAGACATAAATACCATAATTCATCCGAGCGATGCTCTAAATACTTTTGGACATTGAAGGCATGTTGAAAAATATTTTTTATTGGGTGAATAATTATTTTGTTACTTCCACTAGATCCACTAGTTTGAAAGCCAAAGTTGATTTCTTTTATTTCAATTTTTCGTAGGTCTGTTTCTGAATAGATAAGTTCATTTATTAATGGGTATTCATCTCTATTGGGTGCATTGAGGATAAGAAAACTTTGTCCTTGAAAATAACAGGCTAAAATTTGAATCATTAAACTTTCAATTCCTTTGTCATCCACAATGACAAACCAGTTTGACTTTTTGGTTGGCAATTTAAGTTTTAAAGATTTTTTAATTAGCTCTTGATAGGATAAATTACTTTCTAATGAAAATACCTTAGGGGAGGTTGCTAATTGGATTAGGTGGTTTTTTAAATTAATCATTTATTTCAGTAACTTCTTAAAATCCCTGTTAGTATACCCGCAATAGTAAAATTTGTGCCCGTAACATTGATGGGTTTATATTTTGAGTTGGCCGGAATTAAGTGAATTTGATTATCCTTTCGCTCTAGTGTTTTGAGAGTAGCATCGCCATCGATAATTGCTGCTATTATTTCTCCGTTATTTGCTGTCGCTTGGGATCTAATAATTGCTAAGTCTCCATCATTAATGCCTGCTTCTATCATTGAGTCACCATTTACATTTAAACCAAAGTGAATCCCTGAACTTTTGACTAAACTACTTGGTACGTTAATGAACTCGTCGCATTTTTCAATAGCCTCAATGGGGTTACCTGCTGCAATATCTCCAACGACGGGTATTTTTGGAAACATTGATAATAATTGGTCGTCAGTTCTGGTTTTTAACCCTCTTCTCGAATTCCATTCATTAGTTAAGAGGCCAGCATCCTTTAGATACTTTAAATATCGTTGAACTGAACCAAAAGACTTTAAATTAAAATATTCTTTTATTTCTTTTTGGGTAGGGCTTATCCCATTTTCTGTCTGATAATGGTTGATATAATCCAGGACTGCTTTTTGTTTTTTAGTAATCATTTCTATATGTTGTGCGTAATTAAAGCGTAAGTCAAGCAAGGTCATGTAAAAATTACTTATTTGTTTTTGATATATATTTCCTAAGTTATTGTTTTTTTATTGGCACTAGCCTATAAATTTTATAAATTTGACAGGTAATTTTTACCCGTCCTAATTTGAGGTAACCAAACAAAAAATGGAGGTTCCAATGCTTCAGTCCTTAGTTTTTTCCCTAATTTTAACTCTTTCATTTCAAGCCTTTTCTGAGTCTTCCTTTGATCACGATCAATTCACTATTGGTTCAATCACGATTAAAGAAATTGATGGCCCTGAGGCAATTGATGGCGATTTTAACGACAAAAATGTTGTTGCGGCCATTGGTGAAGTGATCGGAGTTGTTGATTCGATGATCGCCCTTGGAAAGAAAATCTATCCAATCATTGAGGCAGGTAAGCCTGTGTTATCATCAGACCTTCCTGTTACTCATGTTCTTCCTAAAAAAGAAGATGTTTCAGATTATGATTTAACTTTGGGAATGATGGAGAACTGGCAATTTCCGAAATCAAAATCTTATAAAGTTGTTTATAACAACATTTATGGAATGGAAGTTATTAGTTTCACTTATACTGTTCATTTCCAATACGGTGGATCTTTTGAAGGTAAAGGAAAATATTTAACTGGAGTATTTGTTTCAGCTAGAGATTTAACAGTTGCATGGGGATTTGATTTTTCCGCTTCAACTGAAGTTGTTACTGTAACAAATATGGGCTCTATGGAAAACCCTGTTGCTGGTCTTTCCCTTAAGTTAAGCTGGACAGTAAAGACGCCAATTATGGAAAACCAATCATCAAGAGTCTTTCATGTTGCAGGCGACGGCCGAATTCAATAGTTACATTTTTCAATATAACCTAATAAAAGCCCCAATTAATTTTGGGGTTTTTTTTTATCAAAATTTACTTTTTATAAATCTATGATAGCAGTCCTGTCAGCTTTCTAATACAGTTTCCAATATGGTAAGAGAGACTGGTTTGGTCTGACTCTCGTTGAGCCTCCAGTTGCAAATGGATTATAGTTCAAGCCGACGGCAATCTCATCGTTTCTAATTCTAAAATTTGGATCTTTACTTACTTTCAGGTTACGATCCCAGCTTGCAAAAACTTCAATTGTTTGAGTGACTGGTAGTTTAAATTCTAGTCCGTATCCAATGAAGAGTTGTCCGTCTTTTATGACTTCTTCAGATGTTGGTAAATCGGTTACCGTCGTTGTTGTTTGGGTTTCCGACCTCAATGCTACTCTTGGAATAAAATTTCCTATTCTCATTCCTAATAAATAATTAAACCCACTCGTTTCATAATTTATTTTGGCATTAATATTATTACTGCCATTTACCGTGTAAGTATAGTTGATGGTGTCGTATGATGTTGAGTAATATTGAAACTTTTGGTGAATTATTTGACTTTGGTAGGTGAGTCCCAGATTAAAGCCTTGGCCTTTTGTTTCAAAATATTCAGGGTTGCCATCGATGATAATCGTTTTTCCTGTTGATTTAGATAGCGCCGTAGATAAACTTCCTTCCTTTGGTTCCTCTAAGTAAGTTGACTGTTTAGGTGCGGTATCTAAATACCAATCACCGCCACAAGAGGTTAGGATTAAAAATAATGGTAAAGATGTTAAGAATTTCATTAGTTAAATTATAGTGCCAAAAGATGGAACTATATAGAATGGAGGCTTTTTCCTATTTGAAGTACTTCAGGGTATCAAGCCCTGGTACCTCTGGAAATAAACGAGGAAAGAAAACGTTGATCTTATTTATTGAGTAAATACCAACTTCTGACTCAAAAGAGCTACTTAAAACGGAGATGATTCCATGTTCTTTTAAATTTTGAGCGACCTTGATAGTGCCAGAGATACCGTAATTAGTATTTGGCTTAATAATGGCGTACTTAAGGTATGGTGTTATGGCCTTATTTTGCATTAATTCATCAATTTGTTGGAGGCCTTCATCAATGGCAATGTGAAATCTCCTACATTCAGATGAGAAATATTTTGTTATTTCTAATTCATTTACAAAAGGATCTTCAATGTAGTGTATACGCTTCACTGGATATCTTTGTAAAAGATTGTGAAGTTTTTCCGCTGTGAATAACTTATTACCATCGAGTCTTAATATTAAGTTTGTTTGCTCAATGTATTTATCTAATTTTAAACTGTCTTCTTCAAAGGAGTTTCGGCCAATTTTAATTTTTATAAATCCTTCTTTTTCATTTGCAAACTGGTTGAAATCCAAAAAACAAATTTTTTCCATTTCAATTTTTTTCGGAAATAAGTAATTAATGAGGGCCATTTCAATACTAAAAATACTTGATGGTGGAGCTAGTTTAAATTCAGCAATCCGATCCTGGAAAAGGCCAAGAAATGGCGTGCTCCAGTCATAATCTTTGGAGCTAACATTTTCTTTTAATAAAAGAAGGCGATTTAGTGTCTCTAGGTCGAAGAATTTTTTTGTCCAAGCTAGTGCATCTTCAAGCGTTTCTTTGTGAAGCCCTTCAAGTGGAGAAACCTCACTAACAATTTCATCGTTAATAAGTATTAAATAATATAATCGCTTATCCAAAATTTTTTTTCCGATTTTTAATGGGGAAATAAAATCTTTGTGTTTATGTTGGTAAGAAATTTTCATTATTTAAAAAGGAAGCTGATGGATAGAATTAAACAATAAAGAACGTTATATTTTCCAAAGTTTGCAATTCCAGTGTTTAGGTCCGCCATTTCCTTATTTTTTAAAATAAGTTTCCAAAGAGGAATAAAAAACAAGGGGGGGAGGATTAAAAAGAATCTCCATAAGTGATCTGTGTAATCAATAAAAAAACAAATGATTAAAGGCATTACTCCAAGAGAGATAGTAAAATACCTGGCATTCTTTTCACCAATGAGGATTGCAATGGTTTTTTTATTAGTTGTTGCATCTGTTTTTATATCTCTTAGGTTGTTTAATGACATTAAGGCGGCTGAGATAAAACCAGGAATTGCAGATACCAATATTAGGTTTTTATCTATTAATCCATTTTGCAAAATGACTGTACCAATGACAGCTACTGGGCCAAAAAATAAAAATGCCAGTAATTCTCCAAGACAATAATGAGAGAGGGGGAGAGGCCCGCCGGTGTAACAATAGGCGATAGCGATAGAAGTTAAGCCGATAATAGCTACTTGAGTGCCTCCGTGGGCGATTAAATAGGTTCCTATTAAAAAACTTAGGGCAAAGCATGCCAAATAAAAATTTCTTAAAACCTTTGGCCCTATTTCTCCTGATAACAATGATCTTTTTGGGCCAACCCGTTCCAGGGTGTCGACACCTGTGATAAAGTCAAAATATTCATTAACAATATTCGTGCCAGCTTGTAGCAATAACGTACAAGTGATGGTTAGCAAAAAGATAGGCCAATTAAAGGTCAGTTGATTGGAAGAGTAAGCGCTTGCAGCGCCAAGGATTACTGGTGATATTCCTACAAGTAAAGTTTTTGGACGGGTAGAATTTAGTAGGCTCTTTAGTTTATTGTTATTCATATTTATTTTAGCGTTTTTAATTTTTGATAAATTTTAAAGTTTTCATCTGGGTTAACTCTTATTTCATAAATAGTTGGAGAGTTTACTTCACCTAAAATTGATTGATAGAGATCATCTTTTGAGTCAATGAATTTGTAGTTTATATTAAATTGTTTGGATATTTCGCCAAAGTTAAATTCGTGAGGGCTTGAAATTATTTGTTTTGCTCGCTCATTTAACTTCAGAGGAAGTAGATCAAAGATACCGCCTTTTTGATCGTTTAGAACGAATATTTTTATCCGATATTCTTTGTCAGATAACTCCTTTAAGGAGTTTAGATCATGTAAAAAGGAAATATCTCCCAAGATAAGATTAAAGCATTTTGGTTGTAGGCTCTCGTAGATTCCAACGGAAGTAGCAATATTACCTTCAATTCCACTTACACCTCTATTGGTGTAAATGTTTACAGTTTTATCTTTTACTGATTCATTTATATAATAATCAAATGATCTAACTACACTTGAATTTCCAATGAAAATATGGTCATCAACTAAGGCATTGTCTAAAAATATCTTTGAAAAATAAGGAAGGTTTATATCATTTGAATCTTTAATGATTTCCCTTTTTCTTTTGTTTACTAATTGTATGAAGCTGACATCAATCTCGTCTTCGTTGAAACCTTTTTCAATTTGTTCAATAATTTCAGCAAATGTAGCCAATAACTTTATAGTGGGGCATTTGCTTGGAATGTTTTTTTCGCTAGGGGAGTGGTGATACCAAGGGGTAAAGGTATCTGACAAAAATGTATCATATTTCTTTGAAATAAAACGATCTCCAAATTGGATAACACATGAAGGCTTGTAGTTTTTAATAAAGTTTTCTGTTTCTACATGATCAATACTTGGAAGAGATAGGTCTTTTGAACATAATTGGAATTTTAAGCCTGAGGTTATGTCGCAAATATGTGGAATGGGTGTTTTTTTTAGAAAATTCTTAAGTATGTTTTTTTCATCTTTCTTTAATCCATCACCAATAAGTATAAGTGGTCTATTTAAATGATCTTTTATTATTTCATTCGATGAAGAGTAGAGGTTATTTGAATACTGAAGAATTGATAAATAGCTTTGATTAATCTGTGGACTAATTTCAGAAAATGATTGATCTAAATTACCCCTAAATGGAATATTTAGGTGAATAGATCGATTTTTGATTGAAATGTTTTTTAGCAAATGGAAAGACAGATTTCTTAATGTTTCAAATAATGGCGTCTCATTATTTGGAGTCTCAAATGAAATAGTTGGCGTCTCCAAATTAAGGAAAATATCTCTTTGGTTTAACGTTTGGTTTGTATTCATTTGAATCATTTCAGGGGGGCGATCAGCAGAAATGATTATCAGGGGAGTGTCTGTTTTGTTTGCCTCTGCTATTGCTGGTAAATAATTTAACAGGGCGGTTCCTGAAGTACAAAGAAGTACGGATGGACGTGAGGTTACTTTTGATGCTCCTAGAGCGCGATAGCTTGCAGTCCGTTCATCAATTTCTGTGAATATATTTATATCGTTAAACGTTGTTAGCGCTGATATTAACGGGGCATTTCTTAAGCCTGGGCTTACATAAAAATTTTTAGCGCCAAATTTAATAATTTGGTCGATGATGGAAACAGCGTAAAGGTGATTAATGTTTTCGGCCATTAGCGCTCCCATAAAAAGGAGAAGTTTTTCATTTTTTGTTCAGTTTCATTCCATTCACTTTTGTAATTTGAATCTGAAATAATTCCTGCTCCACCAAATATATGAACTTCGTTACTGCGCACGTGAATTGATCTTATTCCAACAAGTAGCTCTGATTTAGATCGACTTAGGTAGCCACAAGCCCCCGCATAATATTCTCTGCTTGAACTTTCAATATCTGCAATATGTTCTATTGCATATTTCGAGGGTGTACCAGCTATGGCTGGCGTAGGATATATTTTTTTTAAAATTTTACTCGGTGTTACATCGCTTTTTAATTTCCCAATAAACTCACTGTGTAGATGTTGAACTTTTGATAATTTTAAAATATCAAATGCTTTAGTCATTAATAATTCGTCACAGAGCTGATTCATTTCTTTTTCAATAAAATTTGCGACAAATAAATGTTCTGACCTTTCTTTTTTTGAGTGGATTAGTTCCCTCTCCAGTTCTTTGTCTCTTGAGCTACTTTTTCCCCTAGGCCTCGTCCCTGCAATGCAGTCGATGGTAATGTTTTGGTTCTCTTGAAAAAACAATCTCTCCGGTGACACACTGATAAAATATTCGTCCTGATTTGGCTTAAGAAAAAAGAGGTATTGCCCGTCACAATTAGGAATATTTTCTAATATGCTATTTTCGTGCACATTTTCTTCAAATGATATTAGTTTCTTTCTTGATAAAACTATTTTTTGGTTATCTGTGATTATTTTTGTGACTTTTTCTACCTTTGATTTCCAGTCATCAATCTCGGGTACTTCAATTACATCTTTTAACTTCGGTAGTTTTCTCTCCATTTCATTTCTAAAATCAAATAGGTCAGAGAGATGAAAAATAAATTTTGAAAATTCTTTTTTATTTTTTAACAGTCTGTAATTTAAGTTTATTTCAATATTGACATCATATGTAGATTTAGATTTTTTATAGACGATTATTGGCTTAAAGAAATACCCATTGTTTTGATTGTCTATTTTTGACGGAAATTTTTCAGCACCGAAGATGATTTCATTATCATTAAAAACAATCTCCGAAATATCTTGATAGACTTCGTATGCTCCGTGGGCCAACATTTGAATTTCGCTATTTTTATCTTTGAAATAGCATATCGGTCCACCCTTCAAGTACTTTATGTGTTGAAATAAATCGATGATTTGAACTTGGATAATAGCTTTTGGCGCTTGATTTATAAAAGCTTTTTTAACTTTTTCAATGGCAGATTTTTTTAATTCAAGTAAGTTCATAAAGTTATTTTTCTAATTTATTTTTCTGCTATGTATATTGAGGCTATCCCAAATGTAAGTGGGTAGATATCTACCTTTTTAAATCCTGCCTCTTTCATTTCGTTGGCAAAATCTTCGCCATAAGGAAAGCTTTCTACAGTTTTATTTAGGTAGCTGTAGGCCATCTTATTTCTTGA
>Ga0181566_10004782_pt1 | contig 10969 bp, 9 predicted proteins | sample 101ome_15_FD_133762 | JGI IMG/M metagenome (GOLD analysis project Ga0181566, IMG submission 133762) | Coastal salt marsh microbial communities from the Groves Creek Marsh, Skidaway Island, Georgia - 101402AT metaG (megahit assembly) | ecosystem: Environmental > Aquatic > Marine > Intertidal zone... | reverse complement strand
TCGAGAGCAGCGAGGAACGTATCGCTGGAGACGAGCTCGGCGCGAGTGCCCAGAACACTGGCATTGATGTCATCACTGGCCCGGTCAACTTGAGACCGAGGGTGCACGGATTGCGAAGGTGGCGATCGATCGGTGTTCGTCATGTCGGTAAAGCTCCACAGCGCCATGAGTTTGGGCTGGCTGGGCCTGCAACCGTTTTCATCACCGCGAGAAGGGTTGGGTCAAAATCGTGCCAGTCAGTCATCAGCGCGCTCCACGCCGATACAGATAACATTATGCTTGTGTCCAGCTCTCGTCAAGGATAACCGGAGCAAAAATGCTTCGGCGTCACGGCCGCTCCCTAGGAAGCCAACCTTCGCGTGTAAACTTTTAAAGGCAATAGGCGGTTTTTGTAGGTTATCGCTACTTTTCAAGGCTAATGGCTACCTTTTTATTGGGACCGGGAGAGGCCCAGCGCCAGAGCGCAGCCTCGTTCAAGGGCAGCATCAAAAACACATGCTCGAGTGTGCCTAAGGTGACAAGAGTGCAGACAAGGGTCAAAGACACCCGACTTCCGAGGTCTGGCGCTCCCGCGGCGAGTACACCTAGCCACCAAGCCAAGGTCGTACCCACTAAGACAGACACAGGAAATAGCGGGTTCATGCGTCTTCGAGGGATGTAACTATCAACATACGCCAAGTGCTCGGGCAACCAACTACGATTGTAGTTACGTACCCCAGCACCAAATTCAGCTTTGCGCTCCAACGCATAAACCACAATGCGCAAAACGCCCAGACAGCAGTAGGATTAGCGGCACCCCACAACAGCGTTATTAAAGACACGCCAATCCCGACAGTCCCTAGCTCATTGTAAAGACACGCTTTTAAGCCAGATTTTGCCCGGATTAATAACCCTGCATTCAACTCGCAAGGCCTTCCCTCGGGGCCGGTCATAAAGCCCATCAAATAGGCCATTTCCAACCACCCCCAAAGAATCAGCGCCTGGCAAAACGCCGTCACGCTGGCCATCCCACCGGTCCAAGCACCGACACTAGGCACAGAGGCAAAAGTCACCAGGCTTAGCAGGCTAGTTACGGCAAAGACACCTAGATGCCGAGATCTTGGCCAGTGCACCAGCCATAGAATCAGACCTGTAAAAAACCACCACCCCGTCATGGCGACTACTATTGACAAACCAAAGTCATTCATCGCGTAGGCCTGGCATAGGGGTTCAGCCTGAATGCTGCACTGACGGCGTTCCCGTCAGCAAGGCACGGAACTCGCCGCTGTTGCTTGGTCCAAAGGCAGCGAGTTCTAGAGCTTCTCCGGTCAATGGGTCATACAGCTGGAACCGGCCGTCAGCGTATAAAATAAGCTCAAAACTGGCGGCCACTTCGACGCTGGCCAGCTGACGCGTGCGCACTAAGCTGCGCACGGCACCACGAATAAAACTGCCCTCACCGGCCGATAAGATACGTAAGGATCGCCCGTTACTTGCATCCTCAATACGGATGCGCCCGCCTCCCTCATCAACAAACGATACGGCACGTTGGATCTGTATAGGCGCTAGGGGCTTTGGTGCCTCGGCCACGTGATCATTGATTCGCGCCAGGCTTACCACAGCAACCACAAACAAAAGGCCTGACATGATCAGGCCCATCAATCTATCACTTACGCGGCGTACCGGCCGCATAGCACTAGAGGACAGGGACTGGCTGCTCATTGAGGCCCGTCCGGTGGTCCTGCTCGGTCGGAGCAGCCGCGATATCAGGGCGTACGTCACTTCCTGATTCTCGTTCGTCTTGCAAAACCTGCGCTAAGCGCTGGGCCAAAGCCTGAGGTTCCGGTATCGCCCTCAACAGAGGATTAACACGTCCCCAACCAAACGGTTTTACATGTGGCCACACCATTAAATAAAACAGCTTCTTGCCCGGCTTAGGCGTAACCAAAAAATCACCTGTACCGTCCGAAAACGCTTTAAATCCAACCTTAGCCACACTTTCCCAAGGTAGGTTGATGATCATGGGTACAGCAACACCCGAGCGCACAACCAAGCGGCGATTGGTCAACGTATACACCGTGCTACTGGCATACTGCTTACCTAATAATGTCAGCAATCCCAGCGCAATGGCTGCCAATCCAGCTTGCCATGCCACCGAGACAGAAAGCTCCGCGAATGCAGCGCCGTTTAGAATCTGGTAGACCAGATGTACAGCGATCAAACCCACAAAGTAAAACGCAAGGTTTCGAGAATGGAAGGCGCGCGCGGTAAATGACCGCCATGCGGGCTCTCCCTGCCACACCACAAACTCACCGTCAGGGAGCTCCTCAGGGAGCCCCTTGATCGGTTCGTACTCGTGCTCTCTCACAAGACTGGACCCATGCGATCAGGTGTCGCATACAGGGTACCGCCACCGTAGAAAGCGGTTATCTTGTCCTCTTCCTGCAGCGTGACTTGGTCGGCATTCGCCAAACGCGGCACCTGAGAAAACTGATCACCACGGATCGAATTCACCTTGATCGTGCCATCTTTCGACACCCGAGCCATGGTCATAGGCAGCAATACCGTATGGTCGCCCACATTGACCTCCGCGTATCGAAAGTGCGGCTCAGCTCGATCAACCCACAGGTCGACCACTGTTCCACCCGCTTTGCCGTCGCAGCCGGTTACCGCCTGACCACGGGGATCGGGATCGCGCCTATTCACCTTGTGATCTGCCTCGGCACGTAGCGGCACAATGCGAGGACGACCATCTACCGTCAGATCCGGACCCTCCGGTCTGATTGCCCATGCGGCTGGCCCCACTCCATCTACCATTGGATCGCCAGTAGGATGAACCGGTGCGCCGACGTAACTGCCAGTGGATACCGCCTTCAAGTCATACGAGCCACGATCCGGTCCTGGCAGCGTTCGCGAGCCCTGCCCATTATCCAGCTCATACGTCTTAGGGTCTGGCATGCCACCAAACCCCTCAACGAACTGCGCACCACGACCGCCAATTTCTAACGGCCACCCCTCTCGCTTCCCTTCGCGGTGCAGATGTCTCACCAGGAAAAAGAAGAAAATCCAAAAGCCGTACAACGCCAGCTGTGCTACATCGATATAGCCTGTAACTGCTCCAGTACCCATATCACTACTCCTCTGTTTTACTTAAACCTGCTAGCCCGGGAAATCTGCTAAACGCAGCCCGGATTCAGTTGATTCCCCCTCTCCTGGTTGTCGCACCAACGGCCCGAGAGCCACCAGTGCCACAAACAAAATCAATATTTCTAGGTGATAAACCGCGCTATAGGCCACTGTCTGATCCGACAATACCGGCCCCAATTCACCGCTTGCGGACCACAGTCCCACCACATCTCGTACGGCACCACCCAAGAAAATCGCCACGCCCATCGCGGTCGCCTGTACAGCACCCCAGGCGCCCAATGCCAAACCAGCCTGATCGCCGGTCCCCAGGGTCATCACACTCATCATGGTGCCAACAGAAAACAGGCCACCGCCGAGTCCAATGAGGCCGGTACCCAGACGAAATAACATGGGTGACTCCATCGGTCCTGCCAAAATCACAATTGCAAATGCAAAGACACCCAGCAGTGCCCCCATACCCGCCATGCGAATCGGATCGGTGCCGCGACTCAGCGTGCGCGAAGCAAACATAAACGCCAGCAACATACCCCCGCCTAAGAGCGCCGTGAGCGCCGTGGTCTGACTGACGGTGAAGTGAAGAATCTGGGCACCATAAGGTTCCAACAAAATATCTTGCATGCTGAATCCGGCCGTACCCAACGCCAGCGCTAACAGCAAACGTCGATGCCTGGGTTGGTCAGTAAATTCTCGCCATACCGTCCAAAAATCGGGATGCTCCTGGTCGTGTCGGGTCCGATTTGGCTGCCGTGGCTCCTGCTTCCAGAGGGCAATGAAATTGAGCACCGCGGTGACCACCGCCGCGCCTTGCAATACCTTGATCAGACGGATATAGCTAAAATCAACCAACAACTGGGCAAATAGCATGCTCGCGCCAATCGTCCCCACCAGCAGCATCACATAGAGCAAAGCGACCACTTTGGGACGGTTATCCGCCGTTGCTAAATCTGTCGCCAATGCCAGGCCTGCTGTTTGGGTCGTGTGCATACCACCACCCACCAACACAAAGGCGAGCAGGGTTGCTAGGGGCCCTATCACTGCAGATCCACTGTGTGGTTCGGTCATCACAATCAGCGCAAAAGGCATGATCGCCAAACCGCCGAATTGAGCGATTGTGCCAAACCACAAATAGGGAACACGACGCCAGCCTAGGTAAGAGCGATGGTGGTCGGACCGAAAACCAATCAATGCTCGCGCCGGCGCCAGCAACAAGGGGATGGCAACCATGAGTGAGACCAATGCTGCCGACTGTCCCAACTCGACCACCATAATTCGATTGAGCGTGCCGTTGAGTAATACAACCGACATGCCGACCGACACCTGGAACAGGGCCAAACGTAGCAAGCGCGCCATGGGCAAATCAACCGTTGCCGCATCCGCAAAGGGCAGCCAACGGGTGCTAAGGCTCTGCACCGAAGAGACGAAACGGCGCCGCGTAATAATCATAGCCGCGTTAATTCCATAGCCTGCGAAATATAAAAGCCGCGGTTAACGCGGACGCTACGTTGCCTCTGCCAACCCAATAAGGCGGGCGAGGCGTCGATGGTTCTTTGTAGCTCATCGACTGAAATGGGTACGATAGCCGGCGACCGATTACCACGGGGGAACCATTGGCCTACGGAGTGCATAGTCGCCAGCAGACGGGTTTTGGGCGCAAAGGTGAATACCATACTCCCGGTGACATTTTCGGCCAGGGCTTCTAGAGTTCGCATGCCGTCTTCAGGGTCGTAATGAATCAGAGAATCCATTGCCACGACATGATCAAAGCAGCCCAGATCCAAGGCACGCATGTCACCCACCAGAAAATCAATGGAACCGACTCCGGAAATATCGGCCGCGCGTGCCTGCGCAAGTTCAACCAGGGTTGCGGATAAATCAATGGCGACCACCTCGGCACCTCTAGATGCCGCCTCTAATGCCAATGCACCGGTGCCACAACCCGCATCCAAAACACGTTTACCGCTCAGATCCTCTGGCAACCAGCCAAGCAGAGTTGCTCGCATCGTGTCGCGACCCTCACGCACGGTCTGTCGGATGCGGCTTACCGGCGCATCCGAGGTGAGTCGGGCCCACGTGTCAGCCGCTGTGCGATCGAAGTAAGTCTCGATTTCCCGGCGGCGACGTTCGTAGTTGGCACCAATCATTAATCAAATCCCAGGAAATCAAACAGATCACGATCGCGCATCGGCGTCACTTCGAGGGGGTCAGCCCCGCGCCATAGATTCTCTGCTAGCGCCATGTATTCGTCCTGCACGGCCTTTAAGCCCGGCGCATCGTCCAGCTCAAACAGTGTGGACTTCTTAAGTCGGCTGCGCCGAATGACGTCGAGATCAGGAAAATGTGCCAGCCGCTTCATGCCCGTCGCATCGGCAAAGCGATCAATTTCATCCGTTTGTGCACTGCGATTGGCGATGACACCACCAATGCGGACTCCGTAATTCTTGGCCTTAGCATTGATAGCCGTGGCAATTCGATTCATGGCAAAAATAGAGTCGAAGTCATTTGCCGTAACAACCAGTGCTCGCTCTGCATGCTGCAGCGGTGAGGCAAAACCACCACAGACCACGTCGCCTAGGACATCAAAAATCACCACATCAGAATCGTCCAACAGATGGTGTTGCTTAAGGAGCTTCACCGTCTGCCCTACAACATAGCCACCACAACCGGTACCGGCAGGAGGACCGCCGGCCTCCACACACATCACGCCGTTATAACCCTCATGAACGTAGTCTTCCGGGCGCAGTTCCTCAGGATGAAATTCCACCGATTCCAACATATCAATGACTGTCGGCATCAAGGCCTTGGTGAGCGTAAAGGTGGAATCGTGTTTAGGATCACAACCAATTTGAATAACCCGCTTACCGAGTTTTGAGAATGCCACCGATAGGTTTGAAGAGGTTGTGCTTTTGCCAATACCTCCTTTACCGTAAACCGCAAAGACCTTGGCTTTGTCGATTTGAATATCGGGTTCCATGTGCACTTGCACACTGCCCTCGCCATCGAGGTGACTACCACTTGCGTCTACCTGTTGAACCGGGATGTGTCGATTTCGTACGTTCATGCTACTGCCTCAGGCGAAATGCCTTCTATCCAATCTTCCAAGTCTTCCCCCGCCTGCCTCAATGATTCGAGACACTGCTCATCGGGGTCCCAGTACGCTCTTTCTTGCGCCTCCAATAAACGATTCGCCACCTTGGCTGCTGCCTTTGGATTGAGGGCCGCTAATCGGTTGCGCATGTCTTCATCTAAAATGAAGGTTTCGCTTAATTGCTGATAAACCCAGGGCGCCACCTGTCCAGTGGTTGCCGACCAACCCACCGTATTGGTGACATGGGTCTCTATGGCACGAACCCCTTCGTAACCATGCTGAAGCATGGACTCGTACCACTTTGGATTGAGCATGCGGGTACGGGTTTCTAGCGCCACTTGCTCACCCAGTGTTCGCACACGGCCTGAGCCTGTGGTGTAGTCGGCGATATACACCGGCACATCATTGCCGCGGCTTCGATTAACAGCGCGACTAATACCGCCCAGCGTGTCGAAATAGTGGTCGACCGTGGTAACACCTATCTCCACGGAATCGAGGTTTTGATAGGCCAAGTCAACGTGACCCAGCAAGCTGGTTAACAGATCGGCGCGTGCCGAGACAGCGCCTGACCGACCGTAAGCATGGCCCTTGCGACGCGTAAAGGTCTCAGCCAACTCGCCATCATCTTCCCAGGCGCCACTATCAATTAGCATGTTGACATTGGAGCCATAGGTGCCCTCAGCGTTACTGAAAACACGCAATGCTGCGGTTTCAAAATCACAATCATGCTCGGCCTGCCAGGCTAGCGTATTGGCCCGAATCGGATTCATCGCTGTCGGCTCATCCACTTCCGATGCCAAATACGAGGCCTCAGCAAGCAACCGTGTTTGCAACGGCAAAAGATCCCTGAAAATGCCTGAAAGCGTGGTAACCACATCGACACGCGGGCGTCCGAGGGTTTCAAGATCAATAAGTTCGGCGCCGGAAATGCGACCGTAACTATCAAATTTCGGTTTGGCACCAATCAATGCCAAAGCTTGGGCAATCGCCACACCCTCACTCTTCAAGTTATCGGTGCCCCATAGCACCAGCGCCACTGAACGGGGCGCCGATTGACCGTCGGCCTGGTGCCGCGCCAGTAATTGCTCCGCTTGCCGCTGACCTTCTCTCAGCGCAAATTGACTGGGAAGGCGAAATGGATCAAAGCCATGAATATTTCTGCCGGTGGGCAGAATGTCGGCACTGCCCAACAAGTCACCACCGGCAACTGGCGGAATGAAGCGACCATCGAGTGCACGCAACAGTGCTGGTATCTCACTGTCTTTCGACATATGAACAACCGTATTGCGCAAACTGTGCAACATCTCCAAGCGCGCATCGCGCTCAAGCGCCTGCAGCGACTCGTCATCGGCCAAGGTGTCAGCTGCTATGCCTTCAAGCAGCCCCGCTAAGACAGCTTCCGACAGATCAATGCTGTGACTACCCTGCGCAAGCGCTCGCAATAATGCGGCCTGCTCATCCGCACTCAAGGTCTTGCCCAGTACGTGCAAACCAAAGGGGATGAGCGAATCTTCTATTTCTAATAGCTCGCAACGTAGAGACTCAATCGCATCTTCTGCATTGGTTGCCGGCCAATCACTGTCCTCTACCAACAGGTCACACGCCAGTGCTTGCTCTCGGATAAGTTCGATCAGATCTTGATGATGCTCGGCAGTCGACGCCGCATCTCGTGTGCGCCAACGATCAATTGATTCACGCAAGGCCTGAAAGCCCCGATAAAGATCGGCCCGACCCAAACTCGGTGTTAAGTAACTCACCAGAGTGGCTGCTGACCGGCGCTTAGCAATCAATCCCTCCGACGGGTTGTTCGCCGCATACAAATAGAAATTGGGCAGGTCGCCTATCAAGCGATCAGGCCAGCAGTTTTCAGATAAACCCACCTGCTTACCAGGCATAAACTCGAGTGCGCCATGGGTGCCAAAATGCAATACTGCATTGGCAGACCAATCCTCACGCAAATAGCGGTAAAACGCTGAGAACGCGTGGGTCGGTGCGAAGCCACCCTCAAATAATAGACGCATGGGATCGCCTTCGTATCCCATGGAAGGCTGGAGACTCACCAACACATTGCCAAACTCGGCACCCAATATAAAAAGTGACCGTCCATCAGTGAGGTGTTTGCCAGGAGCGGATCCCCACTGATCCTCGATTTCGGCTAAGTATTTCTCACGTCTTACGTGATCATCGACCGCGATTTGTTCGTGCACGTTGGCGTCTGAGCCAAACAAGGAGGCGTTACCCTCAATAATCTGGCTGCGCAATGCGTCAACTGAACTAGGTACCTCTACCGTATAGCCCTCAGCCTTGAGTGCGACCAAGGTGTTGAACAACGATTCAAAGACGGCCAAGTGCGCAGCCGTACCGGCACTACCGCCGTTGGGCGGGAAATTGAATAGCACACAGGCAATTTTGCGCTGGCTAACGGGTGTTTTACGCAGCGCTACTAAGCGCGCGACACGATCTGCCAAGCGATCAACTCGCTCGGGATCGGCGCACATGTTGCGCTCACTCTCGACGCTGTTATCGCTTCTGCCACCAAACACCATCGGACCCGTGGCGCCATCGAGCTCGGGAATGGAAACCATCATGGTGGCTTCAATCGGCATGAGACCAAATTGCGATTCACGCCACTGCTCTAAACTCTGAAATTCAAGTGCTTGCACCGATAAATACGGCACATCAAGCTCTGCCAGCAGTGCTTGGGCAGCATCCGTATCGTTATAGGCGGGCCCCCCCACCAAGGAGAAACCGGTCAGCGATACTACCGCCTCAACGATGGCCTCGCCGTCCCGCATAAAGAACTGCTTCACTGCAGGACGGGAATCCAGGCCGCTGGCAAATGCGGGAATGACTTGAAGCCCACGGCTTTCCAGCGCCGCGATCACAGCATCGTAATGCTGCGTGTTGCCTGCCAACGCGTAGGAACGCATTAACAGTAAACCGATGCTAGGCCGCTTATCCGAACCCTTCTTGCTGGTCGGTAACTGCGCCATTTGTGTATGGATTCGCTGACGCGATTGTGGGTGGTAAACGCCCACCTCTGGGTACTCAATTGGCGACTCCGGTGCGGGTATTTGACGCAGATCCGCGCGGTCATTATCGGCATAGCGATGAATCAACAACTGCATCAAACGCTCTAAGTTGGCCTCAGAGCCTGCTAACCAATACTGCAGCACTAAGAAATAGGCGCGAACATCCTGAGCCGTTCCCGGTATGAAACGCAACAAACGGGGCAGTCGACGCAGCATTTTGAGTTGATTTGCGCCAACACTCTTGTTGGCAGAACCCTTGCCGCGCAAACGCTTGAGCAAACCGGCAATACCGCTTGCCTCACCCTCCATACTGAATCGACCCATGCGGGTTAAGCGCATGATTTCTGGCGCAGACATACAACACACCAGAGCATCGCAATGGTCACGCCGCGCCTGCAACGCTTGCTGGATTGGCTGCACGTGCTGCTCCATGAACAGCATGGTGCACAAAATCAAGTTACCTTCAGCAATATCAGACTGGCACTGCAGCAAGCGCTCAGGGTGCTTATCCCAGTCGGACGCTGCATGAAAACGCAATTCCAGACCCGGCACCTGCTGTTTTAAGGTTTGACAGGCACGATCAAGGGCGCCACTGAGATGGTGATCCAGTGTGATGAGCACAAACGTCATCGCCGGTGGCGACGACAATGAGGCGTTAGCGACCGAAGTGCGCTTTGGCTTCATACAACGTCTCCACGTCGATAGTGGTAAGCCCGCGATCCAGAGCAAATCGCTCCGTGTTACGCCGTGCTTTACCGCGAACAAAGAACGGTATCTTTTGTAATTCCTTCTGGGCGCAATCGGCCCAAGCCACACCATTAATGGGCACTATTTCTGCTGACTGCGCGACCGAGGCATGACCCTCTCCAGCGCCCAAGTGTGATGGCACGGCTTGATCATTAAACTCGAAGTCATCGCGAAACATGTTCAGCAAATGCTCTTCTAGGCCCATTACCAATGGGTGAACAAAGGTATCGAAAAGCACATTAGCGCCTTCAAAGCCCATCTGAGGAGAATAGCGCGCCGGGTAATCCTGAACGTGTGCAGGCGTTGAAATAACAGCGCAAGCGATACCTAAACGCTTGGCGGTGTGGCGTTCCATCTGCGTGCCCAGCACAATTTCGGGCTTGAGCGACTCGATCGCCCGCTCGACCTCAAGGTAGTTGTCGGTGATCAGTGCATCGACACCCAATTCTTTGGCCACCAAGCGCACTTCTCTGGCCATTTCTCGAGAATAGGTACCGACTCCCACCACCTCGAAACCCATCTCGGACTGCGCCACTTTGGCAATGGCAATGACGTGGGTCGCATCACCAAACACGAACGCCCGCTTACCCGTGAGGTAAGTCGAGTCGATCGAGCGGGAATACCAGGGTAGACGGCAGTCATCAAACTGCGTCATGTCAATGTCGATACCTAGGGTTTCACCGACTTCGGCCAAGAAATCACGGGTAGCACCGTATCCGATAGGCACGGTTGAAATCGTGGGCTGATGAAACTGGCGCGCCAACCAACTGCAGGTCGCTGCCGCCACTTCGGGATAGAGCGAGACGTTGGCATCGGCCTCGGGAAGACGCATGAGGTCTGTAGGACTGGCACTCAAAGGTGCCACCACATTGACATGGACGCCCACTGACTCCAGCAGCGATACGATTTCACGAACGTCATCACGACAACGGAAACCCAACTTGCTTGGGCCAATGATATTCACGCTGGGCACATCTCG
>Ga0181566_10004777_pt1 | contig 10974 bp, 11 predicted proteins | sample 101ome_15_FD_133762 | JGI IMG/M metagenome (GOLD analysis project Ga0181566, IMG submission 133762) | Coastal salt marsh microbial communities from the Groves Creek Marsh, Skidaway Island, Georgia - 101402AT metaG (megahit assembly) | ecosystem: Environmental > Aquatic > Marine > Intertidal... | reverse complement strand
AGACCACCTATAATAATATGCGTTTCAATTGGTTCGTCTAAAATAATTGATGAAAAAAGAAGTGCAAAAACAGGAACTAAAAACATGTAAGAGCTAGTTTTTTCACTTCCAAGTTTTCCACTTGCCATAAAAAATATAGTAGTTGCAACTGTTTGTGCAAGAACTCCAAGATACAGCATTGCTATCCAAAATTCAATTCCTTGATCAAAAACTATCAATAGGTCTGAGTTGAATGAATAAAAAAATGTAGCAATTGAAGCAACTATAGAGATTATAAAACTATAATGAATTGGGTGAATATGCTTATGGGAATGTTGAGAGAGTATTGTAACACCTGCCCATGTTAAAGCGCAGAGGAGAAAGTATATATTTGAACCATTGAAAAATTGCTCTAGGCTATTGAGTTGTAACAGGATTATACCTCCTATAATTCCTATAATTAAACCAAAGTACTGGTGAAAAAGTGCTTGTTTTTGAAACAATAATGCAACAAGCAAGAAGGTCAAAATAGGACTAAAAGTTGTGATTATTACACTGCCTGAACCTGCTAAACCATACTTTACTCCTAAAAAAGAAAACACCATAAAAGATATATTTAATACAGAACTTCCGAAAATATATTTTATATTTGATCTATTGAGTTGTAATGGAGTTTTGAAAAAATAAAGGATTGGTACAAAGCTAAGTGTCATGATGAAAAATCTCCAAAAGAGGATAACATCAAGAGGTAAGTCGTATGTGAGTATTTTAAGTGCGGTCCAACCACCACCCCAAAGGATCATGGTTAGAATGAGAAGGTAAGCTATGGCTTACTTTCTTCTAAGACGTAAGTGACAAGAGTAGCACTGTCTTGAGATATTGTGGTAATCATCAATTACATCATCAATTTTACCTGACTCAAGAGAAACTAAAAGATCATCAGCGTACATTTTGATCATTTTAACTCTTTTCTCTGCAAATTTTTCTGCATATTTTTGGTTTTTTTCTAAGTAAGATGAAGCTGGAACAGCTAACATTGAATCTAAACCGCTCATAAGATCTTTAGTAGATTTTTTAAGAACTCTTGAATCATTATAGTACGCAGCTTTTTGCATATCTACAATCGCATTTAACATCATTCTCATATCTGAAGCAAGTTGTTTTTCTGCTTTAGAACCCGCAAAAGCAGATGTACTAAGTAGTGCTACCATTAGTGCTATAAATATTTTTTTCATTCTATCTCCCTAGTATTGAATAATTTCTTTAGTGTATTCACTCATTGCTACTGTTTTTGCAGAACCAGAAACTTTTTTCTTACCTTTTCTTTTTCCACCATAGTATTTTTTCAACTCAGGTTTGAATTGTTTGAAATAGTCGTGGAATTTATCTTGACCAAGAACAGCAGAAGCCCACAGAGTATCATCTGCAGCAACTTCGATAACGATTGCAGCTAAAGGCATCTCAGCAGGTCCACCAAGAACTTTACAACCACTTCCTACATCATAAGAAGCGATGTGAGATGAACAAACCATAATCCCACCTTTTTGACCATCTAAACCAGTAGCCATTGTTTCTTTACCTTTTTTTACATAGCAAAGGAAACTGTCATCTGGAGTAGGGTGAGCCATTTGGTGTGCACAAATAGCAGTATATGCTACGATTGTACCTTTTGAACCAACACCACCTTTCCAGATGTATTTTTCACCATCAGCAGTTGTAAGTTCAACATCTTTGTTTGTTGGTTCAGGAAGATCTAAAAGAATAGCTGGTGTTGAAGCATGAGGATAATTAAATACATAGTTCTCCTCTTTTTTCAAAGCACTAGCTTTTAGCGGGTTTCCTGCACCATCTACCAATTGTACTTTTTCATATGTAGTAAAAGTACTACCATCTGCTGCATACAATTTACCTGTAATTGTTGATGGAGAAACCGCAACCAAAGCTCCAGTAGCACCAACAACTTTAAGAAAATTTCTTCTTTCCATTGAGAATCCTTTTAATAGTTTTTATTGTGTATAACAATTCTAATCCATAATTGTGTAGTTATTGTGTATAAATTAAAATTATTATACATTTTGAACAAAAGAGGGAAAGTTCCCTCTCTTTTAGAGAAAATCTCTCTATTAAGCGAAAAGATCGCTTGTGATACCACGGTACCAGTCACGAAGTGCTTTAGCAGTACCTTTGTCACGGTATTTACCAGTAACAGCATTTTTAGGAACATGACCTTTCCCTTTGATAACTGAACCAGTCCAGCTAAAGTCGTGAGTAACACGGATACCTTCTTCTGGGCCATCACCAACCATTGAGAAACAAACATTTCCAGCTTTAACAGTTGAAGTTTTAACAGGAAGTTCATATGGTTTGCCATGTAGTCTGTGAGCAATTTCATCAGCACATTGTTTACCAGCCCATACTGCAGTTTGACCTGATGGTGGGATAGCGTGACCAACGATATCACCAACTGCGTAAATATCTTTATCAGTTTGAGTTTGGAAAGAACATCCAGCCATTTTAACTTTTTTGAATGCATCTGCAGTCGTAGCAAGTCCAGCCATTTCAACAAGTGGAGAAGATCTGTGGTTAACCATGAAGTTACATACAGAGTATTTGTGTGATTTTTTCACAGTTTTCATGATTTCATCACCATCTTCATCTTTCTTACCAGTTCCAACTTTTTGATCGAAGTGGATAGTTTTACCATCTACGTCAATGTCAGTTACTTTTGCATGGTGTACGTAAACGATTCTACCATTATTTAAGTCTTTAGCAGATTCTTTGAATGCACCCATTTTCGCAAACTTAGCACCAGGTACAAGAACAACAACTTTACCTTCAATCTCTTCTTTATCCATAAATGAAGCGATCATAGCAGCTCTTTCATATGGAGCTGGAGGACAACGGAATTTTCCAGATGGAGCAGCGATAATAACATCACCATCATCCATGTTCATAAGTTGACGCTCTAATGCAACGTGCTCAGAACCTGGGATCATTGCTGGTGGACAAGCTCTTTGAACTTGAGCAGCTTTAGCTTTTGACCAAGTTGGGAATTGACCTTCATAGTTGTAAGCGATACCTGGTGAAAGAACTAAGATCTCATAACCAATTGTACCTGCAGCAGTAGTTACAGTTTTAGCAGTTCTATCAATACCGATAACTTCTGATTTTACCATGCTGTAACCATATTTTTCAACTGGTCTTGCATAATCAAATACGAAAGTACCTAAAGTCATACCTTCTAATTTACCTAAGTATGTGTTTGATACAGGACATGCCATAAACGTATCTGATTTTTCAATGATACATACATCAAAGTTTTTATCGATTTTTTTAAGGTTGTTTGCAACAGTCATACCACCGAAACCACCTCCGATAACTACAACTTTGTGTTTACCAAGCATTTTACCAGTAGCTGAAGCAGCAGCAGTACCAGTTTCACCACCATTACAACCTGTTAAAGTTGATGCAGCAGCAATAGCAGCACCAGCTGCACCTACTTTTAATGCGTCACGACGATTCATATTCATATTTTCCCCTTGAATTATGTGTGTTTGCGTTTCAAAAATCAAATGAAAAGATTTTTGTACTGTGAAAATCTTACTAAGTATGATATTAAATGAAACTTAATGGTTAATGTCGTCAAATCGTGAAGAAAAGTAGAAGTTTTATTTATAATAAGTGACACTAATGTTAATCATTGTGAAAAGGGGAAAATTTTGTGATATCGTGTCAAAAAAGACATTTTTAATGTGTATTATAACTTGTAGATTTAATTATTATAAAATATATGTATGATAATTAAATTTGAATTTTTTTGAAAGATTTATAGATTTTTGAAAAAAAGTAACATAGAAAAAACTTATAGTAGATTTTTTTTCATCCATAAGGATAAAATATAGAGTCCCCAGATGTGCTGTTTAAATTTTTTACTATTGGAAACGCTTAAAAATTGGTGAAGTTCTTCTTTCTTAAACAGCTGTGTTTTCTGATTAACCTCTTCTATAAGAGATAATCTTTTAGAATTTTGAATATACTCCATATAAGGATTTGAAAAACCTTTCTTTTTTCTTGAAATAATTGCATTTCCAAGACGCTTTTGCATTATCTGCTTGAGTAAAGATTTTGTTGTTTTATCTTCGTAGCGAAGTTTTGGTGAAATGGTGTAGATTGCTTCAATAAGTTTATGGTCTAAAAAAGGTGTTCGAGATTCTATCGAGTGTGCCATACTTACACGGTCAAGTTTTGTAAGAAAATGTTCTGCTTGAAATATATTGAGGTCAATATAGGTGTACCATAAGCTTTCATCATCATACGTAGAGTTTTTGAATGTTTCTCTATAATTTTTTAGATATTGGAGAGATTGATTGTCCTTTACGTTTCTTTTTAAAAGATTATTTTTTTGTAAATCGGTAAAGTTTTCACCGGAGGTTCTAAATAAAAGTGAATCATTCAATACCCTTTTATAGTGTTCCCACTCTCTATTTGGTGAATAATTTGCTTTAAAATAGTTCTTTAGCCAATTTTTATGCTCAAGTTCTCGCGCTTTCTCAATATCTAAAAATTCAAAGTATTGTCTGTAGCCAAGAAAGATCTCATCACTCCCTTCACCACTTAGAACAACTTTGTATCCATCTTTTGCTATCTCTTTAAAAAGCAGGTATAACGGAATAGCAGCAGGATCATTAAGGGGCTCATCTAAGGAGTCAAAGACAGAATCACTTGCGTCTAAAAAATCTTTTTCAGAGATAAAAACTTGCTTATTTTGAACTCCTAAGTGTTTTGCTGTATCTGAAGCATTTTGTGTTTCATCATATTTGTCAAAATCTTTATACCCAAGTGAGTATGTTTGAATATCTCTACCTGCATCAGATATATAGGCATTGATTGTTGCACTATCTATACCGCCTGAGAGTAAAGCAGCAACTTTTACATCTGTATGAAGACGCTTGTAAATAGAATCGCTAAGTTCTTTTTCTAGTAGTGCAATCGCATGGTCTTTGGAATGGATGATCTTATTTTGTGTATGTAAAAGATCATAGTATCTATGTACCTCAAGTTTTGAACCTTTGTAGATGAGGTATTCACCAGCTGCAAGTTTTTTAATCCCCTTATAAAAAGTGTATGGAGGAGTTGGAGCAAGAAAAGAGAGGTAGCTCATAAGTGCATCTTGATCCATCTCTACATTTTTTAGAAATGGGCGAAGCGCTTTTATCTCTGAGGCAAAGTAAAAACTTTTATCTTCAAGATAAAAAAGAGGTTTTTTCCCAAATCTGTCCCTAAAAAGGAGTAAAGTTTCATTATCATAGATTGCAATTGCAAACATACCTTCAAGATGATGAACAAAATCAACGCCCCATTTGATGTAAGCAAACAAAAGTACTTCAGCTTCCAAAGAACTTTTAAAAACATACTGAGCTGAAAGCTCTTTTCGTAACTCTTTGTAATTGTAAATCGCCCCATTAAATGAGAGTAAAATATTTTCATATATAAAGGGTTGTTGTATTGGTGATGAAAGTTCATGTATTGAAAGTCTTTGGTGTGCAAAGAAGAGATTTTTATTTTTTATAACTTCACAATGATCAGGCCCTCTATGTTGAAGTGTATCAAGAGCTTTATGCGCTTCATTTAGGTTATACTCTCCGACAATTCCAAACAAACTACACATCAGACAAAAAAACCAACTGTTATATCATCTTTGAGATATCCTTCTGTAAAAATAGTTTTACGAACTTTTAACTGCGTTGCTATATCTAGGATATCTTCTTTGTTCATGTAGTTATATGTATCACTTTTTTTATTTCCATACAAGACATTAAACACAAATGCTTTTTGAGATTTTTTATAGCAGTTAGCTATGAAAAGATAGGTCTCAAATCGGTGAAGAAGATTAAGTGCACCACTGCATATGTAATACTCTGCATACGGGATTTTATCTTTTGTGATATCAGCAAGAAGAATTTCTTGATGTGTATTTTCGATTGCTTTGTCACACATTGTTTGTAAAGAGTCTATCCCTGTATATTTTTCTAACTCGATAGTGTGATTTTGTATGAAGTGATAAAAATCTCCAAAACCACAACCCGCATCAACAAGAGAGTCTACTTTTTCGGGAAGCATTTCACATATCGCTTCAAATCGAAGATCTTGGTTATTTTTACAAAGCCAATGAACCCCTTGAGGAGAGGTTCCATGTTTTTTTATAGAAGAGTGATAGAATTTTTCACTATCTATTCGAGGCATTTAGCGGAATATTTTATCTATATCTTTAGTAATTGCACCTGGAACAGTAGCAATTGTCATAAATTTTGACATCTTTAACAACGGATACATTACAGCTATATAGTATTGTGGTGCTAAGATTTTTGCTTCACCATTTTCAATAAGAACAGGGTATGGAAGTAAGCCTGAATTTTCATAACCAATTTTTTTCACAAACTTTGAAGTTCTTCTTCCAAGTTCAACACCTAAAAGTATGCTTCCATTTGCTAACTTGTAATCATAGACTACTTTTTTAGATTTTTTTGCAATTGCAAGAAGGTCATCATTTTTCCCTTTTTTTATCACTTTCATATCTTGATAATAAGGCATATTTTCCATAAATCTAAAACGCTCTAATGCTTGAAATTTAACGATCTCAACTGATGGTTTTAAGTTAGGAAAAACTGTTCTTAGTTGTTTGAGTGTTTCTTCACCAAGGACGCTATTGTATTGCTCTTGCATAAAAGCTTTCATATGATAAATTGGGTTTGGGATGTTAACAAGTTTGTTTTTTTCATCAACAACTACTCTCAAGCTACTTGCAAATCCTCTTATGTTTTGAGCTGCAGCTTTTTTCATTGCATCATTCGTAAAAACAAGAGAGGTAACCTTTCCTTTTTTATCTACTTTAAATTTTGAAATAACTTCAAAACCAGCTTCTTCTAACTTTTGCTTTACAAGGTTAACATCCATCATGGGAGCATGAAGGTATGCTGTCACTCTTGCATTTTGGATATCTCCTGGAAGAAATTCCTTGGATTTAACTTCATTCCCTTTTTTAAATCTCTCTGGAGCTACACGGTTTGTGAAAAAAGGTTTCTTCCTTGGAGGTCTAATCTCCTCAAGTGCTTTGTATAAAATATGCCCCTCATCATCAACAAGAGGTTTAGAAACTTGGATTGGCTCTGGAACAGTTGGAACCGTAGGAACGCTAATCCTTCTATCACGAGGTTCATTTGGTTCATCTTTTGCCTTTTGTATCTTAGCTATGATATCTTCTACTTGCTTTTGTGAATTTTCTGATTGTTTCGTCTCCTCTGCATACACAGAGTTTATACCTAGAAAGTAAAGACTAGCTAGTAAGATAAAATATTTTTTTTGCATCTAAATTCCTTAAGTTTATTGAAGTAATTCAACTTCGATTTTACGATTGTCTTGAGAATCATCCTGATTCATTTCATTTTTGTTTCCCATACCTATTGCGGTTAGCCTTGTTAACTTAACGCCATAAGAGATGATTTTTTCCATCACAGCTTTTGCACGCTTTTGAGAAAGGAGCTTCTCATTATTTGGTGTTTCAAAGTTATCTGAATACCCATAAATTATGGCTTGAAAATCTTCATTTTCAATCAAAAAATAGGCAAACTCTTCAAGTTCTGGAAAAAACTCTTCTGAAAGATTTGAACTTTTTTCTTCAAATGTGATGTTAAGACGTTTTGCTTGAGGACATCCAAAATTATCTAGTAAAAAACCCTCTTCAGTATTTGGGCATTTGTCGAGTCTATCTGGGACACCATCTGCATCGTTATCTGGTTCACATCCTTGAAGATTTACAGTTGCTTCTTCAGGAGTTTGAGGGCATTGGTCATCTTTGTTTGCAACACCATCTTTATCATCATCATCAAGTATGATACAGCCAAAAACATCAACATACGCATTACGTTGAGTATTTGGGCATTTATCTTTATCGTCCCGTACACCATCCTCATCACTATCAGCAAAATAATTACTCTCAGATAGATCAGGTTTCTCTACTGAGATTGGTTGTACTAAAGGAAATGCATCCATGCTCGTCTCTTGAGCGTTAAGGAGTATGCTTATCAAAGATAAACCAAATACAATAACGAATCTCATGCGAATCCTTTCATGTTTAGCCCAAAATCATATAAAATTTATCTTGTAAATGCTCTTAACTTTTGAATTAATCTGATTTTCTACAAACAATAATAACTATTGTGTGTAATAATTGGACAAATTTTTACAATGGATGCAAATATGAGTAAGAAAAGAATAGTGCTTGGTGGTGGTTGTTTTTGGTGTATTGAGGCAGTTTTTTCAAACGTAAAGGGAGTTGTCTCAGCTATAAGTGCATATACGGGTGGTAAACGTCCAAATCCAAGTTATCAAAGTGTGTGTACAGGAGTAAGTGGTCATGCAGAGGTTGTTGACATTACTTACGATAGTGAAAAAATACAACTTCAAGATATTTTGGAGATATTTTTCGTGATTCATGATCCTACAACTTTGAATCGTCAAGGTGCAGATACAGGAACTCAATATCGCTCAGTGATCTATTATGACAATACAGAAGAACAAGAAGAGATTGAAAAATTTATCTTAAAGATGCAAGCAAAATTTTCTGATCCAATTGTGACAGAATTAAGTCAGTTAGGTGAAGTGTATCCTGCTGAGGAGTATCATCAAAACTATTATCGTCTTCATTCACAACAAGGGTATTGTCAAGTGGTAATCGAGCCGAAACTTAGAAAGTTTATGCAAGAGTTTCCAGAGCACTTGGCTGATTAAAGCTCTTTGAGAATGTCTGGGATATCCTCTGAACTTTTGAGCTCATTGAACTCCTCGATCTCAGCATTCATAGTTTCATTGAATTTTTCTATGGACTGATCAAGTATCGCTTTTGCTTCATCAACAAGTTTTTTTTGGGCTTCTTGGACATCTTTGAACTTATCCATTGTTTGCATAAAAAAGTTTTTATCTTCAGTAAGTAGGATAATATCTTCTTTTTTTACCCATTTTCGACTAACCTTGTCATCAACATTAAACTCAAAAATGACAGTATCGTTTTTATTTGATGCGATAAATTTTGCAACCTTAAAACCAATATATGTTTGAAAAGGTACACCAACTTGTTTTTTAATGACGTAATACATGAAATTAAGTATACAGTAAATTTATGTATATATAAGAAAATATTTTATTATTTAGGAAAACATTTTTTCAAATTGAGGTGGATTGTCATTTACAATAGCTGGGTCTTTTTCACTTATTTGCCCATCCGGGGTATTTAAAATAAGTTCTATTTCGCAACTGAGATACTCAGATGTTGTAAGTGGTGAAAAGTTGCTATCTTCAAAAGCAGATCTTTTTGCATTAATGATGATGTCATCTAGGAGTGAAAAGCTACTCTCAGTGCTAAAGGCAGATCCTCTAAGTTCATTTTTTATGTAGAGGTTTATCCGTGTTGTAATTTTCTCTTTTAAGAGAGGGTGTTCTTTGATAAGTTCTTGTTTGTTGATGGTTCTTTGTGCTTCAAGAACTTCGGCAATTGAGTCACGTGCTAGTTGTAGTAAAACAGAACGAGACATTGAACTCTCCTAAAAATTTTTAAATTATTATAGCGTGTTTTGAGTTTGAAATTTGTAGAGATTTATCACTTTGATAGCAACCATAACGCTAATAACTTGAAAGAGTGCAGCAAGGATAAAAGCATAATAATGTAACTGATCTATACTATTTGCATGGTATGCAAGGGTTGCAATCGCTATGAGTAAGGTTAATGGCATAGAGTGTGAAAGACCCATAAGAACTGAATCAATCATACCAAGTTTTTTTACAAATACAAGCGATGCTATAACACGCATCGCTACCATCATTATAGTTATAAGAATCGCTTTATAAATAAGTCCATCCATGTTAAGTGCGGCGAGATCAAATGAACTTCCAATATGGATAAAAAAGATTGGAACTAAAATTCCGAACCCAAAAGAGGCAAGTTTTTCAGGGAGTTCATGTTTGTGTTGGAAAAATGTTGGGATGAAAATTCCCGCTAAAAAAGCACCAAAGGCTAACTCTAGGTGAAGGTAAAGCATTGCTCCAACTAAAAGTAAAAAGATAGATATAGAGAGACGAATATCTTGTTCTTGGTTATCTTTTTCTGGCATAAGAACTTTTGAAACTTCTGGGTACCACCAAAAAACAATCTGCATCGCCCGAAAAATGATAAACATCAAAATTAAAAAGAGAAGAAGTGAGATAAGTGTTTCTATAAGAGTAAATCCCATTCCAGACTGAAGTGCTGCAGAGCTTATAGTTAAAATCGCGATACTTACAACTTCACCAATACCACCTGCGGTCATTGAGAGATCAAGCCAAGGAGTTTTTCCATACTCTTTTGAAAGTGTTGCGATCAGTCCAACTGAGATAAGTGGAAGAAGAATAATAAAAATATTTCCAAGTGTAAAGTAGACTGAGAAAAGGATAGCAAAACCATAAAGGATGATAAGATAAAAAACAACTCGTTTCATGATCGACTTTGGAGTTTTTAAAACATCTTTGAGGTTAATCTCGGTTCCTGCTATGAACATTAAGTATAAAAAACCTATCTCAGCAGCTACATCAAAAAGGTGCTCTTCATGTAAAAAACCAATAAAGCCTAAAACAGAGCCAAGTATGATCTCAATAGGTGTAGTGGGGAGTTTTAAAACTTTTGCAAAAAATGGTGAAAAAACAATTACAAGAGCGATAGTGATGATCAATGTTACATTATCGCCCATGTATGTCCTTTGTTTATTGTACTTTTGTCGCTACATCAAAGTTAAGTTCTTTGAGCATCTCCAAATCTTTTGAAACCATTCTACCATGAGTTGTTAGATAGTTTCCAACAACTATAGAGTTTGCCCCATATTCAAATATCTCATCTTGTCTTTCACCAAAGAGTAACTCTCTTCCACCAGCTACCATAATTCTTTGTGCATTTGGAATAGTTGTTCGGGT
>Ga0181566_10004776_pt1 | contig 10974 bp, 10 predicted proteins | sample 101ome_15_FD_133762 | JGI IMG/M metagenome (GOLD analysis project Ga0181566, IMG submission 133762) | Coastal salt marsh microbial communities from the Groves Creek Marsh, Skidaway Island, Georgia - 101402AT metaG (megahit assembly) | ecosystem: Environmental > Aquatic > Marine > Intertidal... | reverse complement strand
GGCCTCGTCAATGTTCGGGAACACCCCGTGGACCAACAACCGCACCGAGCCCAGCAGGCAGACAAACGCAAGTTTCCATGCTGTCCGAAAGTGTGCAAACCATGACATCTCAATGTCCTGAAGGTGACCCATGGTTGCTGGGCAGGTGCTCTTGGCTTCAAGGTTGGGGACGGAATCTTATCTTTAGCACTCGGAATACGCTTCTCGGAAAACTGCCTCTTTTCCTTGAAAATAGCAGTTCAAACTTTTTTCCAAAAACGCTGTACTAAGAGCATATTCCGTAAGAAGAGTGCTCGTACCGGGAAACGAGGCTCTCAACCAGCGTGGACACCGGTCTCAAAGGTCGAGCATCGAAACATCGCATCGTTCTCAATCAGCCATTCAATCACTGCTTTGGGTACGCTGGCCGCCAGTACCGTTCTGGTGGCCTCATCGTCCATCACCGTTGAAAGCATCCGCACGCTTTGACGTACTCTCCAGCCCTCAAGTGTTTCACGCTGCGACAGCGCTACATCGTGGACATCCCAGCCCTCTGCCCTGTACAGTTCAGCGGTTGGTCCGTCTGACGTCACCAAGACACCCGCTCCGTGAACCGCAGAGGCGTGTTCCACCCAGTTGGGCGGGTCGTTGATGTCCTCTACTTGGACCACGTTCAAGGATGAGCCGTTCCCCTTAGCCCAGGCCTCGATCATGGCTTGGCGCTCGTCGGCTGTCCACGGGTTGTTCGCTTCCCATCCCGCTTGCGCTGAGCCAATGGCGACGACGACCTCGCCTCCATCTGCGTGTTCTATGGCAGCCTTGACCAACGCAGCATGGCCGAGATGGAAGGGCTGAAACCGTCCGAGAACAATGCACCTGTTCATGCCACGGCCTCAAAAATACGATTCAACATCCACCTCTGGCAGTTCCAAACCAAAGTCTCGGAAGCAGGCCAGCATCCGCTTGCACCCTTCAACCATCTCGCTGACCGGTGTTTCACCCATGGAGCCCACCCTGAACATCTTGCCCTTGAGGTGGTCTTGAGCTCCGATCACTTGCGTTTCATAGCGGTCTTTCAGCGCTGTACGCCATGCATCGTCAATACCCTCCGGGTACATGATGGCCGTGACGGTGTCGCTTCGCTGGCCGTCATCTGCCAGGAGCATGAAGCCGAGGTCGGTGAACAGGCGGCGAACCCCGTTAGCCATGTGAGCGCAGCGTTGCCACCGTGTTTCGTTGCCCTCTTCTTTCAAGATGTCAAGAGCAGCACCCCATCCCATGGCGAGGTTGATCGCAGGTGTCCACGGCGTTTGGTCGTCGTCCCCTTTCTTCAAGGCCGAGACCATGTCAAAGTAGTAGCGAGGGTTGGAATCGCCTTGCTGATGGATGGCCATGATGCGCTCAACGGCGTGCTCGTTGAGAGCAATTGCAGCGATACCCGAGGGGCCTGCTGTGCATTTTTGCGCTCCCATGACGACGGCTTCCGCCTTCCATTTTCCGGGATGTACTGGCATGCCGCCCACGGAGGTGATGCCGTCAAGAATGAACGAAACGCCGTGCCGTTCACACATCTCGGCGATGGCCTCGGCATCCTGCGTGATACCCGTGCTGGTCTCGTTGTGACAGATCAACAGGGCTTCGTAGCACCCTCGTTCGAGTTGTTGTTCCAGTTCATAGTGGTCAAAGGAACGGCCCCAATCGTACTTGAGGTGCTTCACGTTGCAGAATTGTTTGCAGATGTCAGCCACACGCTCACCGAATTTGCCGTTGGTGGGCACGAGTACCAAATCGTTGCTCCGAAAGCGGTTTGCGATGACCATTTCCATGGCAGCCGTCCCGCTGCCGCTGACCACGATGACCTTGTAACCGTCTTCACCAGTCCAGGATTGCGTCTTCATCTCGGGGGCGGATGGTGTCAGGTTGAAGGCATGACGAAGCCCAGAATTTAGTCTCGCCATCACCTTTCGAAATTCTGGTCCTCGGGCGGTCATGACCGGTGTCGCCATGGCCTCGAGACATGCTTCGTTCATGCGAACGGGTCCGGGTACGAGGAAACAGTCACCCGTATGCGTCATGGTGGTGGGTGGTAACGACGGTCTTTGAAATGCTTGCATTGAAGCCTCCCCTTTCGGCACGGAAGAAGCGTTGGACTGATAGGGAAGGGCGATGAGGCGTCGCCATGCTCCGTGTGGGATTGGCGATGCTCCAGGGGGCGCGTCACGAACATGCTGAGGCCCTTCGAGGTGCTTCGAGGGAACTTTCCATTCCCATCGAGATTGTTGAATGCAGACGCCGTCAACACGTGAACGCTACCTTGGACGCCTTGGTTCTTCCCGGAGGAGAATCCACCACGATGCGCATCGCCAGTCAGCATGAATCCCTGCTCGAAGCGGTCTTTGACTGGATGGATGAGCACCCCAACAAACCAGTGCTTGGTACCTGCGCTGGTGCCATCCTCTTGGCATCTCCCGGGAACGGTCGCCAGCCCTATTTGTCTGCGAGCATCGCTCGAAATGCTTGGGGCCGCCAGCGGGATTCGTTTGAGGCAGTGGTTCGTGTGAACCTTGCCATCGCTGAGGCCGAGTATCAACCCGTGGGCCCTGCCGGACGCGACCGTTTCGCTCACCAACCGCTCGAGATCTCTTCTCAGGCCGCCGCCTCCACCGAAACGGGCTTTCCCGGTGTGTTCATTCGAGCACCTCGCTTTGACCGAGAACACCTCCAGTGTGAGCCCGTCGTCACCTTAGGGCAGGAAGTGGTCGGGGTTCTTGACGGGCATCGCCTCGGTGTCACTTTCCATCCCGAGTTGACGCTGGATCGTCGTTTTCATCGCTGGTTACTGACCGAAGCCCAGACGCAAAGGGAGGCCGTTTGATGCGCAGCCTTCCCATGGCGACCGAAGTTCTGCCTGCAGAGGCGGGTGAAGCAGAGGGATGTGTCCAGTGCCAACAGGGGAGTAAACTTGTGCTGTTCGTCACGGGAAAATGTCACTGGGGCTGTGATTATTGCCCGCTTTCAGAAAACCGTCGCGAGACTCCAGATATGTTTGCCAACGAGCGCCGCTGCACCTCATGGGACGAGGTGATTGAAGAGGGTCGGGCGATGAACGCCACGGGCACGGGCATCACCGGTGGCGACCCGATGCTTGACCTTGAGAAGACGTTGGAGGCGGTTCGGCAACTCAAGGCTGCCTTTGGTCCTGATCACCACATCCACGCCTACACCTCCATCCCCTTCGACCCCGCTAGAGCGGTGGATTTTGCCGATGCCGGTCTGGATGAAATCCGCTTCCATCTCCTTGATGGCACGACCACGAAGTACAGGGCCACCATGGAAGCTTGCGCTGCTGGCGGCATTGAGGTGGGCGTCGAACTTCCCTGCGAGCCCGACAAAGAGGAACAGTTGTTTGCGCTCCTGGATGACCTTGATTCCACCGCAGTCTCGTTCTTGAACCTCAACGAGTTGGAAATCACCGTTGGCAATCAGGAGAACATGGACGTTCGTGGTTTCAACTTGAGTGGAGGCATCACGGCGGCGGCTGAAGGTTCGGCCGAATTGGCCCTCAGACTGAAAGAGGCAGCAGCCGACAAAGCCTATCACCTCAAATTTTGCACGGCGAAATACAAAGATGCGGGGCAACTTCGTAACCGATTCAAACGCCGTGGACAGGCCACGCTTCGCCCCTACGAAGTTCTCAGCGATGACGATACCATCCTGTTTGGAGCGATTCCAACATCGCTTGAAGACGCGCCTGACGACATGGCGGAGCTGCGTGAGGAATTGGGTATGGCCGAAGGGTGGATGCGGTACGATGCTGCTCACGAACGCATCGAGATGCCCCTCTCTCTGGCCGAAGAGTTGGCCGACGTACTCAGTGTTCCTGTCCTTTTGGTTGAGGTTCACCCGACCCACGAACGGCTTGAGGTTGGGTTGGTGCATCTCAACGAGCACCGTTGAAAACGGTATGGCTTATACCTGCGGGGCGGGTCGGCGGTCTACCTAGGGGCTCGTGGTCTAGGGGTTATGACGTCGCCTTCACATGGCGAAGATCGCCGGTTCAATTCCGGCCGAGCCCATATCACAAGTTGACAAGGTCGGATTGAACCGGCATGAACAACCCATTTTCCAGCGAGGAGTTCATTGATACAGGTTCAATTTCGGCCGAGCCCACCATCTCTCACTTGGGCTACATTCTTCAAGGACCCGCGCCCAGTGGATAGCATGGGACTGCTTGAGCAAGCCGATTTTGCTGTGTTCAAGCAAAAGGCCACCTGGCAGGCCTTTGGGATTGCCGTGGTGATGTTTGGAGCCATTTCCTTCGCTGCGCTCTCCATGTTTGACAGCATGGATGAATTGTTCCAATCCGATGCCGAGCCTGCGCCCATTCCAAACTTGGTCTTTGAATCCTTGAATCGCAGCGATGTTGAGGGTGGGCTGGTAAACGAAACGGGATGGTTCAACCTCAATGACCACCGCGGCAGTGTCATCATCATCGACTTCATGGCCCGTGACTGCAGTAACTGCCACGCTGTCCAGGCCCACCTTGAAGAGAACATGGAGGCATGGCAATCGACCGCAACAAATTCTGGCAAGAGTCTCAAAATCTTCGCCTATGGGGCATGGTACAGCGAATCGATTGCTTACATGAACGAAAGCGATGGCCCCTACACTGTACCGCTCTACCCCACGGGTTTTGGTTCCGTCAATGCCGCTGTTCTTGATGACGGCAGCACCACCGACCCGGTCCGTTTATTCACAACGGGGGGCACAGGTCAAATTCCAGTGGTCCTCATCATCGACGAAGAAGGTTACATCATCGCTCAGCAAGCTACGGGTTCACCCGCCGACGGGTGGAAGAAGTTCGATGATACGCTCACCACGGCCATTACAGCAGACACCTCGGAGACGTTTGGTTCACGCATCGGTTGGGAAGAGCCCCAAACCTCGTTTGTCGCCGTGTTTGTGCTTGGTTTGATTCTCTCCATCCTGGTGTATTTCTCACCCTGTGCCTTCCCCGTGCTTCCGGGTTTCATTTCCTACTACCTGTCGTTGGGTGCTCGTGAAGACGAACTCATCGCTCAGGAGAAGCTCAAGACTCGCATGCCGAGTTCGTTCAACATCGGTATTCTCTCGGGCTTGGGTATGTGGACGTTCTTTGGCATCATCGGCATCGTGGCATTGTTGATGGGGGAAGCCTTTGCCAAATCGGGCATTATCCATTACATTGCCATCTTCATCGCCTTGCTTCTCATCGTTTTAGGTTCCCTGATGTTGCTGGGCATCACCTCTCACCTCATGGGCTTCGTTCAGAATTTTGTCGACAAATACAGCACCACTGAGGCCGACGAGACTTTCACGCCTCGTCGCAACATGTACCTCTACGGCATCGGCTATGCCGCCGCTTCCATCGACTGCACAGCGGCTGCCGTTCTTCCCTTCGTTGTCTTTCTCAGCACGCTTGGTACCTCTGCCATTGGCTTCGGCATTGCAGGTTTGATGGTGGGTCTGCTCGTTCTCATGGTGGCCGTGACGATGCTGGTGGGCATGGGTCGCCAAGTGATGATCAATTTCCTTCGAAGGGCAACCGGTCACATCAAGATGATCGGGTCGTGGATGATGATTATGGCCGGTATTGGTCTTACCATCTACTTGACCAGTCCGGAAACGGTCAATGCAATCTTTAGTTGAAGATGGGCTTGAACCACGAACGCCACATCAGCAAGCCGATGACAACGCCGGTCACGACGTCAAACATGTAGTGTTGTTTGACCAACATCGTTGAGGCCGTGAGCATGGCCCACGCTGTCCAAATCATCAACAGAACAGGAACGTTCAATCTCCCGTCTTGTCGCAACCAAGTTTGGATGCTGAGCACCACGAGAAGACTTTGCAACACGTGCAACGAGGGCCAAGCGTTGTAGGGGGTGTCCGCAGCGTGCAAGGATGAGAATATGGATGCATACACACCTTCCATTTCTGGGATTTGTTGGCGAAGGTCGACTTCAACTGGAAGGAGAATAAAGAGTACAAAGACCAGCCACGTGGCCTGAATCAGGCGTTGGTTCATTCGTTCGGCAGCCCCACGTTTTCTTTGCTCCGAACCAATCCAGAACACGATGGGAAAATAGGCGTAAAATGAGGCATAAAAGATGAACATCCACGGGACAAACGGCAGGGCCGTATCCACAGCGGTTTGGGCCTCGAAGACCGATGTGCCACGCCAAGAAGCGATGTGGTTGATCAGGGTGTAGGGGGCTGCGGCGAGCAGCAAGAACTGTGCGAGAAGCCAGCCTGTATAGGTGGCCCTTGACCACGTCATCCGGTTGGGAAACCAGCGGTTGATGAAGTTCCACTGCTTGAATGGCTTCTGTGTCATTCTTCTTCACCACTCTTCGACGGTGGTTGAAGGTCCGTCCATCGAACCACTCGGTCTGCCATGATGTCCGCTTCATCCTGGTCGTGGGTGACATGAATGGCCGTGATGCCTCGTTCTTTCAGGTGCGTTCGTGTCATCGCTGCCAACTCCATGCGGCGAGCCACGTCCACCGAGGCGAAGGGCTCGTCGAGCAGGATGACCTTCGGTTCCTGCATCAACGCCCTTCCAAATGCCACACGTTGGGCTTCACCTCCGGAAAGACTGCCGACGCTGCGTTGATTAAAATCGGTCAAACCTATGGATTCCAAAACCTGTTGAAGACGCTGGTTCACCGTCTCTTTCGTCCAGTGCTTTGGCGCTCCCAACGCGATGTTTTGTGCAACATTCAGGTGAGGGTACAACACTGGTTGTTGAAACAGCATGGTGATTTCGGGACGAATCACGTTGTCATCCAGTCGTTCATCCTCGAGATATCGTTCTCCGTTGGAAAGCGATGCAAGTCCACAACTTGCACGCAACATGGTGGTTTTCCCACATCCGCTCGGGCCGAGTATTGACACGACTTCCCCGGATTCCACCGTCAGGTTAAGTTCGTTGAAAATCACCTTGTTGTTGACGGTGACCGTTGCTTTTCTGAGTTCAATCTTCATGTCGCATCCTCCACGCACGTGCTCGTTCATTGACGGAGAGAACCACCAACGTCACCACCATCAACATGGTTGCCAAAGCCATGGCGGTGGGGAACATCAGAGGGTCAAACTTCGGGCGCGATGCCACTTGGTCTACGAGAATCGACAGTGAATTCCACGATCCAACCCGCACCACCAGGAAGGTCGCCCCGAATTCTCCTAAGGAAAACGCAAGACACAACGAACCAGCCATCGTTGCTGGGACAACCAGAAACGCTCCTCTTGAATGCCACCAGGAACCAAACCTCCCCATCGGTAGAAGCGAGGCTTGTTCGGCAAACACGGGGTCGATGCGTTCGATGGCGGGCACCAACAAACGGATGACAAAGGGAAGCACCAGCATCACGTGCGGAACAACAGGCAGATAGGGGAATTGAAACATTTGGGGAAACCAACGCAGAATTCCCGCCACCATGCCTAAACCCACCATCACAGCCGACATGGAAAGTGGAAGCATGCACAACGAATCCAGCACACCTGCTGCGCGTTGGTGTCCTCGTTCTCGCATGGTCACAAGGCTAGTAGCGACGGCGTATCCGAGGGGCAAAGCAACCACCAGCGTCATCACAGCATACACCATGGAGTTGGAAAGGGCCTCCGTAAATGGGACGGTTGAGTAATCTCCCGACCACGCTTGCTTCCAGCCCTCCAAGGTCCACTCGTATCCGTTGTTGGTCGGGTCGTTACTCCTCACACGGAACGAGCCGATAACCACCGATACGAGCGGTGCCAGAAGCAACAGGAGCATGCCGTTGACGAACCATGCCCAACGTTTTGGCGCAGGTCCGTGTTGTTCTCGGTTCATCGTTTCGTTGTGAAGGGATAGAACCTGACTGTGTTTGCGTTCAAACCTGCCAGCGACGACGAGCATGAAGAGCATGAGCAGCATTTGGAAGGTCGCAATTCCAAGAACCGCAAGACTCGTTTCCGTGCGGTAGCCTGCGATGCCCGCTGTGCCTCCGAGTTCTCCAAGCAAGGATTCGAGCGTGTTGGATGATGGTGCGAGCCATTTGACCATGGCAAAGGAGGTGAAACTGAAGAAGAATGTGTAGGCTGCAGCGACCGTGGTGGCTGGCCCAAGAACGGGCAACCAAAGGTGCTGCAATCGTCCGCGTCTCGTTTGGCCCGCAGGAAGGAGAGCGAGCTGTTCTTCCCACCTCGGGTCGAGTTGGGCCACGACGGGTTCAACGAAGCGTACCATGAGCGAGAGGTTGAACCAAACATGGGAGATGACAAGAGCAACAAAATGACCGGGATGATCCCATCCTGTTTTCGCAGCCAACCAGCCGATGAAACCTGTTTCGCCACGGAGGTCAATGCCAAAAAATGAAAGGAACCCTTCGGGAGATATGAGGGCGAGGAAACCCACCGCTGCGACAATGGGAGGGGTGACAAAGGGCAGGAACAACAACGCACGCTTCAAGCGGACGCGTTTCCACTTGTAGCGGCCAAACGCCCATGCAAGCGGCAAACCGATGGTCACGGTCAACAGGGTCGATGCAGCGGCCTCCAACACTGAAAATTGGAGCGCTTCGGTGGCGCCAGGTTGCTCGTGGAAGGTCATCAAAGCAGCCCAGGGGGTGATGCCGGTGACGGCCCACAAACGGCTGAATGCCAGTGCGATAGGGCCGATGCCGAGGGCGATCACCAACGAGAGCGCCATCCATTGGACCGGGTGGACACCAAGAAAGCGACTGGACATCGGTGAGGTTCGCATGGTGCTTGCCTCACGAGGTGGCATCAGCCCATGCGACCAACCATTCGGCCATGTCGTTTCCAATGCGCTCGGTTGTGATGTTGGCATTGAGCATCGGAATGTCCGTGTGGTAGCGATAACCTTCCTGCTCGGGCCACGTGGCGTTGGTTAAGACGGACTGCATGAGGTTGTTTTCTGGCATGTTTCGGTTGATGTCTTCGCTCAGGAGGAAATTCAGGAAGGCATTGGCGGCATCGGCGTTGCCACCTCCGTTTACCAGGCCACCGTACTCCACCTGATGGAAGGTGGCTCTGGGCAGAATGACCGAGGTGGATTTGGTCCAGTTTCCACCGTAGAAGGCCTCAACTCCGGGCGAGTGGCAATAGGACACGGTCATCGCAGCATCTCCCAAGTGCCCGTCAACCCAAGCGCCATATCCGCCGCTGTAGTGAATCTCGTAGGCTTCAGTCCAACCCGTGGTGAAGCGGGCACCGTTGTCAGCCATGGCTTTCCACCAGTCAAATGCGGTGGTGTTTTCGTCCATGTCGTTCTCAAAATAATCGACGGTAGCGACCATAAAGGCACGACCTGGGGATGACGTCAGCGGTGAAGGGAACACCGTTTTGTCCGCCCAAGCTGGTTCGGTGAGGTCCCAAAGCGTCTGCGGTGCGCTCAGGTTTTCTCCATCCACGACTTCTTCATCGTAGTTGAGGCACACATGGCCCTGGTCAAAGGGAACGGCCTTTTGACCGTCGTACAATTCCATTACGCTCGGGTCGACGGTAGACGTGTCCGCATTGTTGGCCGTGAGCAGGCAGAAATCAAGCGCTGTTTGGAGGTAGGTGTTGTCAAGCCCTACGGCGAGGTCCACTTGCGGTGAGGCTTGCGTTTGGAGCATGATCTCAAGGATGCCTCCTGCGTCGTCGGCGTAGACCAGTTCAACAGCGAATCCCGTTTGTTCGGTGAAGTTGGCGAGCATTGCATCGGAAAACGCAGCGATATCATAGGTGAGAATCTTCAACGTACCGTCATCGCCGCGGGGCGGAAGCGGTTGGCAATTTCCTTCCTCGTCAACCACAAGAATGTCGGAAGTCAAACACCCGCTCAAGGGCGCGAGCAGCATCAAAAGGGAAAGGAGCACATGGCGCATAGCAATCACTCCGTGTCCATGGCGTCGATAATCGCGTGAACCCTGTCAATCAAATCCATTGGGTTGGGTGCCAATATGTAGAGGGACGGTTCCCATCCAAAGGCGCCTTCGTCGAGGATGATATCCAGTCGGCCCGAGTGAGGTTGCAATTCACCTTTGGGTGCAAGCCCCAGTTTGTAATCCAACTCGTCAGAGATGTAATTGATGTCACCTTGATCCACCATTCCTTCCAGTGTGGGGGGTTTGAGGTTGAGGATGGCGCATTTTTCTGGGTCAATGGCTTTGGCTTGAAGTAACACATCTGCCAAATGGTTGGATGCTCCCAATTCAGGCGTTTCGTGTCGTCGCAAGACATTGTCCACAAGCGTCATTCTCCCCGGATAGGCGCCAACTTCCTCGTGTGTTGTGGCGTCTTCAAGACAGGCAGCGATGTTCATGCCCACTGCGGGCATGTAGGTTGAGATCCTCCTCAAATCCAATCGGCCGGTTGCCCATTCAAGTCGTCGTAGTAAAGCTCTGGTTGCTTGGTCCTCATCCAGATTCATACCGGTCAATGTTTTGTCATAACGCAAGGTTTGGTTTCCAGCAAATTGGAATTCAAAGACCAATCGTTGTCGGACGACGTTGGCGTTGGGTCCGAGTTGTGACAGCGATAAGGCCAGTTCTCGTGCCCAGCCGTCAACCGTGGTTTCGTCTGCTGAGGCATCAAGGGAGACAACGGGTTTCATGATCTGCCTAGAAACTGTGCTTTGCGTTGACCCTGTTGCCTTTGCAATGTCCATTTGGGACCAACCGTTCACGCGCAATTCTTTGGCGAGTTGTTGGTGGAGTCGGTCCAACCATCTGCTTCCTACTTGCCCCAGCATGAGCCGTTCGAATGGATTTGACTATTCAATATTGTTGATTGGTTATGCAGAATGAATGGAAAAATCATGCCATTTTCTCTTGAACCACCCAAAAATGAACGTGATCCTTCTCCAAAAGGGCCACCAAATTTCGAATGATTCTGCCAATTTTGAAAACGGACTTGACGTTGTGCTCACGTACGATAATTGTCATTGTAAAACCAAATAATTGCCTTCCT
>Ga0181566_10004774_pt1 | contig 10979 bp, 18 predicted proteins | sample 101ome_15_FD_133762 | JGI IMG/M metagenome (GOLD analysis project Ga0181566, IMG submission 133762) | Coastal salt marsh microbial communities from the Groves Creek Marsh, Skidaway Island, Georgia - 101402AT metaG (megahit assembly) | ecosystem: Environmental > Aquatic > Marine > Intertidal... | reverse complement strand
GCTGCGTCTCGTACATACTGCTCCACAATCACATTAGGAGCGCCAGGGACGCTTGGAGCAAGCCTAGTAACAATTTCTGAAAACTTACGATTAGGCATTAGACAACATCCTCCTCTTGTAGCCCGCCGCGCTCAGGATCAGTAATTGATCTAGACTGAGCAGCCACGCCAAGGGCTTGGGTAAAGGACTGCTGGAACAACTGCGCACGCTGCGAATTAACATGTTCGTTGTCAACAGACTCAGCGATAAACACTGTAGCATCTATGACAACAGGTTCATATGCGTCTGGCAACAAGTCTACCGGTGTTACACCGTCATAATCAGGCGGAGTTTTTGAATACTCGCCTATAAGAATTTGATCCACTGGAGCTTTGGGGTAGATAAAGAATTTGTTGGGGTTCCGCACATGCCTCATAAAGTTTACAGCTGGGCCTGCTGGATCATTCATCCATGTAGGATACGCTTGATCCAATGCCTCGCGGTTTGTTTCAATAATACCGTTACCGTCCTTGACTGAGTAAATCTCGATCAAGCGGATAGAGTCATCTGGAGTAGACTGAACAACCGCACCGTCTGTACAAGGGATTTCGCCAATGTAAGCAAAGAGGTCTGGGCGCAGCACAGCAATACGCTTCAGTGCTTGGTTTGCAAACCCCAGCAGCACGGCATCACTATAACGCAACGGAGTATTCGTATCTTGAATAATCCGTCTAACCTCTAAGATTACATCGTCTAAAATCATTGCTCAACCCACGCTTCGTTATCTGGGGTGCTAGGGTCATCAGCAATATAATGGCCTTTGCTATTTCTAGCACGCTCTAAGCTCCTAGTTACTTCTGCAGCCAACTCCGGCGGAGTAGTATCTGGCTCTTCTGGTATCTCAGTGTCTAACTGTACCTTAGATTTACGCCCTTTTTGTTTTTTGGGTATAAACTTTTCAGGAAATGCTTGCTCTTCCGTAACCTCTACGGTCAACGGATTCTCCGCCAGAATTTCGTTCCAGCCGTAAATCTCACCGTCGTTGATGTTTTTAAGCCATCTAGCCATTACGACCTCCTCACAGGTTTAACACGTTTAGCCTTGCCTGCAGGCTGTCCTATTCGCTTCTTCTGCGCCACGCGGCTCTTCTTTTCCGCCGCTGTTAACTCTGACGCAGTCTTAGGCGTTTCGCTCGACACTCGCTTGCTTGGCCTACAATATGGAGTACCACGTTTTTCACCTTGTTGTCTACCACAAGGCTTACCAGTGCGTACATCCACCCACTTCTCCTTAAACCACCGTTTAAGGTCTGCCCCCTCTTTACTTTTTCTTACTGCCACTTTTATTACCCCAGTTCTTAGCGCCTACTTTACGGCACTTTGCTAAGGCACCTGACGCGTAAGCCGAGGGCCAAACTTTATATCTTGACTTCACCTTATAGTAGCAGGCGTCTTTTTTAGATTGTGCTTTAGGTGCCGCCATATCTATCACCACTTCTTACATGACCAATATCTTGCGGTCATCTTTGATGGAGGTCTGCTGTCACAGCCATGCCTCGCACGAAAATTTTTGCGCCGCCCTGGCTGATCTTTTTTGATCGTCATGTTGGCATCGCCAAATCGAATAATTTTTTCTTTACCATCTTGACAGGCTTTAACAACAAATTTTTTGCCACCCTGTACCTGCCGCTTTGGCTTGTTACAAGCCATCTTCGATTTGTCGATCTGCTTAGCCATACTATGCCTCCGTAAAAAATACAGTTAGTGTAGTACCGGCCTGAACAGTTGCGTATATCCCATCGTGAAATAACACGCCTCCCTTAGGCATATCTAAATAATCTGTACTTTTTCCATACACCTGATAGACATATGGTGTTAGCCCTGAAACAGAGCTAGTGGCGGAATCGTAAAAATTGTAAGTAGAGTCGCTAGACAAAGGATGGTAAACAACAACTTTGTTTATATAAGCCCGTTTCGCACTAACAACGTCACTTGCGGTTAGTTGTACGGCTTTAACTCCGTGTTCATCAATATTTGGCATGTCCGCCTCCTGATTAGAGAGGGGGGCCGAAGCCCCCCAATCCTTTATGAGCAGTCAACCATTACAACTGTCAGCGTCATAACTGCTGCGTCTGCTGCGTTAACAGTAGTCACATCAATCGTATCTGCTGCAGTGTAATACTTACCGCTTGCCAAACCAGTAGGAGTACCGGCTGACGGAGTGGTAATGTAGGCTGCTGCCGTGTTAGCGTTTACGCCATCAAGGTAGCCATCTGGATCGTCGCCGTCACCAACGTCGATTGTCAGAGTGCCGCCTTCAGCAGTGGTGACATTAAGAGCTACCGAAGTAACCAGCGTATTTGCTGGAATCTTGATAACTTCCAAAACGTCAGTTGCTGCTAGCGCAGTAAGACCTGCAGCCGCACGAGCAGTCGTGATAGCTGCGAAGTCTAGGGTTACAGAAACGGCTGAAACCTTGTTAATGCCCGCAGCAACGTGTGCCGCGCCAGTACCAAGATTATAGCCTTTACCGTCATTATAAGTAGCCATGATCGTCTCTCCTTATACGCTGACAACCATAGTTGCGAGAGCTTCTGGCTTAACTACTTTATAGCCATAAACTTGCAAACCACGGATAATGTTGCCGAAAGTTGTCTCTGAACGGATGGTTTCCATATTTGTCATCTGAGATGCAAAAGTGAAGCCCATCTTATGACCAGCAATACAGCTGAACTCAGCACCTGACTTGTACAGGTTGTGAGACACATAGACTGTGAAACGGTCAATCATGCCAAGGCGACCATTGCGAAGAGGTGAAGTGTTGTCGCCAGTGATAGACGCGTCTTTCAAGTCAGATTGCTTGATAAGACCAGCCATCTTTGCTGGGATAACAAGGAAACGATCCTGTTCAGGACAGTTAGCCTCGTCCAACACAGTACCCGCATCAACAATAGAGTCGATGACATTGGTCTTTGTCAGAGATAGTGGAGTACCGGCTACACCCAAGTTTAGGTTGCCGGAGATACGACCAGCTGTTGCACCTTTGTTGCTCGCGCTAACGTCAGGCAACAGATCAGTCAACACGCGCTGGTCAATCTTGATCTTCATACGCTCAGAAGCGTCTTTAGACCACTGATCCATCAATGCGATGTCAGACTGAACTTGGTCAACGTCGTCTTCAACGCAAGCGAAGTATTCGCCTTTGTCGATTACGAGCTGCAGCTTAGCCTTGTCAGGGTTTTCGACTGCAAGAGTCTGACCCTTAACGTAGGTTTTGATGGTGATTTCCGGAGTAGTACGGATGTTAACCGTATCACCCATGTTACGAATCTCACCTTCGTAGTCAGTGTTAGAGATTGCGGACAGGACAGTCGCATCGTAGAAATTCTCGATGAGTTTGCCCGACCAAATCTCAGGGATAAAATTGCCGGAGTAGTCCGGACGACCTGATGATACTGCAAAAGCCATGATAGCCTCCTTCTAATTATGCAGTGACTATGCGACCTTCTCGCTGGGCTGCGAAAATGTCACGCTCTATTCGGCCACGCTCCTCTTCCCGACCTTTGTACTTACCTTTACGGACGGCATCAAAGAAGCCTTCAATGTCCGCTGGAGAGTACGTCTGGCCTTCGGATGGCATAGTATTTGTCCCTGAGCGACCTCGCCCTGGGGATACCTGCTTCTCCAACTGGTTAGACGGAGCCTTCCGACTGGTTTGAGCAACTGACACACTTTTTGCCCCTGGCCAAGACATGAAGAACTGAGCCACGCGGCTTGAATCTAGATTAGCTTGCGCGTCTTCTAGATACGTTTGGCGTGAAATTCCTGTAAGTGGGTCTACCTCCAACAGCCATGACTGAAAGTCAGCGCTCTCGTTGATAGCGTTCCAATCAGGAACTCTCCTTGAAAGATCAGCCCAAAACCCCTGCTCTGCTGATTGCGCCTGTGCGTGCGAGATTTGATTCATCTGCGGTAATACGCTGGCTTGCATCTGCACGATCTGCTGTTCAAGCTGTGCCACCCGAGCGTTGGACTGAGCCAACTCCTCTCGTGCTGCACGCCGCATAACATCAATAGAATCCCCGTACTCCTGAACATCTTTATCTGTAATCAAAGGATCAACAGACTCAGGCTGCGCAGGCTGAGAATTTAATGTGCTAAGCAGCTGCTCCATTTGAGCAACACGGGACGACAACTCACGATTCTCCGCTTTCATGCGCGGAACATCAGCGTTGTACATACCCTGCAGTGTTTTGTACTTCTGCTCCCAAGTCTCTTCAGATTTGGTGTCCGGTTTTCCTTGCTCCTCGGTACCAGACTGGGGTGCTTGCTCCGCTGCACTGTTGGCTACAACCTCCTCTACAGGCTGCTCAGCATCGTTAGCTGCGGCCTCGGGCGCATCGCCCTGTGCCTCAACTTCCCCGTTGAGTTCCTTATAGAGTTCTTGTACTGCCTCAGACTGCATCTGAACTTGCTTTGGTATTGCCATGTTGAACGCTCCTATCGGTGTGCGTAATTAGCAGCTGTCATGACGACTTTGCCGCTATCTCAGGGGACTCGCTCACGAACTTAGAAAGTTCTGTCAGAACCTGACACCGCCCCTGTGCAAGTGCCGTATTCTGCGCGACGCTGGGTAGCTGCTCTAGCTCGTGCATCCGCCATTCCGCAAACCATTCGGCTATCACCGGATATTGGCGCACACTTGCGGCTAGTGCCTTAGTAACTTCAGGGGTAGGCCGGATCATCCTGCTGCTCCTGTGTCGCGGTTACTAACTATGTTCGCATCCTGCCCACCTTTGGGGGTACCGTCGGGCTGCACCGGAGCTGGCGAACCTCCTGCGGCTTGTTCTGCCTTAGCGGCTTCAAGCTGCATTTTAGCTGCCATCCGATTCATGTAGCCTTCCTTCTCCCTAGATGGGATGATGTCGTCCACAGGCATCTGCAACCCTTTAGCCACTTCACGAAGAATCGCGGCGCGGCCATCCTTACCAACAATCTCCATGTCGATCTGGTTGGCGGTTGCATTAAGAAATTCGAGTCGGCGGATGTTGACGGTCTCTTTAACCGCAAGGTTGATCGAGCCTTTTGGCATGATCTCAACATCGCCTTTTATAGATTCGTCCTCGTCATAACGCATATTGTAAACGAACTGACGATGGACAATCGGTTTAATGATGTCGCTGTCTATGTGCATAACAACTTGGCGAATACCTTTACCGGCTGCGCCCATAAGCATAGACAGCCCTGAGGATGTGCGTCCTGCGCCCTGTACATTAAGGTCGCCGTACACATATGACGGAATACCTGAATGGTCGTCCGCCAACTTACTAAACTTATCATATACGCCAAGTAGCGTAGTAGCGTTGTCGTCAGGCTGCGTAAACCGCACGGCTGGCGCACTTGACCCCAACGGATCGTTTGTTACTTGCCAAATCTTCCAAGGATGGAGTTGCGTAATGTCTTCATTTGGTGGGATACGCTCGAGATTAACTTCGACTTGAGGGCCAGAAGAGATTCCCATGTTGTTGACAAGAGCACGCGCAGCTGCGTTACAAACTCCTTGAATGTCTTCAATAATTTCCGGTATGCCGCTACCCCAGAAAGCGCCAGGGCGTTTAATGAAAGATGTTTTAGCATAGGGTTTTTCTCCTAGCGGATCGTAATTGAGGATGGCTTTGATGACATAGTTGCCAACGATCCACACATTCGCATCATACTCACGATGCTCTTCTTCAATCTCGTCCTCGTCAAGACCCCACTCGATAAGCATCTTACCGGTGACTTTGCCCCAGAACTCTAGAGCGTCAAAGGTTTCTGTTGGCCTGTTAAACGAGTGGAACTTACGCTCCTCCTCGTCCTTAATAAGCTCTACGTCTTCGTTAATCCACGATGATCCGTTGCCGATGTCCAGCACCTTACGGATAGCGTCATCATCGTACCCTGGCACGCCAATAAGGTCGGCCAGTTCGGTACGACTTAGGGGATGATGCTCAAACAAATACCCTTCGTTGATATTAGAAATACCTGGCTCGGGGTAGATTCGGAACGGGTCAACACGCTCAAACTCCGGCGCGATAATCTCGTCAGCCTCTACGACTGTGCGGCCATCTTCACCCACAGCCCAGCCTAGCTTACGCTGCCTGCGGATAACTGGCCCTTTAACAAAGGCACATGGGTAAGTAACTAGGTCAGTAATAAACTCGTTGAAAGAATCCGACCAACCGCCTTGAGCAAACTGATCTGAAATCTTAACCTTCATCTTCTGCGCACGGTTGTCTGCAGCCTCAAGAAGCTTAAACCGGTAGTCCTGCGCGACCATTTCTTTTAGCTCGACCATCTCGTCGGGTGTCGGCGCACGGCCTTCATTCTCTACGATTCTAGTCACTACAGCCGCAAACGCGTTCTGCAACTCGGTTGTCTGTTCGGGCGATAAATCGGGAATTGGTGTCGGGTTTAAGTCCCAAGGCGGAGAGCCTGTATCTAGCAAAATATCGCGCAGCCAGCTTTCAGCTGCACGGCATTTTACCTCAGTGATCTGCATATAGATGTCTGAGCCGCCCTGCTCGTGAATCTGTTTTAATTTGTCTGCTTCGTACTCTCCGTTACGTTGGCGTAGTCCGCGAAGCATGATATTTTCAATAGGCTTCTTAGCTTGTCGCGCTGCATCCCAGCACGCACGAAGGTGTGCTGCAAGGCCCAGAACAACGGGATTCGCTTGGCGTGCTGCCAATTCTTTATCCACGATCTCTTTTTCGCGTTTGCGTAGTTCCGAGTTACTTACAACGTTAAGCATTCATTATTCCTCGTCCAGATCGTCCATTTCGACTATAGTGTCGGGGTCGTTCTTATCAGAGTATACAACACCGCCGGACTTATATTGGCGAACTTTACGCTCAGCCATTCCGCTTGTGTCCATCTTGGGGTTATCCGAGTAGACTGTGTAAGGTTTGCCACAGCCGCAAGGCATTCCTTTGTGCATGTTTACACTCCTACAAAATTCTATACGTTAAGTTATACATGGCAACAGGTTCTAACGCAAGTCAAGAAAAATTACCCCCTATGGGGGCAATCCATAGAGGGTAAGTGAGGTAACTTATGAAGGATGTCTCGAGATGACAATTAGACCTTATCAAGTCCAGCCTGAAGCTGCAACCCTTTTGACTTCTCGACGTACTGGGATGTGTGACCCTTCTCCTGCTGTAGATACATGGAGCATGAAGTATTGTAAAGCCTCTGCAATGTGAGAGTGGTTATTTTTATCAATGTTTCCGTTCTTATGGTGGAAACGATACCCGCCCATCATAGCAGCTTTTAGCTGCGAACATTTTGGGTCAAGTAAAAACGCGCTATCGCCATCAACGTGCCGCATAAGGAAATCGTCCACTGCGGAAAGACGAGCCGACACATTGTTTGTTTTAGCTGGGATAACGCGGAAACCTTCGGCCTTGATGATGTCAACTGCCGAGCGTTCGTCGGTCTGGGCACGCTGAATACCTGCTGGGTCTGTCACAACAAGTATTGGTGCGCCGGAGAACCGGTCATAGATCATAGGTTTGAGAATCGTGCGGACGAAGCGCTGAATGCCCATATCGAATGAGACTGCCTCATCGAGAACCAGCACCCGTCCACGGGGGTCTTGTTGCCCTATAACTGCTGCCGGTGTCAACCCCAAATCCATACCAACAACGATAGGACGAACCCCATTGAGGATAGGGCTAAGAGTCTCATCAGCCATGTGATAGTCCGGTCTGAAATACTTGTAGACTGGCTGACCTGCTGAGCTGAGTCCGTACTCTCCGTCAATGAAGACCCGTATATATTCTTCGCTACGCCCCTGGGTGTCATAATATCCATCTGGTAAGTTCTCCACATTTTCTGCATAGATGCTACGTCCGGAGGGCTGCTTGAACACATCCCACCCGTTGTCGTTAAGGCTGACTCCGTCTTTAGGATCAAGCTTCTCCATCTGATAATACCACCAAGTGTCCATAGTCGGTGGGTTCGTGTCCCCCCACATACCATGCCACGTTGGCCCGCCGTCCTTCTTAGAAGGAAAACGCCCGATACGTTTAGACATCGCATCGACAATCTCGGAGTTAATATCCCTGCACTCGTTGAACCACGCGAAGGTAAGCTCGAGTGAGTTCAGGTTCGCTACGTCGTCCGCGTCATCAAGCGCTCGAAACATTATCTCACACTCAACATCGCCAACCTTAAAGAAATACGTCTTGGTCGTACGCATGAACTGACCACATGGGCCAGGTGGAAACCAGTCCAGAAATGTTTTAATCGTCGTATCCGTCAGCTGCCGCACGGTCTCACGCACAACAGCACACCGCGTTTTGCGTATGCCTTGTTCGTTCGGCTCCTGCGCACTCGCCCGACGCACAATCTCAAAACAACTCGCCACCGACTTACCAGACCCAACCGGCCCCATAAGCACACGCATCTTCGCGTCTGACTGCATAAACTTCGCCGCAGTCTTTGATGGCGTAAAGTTAATATCCAATCTTCTTACCCCGTTTCTGATTCCGGTAGCTGCGGTCTTGCCGCGTGCCAACTACAGAATCTATATGCAACGCCTTCTCCCGCAGGCGCACTAACTCGTCCGAAAACTCTTCGTGGGTCATGTTAGCCGCAGATTTCTTCTCCCAAGGTGCAGGCGGCAACGTTATCTTAGCAGGCTCCTTGCGCTTGTAGCCCAACCACTCTTTGTCCTGCTCAGTCCAACGTTTCATCCTGGCCATCCCATTTTATTAGGTAGGTCTTCGTATTCATCCAGCCAGGTTACATCACCACAGTGCTTACACCAGTTATGCTCCGGCAACGGATCACCACAATGAGGGCATTGTATTAGGGCAAGCAGAAGAGACGGATCATCGAGAAGTACGATTGCGTAAGGTTCTGTGATACTCTTCTTTCTCCGAATCTTCTGCTTGTACTGTACACCCAGCCCTGTAAGGAGCCGCGATACACGCTCACATTCCTCCAGCGTCGAGAAGGTGGCCATCTTCTGCCCCTTGTATATCTGAGTGAACTTCGTCAATAGGTTCGTGATCAATGACACTTGCTGTGTGGTCTTGACCCCCGAGGTTAATTGTAATTTTAACTCCGCCACTTGCTCCCTCCGCGTTGACTTCATTCTTAGGTTCTAGACCGCCCCACTTTACTGTGGATTTGATAAGGTCTGCCTTTACAGCTGCGGATACATCTGGGCTGTGTATCAAAGTCCAACTCGTTGTCAGGAGTTCTTCGGCCTGGGCGCGGGCCTTTAGTTTGAATGTCATGCCTTTCTCGCGCACTTCGTCGCGGTAAGACTCAACTTTCTTCAGAAATACAGGGTCTTTGTTAAAACCCAAAAGATCGTTAGCGCTTACGCTATGCCGATCCTTAACCTCGTCCAAAGTCTCGCCGCTACCTTCTAGCATAAGCGCCATGTCGAAGGCTAAGCGGTCAGACCATTTCGTATGTTTAAGCGGTAATGTGTCCATACGACGAATGTAATTCGTAAATTACGCGCCTGTCAAGTGCAGGGAAAGAAAAGCCTTAGTGACCGTTATCAACATCTCCAACCAGATAGGATCGGCCTAACTTTCCCTACGGCTCAGATATAACAAAGCAGCACAAAACCGCAATGGCACGAAATTAAGTAAAAAATAAAATCTAGTTATTACAAACTTTACACCTTCATTTTAGCAGGTCTTGTTATGTGAGGTTTACTTATATGGGGGTGGGGTCGCAAAAATAAATCCATGTGCCCCCCTCTTGCATCGCGCAAGTAAGCGCATAGCGACGCGCCCAGACGGGCGAAAAAGCCTTGAATATGGCGTCAACTTGACATCTATGTAAGGTTATGTCTTAATGAAGTTGTCGCTGATGACCAGCGGCAAGGCGGAAGCGGGGCTTCCCACACCCGCCACGCTCTTTGACAATGTGGGTAATACTGGAGGTAGCCAATGGCTAACTTTGAAGGTGCGGTAAGCCTTACCGTTAACAAGGCAGGGGTTCCAACCATCACTCGTGATGCGGAGGGCAACTTTGGCAACGATAACGTTCGGGAATTTCTCGAAAAGATTATCGAAGTCGGCAAGGGTCTATCAACCTACTCTTTGTGGGTCGATAAAACACCCAAGCCAAAGTATCCGACTAACGGATGCTGGACGGCCAAGCAACTAAGCGGCTTCTTGAAAGATGCCACTGAAGTGCAACTGGTCGCAGTCAGACGGCAAAACCGTAAGACTGGCTCAACATTCCGAGCACCAGTTATCCGTATCGGATACGGCCAAACCAAGGCGGCGAGCAACAAGTTGCTCTAACCTAACCGGCAGGGGCGCAAGCCCCTGCCACCCTCAACCCTCAATCTGGAGACAGAAATATGTCAATGAAAGACTGTAAGCGCGACTACTTGGTAGTCTGGATCGAAGACGGCACACGCTATGTGCGCCAATACTACAAAGAAAGTGACGCGAAGAACCTAGCGTTCAAGCTGATCCACGATGTAGGCATCTACGAACCTGACGTTCAAGTGATCGACAACCGCATCAACGCATAGTCAAATCGGGAGTGGGCGAGCAATCGCCCCTCCCACCCTTCTTAAACAACTGGAGTGAAAACTATGAAAGTACTTGGAGCAATACTCGGCATGGCTGGATTCTTTTTGATGATGGCTGGAGTAGGAACGATTGAAGCAGACAACAGCATTGTAGGCTTTGAACTAATCATCTGGACGTTAATCACCCTGATTGGGATGCTTACTTGGTTTGCGGGAGCAATGATATGCGTAAACCGATACTAATCAGATGTAAACCAAGGGAATCCAAACGTATCGGGAGACTGATATAAAACAACCACGGGGAGTCGCAAGGCTCCCCTTTCTTTTTGCCTGCATATCACACACAATTCGTGTAAAGTTTATAGTTTATCGTATATATACCCCATTGCTCGGGGGGTTTTCGTTCACTAGAAAGCACCATAAAGCAGACTATCTGTGCTATCTAGTTG
>Ga0181566_10004765_pt1 | contig 10988 bp, 15 predicted proteins | sample 101ome_15_FD_133762 | JGI IMG/M metagenome (GOLD analysis project Ga0181566, IMG submission 133762) | Coastal salt marsh microbial communities from the Groves Creek Marsh, Skidaway Island, Georgia - 101402AT metaG (megahit assembly) | ecosystem: Environmental > Aquatic > Marine > Intertidal... | reverse complement strand
CTACTTTTACCGAGCAAGTGGAGAAACTACTACATTTACTATTCCTGCCGATTCCTATGTAGGGGAGTATTATGTGTTAATGAACAATAGTGGAAGTGCAGTTACTATTGCATCAACTGGCGGAGATACGCTAATCGGTTCTACTTCTATTTCGGATGGCTCTGCGGCTACTGTTATTTGTGTAGCGGCTAATACTTGGTTTGTGGTGGGGTGATTAATTGCTTGCTGGTGTTGTTGGGACTTGTCAAAAGTATGACAATGACAAGAAGTTCAACTTGGCTAACATTGAAACCTTTCACATTACGAATGCAAATCAACCAACAGGAAGAAACTTCAATTTTACTGAAAATGATTCGGCATGGATGACTGGTTTAAGAGTATATGGAAATAATATGTATATAACTAACAGGGGAAATAGTAACTTACTTGATAGCAATACTGTGTTTATGAATAAACTAGCGATTGATAATGCAGATGGTATTCCCGCACAAGACGCCATAGATGATGGGGGGTCAATATATGTTTCAGATGGTTTTGATTTAGACCCAACAGGAACTAAACTCTTAATTGCTGGTTTTACACTAGATAGGGTTTATTCTGCAACTTTAACAACAGCATTTGACTTTTCAACAATAGGCTCTTTTTCCACTAGTCCTGCTATTGGTAATAACCCAAGAGGTTGTGTTTGGGGTAATGGGGGTGCAAAGTTTTACACAGTAGGGGGTTTAACTGCAACAAGCAGTAGCATTAGAGAATATAATACTGCAAGTTCATATTCGGCGGGAAGTGCTAGTTATGTTAATCAAATTATTCTTTCAGGTTCAAGTGCTTATAATGCCGTTAGTGACATTAACATTAGTGCTGATGGAACAAAAGCATGGCTAAGTTCTGCGGCGGGGTATTTGTTCTACGGTGAATTATCTACTCCTTGGAGTATTACTACTTTATCAATTGTAACTACTGTTGATATTAATTCCTTTTATGCATCTTATTCTCCAGCCAGCACAAGTGCAAACTCATTTCCTTGGGTTTGTGGGGTGCATTGGAACGAAGATGGAACCAAATTGTATGTTCTTTCTCTTTGGGGACAAACTGATTCAACACAGGTTAGCGGAGTCGTAAGCCCGCCAATCGTTGAAGGGACAAGCGGGTTTCCCCCAACAGACACTAACACATTTGCGGTTATTGAATTTAGGAGAAAATAACTTAATAACATTTAAATAGTCAAAAGAAAAGTCAATAATTAGGTAACACCATGTCTGCAAGCGATATTGATGAAGTCCTTTCAAGGGACACCGAAGGTAAATTAAATTGGCTTGTCGGTGAGGTTACAGAAATCAAACAGGATGTTTCAGTAATTAAAAATAATCACTTGTCTCATATTGAATCCGATATGAATTTAATTAAGAAAGTTTTAGGTGGCGTGGTTGTGTTTTTAATTGCGGCATTTACAGGAATACAGGTGATGTGAAATGTGGTTTAGTATTCTAAAAGCAACAACGGCGGTTCCTAACGCTAGAACAAGAAAAGAAATTGACAAGTATATGGAAACAGTAGATGGTAAAACTACTGTTAGAGAAGTCAAGAATGCTATGATTAAAAAACTAGGGATTTTTGCTGATACTGCTGGAAATAAATTTCTTAACTATTTAATGGGATGGCATCACGAAAAAATGGAAGATTACAACGAAAGAGAAAAACACTACATGGATTACAGATGGGGAACGGGGTTAGATTAAAATGGCTAGAACAGAAGGAACAGGACATAAGGATTCAGTTAATGACCGAATGATTAAATGGACAGCCCTACCAGTAGTTTATCTATGGATGGCGGCTTCCGGTTCAGTAGTGGCGATGGGTATTCTTAAGCCCGAAGTTGTGCTGGATAATTTAGAAGGATTTATTGCTCTTATTGCTATCATTGGGGGGACGGCACAACCGGCCTTTGCGACCATGCTTGAACTGTGGAAGGCTGAACAACAAACTGAAACGGAACTTCACCCGTCAGTTATTGAATCACAAACTAAGGTTATGGAGGCCCGTGCAGAATTAGATAGAGATTTGGCCCGTGAAGCACAAAAACACATGCATATGATGGATGCTGAGGAACGCCGAGCCAAAATTGAACTTGTCCGAGAGGGTAAGGCCGTGTTTAAAAAAAATAAGTCGGAATAATTAAAAAAATTCGGATTTGTCAAAAACGCAAAAAAAGGACTACCGCCCCCCGAAGGGGACGATAGCCCAATATTACTTACCACTCAATTTCAATTTTATGGAACTCGTTCTCGTCTTCGTTAAAATACTCAATTTGTTTATTTAGTCTACCTTTTTCCCAAACCTCGTAAGAGATTTTAGAATCCAAAACACAATACTTGACAACATCTTCATACCTCCCTTCTGCCCACCACTTCACAGCGGTTAATCCGTCTGCGGATTTTTGAGTTCCTAAATTACATTTTGCTAGATTATCTAATGAAACATGAAATCCATTAGAATACTTATTCATAATCCGGCTAGTATCAATACATCTACTATCTTTATTATCAAGGAATTTCTTTGCGATAAAAATATCCATTGAATCACGAAGGGCTGGTAGGTCAAAACTAATAATGTTGTGTCCTAACAAAACACCCCCCTCATCAAAGTGTTGGTCCAAGTCGTATTTTAAACTTCTAAGAGACTTAACCAGCACCCCGTCAATACTCATGGGTTTATCCACATAAGCCCTTGATTCTTTTCCGTCCCATGTTGTAACACAGGTAATGTTCCACATATGGGTATTATTCCACCCTCCAATGTCTGCCGCACTATTTCCTGTTTCAATGTCAATTGCTAATACTTTACTCATTTTTATACACCTCTATGTCTTTGATTTCTTCCAAAGAATACCCACTTTCTACTAAATTAGCAAGACTATTTAAATGTTCCTCGCTTATAAAGGTCATTAGAATATCCACTATATCATCCTTAACTATCCATTCCTTTTCAAAATACTGACGAAGCAGTATAATTTTATTCTTATTCATCGTTAGTTGCCCTCCTCATATAAACTTTTTTATCTCTCTTTTCAATTTCAAACAAATGTTCCGCTTTAGACCAAAGGCGGTAGAAAGTTGCTCTAGCCTTCTTTGTCTTCTTAAGGTAGGTTTGAATCACACTCGTTTTTGTAACCCAGCCATCAGTAGCATTTGACTTTTTCTTGGTTTCTTCGTAGCAAGAAATGACAATGTTTTCTACTTTCTTAGATTGAGTTCTAGTGTCTCCACCCTTGAGTTTCATACTGAACCAGTCCGTGATAGAATCAAAACTACTATCTGTAAGAATCTTTGCTTGGTCTACATGACGAGCCGTTACAACAGAAGACTTTTCCGAGATAGCACACAAAGTAGCGGCAATACCCATATTATTAATAGTATTCATTCGGAATGAATCAAGTGCTTCATACATTTGAACACCCTCGTAATTATCCATGTGTCGTCGCATACCCTTGTTGACAACCTTAAGACGATTGAGTGCTTCCTTTTGGAAAACAGTAATTGCTCTTTTGTCTCCTGTTTCTTGTAGGCGGCGTTGCACCCAAAGGTAAATGTCATAGAGTTGGTCTGCATACTTCTCAAAGTCCAAAGCATCTTCTTCTGTATCACGGATGATACCGAAACTATCTAAGTAAATGTCCTCCATTTTTGCTTTCAAGGAGGGTGGAATTTCTCTAACATATAGCCACATTCTTTGAAACACACCCTTAGTAAGAATAACTGCTTCCAACCCTTGGGGTGGAAGAGTCGTAGCCCAAAGTGAACGCTGACAATCAAGCACTAGTGGGTCCGACCATTCAGTTAGTCGCTTCTTAATTAGATGGGTGTCCGAGTCTAATTTATTCATAAACTTTTGAAACATCATCACCGTGTCCTGTTTGTGCTGACTATCCTTGAAAATACCTGAATGTTCAAACTCATCAAACGCAATAAACCCGGAACCAAACAAAGCACCGTTGATAATTTTATCCTTGAACTCAGGTTCGGGGTCGCCGTTCTCATCTAGAACTTCTTCACCTTCCGTATATCTGTCATTTGGTTGGTTTAGTTTAATCGTCCCGACAAGTGCTTGGTCGGTAAAGGCGTCCGGATTCTCAAGGGTAAATTTATTTACATCTGTTAGTGGTCCTCTAGGTCGCTTATTTGTAATTTCCTCAAAAACAGGGGACATTGGATATTCATTAATCCGTGTGAACAAATGTTCCCATGTAGGTTGTAGGAAATCAAACATCGTAGTCTTTCCTGTTCTAGCCGTTTGAATCCAACAGAAATGAATCCGAGTGTCAAGGGGTGTTCCAAGAACCGCCACCCTAACACAGTCTTTTAAAATCTGTCCAAGCGTCACAAAATACGACATGGCGGCTGGATAGTCATTGTAGACAGAGTATTTTGTTACACCCTTTACCCAATCTTGTGTCGCTTTGGGTAATTCCACCGCTTCACGCTTTTCAATAATTCTTGCTACTTCTTCGTTCATGCTAACGAGACTGTCATACAGTTCCCACTCGTCTACATCAAAATCTATGCTCAATATGATACCTCCTTTTCTTCATTTAGTGCTTCTAATATACTAGAAGCGGTTATTTTTCCTATTTTTTCTACTTTCATTAGTGATTTTACATCACTTGATGCGATTTTTGCTATTGACCCGTAAGTTTTAAGCAATAAATTGGCTTTTTCTTTTGTAATGCCTTTGATTTGCGTTAAAATATCAATTCTAACATCATCTGTTCGTTTTTTCTTGGGCAACATCTTACTTAAGTCCACTTTTCTGTCTTTGTTGTAAAAACAAGCGACAATAAACTCCGCCGCATCCCTTGTAGAGGGAATCCAAACGACTTTTGTATTAGTGTTAAGAGTAATTGCTGACATAGCACCCACTAATCTCCTTTTCATCTTATCTATAATTGTTTTATCAAAAGTATTAAGGTGAGTTCCTAGTTCGGAAGCCCTACCGTGAATTAAAACAATTGTTTTACTGTAATTGTCCTCCATGTTGCTAATTTGATTAAACATTCTCTTTTCCTTTACGGAGTAATAGAAATCATTAACCGATTTTGCCTCAATACAGATATTTTCTCCTACATAATCACCTACTTCAAGGAAGGTTCTTTCTATGGGAACTCTAGCCAAACCAGCAAAGTATTCTACATTAGAACACAATACGGAACTTTCTCTACTATCAATTATCATCTCCATACCTCCAACACTTTCCAACACACATTCCTTTATCAATTAAAGTAGCGCAAGAAGCAGACATAAATCGCTTATTCACCACATAATTAACAAACTTTCTAGTAGTGGCTGAATTGTAGTCAATCCAAACATCTTCTTTGCTAGCAATTTGTTCAATCTCAGCACAAATAATATTGGTAATATCGCTGAGAACCTCTCCTTGGAGTTCTCTCGGACTACCTTCAATGCCTCGTTCAATCAAAACCATATCGGAAATGATTTCATTATACCATTGAACTAACAGATACCTAGCCTCGTGTAGGGGGTTTTGAACCAAGTTAGCAGAAGCCAAGCAGGGAATCACCGGCAGGGTAGCGGGCGAGTCCACACTTTCAATCTCAATGCCCGCCGCCTCAATATCCTTTACTTGAGGCCACTCAAGCAATTGCTCTCCGTAGTATTCTTCCTTCCCCGGTCTTTGCTTCTTGCTCATGTTTAGAATGAAATTCAAATCATGTTTCAAATCAGCCTGTCTCAATGGAATAGAGAATCTTTTGGCCCCCATATGATAAGTATTTTGCACTCTTCGTAGGCGGGTTGTGTTGATAACCCGATGGTCAAGGCGAGGGGACTTTTTGATTACATCGTGACAAATATTAAAAAAGGCCTTGACTCTTCTCAAGTCCGAAGTTCTTTTACCATAAACGAAGATGTAAAATCCTCGTCCACTAAAAGCCATCCGATGTTTTAGATTTCTATTCACCAACCAAGCATGAAGAATTTTTAAATCCTCGTATGCTTCCTCTAGCGATTCATTTCCATGTGCGTCAATATCCAAAAATATTCTATCAATAATGACTGAATGCTCAAGACCTCGGTTATCGGAAAACTCATCATAGTTATACACCGAAGTATATACATTCATCTTTCCGTTGTAGATTTTAATATAATCTAAAAACTCTTCTTGGTCGTGAACAACAAATCGCTTTGGTTGTCTAGCGTTCATGTGTGGACTACCAGCCCATACTTCTCTAGGAAAATACATTTTTTCACCTCATAGTTGTTTCGTGTCCTTTTTAATCTGCTCTCGCAGTTCTTCCTTTGAGGGAATTACTTTTTTCTTTTCTTTTGTTTTTTCCGGAAGGACAACCGGCTTAATGTTCATTTCAATTTTGGCTGAATCCAAATCACCTACGATTAATTCCGTTAGGTGTTCAATGTGAAAAGTATAGAAAGCATCTTCAATTTCTTTTTTTAGTTCATCGCTAACAAAATTAGCCATCACATCAAGAGTATAGTTTTCTTTACTAATGATGTTTTCCAAAGTTTTTTCTATGTTGTAAATGTCCTTAACTGTCCACCCAAACTCCAGCACCCTTTTAATTAAATCATTTTTAATCTGTTCAATTTGTTCTTTATCCATATTATCACCAATCATAACCAATACTGTTTTCTCCCTTTTCACAAACAGAGTAAAGTCCACACTTTCTACACTTCTTGTAGAAATCATCAAACGGGAACTCCGCCACTAGATAAGAGTCTACTAGTTTTTGCATAATTCTTTCAACAGATACCTCGGTTTTTGCTTTCACAGGTTCAAGGAAAATGTAGTTGCTAGCGGGGAAAAACCAACCCCAATTAGTGAACTCCATTTCAGGGTCAAGACCAGCGGCAATTTTATCCTCGTCCGTAGCATTATCAAATAGAATTTTGTAGAAGGCCATCTCCTTTCTCATGTGAGTGGCCTTACTATCCTTCCAAACTCCTGTCTTAAGTTCAAGTGGGGTATACCCACCGTCAACAATAAACAGTCTGTCAATAATTCCTTGTAGGTGAATTTGAAGTCCGTTCAATTCAATTCTAGCATTCAGTCTAACCTCATTACCCACAGGCTTAAAGAATTCAATCGTGCCGTCTTTCACACAATCAATAAATCGTTCAGCAGACCAAGAAGCCATACTGCGATACAAAGCCGAAGTAATCTCGTCGTCTGTTTCGGGGTATAAGTCCAAGAAACTTTTTGCTAGTTTGTTTGGGTCGTCAATATGGTTCATCGCTTTTTCAACATCAACCATTTTCCAAAACTCTTCTTGAGCGTCGTGTGCTGTTGTTCCTCTAATCATAGCCTCATTTGCTGGTTGAGAAACTTTACCTTCACCTAGCGGGTCATACGACATTCTGTAAGATGCCCTACAAAAACTGTATGTTCCCAAAGACGACTTGGTAATTTTAAGCACCGGGCTATTTTCATCGTCAGGGTTCCACTGATAGGTAAAACCGTTTTCTAAATCTCTCTCTGTCCATTCTGTAACATAATTCATCTTGTTCCCTCCTTTAATTCATCTATTATTGATGAGGCTTCTTGCCTCGTTTGAACGCTGGATATTAAACTTTCAGTTCCACCCAACTTTCTAATGTAATCTAACTGTCTGTCCGTTGGAGGACCGTCAGTATTCTTAACTACCTTCACGGGTTCTTCCATGACCTTTCTTCGTAGGGAAGCGGTAGTCTCATCGTGACAAGGCTTACAAACCTCCACGACATTACTTCTAGCATAGATTAGATACTCTTTACCGAGTTCTCTGCACCTGTGCTGAGAAATAATGTGATGCCATTCTGTCTTTAAATCTTCACACCCACAAATAGTGCAGATGTTTTGTTTAACCCAAAATTGTTTTTCGTTCTTATACAGAACAAGTAATTCTTGTTCTAAATCTTCTATTTCCTGTTTTTTCTTTGATATTCTTTCATGTAGTTTTTTCATACTTTTAATGTATGAACCTGATTTCTTTCCCATATTACCACCAATCCTCCAATCTTGACTGATTAATGTCTCTGCGATAGAGCGACAAAGGCCACCCCATGCTTTCAAACACCAATGCAGACTTCTTGATAATTTCTGCCTCTGCTATGAACTCCCAATCGGGAATGTAAGTTTTACTAAGTTCCATTTGGTTAATGCTTCTAAAGGCCAAGTATTCTGCGTTTTTTGACTCGCCTTTCCATAGATAACACTTCTCTTCTAAATTTTCATTATTCATTTTGTAGTGATAGTAAGAATCCCCCTTGGCGATTTTACTACCCAAGTCGTGCTGATTGTAATAAAGAATCCCAGCCGTTCCACCAGCGACCATCTTATACTCGCTTAGTGGTTTTCGTAGGCGGCTTCTTTTAATCAATCTACTTATATCTACTTTACCCTTAACAATATTCTTATACCATTCATTACAATAGGCTACTATTTCTTCCTTATCGTTAAACAGCGATACCTTCTTTAAAAGGTTTTCTTGAAATTCCTTTGCTACCGGAGTTTCATTACTCTTCTTCATTTCAAAGCCCATGACAAAGAACTTATCCTCGTCAAGAAACTTACCGTCTTTCCAAGAAAGCCAACCACAATATCGGTTCTTTTTCTTAGAGAGGAAAAACTTGGAAGCATACTTCTCAAATTCCAACTCAACTGGTTCACGGAAAACCTGCTTTGAAATATAATCATTTAGTTTTTCACGAAGTTCTAGTGCATCTTCAACATCTTTAACCTTGATGAAAACCGAATCCGTGTGTCCGTAGATAACTTCGTAGCCTAAGTTTTGAGCGTAGAAGGCCGTCATTCTCATAGCCCTACGAGCAGAAGCCGTGATTGACTTAGCCATATCCATATCGCCCCATCCGTAGCCGTCCTTTGCTAGAATACCGTAGAATGCGTTCACAACCCGCTTAGTAGCCATTTGTGCTGAATCCCACTTTTGATACTCTTCGTCCGTGGTTGCTTGGGAGCGCAGTTTCTTATAGGAATCTCGCATCTCCATTAACTCCTTGACCGCTTGAGGCAATACACCTTCACCTTCTTTGCTGAAATATATGTCGGGATTACCGGAATGTGGCTTCAAGTTCTTGGGTGTTTCCCACCAAACAGGGTAGCCACTAGAAGTCTTAGTCTCCCACGAAATATTCATTGAAGCCATCATTGACGGGTATAGAGATTTGAAGTCAAAAATAGCCACATTCTCATGTTGTCCGTAGGTCTTTTCTTCATCGGGGTCCATGACGAAAGCCGCTTCAAACTTTTCCTTTGAACCTTTCAGTCCAGTAGGAGGAACCCAAGAAGCCTTCTTCATAAAATATACACCAGCCATCTGTGAATTGTGATATGTGTTTTCAAACGGACAACCAATTAAGCGTTGTAGGGCTAATTGATTTTCACTAACATTGAGTTTTTCGTCAATGTCCACACATAATTTTACATCTATTCGTGCATATTCCAAGTAAGTGTCTGTATCTTCAAGCCAAGCCCTTTCGTAAAACTCGTTGTCTTGGAACTTTGCAGAAACAACCTTGCCGTCATTTTCTAAAACCAACTTAGAACAATCATCTAACTTCAAAGAAGGTAGAGTTCCCATTTGTGAATCAGTCCACAAACGCTCAAATCTATCCATTAGGCAAAAGGTCAAACGGCCCTTGATTGGCTGACCGCTATTGTGATAGTTTTCAACCTTGAGATTCCAGCCAACAGGTTCTCCACCAGCATAACGCCTTGAAACATTCTTGATTTCCCCATAAGGAGACATAAGCGTAGGATTAATATTCAATTCACACATACGAGAAATAACCTTTGGTATGTCAAAACCAAGTAAATACCAACCGATAATCATGTCGGGGTCTTGCTCCTGCATTAAACGGATAAAGGCGTATAGCATATCAGTTTCGTTTTCATACACCTCAAGCCATTCATGTTCTTTGTGAATAACTAGTTCAGCAAACCAAGTCATTACAGTAGCCTTTTGAGTGTAGTTATCATAAATACTCAGCACCGTAATTTTTCCATCGTGTTCCCCACCAACTTGAGTTTCAATATCAAAATACCACTTACGCAAATTATATTCGGGAATCTCATAGCCGGAATCAATACACCAAAGCCTAGCCGCATCCACATCACCTTGATAGGTTCTCTCGGTTTTGTGGATTTCCTGCATAATATTATATCTATCGTAGGGGTTTTCATAGTAATATTTGATAAGAGGAATACCCTTCAAATTTCTTTTATCGGTATTGCTTCTAACAAAGTCTACTCTTCTACCTTTAACAATAATGCTTCTACCGATTTTAGTATCAATTGGTAAATAAAAATAGGGACGACAATCAAATGTCTCTTCTATTCTTTTATTGTTAGCATCACGATAACGAAGTTTAATCCTGTGTTCGTTGTTCTCCTGAATCGTGTTTATCATCATCTTCATCACTCAGTATTTCAATCTCTATATCATTTTCTCGCATTTCATATTGCATTTGATTTTGTATGTAATGAACTAAATGTCGTTTTAGTTCATTAGCGGTGGTATCTCTCCAATACCAACCCCCCTTAATTATAAGGTTTAGTTTAAATTGAGGGCCTTCACTCATTCAAATCCCTCATCATTTGTGCGAAGTCTCTTCCGTATTTCATTGTAAGTTCAATGTCCTTAAACTCTTCAAGCAAACGCTGAACATATACGGAGGCATCCATCAATTCTTCTTGTAGGTGGGTAAGCCATTCGTGAACCGAAAGGTCTTCTCTTTCCATTGTTGTTCCGTATTTCTTTTTGCCGACTTCTGCCCGTTGTTGAATTTTTATGCACACATTGTCTTCGTGTTTGCTCATTCTTCTTCCTCCGCATTCGCATTCATGTTTAGAATTGTATCAAGTAGTCTTACCTGTCCAATCAAATACAAGATAACACCACTATTACTCTCGCCATACATTTTAAGAAACTGTTCTAGTGTTGTGTTTCTCTCGTTTAG
>Ga0181566_10004756_pt1 | contig 10995 bp, 10 predicted proteins | sample 101ome_15_FD_133762 | JGI IMG/M metagenome (GOLD analysis project Ga0181566, IMG submission 133762) | Coastal salt marsh microbial communities from the Groves Creek Marsh, Skidaway Island, Georgia - 101402AT metaG (megahit assembly) | ecosystem: Environmental > Aquatic > Marine > Intertidal... | reverse complement strand
TATCAACCTCAGTGTGTGCTAGCAGATATCAATACCTTACGAAGTTTACCTGCACGCGAGCTAAGTGCAGGTATAGCTGAGGTCATAAAATATGGTTTATTGGCTGATAAAGAATTTTTTATTTGGTTAGAGGAAAACATCAACCAGCTTATGCACCTGGATACTGCAGCTGTAACTCACGCCATACAAACCTCATGTCAATGCAAGGCTGATATTGTCGCCAGTGATGAACAGGAAAAAAGTGGTCGTCGCGCGCTATTAAATTTGGGCCATACCTTTGGCCATGCTATCGAGACGGGAATGGGTTATGGCAACTGGTTACATGGTGAAGCGGTCGCCTGTGGTATGGCATTGGCGGCTGAATTTTCAGCGCGCTTAGGGTGGCTAAATGAAGATGATGTCGCAAGAATAAGACGAGTGTTACAAAGCGCAAATCTGCCAGTCGATCTACCTGAACAACTCAATGCAGATCAAATGCTTGAAATGATGGCATTAGATAAAAAAGTACAAGCAGGTAAACTCAATCTTATTTTACTTAAAGCAATTGGTGAAGCCGTCATGACTCACGAATATGATCAAACGCTATTGTTATCTACCTTGACTGACGCAGCCTCATCTCGTAATTAATGATATGCAATTCCAAACCCTCGCATCGTATGCAGTCACTCAACAACAATCATTAGGTAGAGATACTTCTGAACCCTCCTGCAATACTCGCTCAGAGTTTCAAAGAGACCGAGACCGTGTCATTCATTGCACTGCATTCCGACGCTTAGAATACAAAACTCAAGTATTTATCAATCATGAAGGTGACTTGTACCGTACCCGTTTGACACACTCTCTGGAAGTTGCCCAGATAGCGCGCTCCATTGCTCGCGCCCTTAACCTCAATGAAGATCTCACTGAAGCCATCGCTCTAGCTCATGATGTAGGTCACACACCTTTTGGACATGCTGGGCAGGATGCGCTCAACCAGTGCATGCGCGAATATGGCGGGTTTGAACATAATTTTCAATCCTTGCGCGTAGTGGATCACTTGGAAGAGAAGTATCCACAATTCGATGGATTAAATCTTATGTTTGACACTCGTGAGGGTATACTCAAACACTGCTCACTAAAAAATGCACGTCATATGGGAGCACTAGGACAGCGTTTTATAGACAGGACTCAACCCAGTCTAGAAGCACAACTCACCAATATTGCGGATGAAATCGCTTACAACAATCATGATGTTGATGATGGCTTACGCTCAGGTCTGATCTCGATACGACAACTCAGGGACTGTAGCTTATTTGCCTCGCACTTCGAGAGTGTTGAAAATCAATACCCCGAACTATCTGATAAACGAAAAGCACAAACTGTGATTCGCAACATGATCGATTGTTGTGTCAACGATTTGATTGCGACCACCCAGAACAACATCACACAGCAAGGCATTAACACCATAGACGATGTGCGTAAAAGTAAAAAACCCTTAGTAAGCTTCAGTGAAGAAACGAAAACCCAGATCATCGAACTCAAATCGTTTTTACACACTAATCTCTATCAACATGAGCAGGTAGCAGCCATGAGCATGAATGCAAAAACGATTATAAATACCTTATTTGAATGCTTTTTTAATGACAGCACTTTACTTCCGCAAAAACATCAACAAAAGGCTCTTCATAAGAAAGAAAGTCAGGGCATTGATGGCTACGCACGCGTTATCTCAGATTATATTGCGGGCATGACGGATCGCTATGCCCAAGCTCAATTTCAACGTCTCAAAACTGACCATTAGGTAATGAGTCAACCGAATCAAACAGCCGTGTTAACCCAACAACAGTTGGCTGCCCTCGGTTTGCAATGCAATCCTTTTTCAGCCCATGTAGATGCCGACTGCCTCTATACAGACAGCATACTCGAGATGACACTGAATGTTATTGTGCAATCACTCACACGAAGTAACCAACCCATTGTATTACTTGCTGAACAGGGCTCAGGCAAAACCACTTTTCTGCGCAAAATATTACAACTCACACATCCACAATTTCAGACTTGTGCTGTCCGCGCCACTGACACACTCAACTTTGAGCAACTATGTCAAAAAATGCAGGCCAAATGGTCGCTGGATGCATCTCCACAAGCGGATTCAAATCTGAGCATTGAGAATCATCTGATCTGTGTCTTTGAAAAGCATCCAAAATGTTTATTAATGATTGATGATGCGCATAACATGGAACATTCATGTTTAATGCGACTATTTGAACTCAAAAGTCGACTTGATGAAATGTATCCTAATGCCTTATTTTTTATTCTCTCAGGTGAAACACCGCTAAAATTAAGTTTGATTCAGTTAGATAACCACGCGTCTTATGACTGTAATCATCTGCAAATTAACATTCGCTCATTGAATCTTCAGCAAACCATGAGTTATGTACAGTATCGTATCCACCAGTGCATGTTAGCTTCTGATCAATCTCCACAGAGCCTATTGGATATGCATCAATGTGAGGCTATCTATAAAAAATCACAAGGCAATTTCAACCAAATACATATTCAAGGTGCCCGCTATTTGCAGCAAAAATACACCCTATCAACCAGCGAGGGTGATTCACATTCACTGACTACTCCACAGAAAAAGGTTTTATTGAGTGGATTTCCATCAAAAAAAACGATCATTATTTTGACTGCATTGTTCATAAGCCTAGTCATCTTATTAGCATTAATCACAAACACTTAGATTCAACTATTGACAACTTAGGCGCTTCCAGTAGCCTCTATGCATATCCTCGAATATTCTAGTGACTCACTATGGCGGGTAAAATCCCACAATCCTTTATTGATCAGGTGGTCAACCAAACCGATATCGTTGACCTCATTGACAGCTATATAGATCTCAAGCCCAAGGGCAAAGAGTACACTGCGTGCTGTCCTTTTCATGGCGAGAAAACGCCTTCTTTTACGGTCCATCGAGAGAAGCAGTTTTATCATTGTTTTGGTTGTGGTGCTCATGGTACCGCCATCGGTTTTTTGATGGAGCATGAAGGTCTAGAGTTTGTGGAGACTATAGAAGTATTAGCTCAACGCCTGGGGCTAGAAGTCAGCTATGGAAAAGGCAGTCAAAAAAATGATGACTTGTCAGACATATACACAGCGCTCGAATCCACAAATCGTTATTATCAACAGCAACTAAGGAAACACCCCGAGGCCATTGAGTACTTAAAATCCCGTGGAATTACGGGTGAAATTTCACAACGCTTTAATATTGGCTTTGCTCCGCCCGGTTTCGACAACCTCAGAAGTCAACTGGATATAAAATCAGCCGCCCTGATTAAAGCCGGCTTATTGACTGAGAAATCTCCCAGTAAAGTATATGATCGCTTTCGCCATCGAATTATGTTCCCTATTAAAGATCCACGAGGTCGAGTCATCGCTTTTGGTGGCCGCGAAATTGATGGTAGCGTGCCTAAATATATCAACAGTCCCGAAACGGATTTGTTTCACAAGGGCAGCACATTGTATGGACTCTACGAAGCTCGTCAGGCCCTAGGTAAAATCAAGTCACTACTGATTGTTGAGGGTTATATGGATGTAGTTGCACTGGCTCAACATGGTGTGAACAATGCCATCGCCACACTGGGAACCGCCACTACCAGTCAAAACATACGCAACTTATTGCGCTATACCTCTAATTTAATCTTCTGTTTTGATGGTGATAGGGCGGGGAAAGATGCTGCCTGGAAAGCCTTAGAGCAAATTCTACCGGAATATAAAGACGGCATTGATATCCGCTTCGCCTTCATGCCACAGGGAGAAGATCCAGACTCTCTCATTCGCTCAGCCGGACAACCAGCATTTCAAAGTCATCTTGAACAAGCCCTGCCATTATCAGAGTACTTTTTTAGTAAATTAACGGCTGAAGTCGATACCAGTTCCCTCGATGGAAAAGCAAAACTAGCTAATTTAGCGCAACCTTTAATCAGTAAAATACCTAAAATTGTCTTTAAAGACTTGATGCTCAAAGAACTCAACCTACGAGTAGGTGCTTCAATTACCGACTCTCCACACCAGACCCAACCACTATATAACGCCAATCATTTCAATTCTCTCCAACAAAAACGCAATGCTAAATACACTAAAACTCGTCTGGCTATCGCTTTGTTGCTGCGTGAGCCTCAACTCGTGGAATATGCCTTAGCGGAAGAGCAATTCAATCAACTTCAAACCACTCCGGGAGTGCCACTATTAATGGAGTTATTAACGATTATTCGGGCGGAACCTACGCTGACTTCCAGTGCTCTAATTGAACGCTTTCATGGTCGTGAGGAATACCCTATTTTAAAGAAACTTATTATGTGGGAGCTGCCAGATATGAATAACCGCGAACACTCATTCCGCCAGACGATGCAACGCTTTGATGAGGATATTCGCAGAAAAGAATTTGATGATTTGATCAATTCTGACCCAGATTAAACATTTGACACCTACACATGGGTATTTATACCGAATACATCTCATTTGGTAGGTGTGTGATCGAAGAAAAACGATTATAATGAGAGGTTTATCCCAATAATTCACGAAAACTCCTATGGAATCAGAATCTACTAACGAACAACAAAATCAAGGATACAGCCTTAAAAACTTGATTGCCAAAGGTAAGGAGCAGGGTTACCTCACTTATGCAGAGGTCAACGACCACTTGCCCAACTCCATTGTGGATCCTGAGCAGATTGAAGACATCATCAGCATGATCAATGACATGGGCATAGTCGTGCATGAACAGGCGCCTGATGAAGAAACACTGTTGATGTCAGAAACCGCTGCCACAGACGAAGATGTGGCAGAAGAAGCCGCTGCCGCACTGGCTTCAGTCGATAGCGAATTCGGCAGAACTACCGACCCAGTGCGCATGTACATGCGTGAAATGGGCACAGTGAATCTACTCACACGTGAAGGCGAAATCAAAATTGCTAAGCGAATTGAGGAAGGGCTTGCTCAAGTCCTACTTGCGATTGGTCATTACCCACGATCAATTGAACAACTATTGCTTTTGTACGCACAAGTTGAAAACGAAGAGATGCGTCTAACCGACCTGGTAACCGGTTTTATTGATCCGGATGCAGAAGATGAAATCTCTACACCTACCGTCATCAATCAAACTGATAGTGATAACGAAAATGATGACGAAAGTGATAATAAAGAAGATAGTGATGACGATGAAACAGAAGAGGAAGTAGCAGACACAGGGCCAGACCCTGAAGAAGCGCGTGAGCACTTTGAAGAGATCGCTGCATTATACAAAAATTCACAATCGGCTAGCGTTCAAAAAAGTCCCAAGAAAATGCTTGAAGCACGAGAAGCATTGGCTGAATATTTTATGCGCTTAAAACTGAATCAAAAAGTTATTGACGCACTTACTGAAAATTTACGCGCTACCGTAGAAGGTATCCGCAACCACGAACGTTTAATTATGACGTTATGTGTGAATTATTCTGGCATGCCCAAAAAAGCTTTTGTTGAGTCGTTCCCTGAAAATGCAACTAATAGTAAGTGGCTTTCTAGTGTTATCAACAAAAAATCAAAATACTCTGAGGCACTAAGTGAGGTTCAAGAAGAAGTTATCAAAGAACAGCATAAATTAGATGCCATTCAAACTAACTCTAAGTTAACCATAGCTGAGATCAAAGAGATTAGTCGCCGCATGTCTATTGGTGAAGCAAAAGCTCGCCGCGCCAAAAAAGAAATGGTCGAAGCCAATTTACGTCTGGTGATTTCAATTGCTAAAAAATATACCAACCGCGGATTACAATTCCTGGATTTAATCCAAGAAGGTAACATTGGCCTGATGAAGGCCGTTGATAAATTCGAGTATCGACGCGGTTATAAATTTTCAACTTATGCGACGTGGTGGATCCGACAAGCCATCACTCGTTCAATTGCGGATCAAGCACGCACTATTAGAATTCCAGTGCATATGATTGAAACCATCAACAAACTCAATCGTATCTCTCGTCAGATGCTACAAGAAATGGGGCGTGAAGCCACACCTGAAGAGCTGGCAGAGCGCATGGAAATGCCAGAGGATAAAGTACGCAAAGTGTTGAAAATTGCCAAAGAACCCATCTCCATGGAAACCCCTATTGGCGATGATGAAGATTCTCATCTTGGTGACTTTATTGAAGACGCTAACATAGAATCACCCGTTGAAGCCGCTTCAGGCGTTGGCCTTAGCGAAGCCACTCGCGAGATACTCGCTTCACTCACACCCCGTGAAGCTAAAGTCCTGCGTATGCGCTTTGGTATCGACATGAATACTGATCACACATTAGAAGAAGTGGGCAAACAATTTGATGTAACCCGTGAACGAATACGTCAGATCGAGGCCAAAGCATTACGCAAGCTTCGCCATCCAACGCGTTCAGAACAACTACGCAGTTTCCTTGAACTAGAATAGGCGACTCAAAAATATTCAATCCCTTTTCAGGGCCTGTAGCTCAGTTGGTTAGAGCAGGGGACTCATAATCCCTTTGTCGTAGGTTCGAGTCCTACCGGGCCCACCAATTCATATTCAACGCATAATTCTATAGTACTGATTAGCTTAAGTTTTTAACTTATTGCTACGAGGTATGGTAGATAATGCGGAAGACAAGTAACAACCCACCTTATACCTTTACTAAACGAGGTATTTACTACTTTAGTCGTTTAGTTCCACATGACATTCGTTATCACTACAAACAACCAAGAATTGTTCAGTCACTAAGAACATGTTCTAGGAAAGACGCAGCAAAGTATTCAAAGCTGCTTACGTATCAACTGGATACTTACTGGGCAGAGCTTAGAATCAATCAGGCAGATATCCCCTGCTCTACCTTTCTATTGAATCCACCCACTGAAATCACATTACGTATTGCATTAGATACTTACTTCTCTATCAAGGGTAAAAATAGAAATGAAACATTCTTTAGACATAGTGAGCGTTACATCAGCTACCTAATCGAAGCGACTGCTGATAAGCCAATCAAATATTTTACTTACATTGATGCAACTACATTTCGTAATTGGCTAAAAGCAAAAGGATTAGCTAATGCATCTATCAAAAAATCCTTTGCCTGTATTAAAGCCATCTTTAACCTAGCTATCAAGGAACATGGATTAGCTGTAGAAAGCCCATTCAGCAATATTCATCTACCTAGTCCAACTGAAGATGCAAAGAAACGCATTCCAATCAATACTATGGACTTAAAACTAATTCAAACAGAATGTATGAAATTGACGAAGTGCATCAGTGAGCTTTTCTTCGCCTTCCTTCAAAGAAAGTGGGTAGTTTGGATAAAGTGGCTTGATTGGTTCGTCAGGCATTAATCGTTTTGTCGATAATAATTATCATACCATTCAATAGTGATATCGTATAGAATTGATACTGAATATACAAAAAAATAATGCAACCCTAATAGTATTTTTTATGAAATTTCCTAGTAAACCATACTTTAAAAAAGTAAAAAATAAAATTCTTAATCACTCACCCAAACGATTATTTGATGGTGATGATGCCTTATTTAAGGAGGAAATTAAGGGAATTAATATTTATGGTGAGTATGGATGTGGAAAATCGACATGTTGGGTTTTGAAAAACACATCTTCAAAAATTATATCAGTCGACACATCATTAGATTGGATTGATTTAGTTAAAAAAAAGAATCAAGAAAAGCTTGATAGGCTAGATATATATCATGTTGACTTGGGTGAAATAGGTAACTGGGGACGTCCAAAAACTTATGAAAAAATTGAATGCTTTGCAGAATACACAGACATCATCTGGTTAAAACAAAAACCAGAACTGATTCTTATAGATGGAAGATTTAGAGTTTGCTGTTTTCTTACAACACTTAAATTCGCAGATGAAGGAACGAAGATTATTTTTGATGACTATACTAATCGTCAAAACTATCACTTCGTTGAGAAGTATGTTGAAAGATTTAAGGTGTATGGGCGTCAATGTTTATTTATTGTACCACCAAAAGTTAATATCGATATGATTGAGTTGGATGGAGATATTAAGTCTTTTAGATATGTAATGGATTGATTCGTTATCATTTTTTTACTGTAAATATAAATCAATAAAAGCCATACAAAATATAAAAGAATTGCAATAAGAAATCAGATGCCGACATTCATAAAAATAGTTTTTTACATCTATTCGACGACGCAGCAAAAAAATCATAAGACCATACTCCATTAATACAAACAAGACATGTCTTATAAGCCTTCATTCAAAACTGATGAATTCCATAAACCCTCACGACACTATGAGGTTGGTATTAATGGAGGAACACTACTTATTGCACACATTCGCAAGAACGCGAGTTCAGCCTTAAAAATCTTTCATCAGAATGAGAATTCGAAAATTATCAAAGCAAAGCAGAGAAATTCAAAAAACTATAGCCATAAGATATTTTTTTACCGTGACCCATTAACTCGCTTCCTTTCTATCTTTCTTAATAAGTTTGTGAATAACTCATATGCTAGGGATATCAAAAAAAACTATTTAGAATTGAATAGAAAATCAATAGAGGCCATGAGATTTATTGATTTTGTTGAGTATTCAAAAAATGATTTCAGTCAACTTGATTGTCATTTTCGACCTCAAAAATCTCACTTATGGGAGATAGAGTATGATTCACCTATTAATATCAATAATCTTCATGACAGCATGAGCAGATTAATTGGCCAGAGAAAAAGCGATGTTTATTTTTCTAAAAAAATAAATAAAAGTCATGGAGGCGCGCAATTAATTGATGACCTACTCTTAGATAAAAATATCACCGAACTGAGAGAACTAAAAAATCATGGGTACACCCTGCTTCCATCAAATTTTATATCTCCTGATATAGAAACTTATGTCAAGCAGAGGTATTCAGTAGATTATGAAATGATTACAGATATTTAGTCACAAATCAGCTAGTATTTACTTTTTATTTATTTAAACAAATCCTTCAATACATCAAACTAAATGATAATACCATTTAGCAAGCTCGTTTAAATCAAAATTACCTTATATGTATCTGGGCAGGTACTATAACGATGAAGTTTGTTTCAGTACAGTATGCCGGTATGGTCAACTTTCTCCTCATCGAGATTTTCAGTTATAGTCTGCCATCAATAAACATTGTTTAACACCTAATAACAAATATCTGCGCTGTAGACTTCTCCATGCATGGCTGAAATGCATGTAGAATTATCGAATGGTTAATTATGATTAGAAATAAAACCTGGCTTTGGTTTCAACCCATCAGTTTTCAGATTATCTGGTTACTTACCGTTTTACGAGGTAATCAATTAATCGTATTTGCTATCGTTTTAGTATGCATACATTATTGGTTTAGTCCTAGCTGCAAAAAAGATCTCTTGATGCTGCCGTTTGCGCTGTTGGGCTACTCAATGGATCTAATACTCATGCAGCAAGGATTTTTCCAATTTCAAGAATGGCCCCACTGGTTACTTATTTTATGGATAGCTTTCGTGCTCAACTTTGGGCATAGCTTAAGCTTCTTACGCAAATTCAAACCACCTGCATTGATGATCATCGGTGCAATGGGTGGCTGTTATGCATATTGGGCTAGCTGGAAACTTGCTGCCGTTGAGTGGCCAATGGAGACTTTAGTTACCTGCGCTCTAATTGCGAGTCTATGGGCCTTGATATTGCCTGTATTGGTCAAAGTAGAATCGACCTTGAATCAACGCATAGCATAACCAATCATATTCAGCCACAATGCTATTTAAGCTGTGCCAAAGCATTCACTCTATCAACTCATAGCGATCCTTATGACTCAACATAAAACGCCATTGTTCACTCTCATAATCGTTTTCATGGTTATGTTGCCTATACTTTCAAGCTGCTCCACTACCATCACAGAATATAGTCATACAACACCAAAATTTGATATGGCCACTTTTTTCAATGGACAACTCACTGCTTATGGCATGGTGCAAGACCGATCGGGTAAAGTTATTCGTCGATTTGAGGCAGATTTAGTCGGAAGTTGGCAAGGTGATGTTGGCATCCTTGAGGAAGATTTCTTATATGATGATGGAGAGGAACAACGCCGAGTATGGCACCTAAAAAAACACGATGGCCAATATTATTCTGGCACTGCGGATGATGTTGTTGGTTCAGCCTCTGGTCAAGCGCAAGGATTTGCTTTCAATTGGCATTATACTTTGGCCATTAATGTTGATGATAAGGTGTGGAATATTGATCTTGATGATTGGATATATCAACTCAATGAAACACGCTTAATCAACCGTACAGTCATGACTAAATGGGGTTTCAAGGTTGGAGAGATTACACTCATTATTGAGAAACATTAGTCACACAGATATTAATTTGTGGCTGCACCTAACATACTGAATAGCCATCCCAATGTATGACTTTTTATGTCGCCGAAAAAGAAAACGTAAGCTTAAGAAACGTTTTTCTTCTATATTAGGTTACAAACCTAATCTTTTATCCCCAAAAACGTATTGCGAAAAAATTCAATGGTGCAAGTTATATCATAATCATCATAGCCAGCATGTTATCACGCGTTCCGACAAATTAGCCGTAAGAGAAATAATTAAACAGCTTGGCTATTCCCATCTTTTACTTCAACATTATGGTCACTGGGATAATGCCGAACACATTAACTGGCAAAAACTACCAAATAAATTTGTTCTTAAAATTAACAATCGATCCAGTGACAGATATATCTGAAATTAAGGACAAGTCCAAACTCGATATTAAATCTTTCACCGTAGAGCTAAATAATAAACTTGCTGAAACTTATGGCCTTGATCACTGTGAATATCATTATGAAAAAATCCCCAGTCGTTTATTTGCTGAGCACTATCTCGAGGATGATAATCCTCTTAAAGACTATAAGTTTTATTGTTTTGATGGCGTAGTTGATTTTTTCTCGGTAGAAATTAAACAACCCCTCTCTCTGATGAGTCGCTCTTATAATAATCCAGACTTTA
>Ga0181566_10004748_pt1 | contig 11009 bp, 11 predicted proteins | sample 101ome_15_FD_133762 | JGI IMG/M metagenome (GOLD analysis project Ga0181566, IMG submission 133762) | Coastal salt marsh microbial communities from the Groves Creek Marsh, Skidaway Island, Georgia - 101402AT metaG (megahit assembly) | ecosystem: Environmental > Aquatic > Marine > Intertidal... | reverse complement strand
GGTTCGTAATGCTGGTGCGCCGCAGCGTGAGGCAATTGCGCAAGCGATGCGCACAGGTCAACTGTCTCGCTGTCTGGACGCCTTGAATACAATCCAGTCAACACCATTCACCATCAATTCAGTGGTGTTGGAAGCGGTTAAGTGGGTCTACCAAAAAATTGACCACGCTAACGACAACAACCTCGCCAAAGTCACATGCGGTAATTTTCCTGACTTGCGAAAGTACCCGGTGCCAGTCACCAAAAAACGTGACGATTGGGACACGTTAAAGCCGGAAATCCAAGACGAATTGGTAAACGAGGCGATTGAAATCAAGCAGCACAACGCTGGTTTGCCCGGGGCTAGGACAAATTTAGACCGCCACATTGGTCAGGCGGATAATCTGCTGCGGCTGCAGACTGACGGCGATGAGATTGCGCCGGGTCTAAAAGTTAAGGCTGACTGTTTTTACCTGCCGTGCAATTGGGATACACGTAATCGTGTTTACCCAATCCCAGACTTCAATTACCAAAAGGCCGATTACCTTCGGGCGTTGTTTTTGTTTTCCAACAAGACACCGGTTACGCCAGAGGCTCTGGATGACATTAAAATCCAAGCGGCGAACAGCTGGGGCAACAAGGTTGACAAAAGGCCAGACCATAAACGCATTGAATGGGTTGACGAGAATTGGGCGAAGATAATCGCTGCAGGTCAAAACTTTAAAGCTGGCTGGCCTTTTTGGAAAGACGCAGATGAGCCGTTTACTTTTCTTGCGGCTTGCGTCGAACTTGCAGCCTACGCCAAACATGGTGAAGCGCATATGTCAGGATTACCGTGCGCTAGAGATGCAAGCCAAAGCGGCATCCAGCACTTTGCAATGGCTAGTCTACACCCGGGCGACGCTGAAAAGGTAAACCTGACAGACAAGAACGAGACGCCAAATGACATCTATGAGGATTGTCTGGCAGTGGCAAAGCGGTTGATTGCCGAACAGAAAGCGGAAGATTTACAGTGGCAATCTAATGACCCAGTCACACCGCAGGATTTAGCGGAAGAGGCGGCTTACGAAAAGGCAAAAGCTAATCCATCGCTGACAAAGAAAGACAGACGGCGACTGAAGCGGCAATGGGACCGCACACCGGCTGCAGGGCGTTTAAAGCGTGACCGTGACATCGTGTCTGCTGATGAAGTAGAAGCGTGGTACGGCGCCAAATACCTGCCATATGGCCGGTCTGTGATAAAACGTAACTGCATGACTTTCGGATACAGCAGTACCGCTTTTGGCTTTACCAAACAGTTGCAAAAAGACTGGATGAAAGAAATCAGCAAGCTGGTGCGGGACGAAACGCATCCGCTAACCGACCACCCATTTACAAGGCGTGGTTTGTACGCTTCATCTTTTCTGGGTACGCAGCATTACCGGGCGATTTTGGAAGTGGTTAAGTCAGCTGAACGTGGCATGACTTTCATCAGGAGCCTGACACGTAACCTTGCACATGACGATTACGACTTACCGCCGGATCAGCGCAAAGGTCAGCACCTAACTTTCACAACGCCTCTTGGGTTTCCGATGCACCAAAATTACACGGTGACTGAAGAGTACAAGCAACGCATCCCGTTTTTCGACAGGCAAACAAACCTGCTGAAAAAACGAGACAGCTGGCTGCACCTACGTAAAGACACACCAGTAGTTGATGTCGAGGATAGTGTGGACGCTTGTGCGCCTAACATCATCCACAGCATGGATGCGACGCATTTGATGCTGGTGGTGTTAAAAAGCAAAGAGCGTGGGCTAAATGATTTCCTGCTGGTTCACGACAGCTTTGCGACGACGCCGGGTAATGTCACTCGCATGAAGGTGATAATCAACTACACGCTTGCTGAATTGTACGGAAATGACTTCTGCCTGTACCAAGAGTTGCTGGACCAAAACTTGCCGAAAATGCGGCACCCAGAGGGTGTCACTGTCAACCGGCAGGAACGCCCAACACCAACAGTCCCGCACAAAGGTGACGAAGACGGCAATCTGCTGGATTTAAATTCAGTCAAACGCAATCGGTTCGGCGTCAGCTAACCACTACCAAAACATGACCCACCAAAGTTAGGTGGGGCTATTGCACACACACTCAACCGGCCTTGCGCCGGTTTTTGTGTTTGTACCCCAAAACAAATCGAAGAGGTGGCTTATGCACTCCCGTGAATACTTGTTGGGGGTTGCAAAACTCATGCGTCAGCGTGGGCAGCCAATCCCCCTCGAAATGCTGATTGAGGCAGAACGGCTCGGTCTCGTACTCAGCGAATTTGATGAGCCGACACTAAATGTGAATGATGAAGGAGAAGTAGTTAATGGCGAATAACAACAAAAAGAAGCTGCTGTTTACCACCCCGAAGGGCATCGCCATGTACCCGTGGTTGAACAAAGCAGACTTTCAGTTCGACAGCGCCGGACAGTTCAAAGTGAACATTCGGCTGCCAAAAGCTGATGCAAAGAAAATGATGGATGACTGCCGTGAGGCAGCCAATGATGCCTTTGGTGACAAAGCAAAGTCAGCAAAGATGCCTTGGAAAACCGATGAGGACACAGGTGATGTCATCTTTGTGACAAAATCCAAGTTCCGTCCCAAGGTGATGGACAGCACAGGCCAGTTGATTAACGACAACAATGTGCCACCAATTCATGGTGGTTCGACGTTGAAAGCAGCTGGAACGATGTACCCGTACACCGCTGGTGGCAATGTAGGCATTTCACTACAGCTGGCTGGTGTGCAAATCATCGAACTGTCTGAAGGTTCAACCGGCGGTGTGTCGTTTGAAGCCGAAGAGGGTGGCTTTGTTGCTGCCAATGACAATGATGAGGGTGCGCAGGGGGCCGGTTACAATTTCTAATAACCGCACACGGCGCCGTGCAATCATCCACGGTTACAAGTCCGGTTTAGAGGATAGATTGTCTGACCAGATAAAAGCAGCGGGTCTGCAAGTTGAGTATGAACCCGACAAAATCACATATGTCTGGCCGGAACGACAAAGCACCTACACACCGGACTTCAAGCTGCCAAAGAAAGGCGGCTTTTTTTATGTCGAAAGCAAGGGCCGTTGGACTGTCGATGACAGGCAAAAGCACCTGCTCATAAGGGAACAGCACCCAGACATCGACATAAGGTTCGTGTTTAGCAACCAGAACGCCAAACTCTACAAAGGTTCGCCAACTCGCTACTGCGATTGGTGCGACAAGCACGGCTTTTTGTATGCGAACAAAACAATCCCAGACGATTGGTTAAAGGAAGGAGACTAGCACAATGACTGTGGCTGAAATTGAGGTGGACTTCGTTGGTCACACCAGATGCGACCATTGTGGGAGCAGTGACGCCAACGCCTCATACAGCGACGGGCATCAATTTTGTTTTAGCTGCGAGACGTACACGCCACCAGAAGAAGGTGAAAAACCCACAGGCGGTGCGTCTCCAGCATCCCAGCTTCAGACAGCGCAAGATACCGGACAAAAAGCGGCTTTACTCACGGGTGAAGCTAAAGCAATCCCGGCAAGAGGATTAACGGTAGAAAGCTGTCAGAAGTACGGCTATCTCACCGGTGTCCATAATGGGCAACCGGTGCAGATGGCTGTCTATCGTGACAAGCACGGCAAGCCAGTCGCACAGAAACTGCGCAACGCCAAAAAACAATTCAACATAATTGGTGATGGCAAGCAGCTGCGGCTGTTTGGGTCACACTTATGGGCCAAAGGCAGGAAGCTGGTCATTACTGAAGGCGAAATCGATTGCATGTCAGTGAGCCAGATACAGAACCACAAATGGGCGACAGTAAGTCTGCCCAGTGGTGCGCCTTCGGCTGTCAAAGCGATAAAGAACAACTGGGATTATCTGGAAGGTTTTCAGGAAATCATACTGATGTTCGACCAAGATGAGCAGGGCCAAAAGGCTGCTCAAGCGGTGGCAGAGGTATTGCCAGTCGGCAAAGCCAAAATCGCTAATCTGCCATGTAAAGACGCCAATCAATGCCTTCTTGAGGGCAAGAGTGGCGCGGTAATCGAAGCGATATTTCAGGCCAAGTCGTACCGGCCTGACGGTATCGTTGCGGCTACCGATCTTCGAGATGCGATTTGTGTGGACGACGCCGCATCGTCCATTAATTACCCGTATTCGATGCTGAATGAAGTATTGCTCGGCATCCGAAAGCAGGAAATGGTCACAATACTCGCAGGTTCCGGGGTCGGGAAAACCACTTTCGTGCGTGAAATCGCACATCACTTACATTCTCACGGTCAACGGCTGGGTATGCTGATGCTAGAGGAAAGCACCAAGCGCACCATGCTCGGTTTGGTTGGCATTGAGTTAAGTAAGAACATCACCATTGACCGCCAGCTGGCGACTGATGAAGAGGTTCTTGCTGGGTTCGACGCACTCACAGGTCCAGACAAACCACCGCTACATTTGTTCGATGGTTTCGGTAGCTGTGATGTCGACCACATTTGCAGCCGTATCCGATACATGGTGTCGGCGCTGGGCTGCGATACCGTCATTCTCGACCACATAAGCATACTGGTGTCAGCCAGTGAGGGCGATGAACGACGGCTCATCGACTACGCCTGCACGATGTTTAGACAACTGGTGCAGGAACTGAACTTCACTTTGTTCATGGTGTCACACCTGCGCCGCCCAGACGGCGACAGGGGGCATGAGGCTGGGGCAGCAGTGCGATTGTCACAGGCTAGAGGCAGTCACGCCATTGCGCAGCTGTCTGACGCTTGTATCGCCATTCAGGTCGACCCTGACGAACCCGACAATGATGTCCGATACCTACGCATTTTGAAGAACAGGTTCACAGGCCAAACCGGCGACGCCGGGACGTTGGTCTACAACCGTGAAACCGGGCGGCTGCTCGAAGAGGAGTTAGCCCATTTGCTGGAAGGAGCAGAAGAAGATGACGACAGCAGTCAATGACAACCAAGCCAAGTGGCAAGATTTCCACGAGGCAAACCCCGGCGTGTACCGCCTAATTAAGCACTTTACGTTTCAAGCGATTGACGCCGGTTTAGAGCATTACGGGATGCAGTCGGTACTAGAACGTGTCCGTTGGCACACCGACATGGCGACCCGCAACAATGATGGTTTCAAAATCAACAACAACCACGCGCCGTTTTACGCCCGGTTGTTCATGAATGATTACCCACAACACGCCGGATTTTTCCGTACCCGCAAACAGCAAGGAGTAGCAGCCTAATGCGTGACCTGTTTGATTACATGGACGATGAAGAAATCCATTTCGCTGATGAAAGCGACTTGGACGCCTACCAAGAGCAAGCTGATGAGTTTTGTTTCTACCCCGGCACACTGATTTACCCTGCATTGGGTTTAGCTAGTGAGGCGGGCGAGGTGGCTGACAAAGTCAAAAAGCTGCTGCGTGATGATCAAATGCCATTGGCTGAAGATTTCAATGCATTGCACATCCCGCCAGAAAAACGTGAGGCAATCGCCCAAGAGTTAGGTGATTCCCTGTTTTACATCGCTGTGACAGCCAGCGACCTTGGTTACTCGCTGAGTACCATTGCAGACTTGAACATTGCGAAACTGCAAGACCGCAAAGACCGTGATGTTCTGTCAGGCAGCGGCGACTTTAGGTGAGACTAGTCGCTGACCTCGAAAGCGACAACTTTTTAGACAAACTAACCCGAATTTGGGTCATAGCGGCAATAGACGCTGACAATCCTAGTCAGACTTGGGTCTTTGGCCCCGACAGGATTGATGAAGGCGTTGCGTTACTGCAGTCAGCCGATGAATTGATTTTTCATAACGGCATTTGTTTTGACGTGCCTTGCATCCAAAAACTCTACCCAGATTTCAGTACAGATAACATGACAGTGACCGACACACTGGTCTTGTCACGTCTTATCTGTGCTGATCTGCGGGAGCGGGACTTTGCTAAAAACTGGACCAATGACGATTTTCCCAAACGCCTACACGGCTCACATAGCTTAAAGGCGTGGGGAATACGTCTTGGCGAACATAAAGGCGATTTTGGTGAAACCACCGATTGGTCTGAATGGTCGCCAGAGATGGAACAGTATTGTCTTCAAGACGTTGTCGTGACCCACAAACTTTGGCAGCACTTGCAGCCTGAGAAGTGGTCGCAGCGGTCTATTTGGTTTGAGCATGAGATAGCTGAAATATGCCATCGCATTGGTCAGGCTGGATGGACTTTTGATTTACCGAAAGCTGGTGAACTTTATGCACAATTGGTGCTGGAAAAGCAGTCAATCGAAGATGAGCTAAATGACTTGTTTCCGCCATGGATCATCGAAGATGAGTTCATACCAAAGCGGAACAACAAGCGCCTTGGCTATGTCGAAGGCGAGCCATTCATTAAACAGCGTGAAGTCAAGTTTAACCCCAACAGCCGCAAGCACATCGAACATTGCTTAAAGTCCAAATACAACTGGAAGCCAAAGGTGTTTACACCATCAGGCGATGCAAAGATTGATGAAAGTACGCTGGTAACATTGCCATTCCCAGAGGCGCAGAAACTCGCCCGGGCGTTCATGTTGCAAAAGCGTCTTGGCATGTTGGCTGAAGGCAAAAATGCATGGATGCAGTTAGTCGATACTGACGGCAAGCTGCGCCATACGATTAACCCATTAGGCACTGTCACAGGACGGGCGTCGAGTTTCGGTCCAAACTTGCAACAGGTGCCTGCAGTACGCGCTGCGTTCGGCAAAGAGTGCCGTGAGTTGTTTACTGTACCACCAGGATTTTCACTGGTCGGGTCTGATTTGGCAGGTATCGAATTACGGTGTCTTGGTCACTTCCTGCAAGATGGCGGTGAGTTCGCCAGAGAAGTCTGCAGTGGTGACATCCACACAGCGAACATGAAGGCTGCTGGTCTCGAAAGTCGTGACCAAGCTAAGACCATGATTTATGCGCTGTGCTACGGCGCCGGTGACCAGAAGTTAGGTTCGATACTTGGTAAAGGCGCAGCTGAAGGCCGTGCGCTACGTGATAGGTTCTACAAAGCTAACCCAGCGTTTGCTGACCTGCTTCGGCAGCTGAAAACAGTTGTTGAGAAGAGGGGTCATTTAATTGGCCTAGACGGGCGTCAGCTGGTGGTTAGGGGTCATGCCCACTTAAACGTGTTGCTGCAGTCAGCTGCGGCGCTAATCGCCAAGAAATGGGTGCAACTCATAGACAAAGAAATAAAGCGTCAGGAACTACCGGCGACGATAGTCGCATGGGTTCATGATGAGGTTCAACTAAGCGTTAAAGATAAGGAAGGAGTGCCAGAGCATGTCGGTATTATCACTGGACGAATGGCGCAAGAAGCTGGCCGAGCGTTCAGCTTCAAGACCCCCATCGAAAGCGAATACAAAATCGGACGCAACTGGGCCGGCACTCACTGAGGGTGAGGCGGCTAACATTGCATCGGTTTACCATGTGCTAGAGCAAGCCAAGATCAAACCTTACACCACGAAGTCAGACTTCGCGCGGACATGGGCAACCCATATCGCGCTGGCTGCGTGTGAGGGGCTACTCAGCACCCGGCTCACTGAAGAGCAATTTACAAACGTGTGGATGATAACAGCTGATGGCCTCTACTGGATGAGTGAGGTCGAAGATGTTTGCCGCGATTGATACAGACATACTGCTGTATCGGGCAGCCATTGCAGCAGAAACAGAAATAGAATGGGGCGACGATATTTGGTCGCTGTTCACTAACCTAAAAGACGCCAAACAGGCGTTCCAGTTTCAGTTAGACAAAATCACAGACACGCTAGGTGTAAAAGATTACGTCTGCTGCCTGAGTGACCACGGGAACAATTTCCGTAAGGTCGTCGACCCATCTTACAAGTCCAATCGCCGAGGCACACGCAAGCCAGTTGGCTATGTGGCGCTGTGCGATTGGGTTGAGCAAAACTTCCAGACTTTTCGTCGGCCAAAGATCGAAGCTGACGACTGTATGGGATTGCTCGCAACGAAATCAGACAATGTCGGACAGTGCATCATCGTCAGTGATGACAAGGACATGAAGACAGTGCCGGGTAAGTTGTACCGACCCACGTCAGACGAACGTCTGGACATCAGCCCAGCTGATGCTGACAGGTTTTTCCTGACGCAGTGCCTCACAGGTGACAGTACAGATGGGTATAGCGGCGTCCCCGGAATTGGCCCAAAGAAAGCCGAACAGATACTCGGCACCCGACCACATTGGGGTGCTGTCGAACAAGCATACATCAAAGCAGGAATGACCCGTGATGACGCAATCAGGCAGGCACGGCTTGCCCGGATTTTGCGCTGGGACGACTGGGATGAAATCAAAAAGGAGGTGCGACTGTGGGAACCCACGAGAAACACATGAGGAAATTAGCGGCGCAATATGACGCCGTTAATCATCCACCCCATTACAATCAGGGCGAGGTCGAGTGCATTGATGCTATTGCAGCCGCTTTGGGGCCAGAAGGCTTTAAGGCGTACTGCAGAGGCAACATCCTGAAATACAACTGGCGGTCAAATCACAAAAACGGAATTGAAGATTTGGAAAAGGCACGTTGGTACTTGAATAAACTGATTGACACGATGAGAACAAAAGCAGAACATAGCAACCCCCCGGAGAAGGAACATCGATGACTTTTAGGAATAAATTCGCTGAAGACATCTTCAATTTGAAGTACCGACATGAAGGCTGTGATACATGGTCAGCCTTGGCTTCAACGCTTGTGCATGAGGTATGTGACGGCCTTATGTCACCAACAGATGTCGACCAGCTGGTCCACTACATGACCGAAATGAAATTCATACCCGGCGGCAGATACCTTTGGTACGCAGGTCGGGACGTCAAATACTACAATAACTGCTTCCTGTTGAAGGCTGAGAATGACAACAGGGAAGACTGGGCGACACTGGCTAACAAGGCGACTAGCGCACTTATGAGTGGTGGGGGCATCGGTATCGACTACAGCGTCTACCGGGCAGCTGGTGAGAAACTATCACGCACCGGCGGTCAGGCATCTGGTCCGCTGCCAATGATGGAATTAGTTAACGGCATTGGTCGCAATGTCATGCAGGGCGGGTCGCGCCGAAGCGCCATGTACGCCAGTCTGCATTGGAAGCACGGCGACATTAAACAATTTTTGACCATGAAAAACTGGGGTCACATGAAGGTAGGCGACACCACAATGGGTGCGCTGAAAGAGGCTGACTTCAATTTCAAAGCGCCAATGGACATGACCAACATCTCAGTCAATTACGACACTGAGTGGCAGAACAACTATTGGGCCACAGGTGAGGTTGGTGACGTGTTCATGCAGAACATGCGGCAGGCGCTGGAGACGTCAGAACCGGGTTTCAGCTTTAACTACATGAAAGACGACGAAACGCTACGCAACGCCTGTACCGAGGTCACTTCAGCTGATCCAGATGACGTTTGCAACCTTGGCTCAGTCAATCTTTCACGCATCGACAACATCGCTGAGTTTGCTGATGTCGTCGAACTGGCAACCAAATTCCTGCTCTGCGGAACCATCCGGGGTGAGGTGCCTTACGAGGGCATCAGACGTACCCGGGAAAAGAACCGGCGCCTTGGTCTCGGTCTGATGGGGATGCATGAGTGGCTAATTCAAAGAGGAGAACGCTATGAGGTTACCGACGAACTACATAAGTGGCTACACGTCTACAAGGTGGTCAGCGATAAGAGCAGCGCAGATTTTGCTGATCACATCGGGGTTAGCCGTCCTGTTGCTAATCGTGCAATCGCTCCTACTGGGAGCATTGGCATACTGGCTGGAACCAGCACAGGCGTCGAACCCATCTTCGCTGTGGCTTACAAGCGTCGATACCTTAAAGGCGGTACTCGGTGGCATTACCAATACGTAGTCGACAGCGCGGCACAAGACTTGATCGACCGTTACGGCGCTGACCCTGAGAAGATTGAAAGTGCAATCGATTTGGCAGCTGACCCAGAACGCCGCATTAAGTTCCAAGCTGACGTGCAGGATTACGTCGACATGTCGATCAGTTCGACCATCAATCTGCCAGCATGGGGAACCAAGCTGAACAACGAGGACACAGTCGAGCCATTTGCGCACATGCTAGCGAAGTATGCCCACCGGCTGCGGGGCTTTACATGCTACGCCGATGGTAGTCGTGGTGGTCAGCCACTGACGTCTGTACCTTACTCAGAGGCCAGTAATCGACAGGGCGAAGAGATACTCGAAACACATGACATTTGTGACATCACTGGTCACGGTGGCAGCTGTGGAGTTTAGATCATGTTTCGATGTAACGATTGCGGCATGGAAAAATCGCTACGGTGTTCGGATCAGTTTTTTGAACCGATCAAGGGCAGTCAGCTGTTAAAGCAGATTGATTGGACTGAGTGCGTCCACTGCGGCGAAGTGCGTAGTGAAGAAACAATCTTCGACCCATCTGAAGAGGGTCTAACTCGGGAGTTTTTTCTTAATGGAAGCTAAACTAGTCGATCACATGGGCAGCGACCTGACAATCGTGAACGCAGCACGGGTGTCGTTCGCAAAAGAAAGCGAACAGATGGATGACAAGGATGAACGTCTAATCCATTACCTAGCTGAACATGGGCATTGGTCACCCTTTGCCCATGCGTTCATGCAATTCAGGATCAAGGCGCCATTGTTTGTCGCCCGTCAGCTGGTGAAGCACCAAGTCGGTCTCAGCTGGAACGAGGTGTCACGCAGGTACGTTGATGACCCGCCTGAGTTTTACAATCCGAAAGTCTGGCGAGGTAAACCTAAGAACAGTAAGCAGGGCAGTGACGGTGAAGTTGAAGACCAGAACAGCGCCAAGCTGATTTTGGAACAGACAAACCTACTCGCTTACAAGAATTACAACACAATGATTGCGGCTGGTGTCGCGCCTGAACAGGCACGGATGATCCTACCGCAAACTATGATGACTGAATGGTACTGGTCTGGCTCGTTACAGGCGTTTGCACGGGTGTGCAAGCAGCGCCTCGACGACCACACACAAGAAGAAACACAGGTCATCGCCGGT
>Ga0181566_10004747_pt1 | contig 11013 bp, 8 predicted proteins | sample 101ome_15_FD_133762 | JGI IMG/M metagenome (GOLD analysis project Ga0181566, IMG submission 133762) | Coastal salt marsh microbial communities from the Groves Creek Marsh, Skidaway Island, Georgia - 101402AT metaG (megahit assembly) | ecosystem: Environmental > Aquatic > Marine > Intertidal zone... | reverse complement strand
TCCCCTCGTCGATCTGCAAGGGCGTTTTCGAAAAGAACTCGGGTCACTGGGTGGAAAATATGTCAAAAACGAATACTATGAGGAGGGACAGGCCCCTGACAAATCGGTCGATGTGGAAATCGCTATCCGACTCAAAGAAGAGAACAAGGCCTTTACCGTAGAGAAGTATGTGCATAGCTACCCCAATTGCTGGCGAACAGACAAACCAGTACTCTACTATCCCCTCGACTCTTGGTTTGTGAAAGTCAGTGATAAAAAGGAACGCCTTGTAGCCCTGAACAATAATATCAATTGGAAACCAAAATCGACTGGTGAAGGACGTTTTGGAAATTGGCTTGCCAATGCCAACGACTGGAACTTGTCACGTTCTCGTTTTTGGGGGATCCCCCTGCCGATCTGGCGCACCGAAGACAAAACAGAAACCAAAGTGATTGGCTCTATCGAGGAGCTCAAAGTGGAAATTGACCGTGCTGTTGATGCTGGACTTATGGATCACAATCCGTTTGCTGATTTTGAACCTGGTGATATGGGGTCTGAAAACTACGACCGTGTCGACCTGCACAAAAATATCGTCGATTCGTTGATTCTTGTCAGTCAACACGGACAGCCCATGCACAGAGAAAATGACCTGATTGATGTGTGGTTTGACTCTGGCTCTATGCCCTATGCGCAATGGCACTATCCCTTTGAACACAAAGAAAAAATTGATGACGGGCTTGACTTCCCTGCAGACTTTATCGCCGAAGGTGTCGATCAAACTCGTGGGTGGTTTTATACCCTACATGTTATTGGAGGACTGGTGTTTGACAATATCGCCTTTAAAAATGTGGTCTCAAATGGACTCGTACTCGACAAAAACGGACAAAAAATGTCAAAGCGTTTAGGAAACGCTGTAGATCCGTTTGAAACCCTAGATACCTATGGGGCAGATGCCACACGCTGGTATATGATTAGCAATGCCAATCCTTGGGATAACCTCAAATTTGATGTGGAAGGCATTGCCGAAGTTCGACGCAAGTTTTTTGGAACGCTCTACAATACCTATTCCTTTTTTAGTCTATATGCCAATATCGATGGTTTCACCTATGCGGAAGACGATATCCCCTTGGCCAAACGACCCGAAATTGATCGATGGATCTTGTCAGAACTCCATTCGCTCATCGAAAAGGTAGATGCCCAATATGACAACTACGAGCCCACAAAAGCCGCCCGATTGATCTCTACTTTTGTGATTGAAGACCTGAGCAATTGGTATGTTCGTTTGTCGAGAAGACGCTTTTGGAAAGGGACTTACGAAGCGGATAAAATCGCTGCATATCAAACACTGTACACCTGTTTGATATCCGTTGCCAAGCTCATGGCGCCCATCGCACCGTTTTACGCCGATCGTTTATATCAGGATTTGGATAAAACCACTGCTAAAGAACAGTATGCCTCCGTACATCTAGCCTATTTTCCAGATGCTGACAAGGGTTTTGTCGATCCTGCCCTCGAAGAAAAAATGCAACGCGCACAGCGCATTGTCTCCTTGGTGCTATCGATTCGCAAAAAAGAAAAAATCAAAGTGCGGCAGCCCCTTCAGCGGGTGTTGATTCCCGCTCTGGATCGCAATGAAAAACAAGCCATCGAAGAGGTTTCGGATTTGATTGTTGCAGAAGTCAATGTCAAAACCATCGAAATTCTCGATGATGCCTCCTCGATTTTGGTCAAAGAAATCAAACCAAATTTCAAGACCCTTGGCCCTCGATTTGGCAAGGAGATGAAAGCCGTTTCAGAAGCCATTATCGGGTTTGGTGAGGAACAAATCCAAACCATGGAAAAGGATGGGTCACTGTCCATTGAAATTAATGGGAAAAATACTATTTTAGACGCTTCAGACGTGATTATCCAATCCAAAGATATTGCAGGTTGGTCTGTCGCATCTGAACAAGGGGTAACGGTCGCTTTAGACTGTAGCTTGACAGAAGATTTACTCCTCGAAGGCATTGCCAGAGAATTGGTCAATCGCGTTCAAAATCTTCGGAAAGACATGGACTTTGAAGTCACCGATACCATCACCCTAACACTGAAGCATGACAAGCGGTTGGCAGATGCAGTACAAGCCAATAAAAGCTATGTGACGAGTGAGGTGTTGGCCAAAAAGATCGAGTTTGTTGAAACAAACCTAGATGGAGAGCCCCTGTCATTTGATGATATCGAAACTGTGATTCGCCTAGAAAAAACCAAATGAAAAACAAATGAAAACAAACGAAATGAATCGATACCCAGACAAGGATCTTGAAAAGTTCCGGGTGTTAATCGAAGAAAAAATCGCCAAAGCACAACACGATTTAGAGCTCATTCGAAGCGCATATATGAATGACGGAAACAATGGTACAGACGATACCTCTCCGACATTTAAAGCCTTTGAAGAAGGTTCTGAAACCATGTCGAAAGAGGCAAATACACAACTCGCGATCCGTCAGGAAAAATTTATTCGCGATCTCAAAAATGCGTTGATTCGCATCGAAAATAAAACCTATGGGGTTTGTCGTGTCACCGGAAAGCTGATCAATGCTGAACGTCTCAAATTGGTTCCACACGCTACTTTGAGCATCGAAGCGAAAAACATGCAGAAGTCACATAGATGACCCTTAAAAAATCCCTGTTTTTAATTTTTGCTGTTCTTTTGCTAGACCAGTGCTCGAAGTTCTACATCAAGCTCTCTTTCCCGTTGAGCATTTACAGTTCTGATGCCATTGTAGATTGGGGTTGGTTTCGATTGCTATTCATTGAAAATAAAGGGATGGCGTGGGGTACGCGCTTTAGCGATTTTATCCCCTTCATTTCGGAAGATACTGGTAAACTCCTGTTGTCACTCATTCGCATTGTTGCCGTAAGTATCATTGGGTTTATGCTTTGGGACGCAATCAAAAAACAGCAACACAAACTGTTGCTCATTGCTGGTTGCCTGATCTTTGCAGGTGCCCTTGGCAATATCATTGACTCCTTGTTTTACGGACTTCTTTTTTCACATAGCTATGGGCAGATTGCAACCTTATTCCCTGAAGACGGTGGTTATGCACCCTTGTTTTTTGGACATGTAGTCGATATGTTACAATTTCCGATGTTGACTTGGGTGTGGCCATCTTGGATGCCTTGGATTGGTGGACAATCCTTTACTTTTTTTGAACCTGTTTTTAACTTGGCGGATACCGCCATCAGCACTGGTGTTGGAATTATACTGGTGTTTAACAAACGTATTTTTCCAAAAAGCTAAAAGCAAACGATTCCCTCAGAGTGGATACAGTGGTGGAGGCGAATGTCTGTCGGTTCGCAATCGGAAATTTCAGCCTCTGGTGGAAAATACGACAAACCCACAAAAACGGTATGCGGAGCACATGCCGATAGGAATCGGTCGTAAAACCCTTGACCATATCCAACGCGCTGCCCCTTGGTATCATAGCCTAACAAAGGCACAAAAACCAAGTCAATCGAACTTGGGGAGACAGGCGTTCCTTTGACCGGTTCGGGGATTCCGTAGCGATTGGTTTGCCAAAAGCTTTCAGGGGAAACTGCCCAATGTGTCATTTGTTTGGTCGTGAAATCCGATTGGGAAACAGCCACTGTTTTTCCCAAAGAAAACAAATTCTCCATTATGAGCTGGGTGTTGGGTTCCCGCTGCTTTTGAATCGATAAAAACAAATGAACAACCGCATAAGATGACAAATCAAACAAAGCAACATACTTCATCAGTCCCTGCTGCTTGTTTTCCATCTCTTGTGGACTGAGCTGCTTTCGTTTGTTGAGATAATGTTGTCTAATCTCTGCTTTAGTCATTTGCTTGGATTGAACACAAATAAAATAATTAATTTCGTCACATGTCGAAAGATGCGCTAAAACTTCACGTTCAAGCCCTACCGAGTCAGCCTGGGGTGTATCAATTTTACGACAGTCAAGAGCGTATCATTTATGTGGGGAAGGCGAAAAATTTAAAAAATCGGGTGTCGTCCTATTTTAGAAAGCAAGTCGATTCGAGAAAAACCCAAAGACTGGTCAAAAACATCACTTTGATCAAACATATTGTCGTACCCACCGAATCCGACGCGCTGATCTTGGAAAACACCTTAATCAAAGAGCATCAACCACGTTACAATATTTTACTACGTGACGATAAAACCTACCCGTGGATCTGTATTAAAAAAGAAGCATTCCCTCGGGTATTTACCACGCGCAAAATCCAGAAAGACGGATCGGAGTATTTTGGTCCATTCACCAATTTTAAGACCGTACGACTGTTGATGAATCTCATTCAAGATCTCTACCCCCTTCGAAATTGCTCCTATGACTTGCGACCAAAATCGATTGAAACCAAAAACTATAAAGTTTGCTTAGAATATCATATCGGAAACTGCTTGGGGGCTTGTGTGGGGGAACAACGTGAATCCGACTATGACCATCAAATCCGTGAGATCCGTGCGCTACTCCGCGGAAACTTCGGCGAGGCCATTCGGGGGTTTCAACAAAAAATGAGTATCGCCGCTGATCGGCTCGATTTTGAAGAAGCGCAAAAACAAAAAACCAAGATTGAAATCCTCACCAATTATCAATCCAAATCTGCGGTGGTAAGCGCAACAATCAGCAATGTAGATGTGTGTTCGGTCATCAGCGACGAGCAAACCGCTTATGTCAACTACCTCCACGTGGCCTATGGGTCGATTGTTCGTTTTCACAATATGGAGATCAAAAAGAAACTGGAAGAAAGTGATGAGGACGTCCTAAGAGTGGTAGTGGTGGAATTGCGCCGTCGGTTTGCGTCCACCTCCAAAGATATGATTTTACCTGTTTCCATTGACTTGGGCGATGATATTCGTGTGACTGTTCCCAAAAAAGGAGAGAAAAAAAAGTTGTTGGATTTGTCGTTGCGCAATGCCAAACAAGGTCGATTGGAACAGCTCAAGCAAATCAAAATTTCGGACCCCCAGCAACACAGAATGCGTTTGCTGAATCAGATGAAAAAAGATCTCCGCTTACAAGTCCTCCCAGAACATATCGAATGCTTTGACAATTCCAATATCCAGGGCAGTAACCCCGTTTCTGCATGTGTGGTTTTTCGACAGGCCAAGCCAGCCAAAAAAGAGTATCGTCACTACATTATCAAAACTGTAACAGGAGCCAATGACTACGCCTCGATGGAGGAGGTGATTTATCGACGATACAAACGGCTGCTGGAAGAGAAGCAATCTCTCCCACAATTGATCGTGATTGACGGAGGGAAAGGCCAGTTGAGCTCTGCCCTTATCAGCATCGACGCCCTGGGTTTGCGTCAAAAAATTGCAGTGATTGGCATTGCCAAGCGACTCGAAGAAATCTATTACCCAAATGACCCCATCCCCCTTTACCTCGACAAGCGGTCTGAGACCCTAAAAATCATTCAACAATTGCGGAACGAAGCCCACCGTTTTGGGGTGCGCCTACATCGAAACCGAAGAAGTAAAAGTGCAGTGTCTTCCTCGCTCGATAACATTCCAGGGATTGGAGAAAAAACCATCGTTAAACTGCTCAAAAATTTTAAATCCGTTAAACGCATCAAAGAAGCCAAACTTGCGGAACTCGCAACGGCCATAGGAACCGCCAAAGCCAAGGGAATTTATCAACATTTTCACCCAGAAAAACAGAAATTGGGTTGAGATCTCAATTTTTACCGCCCTCTAAAAGCTCGTCTCAAGGGATTTTTTTACTTTTACAATCGATGTATTTGATTCAAAATCTCATCTGTTTCCTCATGATTTTATTGGGGGCTATGGCCTACCCCCAACCAAACACTGGCGATAATATACAGTCTAATTCTATATTATCCGATCGCAAAGTGAATGATGCCTTTCAAGATGGCGAATGGTTTCGTCTTCGGATGCGCTATGGCATCTTAAATGCCAGTTATGCAACGGTCATGCTCCGCGAAACAACATTTAGAGACCAAGCAGTATATCATGTTGCAGCCACTGGAAAAACAACGGGATTTGCCCGTTGGTTTTTTAAGGTGGATGATTACTTTGACAGTTACTTTGAAAAAGACGTTGTTCGTCCCATTCATTTTGTCCGTAATATCTCGGAAGGCAGTTACAAACGCCATGTCGAAATTGATTTTGATCACAGTACCCAAACTGGATTGATGCACGACTTGCACAAAGAAACCAAAACTGAAATTACCTATGCCCCAAACCTACAAGATTTGGTTTCCACCTATTATTTTTTGAGAAACCACTTGGATTTGGATGAGATTCAAGTTGGAGAAACTGCATCCGTGAATTTAATTTATGACAAAGAACCCTTTGCATTTCGGTTTCGGTTTTTGGGATATGAAAACCTAAAAACCAAGTTTGGAATTGTTCCTTGTATCAAATTTCGACCCTATGTAGACGAAGGACGAATCTTTCGCGAAAATGGTGGGCTATCGCTTTGGGTGAGTAACGACAAGAACCGAATCCCAATTCGTGTCGTTGCAGATTTGCGTGTGGGCTCAATCGACGTTGATTTGGAAAGTTTTGGAGGGTTAAAACATCCATTTAAAATAATCGTAAATGAATAAATTCTATTTTCTTTTCATCGCTTTTCTCGGTCTGCTCACAAGCTGTGGATCAAATGCAGAACGCGAACCAGCAAAGCCCGTGGTGCCCGAAGTTTATGAGTTTGGGTTTTTGCTCAACAATTATCATGTGGTCAGAGATACGGTTGTGCGAGGTGATAGCTTTGGAGGAATTTTAGAAAAATACGGTATCTATTATCCGCAAATCTACAATATCAACAACGTTGCCAAAAAAGCGTACAACTTTCGGAAAATCCGCACCGGTAGACCCTATACGATTCTGTGTAAAAAAGATTCGTTGCAAACCCCAGAGTTTTTGATTTATCAGCCAAGTGCAATTGACTATGTAACGGTCAAGCTCACGGACTCTCTCTGGGCAAAACAAGATCAGAAAGAAGTCAAACTCCTCGAACGACAGGCCTGGGGAGTCATTAACAGCTCGCTATACGAAACCCTAGACGAGCAAGGGCTAAGTCCACTTGTGGCCTATGATATGTCGGACATCTATGCCTGGACAATCGATTTCTTCCGCTTGGAAAAAGGAGATCGATTCAAAGTCCTCTATACCGAAAAATATGTAAACGACTCTGTTTTTGTGGGTCACAATCGAGTTCATGCTGCCTATTTTGAACATCGCAGAAAACCGATCTACGCCATCGAATTTGAATCGGACTCTGTCCGCAATATCACCGAATTTTTTGATGAAAAAGGAAAAAATCTACGCCGTGCCTTTTTACGTGCACCCGTCAATTTTTCACGGATTTCATCACGCTATAACACCAAACGTCGCATTGCCTATTACGGTCGTGTAAAACCCCATTTGGGGACAGACTTTGCCGCACCTGTAGGCACTCCCATTCGATCGACAGCAGCAGGGACCGTGACCAAATCAGGCTATACCCGTGGGAACGGTAACTATGTAACTATCCGGCACAATGCTACCTATTCTACCCAGTATCTTCATATGAAAAAAAGAGGGGTTCGCGTGGGGCAATACGTCAATCAAGGAGATTATATAGGGACGGTCGGGATGACCGGATATACCTCTGGCCCTCATGTGTGCTATCGTTTTTGGAAAAACGGAAAACAAGTCGATCCGTTTAAAACCAAATTACCCGACGCCAAACCGATTGCAAGTGAACTGAAAGATGCATATTTGCAGCATATGATTCCGTGGAAGGATAAACTCGACTGTATTTATTTTGAAGAACAAAAAACAAATACCAATGCCATTACCAACAATCAATCCAACGAAAACAGCAGCTTGGAGCAAACTTCAGAAACACTATAAAGAAACGCAAAGTCAAAGGTTGCAGGACCTTTTTGAAAGAGATCCAAAACGTGGAGAACAGTTTCGCATTAGCTGGGATGACTTTTATGTCGACTTTTCCAAAAACCACCTGACCCAAGAGACCCTTGCCTTATTGACTGAACTCGCAGAAGAATGCCAACTTAAAGAAGCGATGAGTCATTACTTTGGCGGGTCGATGATCAACGCCACGGAAGGGAGAGCGGTACTGCACACTGCCCTTCGTGCCCCGAGCAATCAGGATGTTCGTGTGGATGGTGAGAATATCATACCAGGTGTTCATGCGGTTATCGATCAAATCAAAAGCTTTAGCCAAGGGGTGATTGACGGTAAAATCACGAGCAGCACAGGACAGCCCTTTACCGATGTGGTCAACATCGGGATTGGCGGATCAGACTTGGGACCTGTGATGATCACCGAGGCCTTGGCGCATTACAAAACCCATCTCAACTTGCACTATATGTCCAATGAGGATGGCGATCATGTAACAGAAATACTCCAAAACGTAAAGCCAGAAACGACGCTGTTTGTTGTCGTATCCAAATCCTTTACCACCCAAGAAACGCTGAGCAATGCCACCACTGCCAAGCAGTGGCTTGTCGATGCGCTCGGAGAACAAGCCGTTGCCGATCACTTTGTCGCGGTATCGACCAACTTAACAATGATCAACGACTTTGGAATTGATCCCCAAAATGTATTCCCAATGAACGATTGGGTGGGAGGACGATTTTCGTTGTGGAGTGCCGTTGGCCTATCGATTGCATTGGGCATTGGCCCCGATCAATTTGAGGAACTGCTTGAAGGGGCTCATGCCATGGACACACATTTTGCAAACACGCCTTTGCAGGAAAACATTCCTGTCGTGCTTGCGCTGATCACCTTGTGGTACAATAACTTTTACGGCGCAGAAAGCGAAGCAATTATCCCTTACACTCAGTACCTCCACCGTTTGCCTGCCTACTTGCAGCAAGGCATCATGGAAAGCAATGGGAAAAGTGTTGACCGCGAAGGCAATGCGGTTGACTATCAAACTGGAAACCTGATTTGGGGAGAGCCAGGCACCAATTCCCAACACGCTTTTTTTCAATTGATTCACCAGGGAACCAAGCTAATTCCTGCGCATTTTATCGGTTTTAAAACACCCCTGCACGGCAAGCAAGATCACCACGACAAACTAATGTCAAACTTTTTTGCACAAACTGAAGCCCTGATGAAAGGAAAGTCAGAAGAAACCGTTCGTAATGAGGGAGTCGAAGAATCTTTAGTACCCTTTAAAGTTTTTACTGGAAACAAGCCCACAACGACCCTTCTGATTGACAAGCTAACACCTTCTAGTTTGGGGAAACTCGTTGCGATGTATGAGCACAAAATTTTTGTGGAAGGTATTCTTTGGAATATTTACAGCTATGACCAATGGGGCGTGGAATTGGGCAAGCAATTGGCGAATACAATTTTAAAAGAAATTGTCAACAAAAAGGGGGGTGAACATGATAGTTCTACTTCGTGTTTACTTCGTACATACTTTAGGTAATATATTGTTGAGAAAATTCTCAATTTTTTTACACCTAAAACTTTACAAGTTATTAGATTTACTACAAACTAATAATACCACTTAAATTATGAAAAAAACAATTTTAACATTCTTAGTTTTTGCAATAAGCATAGGTGCATTTGCTCAAACTCAAGTCACCGGTACGGTCGTTGATTCTGAACTAGATAGTCCTTTACCTGGGGCGACAGTGGTTGTCCAAGGTTCATCATCTGGTGTGTCAACTGATTTTGACGGAAGCTTTGCTATAAACTCAGTAAGCTCTGGTGTTCTACTTGTTTCGTACATTGGATATCAAACACTAGAAGTGCCATTTACACCTGGACAAAATCTGGGAATATTATCATTACAACCTAGTTCAGAACTTCTAGAGGGAGTTATGGTAATAGCATCTGTTGCAATCGACAGAAAAACTCCTGTAGCTGTTTCTACAATTAAGGCAACACAAATTGAAACAAAATTAGGGACTCAAGAATTTCCTGAAATTTTAAAATCTACACCTGGCGTCTATGCGACAAAATCTGGTGGTGGGTTTGGAGATGGAAGATTAAATTTGAGAGGATTTAATTCCGAAAATGTTGCCGTAATGATTAATGGTGTTCCGGTGAATGACATGGAGAACGGTAGAGTATATTGGAGTAATTGGGCTGGGTTATCCGATGTAACAAGTTCGATGCAAGTTCAACGTGGTTTGGGAGCTTCTAATCTAGCTGTTCCATCAATCGGGGGAACTGTAAATATCCTTTCAAAAACTATTGATGTCGAAAGTGGAGGAAGTATAACTACCTCAATTGGAAACGATGGCTACCTAAAATATGGTGGAACTGTTTCAACTGGGTTGATGGATAATGGTTTTGCAGCCACAGTCTCTGCTCATAAAATTAGTGGAGATGGTTATATTGATGGTACACAATTTGATGGTTACAACTACTTTGTTAATTTTTCTAAAAAAATTAATGACAGCCATGTTTTGTCTTTTACGTCATTTGGTGCCCCTCAGCGCCATGGGCAAAGACAAAACAGAAGTTCTATCGAACGTTACCGCAATGCTGAAAGCGGAAACAAGTTTAATCCTGACTGGGGAATTAAAAACGGTTCTGTTGTCAATATTGAAGACAACTTCTATCATAAATCACAAACATCACTCAACCATTACTGGACTATTAATGACCAGTCCACATTATCAACTGCAGTTTATGCCTCTTGGGGTACTGGAGGTGGTGGTGGAACTGCTGGGGACGACAGAGATTTATTCAATGTTCGTTTAGGTGGAGATGATCAGCCTGTAGATTTAGACAATATTGTAAATATCAACCGACAAAGAGGTGCTGAAGGTTTAGGTTCAATTGCTTACCTACGCGCTTCGAGAAATGACCATGAGTGGTATGGTGTACTTTCTACATACAAAGCTGCGCTTTCAGAAAACATCTCATTTTTAGCTGGTGTTGATGTTCGTTCTTATATCGGTAAACACTTTTCTGAAGTAACAGATCTTTTGGGTGGTTCATATGTATATGAAGACTCCGACGCAAACAACCCGAATCGAGCAATTAAAGTTGGTGACAAAAGAGATTACTGGAACGACGGTGA
>Ga0181566_10004744_pt1 | contig 11016 bp, 8 predicted proteins | sample 101ome_15_FD_133762 | JGI IMG/M metagenome (GOLD analysis project Ga0181566, IMG submission 133762) | Coastal salt marsh microbial communities from the Groves Creek Marsh, Skidaway Island, Georgia - 101402AT metaG (megahit assembly) | ecosystem: Environmental > Aquatic > Marine > Intertidal zone... | reverse complement strand
TCGCTACACCCAGCACGATTTCATCGCTCTGGTCGATAAACACCGTATTCCCTGGCACGAAAAGACACTGGGCCAGCTGTTCTGCGACGGGTCGGCACGCGCAGTGGTCCGGATGCTGCTGGACGAATGCACGGCGGGCGGGGTCGATATTCGAACCGGTCACCGGATCGTCGACGTCACGAAATCTGGCCGTTTCCGGGTGGTTACCGACAAGGGAACGTTCGAAGCGGACTCAGTCGTTCTGGCCACGGGCGGACTCTCTATTCCCAAGATGGGCGCGACGGGGTTCGCCCACGACATCGCGTCGCGTTTCGGTCTGCCTCTGTCCGATATTCGTCCGGGCCTGGTACCGCTTACCTTCGGGGGCGAGATGCTCGACCTGATACGCCCGCTTAGCGGAGTTTCCCTCGACTGTATCGCGATGGCGGACAACACGGCGTTTCCCGAAGCCATGCTGTTCACCCATCGGGGCCTGTCCGGTCCGGCGATCCTGCAGATTTCATCCTACTGGCGCGACGGGGAGACGATCTTCCTGAACCTGTTGCCCGGGACGGATGCGGCCTCCTGGCTGATCGGTGAGAAGCGCACCCGGCCGAAAGCCGGAGCCAGGGCGATCCTGTCCGGTCCCCTGCCCGGCCGCCTCGGGTCAACGCTCGCCGCCGTCTGTCTGCCGGACCGTCCCATGGGTGAGATATCGGACAGGTCCTTATCGGCATTTGGCGGAATGCTGAACAGATGGAAGCTCATCCCGACGGGCACGGAAGGATACGCCAAGGCGGAAGTCACGTTGGGCGGGATCGACACCGACAACCTGTCATCCCGCACGATGGAAGCGAAAACCGTGCCCGGCCTGTATGCCATCGGCGAAGCGGTCGACGTCACCGGCTGGCTGGGCGGCTACAATTTTCAGTGGGCATGGTCGAGCGGCTACGCCGCCGGAGAGGCGGTATGAGCGATCAGAACTGTGCCGTGCCGGACGGCAGGCCAAGCAGCACCCGGCCGTACAGCGTCGAACACATGTCCCAGTTCATGCTGATGTGCTTCGACGCGCTGTGGACGTCGCGCCAGTAGCGCTGGGTCTTGCTGTCGTTCGATAATCCCGCGCCGCCCACGCTTTCGTACAATAGATCCACCGCCTGGCGGGCCAATTTCACGGCGAAACTGAGATCGCCCTTGTTGCGGGCGCGTTCTTCCACCGTCAGTTCGCGGCCTTCGGCCATGATACGCATGATGTCCTGACAGTCGCGCCGGACAAGCATTTTCGCCGCGTCGATCGCGGCCGCCGCTTCGGCGACTCGCACCTGGATCGTCGGAAAATCAGCCATGCTTTGCGGCTGGCTGAGCGCTGCGCCTCTGGTTTTACGGACGCCGATCATCTCGACATAGGTTTCCAGCGCGCCCTGCGCCATACCCATCGCCGGCGCGCACAGACACAACGAAATCGCGGCGAAGAACGGGATGCGCCACAGCTCGTTTCCGTTGACGGCGGCGCCCGGCGGATTTCCCGACAACGCCTCATCCAGTGTCAGCATTCGGTGCGACGGAACGAACAGATCCTCGATGATGACATCGTTGCTGCCGGTTCCGATCAGGCCGACGACGTCCCAGTTGTCCTCGACCGAATAATCAGACTTCGGCACCAGAATATAACCCTGGGTGTGCGGTTCGGAGTCCGTGTCTTTCGCAATTCGGGCGCCGAGGATCATCCAGTCGGCGTTCAGCACGCCCGAGCAATAGAGCCACTTGCCGGTGATCCGGTAACCGCCGTCGACCTCGACCGCCGTTCCCCCGGGCGAATAGGACGACGCGGAAATCGCTTCCGGCGTGTCGCCCCAGACCTCCGCCTGCGCGGCATCGTCGTACATGCCGATCTGCCATTGATGCTGTGCCGCTGTGGCATAGATCCAGGCGGTAGAGCCGCATCCTGCACCGATTTCGGCTGCGCAGCGGGCGAACGTCCAAAGATCGTATTCGTATCCTCCGTAGCGGGCCGGCTGTATCACTTTGTAGAGCCCGGCGGCCTTCATCTCGGCGACGGTCTCGTCCGAAACACGTCGGTTGCGTTCGGTCTCGCGCTGGCGATCGCGCAGAGCCGGTTTCAGGGCCGCGGCACGGGCCACGAGGTCTTCCGCGTCGATGCGGGCGGATGATTGTTCGATTGTATCCATGTCACTCTCCGACGCGGATCATGCGACAATGTGATATCCGTGTCTATCGCTTCCACGGCAAACGGCGGAAACGAATTTACCGGGCAAGGCGCGGTTTCGCCAGTTCACGCGCCTGCGACATTTGCGCCGCAGTCATGGTCTTTTCGATGGCCAGCCGGGCGTCGGCGGCGCCGGCGACTTGGCGGGACTCCGCCGCCCGAAGCCAGGCCCAGGCCTCTGCCAGGTCGCGATCGACCCCGGCGCCCCTCATATACACGGACCCAAGCGCCAGCTGGGACGGACCGAACCCATTTCGTGCGGCTTCGCGATACCAGCGGACGGCCTCGTCCGGAGACCGGGTCGTCGCAATCGCGTTTTCCAGCATGTAAGCCAGGTTGTGCTGCGCCTCCGATATCCCCTGTCCGGCCGCGCGCCGGTACCAGAGGATGGCTTGCCCGGGGTCGGCGTCGGTGCCCGTGCCGAATTGATAGGCTCTCCCGACCTTGTACTGAGCCTCGGCATGTCCCTGCTCTGCTGCCCTGGCGAACCAGCCGAACGCTTTTTCGGCATCCCTCGGCCGCTGACCGGCGCCGCGCTCGTATAAGAGTCCGAGGAGATACTGCGCTTTGGCGGAACCCTTGGCCGCTTCCCGTTCGTACCATCCCATCGCATCGCCATAGGACGACGATTGGGCGACCGCGGTGAACGGCAGCACCGTAAGAATCAGGAATCCGATGAATAGCGCGGCTGTTGAGCGATGCATGCGTCCGCCGGAAAACGTTTCACAGCAGAAACGGTACCGTCCGGTCACCGAATCGTCATCGCAAGGTCACAGGGACGAAAGATCGGCGACGGTCGCTTATTCCGGCGCCGGCCCGAAATACCCGTACAGCCTGTAACGTTCCTCTCTCTGAGGATGGGCGTAGCACTCTACTTCGCCGATAGTTGTGTAGCAGTAAGTCTGAACGATGCCGCTCGGGCGCGGTTTGAAGGTATTCGCGCTGAGGACTTTCTCCTCGTTCGGCAGATGACGTTCCACGTATTCGCGATCGAAGATCGTGTCTTCGAGCATGGCATGTTCACATGCTCCGGCAACCGCGGCAAAGGCGAGCACAGCGCCAATGCGAAGATATTTCGTCTGCATTCGGCAATCCCAGAAAACGGTTCGGGCCTATCGCCCGCCGACAGTATCTGCAAGGCCACTTAATCAGCCGTTAAAGCGCGCCCGGGATGCCGCAAATATATCGTGGTTAAGACGCGTCAGGGTTAATGCGTCTTAACCAAAAACAGTTCGGGCTAACCGTCCGCCAAAGCCGCAAACACGTCCCCGCCCGAGGGCACCCCGGCGATATGGTGCTGGTGCCACAGCGCGAAGAACAGCAATGTCCACGCGGCGAACGCTTCGCGTTTTCCGGTCGACCGGAAAACCGCCTCGACCGCATCCGGTCTGCAGCGTTCCGCGATGCCCGGTTGCGCCGCCACCAGCGGACCCAGACGCGCACCCTCGGATGCGATCCATTCGCCGACAGGCACGGTGAACCCTTTCTTGGCGGCGAACGCTTCTGCGGCGGGCGCAGCTTGGTCCAGCCATTTTCGGAGGATCCATTTCCCCTGTCCGTTTTTGATTTTCAACCCATCCGGGAGCCTGAAAGCCGCATTTGCAGCGGCGGGATCGAGAAACGGCGTCCGGCCCTCCACGCCGTGCGCCATTAGGCAACGATCCAGTTTGATCAGGAGGTCGTTGGGCAACCAGTCGGCGCAATCCGTCGCCTGGGCGGCCTGCAGCCTCGTCCGCCCCCCGGTTCGGGCCAGTGTTTCGCTGGCGGCGAACCCGTCCCGCCAGCCGTGATCTTCCGATTTCAGGACGTTCAGCCTGTCCATTATGCCGCGTTGGCGCATACCTCGCCCGCCGAGCCAGACCGGACGCATGACGCTGCGGTAGCGGCCGTATCCTCCGAATATCTCATCGCCGCCTTCACCCGACAGGACGACCTTGAATGACTTCGCGGCTTCCGCCGCAAGCTTCCAGGTCGGCAGGATCGCGTAATCGGCGACCGGATCGTCCATTGCGGCGGCGATCGCGGGCAAAAGCGTCCAGAAATCCGTCGCAGTGCATTCGACTTCCTCATGCGCGGCGCCCAGGGATTTAGCGACGGCGCGGGCGTGTTCGCGTTCGTCGGCCGCGCCGGTCCCGGGAAAACCGGCGGTAAAGGCATGCACGGGACGGTCGTTTAGCCGTGCCATCAAAGCAAGAATTGCGGAAGAATCGATTCCCCCGGAGAGGAACATCGCATAGGGGACATCCGACCGCTGGTGCATCTCGACACTGTCGAGTAGGGCGTCCTGCAGCCGTTCCAGCGCCTGGCGCTCGGTCGTCCGGACGGGGCCGCCGGCGGGAAGCGCCTCCTGACGGCGCCGGTCGACGATCTGTCCGCCCGCAACCACGATCGTTTCGCCGGGACGCACCCGATGAATACCTTCATAAAGCGACTCCGCGCCGGTCGTGAACTGGAGCTGAAGAAGTTCGCGCACGGACCTGTCGCGCAGGGAACGCGACCCGAAACCCGCGCTCAGCAACGCCTGGGGTTCGGAAGCGAACGCAAAGCCGGCATCTGTCTGAGCGTAATAGAGGGGTTTTATGCCGAACGGATCGCGCGCCAGCACGAGGCGACGTTCCTGCGGATCGAAAATCGCCAGCGCATACATACCTCGCAGCCAGCCGGCGAAATCGACGCCGTGATCGCGATAATAATGCAGTACCGGTTCGCAGTCGGAGCCGGTCGCGAATTCCGTCCCCGCCAGTTCGTCGCGCAGTTCGATATAGTTGTAAATTTCGCCGTTGGCGACCAGCGCCGCACCGCCGGGACCGAACAGAGGCTGATCGCCGGTTTCCAGGTCGATGATGGCGAGTCGGGTATGCACCAGCCCGGTATCGCCCGATGCCCAGACGGCATCGCCGTCAGGTCCGCGATGGGCCAGCGCTGTCCTCATTGCCTCCAGCGCCGCGCCGTCGGGCGCCGAACCGTCCGCCGTCATAATACCGGCAATCCCGCACATCAGCCGGCCACCCGGTCGAACAGGTCGAGAAACTTCGCTACCACTGGACTTTCGGTAAATTCGGCCTCGAACCGGGCATGACCTGCATCGGCCATGCGCGTGGCGAGTTGCCCGTCACCCGCAAGGCGCGAAATCGCGGCGGCCAGTGCGCGATAATCCTCGACGGGTGCCAGCAGGCCATCCTCTCCGTCGGCAATCAGCCAGCCCGGCCCTTCGGACGCAGCTGCAACGACCGGGAGACGCCGGGCCCACGCCTCGATCACGACATTACCCAAAGGCTCGATCCGCGAGGGGCAGACCAGTATGTCCGCGGTCGCCATCAGGTCCGCGATATCGGTCCGCCAGCCGAGAAACCGCACCCGGTCGGCAACCCCCAGCTTGTGCGCCAGAGATTCCAGCTCGCGTGCATCCGGCCCGTCCCCGGCCAGCAACAGGCAAACGCCATCGGCGTACTTCATCGCCTGCAACAGGATGTCGAACGCCTTGTTGCGGTGCAGCCGGCCGGCCGCGAGCATCAGCGGCACATCATCCGGGATGCCGAACTGCATACGCGGCAGGGCTGTTCCGGCATCGGCGGATACGAAATTGGGCACATAATGCGCCCGGCCTTGAGGCCAACCGCTTTCGACCAGATAGCGCACGATATCCGGCGTGTTACCAATCAGGTGATCGCAGTCGCGGTAGTATTTGAGATCGTAATACCCCCCCAGCCGCCCGATCTGGACGGTTTTCGCCGCCGCGCGTTTTCGGGCCCTGCCGGTGGCGGCACTGGCGCGGTTCATCCACGACAGGACGATATCCGGTTTCGCGCCGTCTATGCGTGCGGCCAGCGCCGGGACCGTTTTGAAATCGAGCCACCCGCCGAACGGTAATTCGACCGGATCGATTCCGGCATCCCGCAGTTTGGCTCCCCGCGTCCCGTTGGGGCGCACAATCACCGTCTGCGCAACCCCGCGGGACTGAAACGCCCCCGCAAGCCGGACGAAAAATTCCTCGGCGCCGCCGACGGCGCCGCCCGCCATGGTCTGCATGACTTTCATGCCGGCAACAGTTTCTCGAACGCGGCGGCGGCATCGTCCCAGCTCCACCTTCGCTGACGGTCAAGCGCGGTGGCCTGAAGGCGCCGCCAGAGATCGTCATCGGTCAGGATATGGCGGCCATGCCGGGCGAAATCGGCGTCGTCTTTGGCCACGAACCCCGATTCTCCCTCGATCACGCGTTCGGCGACGCAGCCGATGTCCTGCACCACGGCGGGCACGCCGACAGCCTGCGCCTCGCCCACGGCGAGGCAGTAGGTCTCCCCGGGATCGCCCCGGTACAGGATCGCCCGAAAGCCAGCGAGAGCTTCTGCGAGTTGAGCCTTGGGCAATGGGTCGCGCAGCACGACCCCCCGATCGGCCATAGCCTGAGCGCGGTCCAGCACCGCATTCATGGCGCCCGCCCGGGCGTCGCCATGCGCGCCATAGGTTTTCGGGCTGGAGAAAACGTGCAGCTGCGCCGCCGGCACCTGCGGGTGGATGTCCGTGTCCCAAAGATCGAGCAGCCAGTCCAGCGAACGGAGCGGGCTGGACGTGAATGCCACGTAGGGCGGCGGCGGCGCGGCGGGCGGCTCGACATTGAGAAAATCGGCGGAAATACCATATGGGATCGTCGCCTTGCCGCCGGTTGGCATCCAGGAGGAGATCGAAGCGGCATGAAATTCGGACGAGAACACGACCGTCGGCCGCCAGCGCGCCAGTTTTCGCCAGTAGCGCCACTTGTTGAGATACTGCGCCGGATTATGAATCCAGAATATTCTCGCCCGCGCTCGCGGCACCAAGGGGATCAGGCGATCCCCCCGATTGGCGATATAGAGATCGGCCGTATCGGGCAGTCCCTCTTTCAGCGGCCGCCATCCGACGCCATTGCGGGTCATCGGCGCATCGCAGTTGTTGTGGATCGTCACATTGTGTCCGCCCGCCGCCAACGCCTCAGCAAGCGAGATGAACGCCGTTTCGGCGCCGCCCAGCGGTCCCTGCGACAGGGTATCGCCGTTGAAGGAAATCCCGTCATCCGCCATCAGAATGACCGCCACTATTCGTCCTCCAGCGTGGCTTTCAGATAAGACAGGATGGGATACAGCGCAGCGCAAAGGGCGATCAGAAAGCCGTATTTCCCTTCCCGGTATCCTCCGCGCGACACGTAGCACTTCCAGAATCGGGTGAATATCCGCCGCAGGTTCCCGGCGTACGAACCGCCGTCGCCATGTTCTCGGATGTCCCGGGCGCGGGCCGAGGTATAGGAATCGAGCCTGCGTATCATGTCCGAGATATTACGGTCGACGTAATGGTTGAGCCGGTTGGTCAGAACCGGGCCTTCGGTGCCTTTAAGGTCGAGCGCAGGGTGAAGGCGTTGCGGCCCCCAAGTCTTGGCGCCCTTGCGGAACAGCCCAGGGTATTGCGGCTTTCCCCAGGACCCGCCCCAGCCATGGCGAACCAGGCGGCCGCCGATATAGTTATCGACGGGAATCCCGTGCCAGTCATGGGTGCTGGATTCAGCGACCTGACGGATCTCGTTTGCCAGAGCCTCCGGCACCCGTTCGTCGGCATCTATCTCGAATATCCAGGTACCGCGGCAGGCATCGATTCCGGCATTGCGCCGGTCGCCCTCCAGCGCCCAGTCACCATCGACCAGACGGTCGGTGAACCGGGCCGCGATGTCGCGCGAACCGTCGCTGCAATCATCCAGCAGCACGACGATCTCGTCCGCGAAGGATAGCGTCGCGAGGCAGTCAGCGAGCTGATGTTCCTCGTTTCGGATAGAGATTACGGCGGAAAGGACGCATTGTTCTGCGGTCATGGGCGGTGTTATAGCCGCAAGACTGGATAATTCCACGCGAAAGCTCTAATTAGCGGAAAAGGGGATCTAAGCGCATGGGCCTTAAAATTCACGTTCCGCTTGCCGATCGCGGCGTCGTCTCGGTGTCTGGCGAAGATGCGCAGTCGTTTCTCCAGGGATTGATCACCAACGACATCGAAAAAGTGTCGAAAACCACGGCGATTTACGCCGCTCTTCTGACGCCGCAGGGCAAATTCCTCCATGATTTTTTCATCGTCGAGCACAAGGACCGGTATCTGCTCGACTGCGATGTCTCCCGCATTCCCGATCTGATCAAACGCCTGAGCATGTATCGCCTGCGGGCCAAGGTCGATATCGCGGACGAATCGGCCAAATTTTCCGTCGGCATAATGCTGGAGCCGGACGGCGCGGCTTCGACCGGCGAAGCCGGCGCGGCCAAGACCCGTTTCGACGGGGTATCCTATATCGACCCCCGGCATGCGGGACTGGGCGAACGCACGATCCGGCTGATCGACGAAGACGACACCTTCCCGACCGACGAAACCGTCCTGTCCAGCAATCGTGCCGAATACGATGCCAGGCGGATCGCCCTGGGGATACCCGACAGCCGCGCCGATCTGGTGCCGGAAAAATCCCTGCCGCTGGAAGTCGGCTTCGACGAACTGAACGGCGTCGATTTCCAGAAAGGCTGCTATGTCGGCCAGGAAGTCACCGCCCGCATGAAACATCGGAGCCTGGTAAAAAAGCGATTGTTCCCGGTCACGTTCGACGGCGACCTCGCACCCGGCTCGTCGGTGAGTGCGGGAGACATCGTTGCCGGCGAGATCTATTCAGCCCGTACGGGCAGCGGACTAGCCCTGTTGAGACTCGATCTCGCCGAAAAGGGCGATCTGTCGGTGGATGGTGTCGACGTGACGCCTGAAAAACCGGGCTGGATGGCCTGTTAGGCGCGACCTAACCCTTTCTCCTCAGCGCCGCCTGAGCAGCCGCCAACCGGGCGATGGGCACGCGATAGGGTGAACACGACACGTAATCGAGGCCGATATCGGCGCAGAAGTGGACCGACGCCGGGTCGCCGCCATGTTCGCCGCAAATTCCGAGCTTGATGCCGGGACGCGTTTCGCGACCCCGCTCCGCGCCGAGTTTGATTAACTCGCCGACCCCGTCGATATCGATGGACACGAAGGGATCGGTCTCGAATATGCCTCGGCGTTCGTATTCCTTCAGCAGCCCGGCCGTATCGTCACGCGACAGGCCAAACGTGGTCTGGGTCAGGTCATTGGTGCCGAAGGAAAAGAACTCGGCGCCTTCCGCGATATCGCTGGCACGCAGCGCCGCGCGCGGCAGTTCGATCATCGTGCCCACCAGATAGGGAACCTCCGAACCGGTTTCCCGGAACACCTCGGTCGCGACCGCATCGATGCGTTCACGCAGCAGGTCGAATTCCATCTTGTCGGAGACCAGCGGGATCATGACCTCCGGTTCGACCGGCGTGCCGGCATCTTTCGACACCTCGACCGCCGCTTCGAAAATCGCCCGGGCCTGCATCTCGGAGATTTCGGGGTAGGTAATGCCCAGTCGGCACCCCCGATGCCCCAGCATCGGATTGACCTCCTCCAGTTCGCTGGCGCGTATACGCAGATCTTCAGCGGAGACTCCGGAAGCTTCCGCAACCTGCTGCATCTCCTCTGCCGTGTGCGGCAAAAATTCGTGGAGCGGAGGATCCAGCAACCGGATCGTCACCGGCTTGCCCGCCATGATGCGGAACAGTTCGATGAAATCCTGACGCTGCATCGGGAGAATTTTTTCCAGTGCCGCGCGGCGGCCAACCTCGTCTTTGGCGAGGATCATTTCGCGCACGGCGACGATACGCTCTGCATCGAAGAACATATGCTCGGTGCGGCACAACCCGATCCCCTCGGCGCCGAAATCTACCGCCGTCTGTGCATCCAGCGGGGTTTCCGCGTTGGTCCGGACTTTCAACTCCCGGACTTCGTCGACCCAGTTCATCAGCGTCGCGAAATCGCCGGACAGTTCAGGTTGCAGCGTCGGCACCTTGCCAGCCATCACTTCGCCCGATGTGCCGTCGATAGTCATTGTATCGCCGGCTGCGATCTCGCGGCCAAGGATCGTCATCGTCTGGGTTTCATAGTCGATTCGGAGATCGCCTGCGCCCGAGACACAGGGGCGGCCCATGCCGCGCGCCACAACCGCCGCATGGCTGGTCATGCCGCCACGACTTGTCAGGATGCCTTGCGCCGCGTGCATGCCGTGAATGTCTTCCGGGCTGGTCTCGATCCGCACCAGGATGACAGCCTCGCCTCCGGCGGCTTTCGCTTCGGCGTCGTCGGCCGAGAACACGACCGTGCCCGATGCGGCGCCTGGCGACGCCGGCAGTCCTCTGGTCAGCAGATCGCGCGCGGCGTCGGGATCGAGAGTCGGGTGCAGAAGCTGATCCAGAGATTCCGGATCGACACGGGAGATCGCTTCTTCCCTTGAGATCAGCCCTTCCTCGACCATGTCGCAGGCGATTTTCAGCGCCGCTTTGGCCGTTCGCTTGCCCGACCGGGTCTGCAGCATCCAAAGCTTGTTCTGCTGGACAGTGAATTCAATGTCCTGCATGTCGCGGTAATGCTTTTCGAGGTTCCGGCGCACATCGTCGAGCTGTTTGAACACGTCGGGCATGACTTCTTCCATCGCGGGAAGATCGGAGCCCTGCTCTTCCTTGCCCGAAACGGTGAGGTGCTGCGGCGTGCGGATACCGGCGACCACGTCCTCGCCCTGTGCGTTGACCAGATACTCGCCGTAAAAAGTATTGCGTCCGTCGGACGGATCGCGCGTAAACGCGACCCCGGTGGCACAGTCGTCGCCCATGTTGCCGAACACCATCGCCTGTACGTTTACCGCCGTGCCCCAGCTCTCGGGAATGTTGTGCAGCCGTCGATAGGTGTTGGCGCGATCGTTCTGCCAGCTT
>Ga0181566_10004742_pt1 | contig 11019 bp, 4 predicted proteins | sample 101ome_15_FD_133762 | JGI IMG/M metagenome (GOLD analysis project Ga0181566, IMG submission 133762) | Coastal salt marsh microbial communities from the Groves Creek Marsh, Skidaway Island, Georgia - 101402AT metaG (megahit assembly) | ecosystem: Environmental > Aquatic > Marine > Intertidal zone... | reverse complement strand
TTGGGCTTTTTTGGAAGGCTTTCTCAAGTTCTTCTACGGGTATGTTTACGATTTCATACTCGTCAGTCATATCAAGTCCGATACCTCGCTTGGTGTAGTCCCAAATGATTGACTTTGGTAGCACATCTTCTAGCGTTACTTGGACTGTGGTATCTGCTTCTCTTTGAGCGTCTCGCTGAGCTTTGTCACGCTCTTTTCGTAGCTCAGCAATCTTTCTTTTACCTTTTGGAGTATTCCACTCTTCTGCACTGAGTGGCGAAACTGTCGCACCTGCAGTCAGCTCTTCGGGCAGTTTTAATTGAGAGTCTTTCGACTTTTTCATTACCTTCAGAGTTTTTTTGAATGCTCTAAATGCTTTATAGAACGACTTTGTTTGTGCGCGTTTGTAGCTCCAAGCTTCGAGCATTTCTTGTTGGTCTTCTATATCTTCGGGGCTGTATCCAATCCGATCTAGTCGGTCACTTAGAGTCTTTTTTGGGTTACTTTCTTTCCACTCGTTGAAGCTTTGCCCTCGCCAAACTTCTACTGTGTCTTCTGCTTTGACTCCATTAGGGAAGCGAACAGCGCCTGACCTGTATTTTTCCCCATCAACGTCTTCTGCCCCGTCAGCTCTTATGCCCCACTGATACTCCATGTCATCGGTTTCTCGGATATAATGAACTAATGGGACCTTTACTTTTTCTTCATCATCATCTTGTGGGTCAGGTAGGGCGAACCAAAGAGCTAGTTCCACGTCTTTTCTTGTTTCACCGGCTGTGGCCCATACTGCACTGAAACCGGCATAGTCTCCATAACCTTGCCGGGCTTCGATAATTCCCTTACGCATGCCTTCATCAAAGCTCCAGGCCCTTGTTCCTCGAAGGGGATTCTTCTTCGGAATCATCTCGATAATTTTCTTAGCGGCTACATCGAACTCGCCTTGCTTCATGGGGATTCTCAAGTCGAAGTCCATCTTCTTGCTTGCAGCGATGTGTTGAGGGATGATCGCAGCTCGTCCCTTTGCGTCCTTTGCGGACATATCTCCTCTGCGTAAGAGCCTTTTACGAATCATTTCTGGGTCGTCTACTGGTTCCAAATAAACAGTGTAGGCGCTGGGGAAGATCTTTTTCATCTGATTGAGACCATTAAGTGAAACTTCAATGACCACATAACCTTCTTTCTCGAAGTCACTCAAGCGCTTAGCATAGTAATCTCCACCTCTTTGTAGCTGAACAGCTACAAGATCTCCTTGTGATACCATGTGAAGGAACTCTCCTTTACTGACGAACACTCGCTCACCCGGCTTATCGGATCTTCTTTTTTGGCGGGTAGTTACCGTAGGCGCAGTTCGTGCGTTGGGGAGAGCTTTCAGTAGGTTTCTGATAGTAGTTGACTTGCCAGAGCCACTGGGCCCACTAAGAATGATTACTTGGGCTCTTTGAGGGTTCATGGCTCCTTCGCTGAGCATTAACCCAAACTCTTCTGGATTGACAGGGAGTCCAGCACGATATAGGGCTTGTCCTACTTTGTCAACCGCTTCCATGGCGTCTTCCATGGGGTTTTCTGTGGTTGCAGTGACTTCTACTGATCCCGTACCCTGCGAAATCATCATACCGACTCTACCTCCTTTGGTTTGGACCCAGAGGTTGAACTTGTTTTTGTCAGTGTAAAACGGTCTCTTCGGATCGTATCGAGTCTTGCTGAAAGGCTCCAGTGCTTCTGCTACAAGGTCATAAAGCTCCAGTGCTTCTACGGGAAACTTAGTGAGGTAGTCTGTTCGCTTCAGAGTCATTCGTGGGGGATTGAGGTACGAATCAATGAACCCTTTCTCGAACAAGTTCTCATGGCTCGTCAGAAAGGAAGACAGTGCATCACTAATCTCCTGCTTTAGTTTGCTGTAAACTTCGAACTTAGCCATGTCGGGATCTATCTCTCCTTTCTTGACTCTCTCTATGGTATGTACTGCTGATATAGAATAATAGGAAAGTAGCACCAGTGCGTAGTAGTCTCCAGCCAGCATTTGTGCTTGCTCTGAGAATACATCTTGGCCATGTATGACTTCCTCCAAAAGAACTAGCGTCTCGCAAGCTTCTTCTGAAATCTCCATGTATTGACACAAATCGACCATGCGTGATTTGAACCCATTACCGTCTCTGATTTTTGCATCTTGTGCTGCGATATCGTAGGCTAGATTTAGCATGTTCAATGCGTCGAGATTTGTGAAGGTGGTTCCCTCGAACAGCTTATTCATGTACTGATCGTATCGTCTTCTATCTGCTCCCTTGGGAGTGACTCCCAGGGTCATGAATGAGTCTTTAACGTGTTGAGTATAGTATGCTTGGTGCCAGTAGGCGTAGTTTTCGTGGGGCATTTTGCCTGTGTCGAACTCTGGCCATGAGTACGTGCGAGTTCTAGTGTCACTCACCGCCTTCTGCAAGAACTCGTCTTTGAGGTGCAGATCATCAGCAGTTGGTTCTGGTGGGTTTTTCTTGACTCGGTAGTGGCACTTGTACTTGAACGAAAAGTACTTCCCGTACTTGGTGTTCATCCATTTGACGAGATCTCTTGTGATGTTTTCACAGTATCGTAGATTGTCTTCTTTTGATGCGCTGTCTTTGGGCAGCTTTGCGTCCCACTTCTTTTCAAGATCTGAGATCTTAGCGTCGATTTCTTCAATGATCTTGTCCTCATCTAACTTGAGGAAGTTTTGCTTAGAGCCTTTTTTTGGCTTGATTTCGAAGTAATCCATTCGGTCTTCCATCACAGTGCAGAAGTGGCGGATGCTTCTCGGCTCGTGGGACAGATCCATGTAAATCAGATAATCGTCAGCCGACGAAAGTGAAGGTTCGTCTTTCTTGGGGTGGGTATGGTACATCATTTTTGCCGAAGGAACAGCCTTTGTGATTTTGATCTTCGGCATGATCAAACTGGCTCTTCTATGGTAAATGCACTTGTCGTCACAATACCCGTAGTTTTCCCCCATGTAGGAAACCATGGAAAATAACTTGGCTCTGAACTGTGGTGAGTTGAAGCCTTTGTACTCGTACTTTTTGAAGTAGGTCTCTGGGTTTGTCATCTCCATGCTTGAGTATTCTTCATCAAACTCTTGCATGGATGGGTTCATTCGAACCACAGAAGCAATATGCATCGATCCCTTGACGCATACGTTGCCGTTGCTGGGACTTACGGTGTAGTCATGGTGCTTGACTACCAAGTTACCAGCGGTGGAAATTACTTGGGTGGCGAAGAATTGTCTAAGTATCTTAGGAACGGCTTTGCTCTTCGTTCCTTTTGGTAGGATGATTTCGTAGTTGAGGATGTCGTTTTGATAAGCTGCCTTCGAGCTAAGCACCTTTACGCCTTGCAACACTTCCCCCTTCTTTGGAAAGCTCATGGCTTCTAGCAGCTCAGAAGTTGTATTCTTGGGCTGCTGCATCATCGTCGGGCACCTCGTACAAATCGGATAGAATCAAGTCAAACATGTCACTGCTGGGAGACGCCACATAGTTTAGATCAATTTGAGAAGCTTCTTCTTCTGTAAGATCGAACTGCTCTTTCGCTGAGAGCATATTTCGGTCTTTCTCTAGAATCGGGAGCTCCCACGGCAAAAAGATACCTGCTGCGTATAGCTCCCACTCCTCCTTGGGTTCTGGGAGGGAATCCCACTTGTTGAACTCTTCGATGTATAAATCGACTCGAAGCTGCCATAAGTCGTCTTTCATCGGTCTTGGATTGGACATAATCAAGTCAACTGCTTCGTCTTCTACCGCCCCTTCCAACTTAGTTTCTCGAAGTGCTTTGCTAAGGTTGGCATCAGCTTGATCGTATGCTGCTCTATATCCTAAGTCGTAGTGTCTTCTATCTGCTAGCTCACTTTCTGGGTCGCCGGGTACTTCTTGGAATGTGCTTTGGAAGACTTTACTATCTTCGAAGGCTTGTCGCTTATTTCCTTCTAGGTGCTTTGTTTCCATGGTTTCCAAGAAGTTTTCTTTTTTGCTGACTCTGCCACCCATGCTGATTACACTGTTCCCTTCTTGTCCCATGCCGTATCTGTCATCTTGAGCGGTGTTGTATTCGAATCCAAGATTTGTGATTCGATAGTGAGGGGAATCTCCCGTGACAAGTGAAGCAGTATCGACAAATGCTTGGTGTCCGGGTTCTCCCTTGTACCATCTGTCGTAAGCTTTTTCCAACTCTCCAGGTATCTTTTCTCCTAGGTATCTACCTTTTGCGGGGGTTATCAGTGGAAGCTGCACTCTTCGACCACCGGCAACAGATTCGGTTACTACTTTGGTACCATCAGGTAGAGTGTTGATTTCTTGCTTGGGGTATCCCCCAATGTACACTTCGAGAGTCTGCGGAACTCCATAGAATGAGCTGGGGTTTCTTCGGATAAACTCGGGTATTTTTGATCCGGGGTTTGGTATTGCTTTAAGTTCGAAATCGCTCGTGGTGGGTCGAGCGCTGAGTTGCAGAAGCTCTTCTTGGCGATAGCTGATGTGATTGGGTCTACGGTGGTCTAGGTCTTGTCTGATACCTATGACTTTAGCGTTAATGAGATAGTTAATTGCTTTGTCTTTTGGTGTTGGTCGGAAGTCTCCCTTAGTAGTAAATGCAAATGATTGTGTGATAAAGGTCTGCGGAGTTACGTCATCGTAAGAAACTTCTACCACTACTGATGGTTCAGTGTACACGATTTTGTCTTTGTATGGTCCTCGTGGAGCAGGGATGACGTTTTTCTTGTCTTCTCCCTCCACCATCATTCTAAGAGAAAGTCGATCGGACTGCTTCAGAGCAATCTGCGCTTTGGCGACCATGAAGTATTCCGTGCCGTATTTGCTCGTCTTGTTAGCGACTGCGACGATTACTGGGGGCATGTCGTTGCCTGCGGCGTATGCTTTTCCTGTGATGTCCATGGCTACGATAGTTGCGGTCAGTGTTCGAGTAGACTTGATGAGGTACTTTTCTTCTCCCTCGACCATTAGTGAGCCACTCATCTTTGCTCTGACCAAATCCATGTACTTGTTTTTCAGCTTCATCCCAACAGGTGCTTCGAACTCAAAGTAGGGTGAAGGGATGGTTCGCTTTGAGGCGAACTCTTTGATTTGATCGCCCATAATGTTGATTGGTACAGGTTGGCCACCAACAATAGGAGATCTGTTGATTGTAAACTTCATGATTCTGGCTTTGGAAGGAAGAATACCCTCGCTTCGAATAAGTTGGTTCATGGTTTCTTGAGAAGCTTCTTCGTTACCGAAGCTGTCGAATAGACTCACTCTACCTACCAGAACTGCTTGGCGGATTTTCTTAGCGATGCAGACTCGCTCAAAGTCTCTGCAAATGTAATCGTCATAGATGACTACACCGTTGGACAAAATGTAGTAGCTGTGAGGCGTTTGTGTTACCACCTTTTTTCTGACCAGTCTCTTTGCAGACATGCCGGGTGGGGCCATGTCTCCTTTCGGATCGTACACTAGCACTGCTAGCACTCCTCTGGCTACTGGATGTGCGTATACCTTTTCCTCTCCTTCTAAGACTGCTCCTACATTTCTGTACTCTACTATGTTAAGATCAGATTCTTTGTAAATGGCGTTTAGTGCAGGGTGGTTTGGTACTTTATTTTCTAAGCGGGAGCAAGAAGGTTGGACTTCAATCTCCCCGGGGGATTCGTAGTCTTGCCCGATTTGTACCTGATCGTAAAAGGTAGCGACCATACTTGAGTAAGTGTCAAAATTGACCAAGACTGATTCTGGGTGAGCGTCAATCATGCGATTGAACTTATCGAGGTGACCGTATGGGACTGGTATTGCTGCCAGCCCGGTGTATGGCTTCTGTGTCGTAGTGCTCGGGGGATAGTGTAATGAGAAAAACGTTCTAACTAATTGACGGGGGCCGTTCACGTCTAAGTCGATGAATGGGACGCTCAACTTAACTGCCTCAGCTGCTTTGAAAGAACCAAAGTCAGAGAGGACTGTCTTGAGATAGTCTTTCATTTCTCTTGTTGTGATAATAGACTCGTTCCCTAGGCCGATCCAGATTTGAAACGACTCCCCTGTGAACATGATAATAGCTGGGTGTTCTAAATCAAATGCGACTCGGCGGTAAATCTTTTTGACGTATCTAATCAGTTCTTTTTCGGGTAGCTTTGCTGGGTTGTCTATGTCGATAATACCCATCTTGATGTTGTTCCCCGATTCCGTAGGCGACCAGAATAGTGAGCGGAGTCCTTCATGGTCGGCGGCGGGGAAGCCGTCAAGGGTCTTGCTGTCTAGAAACTTATTCAGCTTTTCTTCGCTATCGATGATGAAAGGTGCTCCTGTGTTGTCGTTTCTCTGGATTGTGTCAAAGGGACCGCTGGTGGTGCTAAAGCTAACTGCAGCTAGCTCATGATACATGGTTACTCTTGCAGTGAAGGGCAAAACCAGTCTCATGTACTCTTTAATTCTGTACTTCAGTTTGTTGACTTCTTTGACCGCTTTTTGATATGCTGGGTGGTTTCGTCTATCTGAGCCAGTTAGCTTGTCGAACTCTTCTTTGTTCGTTTCACCTGCGTAAAAATCGGCATACTGATCGACAGTCATCGGAGTAGTTGTGAACTTGTATGGGCCGAATCGGTCGTCAATTTTGCCGTAAGCTTCTACCACTCTCGATTCTAAGATTGGTTTGATCTCGTCTACTATCTCTGAGTATGACTTCTTGCTCTTATCATAGAGAGGCTCTTTTGTTTCACGATCTCTGCTTTCAGCGGATTTCAGATATGTTCGCTTGAATAAAAACCCGGGGCGACCAGACTTGAGAAACTCAGAAATGAAGTGATCGACGTCTTCGTTACTCGGCTGGCGGCCTTCCGCAAGAATGAGGTCCAAGTAATCCTTGAACACTTGGAGCATTCCTGTGGGGTCTGCCATGTTATCTCCGATGGGTTCTTTGTTGAAGAACTAGTTGGTTGTCAAGAGGTTCTGCCGACAGTTAGCCTTACTTCAACGGGGGCTAAGCCTGTTGGGTCTGGGACTGTGATCGTTAACCCGTCGCCTTCTTTCCAGTTTTCACCACCGTCCTTTATCTTGATGTCACTAATGTCGCCAGCTGCGTCAGTGCTTACTTCAAATGTTGGTGGTTTGTAATCCCCGAATGATATAGGTGTCCCTACTAACTCTAGATCATTTAGGTTCGGTTCCATTATCACCCCAGGAGGAGTTAGGTCGACTGTTCTAATTTGACCTGGGGCCTCTGGCTCTACTTTCGGTGCGACGTATCTTGGGTGGCCTGGTGGGTACGATAGTGGCTTCAGCGTGTTTCTATTCTCATCGTCTAACTCGTCTTTGAGTTTCGCTTTCTGAGCTGCAGATTCGTATCCTTCTACGTTGTAGTCGTCTCTGAGCTGCAGAGGGATCTGTAGCTCTGCTCTCATAATAGCAAGAACGATTTGATAGACTGGCAGCGTGTAGCTGGTGGTTTTTAGTTGACTTTTCTTCGCGTGCTCTTGGATCATGTCTATGAATCCTGTTCGTAGCGCTTGGTAATCCATTGCTTCTTTGATTCTGTACCCCTCAATTGCGGTAAGGATTGCTGCAGCAACTCGTGGTCTGCTGCTATATCTCAGATAGATGTACTCTAGATATTCTTTTAGTCGCAGGGTGTATTCTTCTGCTGTCAGGGTGGTTTCTGTTTCTGACGGGTCTAGAGTCAGTTGAGCGAGAATGCTTGTGTCGGTCCATGTCGGTGGGTATGGGTCGAAGGACGTAATTTCGCCTATGCTGATGACTGCGTTAACTGCTGGGAAAAGTCCAGCAAAGAACTTGTGTGGAACCACTTCAGCATTTTCGAAAAGTGTGGATGTTCTTCTGGTGATGCTACCCCATAGTGCCTTGGTAACTGGCCCTTCTTTTTGGTTAGATCCGATAGCGTAAATGCTAGAGATTGTCATGTTGTTAAATACATAGAAGTATTCGAGCATAACTTCCTTTAGCAGTGGTATGTCCATGTAGTAAAACACTGTTCTTCGATTGGCTTCACCGTACAGCTGAACACTAGGATCTGCTCCCGTTGGAACATAAGATAGCTGAGAAAGTGCATTTGTTTTTTCTGGCTCTTTCGACACGAGCTTTGCTTGGTCTGAGAGGATGGTGGCGAGCCAGCTAATCTCTTTCAAGGAGAGGTCTTCTTTGTAAAACTCGTCTATCACTCGCTTATCTGCGGCTCCTGCTCTTTGCGCCTGGTTACACATTACTGTGTACTTAAGACGGAGCATAGCTAGAGTCATGTTGAGGGAGTTTCCAAGGCTGGCTTTGCCTTTGACATAGTCGTCTTTGTTATTTGATGGGACACTGTTAGCAAAAGGAGAGACCATGTTTGGGAAGTCCTTCATAACTTGTTCGGCTTTTTTTGTTTGGTTGACACTTGGTGAAATGTAGCCAGTGGTCAATCTTTTGCCGTTGTTCAGCAACAACACATACGTATGCAACGCAAAAACGTGGTCGAAGATCTTACTGTATGCTACAATATCTGACGCAACTGGTTTGGCGAAGAATTTGTCTTTTTTCTTCGTCATTTCTCTGGTAGGTTCGCTTAGGCTTACCAGCATGTTTTGATCGACTGGAATGGAGCATAAGTTTCCTACCTCTGGCCCAGAAGTGTACTCAAGGCTGTACTCATACTTTTTCCGAGCCGGATCGTAGTTAGGTGCTCTGATAATGTACTTGGCGTCTTTGACATCTTCGTTTGGTAGGGCTGCTTCCAATTCAGTGAAGAGGGCTGCTCTGACGCTTGCCTTTGGAGCAAAGGTAACTTCGTCACCATCAGCAAACTGAGATACATCTTTTTTGATCAAGGAGTTAGCGAGTAGCTCTACCGCTGAGCCGATTTTGTTATCGTCTCTTTCTTTCTTGCACTGCGCTATGAGGGCAGTAATTTCTCCAGGGTTGGCAAAAACAGTGTAATTGGCCCCGTGGAGGTTTTCGTGAGTCAGAGCTTCTTCCATGTAGTCGAAGATATCAAAATCGTTTCCTCCGACTTTGACTTCGCTCATATTTTTGTCTATCAATACTAAGAGTCCTTGGAAGATTTTGTTTAGCTGCTCATTGATGTTAGTATAACCGTAAGTCATAGCAATCATTGTACCAATACTTGGTAGCATCAACCGAATACCACCCGAGGCGGTGTTTAGCTCATTTGATAGTGCCTTGATTTCTTCGATGTTAAATTCGTACTGATCTTCTCTTGCGGTTAGTCCTGCTGTTCTATTGTATACTCCATATAGGTGATCTGGTCTACCTGCTCTAATGAGTGGATTTTGGAAGTTAGTAGTGAGAGTGCTTCTTGTATTCAAGTCACTGATTGCATGATATCTGAACTTGATTTTATCTCCAGCTAGATACATTCTGTAGTCGCCATAGGTGCTGTAATAAATCATGTCTGCTAAGTTTATTGGATACGGCAGAGCATTGATCGTAGACATGACAAAGGCGTCGTAATGGTTCAGAATGTGAGGAGTCATGTGCTTAGCATAACTCTCGACGATTTTGTTGTCGCCCTTGTCGTCTTTACCAAGAAGGGTGAACTTCTCTGGTATCGAGCCCTTGAGAAGATCTTTGGGGGCGGTTTTGCTGCCTTCCTTCTTTGCCAATAAGATCACTTCCGGCGAATAACACCGAACTGATTCGTCTTGACTCCAAACAGATTCGATCCGCCCTTTTTGTTGTACAAGTAAGCGGCGGTGAGTCCGCCGACAATCAAGAATCCTGCTCGGACTCGTCTTCTAGTCGACTTCATGTTCTTGGCTACCTGCACATACACAGGGTTGTTTGCGTCAAACGGATTCCAGACATCTCCCATAATTTCACCTCAGAAATAGTTCATCGTACCCAAGTTGTTTGGTAGTTGCTTGTAGCCGCCTACGCCAGCAATCATGGGCTGACTTACTCCGCTGATAACGTCGTGGCTTTTAGCAGCATCGATTGCTCCTTTGATTAAAAGCAGCGTAATTAGCACGTTAGAGTAGGTTGTGGCGGATCTCCAAGCATCTCCTTTGGGTCTAAGGTAGTTGGATACCCCACCTGCTCTCTTGACTTCTTTGTAGGTGGTTCTTGCAGTGATTATTGCGAGCAAACCGGCAGAGCCAAGCTCCATCAAAGACCATGTTTTATTGGAGATACCCAGTGTAGTTTCAGTCATAGATCCACGCAACTCCTTGGTCGTCAGTTTTGATCTTCCAAGTACCACCTTGGATAATCAGTAGTGGCTTACCGTTCTCAGGCATGGTTGCATAAAGCTTCGGGAAGTTGCCGTCTTTGGTTTCTTCGTTGAAGGTGTGAGTGTATTTTTGCTCGGAGTTACCAGTCTCCTTACCAGACATGTAACCGATTTGCCAGCAACCACCTTCACCGACTTGGTACCACACATCGCCCATGTCGATCTTTTTCTTTTCGATCTTCTCTGGTTCCTTGCCGTTCATGTGCTTGTAGAGCTTCTTGCCCTTCTCGATTTTCTTAGAGTTGCCGGGGTTATCCCGTGTTTCCGGATGGATTTCCGCAAGTTGTTCACCATAATCGGTAGGACTATCATCTCCGACCAATGGTTCGTCCCGTACTTCAAATTCTATTTCTCGACCGCCGTCTTCCATCATGTATGCGTTCATTATGACATAGTGAACTCTTCCTGTTTCGTTTGCCAGTCTTTGGGCTTCTTCTTTGGCGTCTTCTATCTTATAGAACCATGGTGGGTTCTTTCGTGGGTTGTTCCTAATTGTCTCGCCCTCCTTCTTCAAGAAGTAAAGTAAGTGGTGGCTCACCATTTTCTTAGGCATTGCAAGAACCTCTTCCGGCGTCACCCACTTGTGAGCAGAGTGTTCCTCAGAGAGCTTCACCTTCTGACCTTTCTTTGGGGTGGCGATGTAAGCATGGTAAGTTTTCTTCTTCTTATTGTCGTGATGGGGGCCAAGGTTGGTTTTCAGTTTGATATCCAGGCCAGCTTCTTCTTTGGCTTCAATAACTGCGGCTTGTCGAGGTGTTTCGCCTTCCTCAACCTTGCCGCCGGGGAGTT
>Ga0181566_10004741_pt1 | contig 11020 bp, 7 predicted proteins | sample 101ome_15_FD_133762 | JGI IMG/M metagenome (GOLD analysis project Ga0181566, IMG submission 133762) | Coastal salt marsh microbial communities from the Groves Creek Marsh, Skidaway Island, Georgia - 101402AT metaG (megahit assembly) | ecosystem: Environmental > Aquatic > Marine > Intertidal zone... | reverse complement strand
GTGAGGCACAGTTTGAAATTTGGTTTGTTGGGATCGGAGACCAGTATTTGCAGCGGCGCATAGTCCAAGAGGATGCTGGGGGCCACGCCTGCGCTCTGCCAGGTGTGGACCTTTTCGATGACCAGTGGCGACCTGACAAAGGCGACGTGAGACTCCTTATTCCCGCCCGCCTTGGCACTGGGAACCGAGTGCACATAGGACCACGTGCGGCCCTCGGCCGTGCCCTTGCTCAACATGGTCAAGAACACCATGATCCTCTCCTCGCGCAGCTTTTCATTGCCCGGGATCTCCTGGAGCACGATCACGTCAAAGTTGGCCATGATCGACGCCAGCGCTTGCCAGTGCTGCAACAGCAGCAAGCCGTCTGAAAGAAGGCCATTCTTGTCTGTGGGCCGCAGGCTTCCGTCCTCATACTTGCCCGGATCGGTGAGACGCAGCTTGAGTGCGTTAAAGGAGCAGATTCGAAGTCGCTCGGGCTCGGCGACGACTTCTGGCAAGTCGGTATCTTGCGTATACACAAACTGCAAGGCGGCGCACTGCTTGTGCAGGCCCGCAGCGAGCGTGCGCCAGCGTTCCGAGGCGGTCTGGACCTTGTCAGCCTTGGTCTTGGTCTTCTTCTTTTGCTTGTCGACGCGCTTCTTTTGGGCCAGAATCGCCTCGACCAGTGCGTCCGTCGTCATCTCCTCGGCGGCGTCGGTCGTCGTTTCGGTCATGCGGCACAGCAGTCGGCGGAGGTCCGCGTCGCCATGCTTGCGCAGGCGCACCTCGGCAATGCCGCGCAGGTTGGTTTCGACGAGCGCGTCGAGTCTGGCATCGTCCAGTGGTTCTGGGGCGGTGGGCGGGTCTGCGGGGGTGGTGGTGGTGGCAGACTCGCTCATGATGCAAGTCGCGCCCGCCAGTAGCCAAAACGTGGTGGTTGCGACTTGCGAACCGCACACAGTATCGCGTTTGTATTCGAGTTAGCGCACACACCTACACGCACACCTACACGCAAACCTACTCGCACACCTACTCGCACACCTTTGCGCACACCTTTGCGCACGCGTGTGCGACTAGTCGCCAAGGGCCCTCCCCTCCCAAAACAGTCATACGCGTGTGAGACTAGTCGCCAAGGGCCCGCTTCGTGCCCGCAGCGCGCTTGGCCACCGATCCCGATCGAGCGGGCGCGAGACGCGTCACCGCCGAGGGATCGACACGCACGTGCTCGCCCTTGTGATTCACATAGTATCGGTCGAGTCGTCCCAGGTCGTTGTGAAGCGTGGCCTTGATCTGAAACGGGCTCGAGAAACAGGCAAAGCTGTCCAAGCCGTTTAGATAGGGATTCAAGCACCACACGGCGAATCGAAAGAGTCGATCCTTCTTGGTGTAGTGCAGATTCTTCGAGGCGACGTGTTGGTTGAATGCGAATTGGAACTCGCAGAGTCCGTTTTTCATGGCGCACTCGTAGTACCCGCCCGCATAGGGCCGGGATTCGTAGGGCAACAGCAATTTCTTGTCCGGCGGCTCCGCCGAGAATGCGCGGTGGTCGTGCTCGGAAGTGTCAGCGCAAACCCACCGGTCGGGATCGTCAATGGAGTGGGTGGGGAGATCGTCCTCCTCGGGCGCAAACTGCAGCTCAACGTAAAAGATGAGCGTGTTTTCATACTTTCCAAATGCTGCCACCTCGCGAGGGTCCAACACCGACTTTAGATCGGCAAGGACGGTTTTCTCCGTGACAATCGTGGGCGACTGGCCGTCGGTAATCGGATTGGTGCTCTCGAGCTGAATCGTGAGCACGACATCCAAGCCAGCGCTGCACGTGTACGTGGGAATGCCCTTGCGCGGCTTGACGCTTGGAAACAGGAGCGCGTGTGGAAAGGCGCCGCAGTAGCTACCCTTGGTCACCGCGTTCACAGAGTACGGACTGCCATCCCGCGTGTGCGTATCCTCGACAAACCGAATCCTGTACGTTTGCGCGATGCGATTCTCGTGGACGCTGTTTGCGGCAATCAATTTTCGTTGCCACCGTGCCGTTCCATGGGGAACGTAGGGCGCCTCGTTCAAATTCATGGCGTCGCGAATGGGCTCGAGATATAAAAAGTCGTCCTTGGGCTTGGCAGCACGTGAGGAGTTTGCCGGCACGTGGGGCGGTGGGGCGACCACCGTCTCCAGGTCGTTGAGGAAGCGCTTCATTGTGAGCTTGGCAGACTCGCAACGCGAGTGCTGGTGCATGGCCCAGTCCCAGAGCAGCTGCGCCTGGTCGGCCGTGAGCCCAGTCTGGAGGTCTTTGCGCGTGATGCGCACCTTGCCATCCGTCGAGGTGATCGCTTGGACCACGTCTGAATCGTCGAGACGGATGTCGGCTACCACCGTACCTTGGGCTCGCCCACCTTGCGCTTGCCGAGCCGGTGCGGCCGCTTGGGCGGCTTGGGCGCCTTGGGTGGCTGGGGCGGCTTGGGCGGCTTGGGCGGCTTGGGCGGCCGCTTCGGTTTGGTCCTCGGTTTGGTCGTCGGCATGCTCAGCGTCACTGCTCATGGACCAAAGATGGTGGTGCACCTGTGTGCTTGTGGCACGCGACGCCACAGTGGTCTTTGGCATTTCCTTTTGCACACATGCCGCAAGAAGCAACCTTAGCGGTATTTTTGAAAACTACAGCGTGTTTAAAAAAAATCGTCCAAAAAACTCCCAAGACTACACCGACACGAGTGTGTGTGTGCATCCCTTGTCCCTGCCGAGTCTCTTAGGCGCTGGAAACCTGCTTGTACGCCTCAATCTGCTGTGTGAGACGACCCGCGATGGCATTGTTCTCGAGCAGAGTGCGGTAGTGCGCCTGGTTCATAAACCCGATCGGCTTCCAGTCGTCGGGCGAGGCGCCAATCGTCGCTGCGGACTTTTCCGTCTCCGTCAGTTCGTCAAAGGTGAGCGCACTCTCGGACGCCGCAACCGCAGCGGTGGGCTCCGTCGTGGCGGCAACCTCCTCGGGCTGGGCCATCACGCGTGCCTGCTCAATGTCCGCTCGCAGACGGTTGGCCGACACGGACGTGTGCTGCTGCATCTGGGTCATGGGCAGCTCCTCCGCAGGACGCATCGACATGGTGATCCACCCGCGGTTTGCAAGCGACACTCACACAAACGAGGGTGTTGGTACCGCGTGTTTCCTCTCTCGTTCAACGACCAAGTGCTTATCATTGCGCACAATCAGTACAACTAAAACTCCTGCGGTCTCAAAAGCGAGATCAACACTGGCGCATCAAAACTCCATACCCGATTGAGCTTGTTGTTGATGCGTACTTGAGACTTTCGGACCAAACGCGTCTGCTTGAGATTCTCGAGGAGCCGCTTGACGTCGGTCGAGGTTTTGTACACCTCTTGGGGCGCAATGGAGAGGCCTCCCACGCACCCACGACGCACCCATTCGCGCACCGATGGCAATCGTTGCAGCTGCTCGCCGGCCATGGAAGTTTTCATCGTGGGCGACCAGCCCAAACGCGCAATGCGAAATTGACACAAGAGTGGCAGCGCAAAGGAGAGCACGCTGGAAACGACGCCGACAAACCCAGGTTCTTGGAGTTTGAAGACCAGTCGATCGTGCACTTTTGCCAAGAGTTGTGAGCTGTGCCCGTCCCAGTGTTCTGACCTTGTATTGAACACCTCGGTCAATTCTTGCAACGAAAAGCGACAGACGTGGGAAAACGCCTGTCGCAAGTCTTCTTCTAGATGCGAACCCGCCCAATTGCTAAGCTGGTGCTTGACAAAGGCGCACTCGACCCCCGTCATCAGAGGCTCGATCAGCTGTCGCAAGGAGGCGTAGGCGGCTTCTGCGAGCTGCTCCGAACTTGTGCACACGTGGTGCAGAATGTTACAATCCACTGTGCCTGGCGCAAAGACCTCGGGCTCGTCATCGCGTGTTCCAAGCAACTGTCGCAGTGCCGAACAGAGCATGACGATGCGTAGGCCAGTGGGACGCAGCCCAGACCGAATCAGTGCGAGACGTTCGCGTGGCACCAGTTGCCATTGTATGGACGATCGTGCCCACGGAATCGGCGAAAGAATGGCGGCGGGATCGATTCGAAGCTGAACGCGTGTCGCTTCACTGGTGCCATGCGGAACCCGCGAAAGCGTCGTCACAAAAAAGCCAGCCGGTTGTCTCCATGCCTCGACCTGTCGGGTCGCTCTCTCCAAGAGCAAACACAAGGCCTCGACGTTGATCGCCTCGCGCCACGACTCAACACCTTCGGCGGTGACTTCGCGACTCGCCTCGTTGGCGTTGCCCATCAAGTCGCGCAGTGTGGCAAAGTGCATGTGCGTTGCCACATCGGGCAATTCGCGCAGGAGCTCGGGTGGTGGAGAGCGCAGCACTTCCATGAGCGGAAGCCGACGCTGGGGCGTGGCGAGCACCGTCCAATCGCTGGGTCGATGCACACCGCGACGTGCCACGCGCGCAAGCATCGACATGCCCTCACAGTCGGCTTGACACTGCGCTTCTGCATCCAATGCCTCGTTTACATACTGAACTCGCGCGCGATGTTCGAGGCCATCCACGCAGAGCACATTCACCTTGGTGGCATTGGCGGGCTCGAGGAGCGCAACGCGATTGGCAATTTGCGCGGCAAAGAGCTCAATGTGTTTTTTGACAGTGGCCGACTCCACTGGGTCGTTGCTCACTGGAATGTCAAACCACTTGCGCACGCGTTCGTCCAAACTGGTGAGCCACTCCGTGGCCAGCTCTTGCAAACGGTCTCTCAAATCCACACCCAATCCACCGACGCGCAAGGTCGATTCGCTGAGGCCACACAAGACGCTTTGGTCATACGATCCACCAATGTCGAGGAATGTTCGGTCAAAGTCAACGTTGCCGCCATGTCCAGTACGCACGTAGTCTTCGTGCGACTTGTAGCATCGAAGTCGCAACACGTGTGGCAGCGCAATGGCATCGTAGGCCAATTCTTGCTGGTAGCGAAGCACGCGAATGACTTCCTTTTTCGTATCGTCCAACACGTAGGCGTCGTTGCTCGTTCGTTGCATCACATCGGCCAATGTCGGTCCCAACTCCACAACCGGATTGTGTTTGCGACAGCTTCGACAAAGAATGCGACATTCCTGTGGCGGAAGCGGCGCTTCGCATGCACGACAGTGAGGTATAGAAGGATCAAACGTGGGCGGGTCCTCGCCAATCCAACGAACAAATGGTCCCTTGCGCACAAAAAAACTGCAACGAAGCGAGAGCAAGTCGACCAAATACATTGCCCACGCATCGACAATGCCGTCCATCCATGCCGATCGTTGCGAACCAGATGACAAGACTGGGACTGTCAGGGTGGGTTGCGAGGAGGAGGACGACGCCATTGGGGGCGTCCACACAGGCCGCTATAGTCGCGTGTGGGATTTTGCAGTTGCACAAGCCGCAAGGCACATGTTTAGAGGGACCAAAGAAGACACGCTACCCACTACAGACACACACACACTCGTGCACACACACACACACACACACACATACGCGCACACACACACATACGCCGCACACACTCGCCAACAGTGAACAACTGTCCTCACGCCCGATGGACGGCCATCGCGGCATCGTAGAGCTCCTTGTAGAGACCCTCGGGAAGCTGCGTCGATGCCACCTCAATGGCCTCGCTCAGCCTGGAAAACGCCGCCCGACGCTTTGATCCGGTCACGCACGGAAGCTCGTGCGCCCGCTGGTCGCCAATGCCAAGCATCGTGACCTCAACTGCGTAGACCTTGTTGGTTGCCTCTGCTACCAAAAAGGCGTACACCTCGTGTATGCCGCTCGACTCATCCTCGCGCACGACAAAGTAGCTCGGAAGTGGCGAGGTAACGGCCGCATGGAGATCGTCAAACACGACGCTGGAATTGCAACGGTTGGCATCCGCCAGCGACACAAACCACTTGTTGACGGCCTCCGGGTCGTCGAGGTCGAGACACGACGGGTAGGTGAACGCAAATGCCGAGGTGCACGTCGGACCACAGTCGGATTGGCGCTGCAATGGAAACTCGTAGGTGTCCGTGGGAAACACGTGTGGAATGCGCACACCGCTGCATGCAAGGCTGATATGGAGCCGAGTACCACAATCGTGATCCATCCCGATGCTGTCGGGGTTGCTGTCGGGGTTGCTTTCGTGCTCACTGTTACGGTCGCTGTCATTGTCCTCGTCATTGTCCTCGTCGTCTTCATCCAACAAGCGGGCCAGACGGATGGCCTTTTGCTTGAGCTCCCGTGTCACCATTGGGTAGAAGAAGAGCCTCTTCAGTGCTCTTTGGGCACCCATGGAACCGATTTGGCGCTTGGCACGGGTGGGGTCGATCTCTACCATCAACCACAGGGCGTGCATTGCATACTCGTCATTAAAGGTGGTACCATTCCCAAGGAGGTTGATGAGACGTTTGGCGATCCCAGAGTCCAAGATGGGAGCCACCAGTGTGCCGTCCGAGTCTGTCTTGAGCAGACTGATGACGAGGGCCGCGGCCGATGAACATTCGGCCCAGCTGCCCAAGCGGAGCACTTCCTCGATCACTTGAAGACCTTGCGCGTCACGCACCTCGCGCAACACTCGAGAGTGCTGGTGTTTGTCGGCACCATTGTTGATGCGGATGAGTGCCTTGAGTGCGACATTGGGTTGGGCTTCGCTTCCGCTGCGGACCAAATCGACCAGCATTGGCACGACACCCGCATTTAGGACGGCACGATGCAGCTTTGGAGACTCTGTTGCAATGTCTGCAAGGGTCTCGACTGCCGAGGTGGTGCGTTCGTGGTCGTGCTTCTTGGACAAGTCCTTGACGGCGTTTGAGAGAGTCTGTGCTTGGACGGCGGACGCGGACCGAGTGGTACGCTTCTTGGTCGAAGGCATTTCGGATGGATGGATGGGCTTGGGTTTGCCTTTGAAGACACGGCACACGCCGCAAGAGTTTTTTTTTTGAGTAAAACACACACACATACACGCACGCACACACACACAATCGTGAAAAAAACACGTCTAGTGGCTGCCACCGATGGCCTCGGCCGTGCGAAGCTGCTCAAGCTGCCAAAGCCGATGCGCCGTGGCCTCCTCCTCGGCCCGCTTCTTGGCCTCGATGGCGGCGATCCGGGCCTCCTTGGCCACTTCCTTGGCCACCGTGCTCTTGGCCTTGTCGGCGGCACTCGGTGCCTCGGGCTCCCACGTGGGTGCCCTTTCCGGATGCGAGCTTCCGGGTGTCGAGTAGGCACGAGGCTCCCTGGACGCGGCGGCGAGCTCGGCCTCCAGTCGAATGGCACGTCGCCGCTCGGCCTCTGCCGCATTCTCCGCATTGGCGATTTTAAACATGCGATTCTGCTTCACCACCAGACGGATGGCCCGCTGCCAGCGTCGTCGCGATTGCTCAGCAATGGCGCGCTGCTTTGCTTCCTCCTTTTTGCGAATGCGCTCCGCCTTGGCGCGAGCCGCCGCATCGGCACGGTCCTTGCGCTCCTTGCGCGCAACGAGCTCGCGGTTTCTGCGCTGAGCAATAACGTCCAGGTACGCCGACGAGACGGGAAAGAAGACCACCATACCATTCGGCAAGACGTAGGAGGAGTGACGGTCGTGAACGACATTTGTCCACGGTTCGGCCAGGTGCGTCAGTTTGGTAGGAATCAAATCCTTCTTGGCCATGACGGCAGGGTCCATTGTATCCCGATGGTGTCTCGTGGTGATTTCGGAAATCGGAGTGCCTTTTGGATGATCAAAATTCACGGCACACCAGTTGAAAATGTCCTCGTCGGTGTAGTGCTTGGTGGCTTTGCGAGCAAGCGCGGCCGCCTTGACACGCCGACGGTCAATCTCCTCGGCAGAGGGGTGGCCGACCTCGCAATACTTCCAAGCATTGTGCGCCTGCGCGCGAATCTGCTCCTCTGTCATCCGACCAGCGTGCTGTTCGAGTGCCCAATCCACGAGTTCCTGCTCCGACTTGAAGCCGTCGCGTACGACGCCTTGGTAGCTGGAATCGTGTGAATAGGCAGTATTGGTCCAATCAGCCCTGTTTCTGAGCCTTGACGCAGCCGAACGTTCGTGCTGTTGCCATTCGAGCAATTCCTCGCGAGAAACATTGGCCTCGTTGGCACGTTTGAGCTTTGCGCGAAAGTCGCCGAGCGCACGCGCAAACCAGTTTGGGACCTTGGCGTTCGCGCGGCGCATCACGGTGGCATACATGCTGTCCCAAAAGCGAAGCGACACGTTGCTGTCGCCCACAGCCGTGATAGACGACATGCATGTTGTGAAGATTTCATTGTCATGACTGAGGCGACGACCACTGGCACAATAGTTGACAAGATTGAGAATGTCGCGCAAGGCGACCAACACCGTAATAGAGTCGTCCATTCTCTCTTCGCGTTGTTCTTCCTCCGGTTGCTTGTCCAGAATCTGAACAATGTCGTTTCTGCAGGCAACCTTCTGTTCCGGGTCGGAAATGTCGAGTTGATCGATCAAATTGGTCATGAGCGTCGCTTTTTTGATGCTGTCCAGAATAAAAGGATCACTGAATGGGGCTACCTGGTCAGGATCCAGCTCGGCGGTCGTTGACGCGCTTGGGGCATCCGCGGGCGTTTCGGGTTGCGACGTACTGGCACTGTCGGTACATGCACCAAACGAATCGCAAAGTTTGTCTTCCATGCATTGGTTGCGAGCCATTTTTGCATCCCACTGGATCTTGAGTTGCGCCGTGAAGCCCTTGAGCGCCTTGTAGGGAAAATCTGACATTTTTCTCGGCTCGCTCGCGATGATGATTTTCCGAACAAATTCCCACAGGTTGGGGTTGACTGCCTCGAGTCTCAGGGTGTTCATCGAGCTCATGAGCAGTCCGTAGGCGTCGCTGATGTCCTGGTTGGTAGATGTGGTTCCAAACTCGGAGAGCCGAATAAACTTGAGCGCAAGTCGCATGGTGCAAAGAATCGACGTGACGTGACGCAACGGCTCATTGTGAAAGGTGGGATTGTTATGCTCGTCCACGCGAAAGCACAATCCAACCAACAGCCGCGTGCAGGGGTGGGGGTCAATACCCAACCCTTTGAGTTGTTTGAAGATTGCGCGAGCCCGTCGCGGATCGTCAAAATACTCATTTGGCGGTTCGCCATCCTGTGGAATGCGAAACGCCTCAATCGTGTCGGTGAGCATGGTTGACAATCCACTGCACCGTTGAGTTTCATCGACTGGTGACGCATTGGATAGTGCCTTGGTCATGAGTGCGACGGCGTCGGTGACCGGTGGCCGAGATTGTGAGCCCATTCAAACAAAGCGGCGTCGTCCGTTTGTGTGTGTGTGTGTGTTCTCGTGTTTGGTTGGTATGGACAGTGCAGATCCCGCAAGGGTCCGTGTTTGAACCCGGACCCGATTGCGGGCAGCTCGTCGGGGTACTGGGGGGGGGGGTTTGGAGCGCACGTGGCAAGACTCACATGCCGCAAGAGTAGTCCTTGTTGTACAACTCGAATCCTCGACACACACACACGCGTACACATGCACACACAGTCGGGGGTACGGTCTCTATGGCGGAGCGGTGGCGGCCCGCTCCAGCCTTGGCATCGTCGAGGGCGGGAGAAAGTTGGACCTGAGCTTGAGTGCCGACATCAGGTCCTCCATGTCCTTTTTCGACTGGCCGTTGCGAAAGCGCTCCTGCATGTACTCGTCCATGCGCTCGGCATGGGTGATCATCCGCGTGTCGGTCGGCAGCTTGGTGTGGATGCCTGCGGCGCAGGTGAGGTGGTAGTCGTTGCCGCAGGGTGTGCACACCACAAGTTCTTTGCGATCAATGTGCAGCTTGCAGTGGTCGCACTTGATGTTCATCATGGACCGATTGTCGATGCAGCCATCGGTGCGAACGGGCATGTGATGGACGAGGTGTTCTTCCGAGTTGGACATGACCTCCTCTCGGATTGCCATCAGTTGCTGGGTGCTCATCATGGTGTTTGTGTGTGTGTGTGTGTGTGCTCGCGTTTGGTTGGTATGGACAGTGCAGATCCCGCAAGGGTCCGTGTTTGAACCCGGACCCGGTAGCGGGCAGCTCGTCGGGGCACTGGGGGGGGGAACACGCGTTGGTTCATAAGGGAGTGTTAATAAGCGGACACATTTACACCCCCCCACCCACCACACCCTCGGCACACGCGTGCACGCTCTACTGCCCACATGCACAAATCCACACACAAACACCCAAGACGACTCAAAACTGTGCATCGCAGAGGTACACCGACCACGCTGACGAGTCGCGCAGAATCGCCTCTTGGGTTGCGGGCGTCATGCCCGCCCACAACCCTTGGTCGATTACCAGCGGGCAGTCTAGGTCGTAGTGCACCAGCTTTTGGCCGAGCACGTCCGACGTGTCGCCCTCTTTGGCAAAGTCCCGAATCTGATCGCTGCCGCCGTAGCCCGGGAACGGATGCTCGCCAAAGTAGATGTTCTCGTCCTCCTCCTCCTCGACCTCGCTGTCTTCATAGTCGTAGGCGAAGCAGCTCTTCCTCAGCAGGTAGAGCGCCCCGCCCGCACCCCCTTGCTCGCGCGGGCCAGTCTTTTTGAAGGTGGCCTCCTTGCCAATGCACGTGGCCGGATCGAGGGGCGTGATCCGCTCGACCGTTTCCTCATTCGAGTAGGACCACCGCATCTTGAGCAGGTAGGTGCGCTTGAGCGGATTCGGCGGCCGCGATTCCGGTTCCGGCGCGGGAGCCGCCGCCGCCGGCGCCACGGCCGATTCGGGCAAGTTGGGCGGCAGGTTGGCGAGGGCCCTGCGCGCATTGGCCATGCGCTCCTTTTTGATCGCCTTGTCGACATTCCACCACTCCTTGCCAAACCTGGAGCGGCACCAGTTGCGCACATCCCTCGCCTCCAGAGAAGTCGCTGCGGTCCTGGCCATTGCGATTGACTATTCGTTTTCTTTGGTTGTCATGTACGAGGAACGGTCCAAGAGGGCATCCAAACCCCGGCCCCAATCGACCTAGCTCGTCGGGCCACTGGGGGGGAGTTGGGTGTCCGCTGCTTACCCCCCCCGGGAATGTCCGCTGCTTACACCCCCAGTGTGTCCG
>Ga0181566_10004724_pt1 | contig 11044 bp, 9 predicted proteins | sample 101ome_15_FD_133762 | JGI IMG/M metagenome (GOLD analysis project Ga0181566, IMG submission 133762) | Coastal salt marsh microbial communities from the Groves Creek Marsh, Skidaway Island, Georgia - 101402AT metaG (megahit assembly) | ecosystem: Environmental > Aquatic > Marine > Intertidal zone... | reverse complement strand
TCCCTATGACCTAATCTCTGACCCAGGTGGTCTTCTTGCTAAGAAGCTCGGTGTGCCCGTGAAGATGGGTAAGTTTGCAGCTAGGAGAGCCTTGCTTTTTAAAGATGGGAAGCTGGTCTGGAAAGATGATCAGGGGGCGACATCCTCTCAAGGGGAAGACGTGCTTCGGGCGATCAGAGAGGCTCAGTAACCCTCGGTGTTTGTTCTTTGTCGCCAAGGGTGAGGCGACCTTTGAGCGCCTTCTCTAAAAGAAGGCGTTTCGGGGGAGCGATTGGTTTTAGAGAGAGAACGACACCAGAACGACCCTCTTGGTCAAAGTGGAGGCGCAGGATTGTCTGATCCTTTTGAAAATCTGCCCGGTGGATTTGTGACCAATAGATCAGGTTGAGGTTTTTTTCAGGCTTGATGAGAGGAAAGATCTCAAGACCAAGAGGGGTCAGGATGAGATAAGCGTGTCGAGTGCATCGGATGGATAAGCGAATGAGTAGTCCACTTGTTAGAAAAAAAGGAACAGAGAACCCCCAATAAAAATTTGGATGTCCAAGCAGCGAAGTGACTAAAATGAACATCCCTAAGGCGGCGGCAATTGCACTGACCACCAAAAGGTTTTGCGCCTGAGCGGCTCTCGTAAATCTGAGTTCTTTATGTGGTTCTGAGACTTCTTTTGGCACGCTCATAAGATGACAAGGAAATCGAAGTTCGGGCTTGATCGAGCAAAGTTCTGAGGATGCATGCGTGGGCGCTTTTGGAGTGAGCAAAAGGAGGCCGGTTAGACGTCGATGACATGATCATTATCAAGCGTCGACTTGCTCTTGCCTGCTTCTGGTTTTGCAAAACTAGGGCTCACAACTTGCACTTTTCCTTTGAGTTTTTTTGCGAGGATTTGCGTGGCATGCGAGCGGACCGGAGCAATCAGAAGTAAGAAGCCAATGGCGTCGGTGAGAAAGCCAGGAGTGATTAAAACCGCTCCGGCGATGAGGATGATGACTCCATCGAGGGCCTCGGAGGCAGGAAGGCGACCTTCCATCGTGGCTTGTTGCAGTTTCTCAAGAGCCCGTCGTCCTTGTGATTTTGTCAGAGCGGCACCAAGAATCCCAGTGGCAATAATGATGCTAATTGTTTTCCAAAAACCAATTTGGCTCCCCAGGGTCATGAACAAGTAAAGCTCGGCAAGAGGAACAAAAATAAAAAGAAAAAGTAATTTTCCAAACACGTTCTAAAGGGATCTTAGGGTAAAATCAGTCTTTTACGATGAGAAAGGAGGATAAGATCGCTTCCTTCAGTTTTTCCTAAAAAGGATGGTTCTATTCGGTAAAGTAAATCCCGATACGAACATACTGTTGATTTTGATTTTTGGGTATCGAGATGGTGACTTCTTCGAGATCTCCTAAGGGCGAGATTGTGATCTGATCCGCAGTTGGGACAAATTCAGACCAATCAGAAAGAGTCGAGCTCATTTCATAGGTGACACGATCGACGATGGCTTCTGGATTTCGTGAGAAAGTAAATGAAAAGTGATCCTCTGTCTGAGCCGGACCACTTGTCATCTTAAGATGGTCGTTGGCGACAAGAGGAGAGAGGCCAAAGTAGTATTCCTGAATATTGAGAATGCCATCATTGTCTGGGTCTTGATTGGGTCCAGCTTGGTCCTCAGGAAGTGAAAGGGAGCTTGCCCACTGCTGATAAGGGGTCGGGGTGGCGAGGGCGACTTCGAGGGAATAAAGTTGGCAATTATTAGCGCTGTCTCCTGTCACCTCCAAATAATAGTTGCCTCCTTGGGATGCTTCAAAAGAGACAATTTCTTCACTTTGGCCAATGAAGGCCGCTGAAGCTTCGCTCAGGACCGTTTGACCATCTGCGGAGAGAATGGCGATGCCCAGGTCATGAATGCTCGTGAAGTCGTATTGAGAGCCGGCCGAACAGGAACCATCGGCATTTTGAGGCCCCTCGAGAAAGCCATCGGGAGTGGCAACCGGGTGAATACGAAAGGTGATCAGATCCCCTGGGGCAACTCCTTCAAGAAGGAAGTAATCGACGTCAGTGTTATCATCGATGCTAAGGTAGTCGCGTTGATAAACGCTGTTGGGTGAAATGGGAATTCGGGCGGCGTTATTTGGGGTGTCGTTGTTTCGCTGACTATTCTGTTTTTCAAAATAGTCTCCGTAAAGCCGGTTCAGAGAGAAGATATCGTCTAGTTGAAGCCCCCTAAAGCGCCTTGAGATAAAGGGCTCCATCAGTTTTGTCTGATTAATTGGGCAGATATGATCGAGAGCGAGACCGTGTCCGTGCTCGTGTTCGACCACGTTCCTGAGGTTGAGTGAATCTCTGGAGAGGTCCCCGTAAAACGAGGTATTGCTTGTGTCGATGACCATGTCACCTCCACTTGGTGAGAAGTTGTAAGCTAAGGTATTGGATCCAGAATCGCCGTCGATATAGTGCCCGCCGATCCGAATATCTCCGCGGACTCCCAGTGAGCCAGATGGGAGATTGTTTTGGGTCATATTCGCGCCATCATCATTGGGCTCATAGACGTAAGTGATGCCAGTGTGAGCAGAAATGTTATCAAAAACTTGCTGGAATATTGCGAACCATGACCTCGAAGTCAGGTCGTCTCCACGACCACCACCGGGAGGGTTGCCAGTCAAAGTCAGGTCAAAGCTGACATCAGAACTCCTGGAGTTGGTTTGGTGGACTTCTGCGGCGATCGTATTTGTTCCTGCATGAAAGATTGAGGAAGCAAGGGTGAGAGATCTCGTGGCATTATCTCCGTCGCTTCCCGAAGTATAGTCATCAAAGCTTGGATTTGAGGCCAGATTGATCCGAGCCACTTCCTCTCCATTGACGTAGACAACAATACCGTCATCAAAAAGATAGTTGAGGGTAAAGTTTTCAAAAATGGTGGGGTCTTCGATGTTGATCGTCGAACGGAAGTAGGTTGTTGGGTTTTTTTGGATGCCGGTTGTATTTGGATCGGCATCGATGTAGCCGACATTTGTCGCCTCATCCCCATCGCCATATCCAAGTTGTGATGGCCCTGAAGGCCACGAAGAATCGTCGAAGTCAATCTCTCTCCAATTGGTCCCTTGGTCACTCCCATCAGCGAGATATTTCCAAATATCTCCTGATTGCAGATACATGGTCGTCTCAGGCCCCTGACTCGGGCTTTCTCCATAAACTCCATCAAGAAACTCAATGAGGTCACTGTCGGAGGTTGGTTCTCCGTTGAAACCGAAGATGCTTGTTCCATCAGCGACGAAACTCCATGTCAAAGTCGTTGGTTTGCCTTGCTCGATGAGTTCTAGAAATGAATTAAAAGTGGCAGTGCGCCCCCATCGTTCATTTTCACTAAATTGAGTTGCAGGCTGTGGTGTGCCTGGGTCGTCTCCGATGGGTTCACTGTCCTCGACGGCGTGAAAGGCAGCGATGACTTCAGGCGCAACACCCGGGGCCCAGCACATTGAAAATGGAGGAAGGGGAGAGTTGGATCGTTGTTGCGCAAATTGAGCAATTCTCAGCTGCATCTCGGGTTCGAGGGCTTCGAACTGTTCGAGGGGTAAGCGCCCACTCAGGGGAAGAAGATTGTCTTCAAGGGCTTGGAGCTGTGGGCGATTTTGGAGATAGTTTTTCCACTGAATTCTCTTTGCCAGCGGGTGAGGAGAGCTTTTTGGACGGATCTTTTGGTCAAGGGATTCTTTCGGAGTCGGAATGATCGGGCCCTGTTTTGAATTCGTTACGAACACGACCAAAGTCGTAGCAACGGGCAAAGTAAGGAGTAAGAGGTTTTTAGGCAAAAAGATCATGCCAAGCTTTAATTTAGACCAAAAAGCCACTCAAACAACCTCTTCTAGCGACTAGGAAGTTCTGATTTTACTTCCTGAAGATTGTTTTCGAGGGTGGGCAGACGGTGGATAGAAACCGACCTCAAATCAAGCGGGTTTTCGGGCAGAGGGTTTCGGAGTGACGACCCGGTAAGGTGTTTGATCAATGGCTTGTTTAATTTTCTGCTCGTTGGTCACCTGCGGATCATAGCTTACTGCAACATTCCCTGTCTTAAAATCCACTTGGTCGACACTCACCACGCCCTTGGTCTTTGCGAGGATTGTTGTCAGGTGGTTGGCACAGCTTTGGCAGGCCATGTTTTTGACCTTGAAACTGGCTGTTTTGGTTTGAAGGCTCAGGTTAGGCTTCTGGTGACTTGGCAAGTTAGCGCCAACCAAGGAACTCAGCGACACGCAAAAGATGGAGAGGACAAAGAGAGCTTTCACTGCCTCCAAAGCGATTCCCAACTCCTGATTTTCTTTTTTTCTGCGCTTTGGTGAGATTTCTCTGATGGGGCTGGTGTGGAATTATGATCCGCTCAAAAAGTCGATAATTCGTGACTTAGGCCGACCAATAATCGCTTGCCCCCCTTTCACAAGGATGGGGCGCTGGAGTAGCTGCTTGTGTTTGACAAGGATCTCTACCACGGCCTTTGAATTGCCGACATAATCATCGGGATTGAGCTCAAGTTTTTTAAACTTGGCGTCTTTGCGAACGAGATCTTCCACAGGGTCTTCGAGGCCCTCCACAATCTTCTCTAGTTCGTCGGCAGTGGGAGGCGTCTTGATGTAGAGGATCACCTCATGCTCAATTCCAAGTTCTTCAGCGACCGCTAAAGCATTTTGAGAAGAGCCTCATCCCTTAAAGTGATAAATCTGAACCTTTGGCACAGGGGATAAGTAGCATCAGTTTGAACGACGTCAAGAAGCCGAGAGAGTTGCTTCAGCGGGCGACTCAGCTAGGCAATAATTTCCATGATTGGGTCAGCGCCTTCGACACCCACGAGTTTTTCGTTTAGTCCTGCATGGTGGAAAGAAAGATCGTTGGGCTCGATGCCGAGTTGATGAAGAATGGTGGCATGGAGATGTTTGACCTGATAAGGATTCTCCACCGCGGCTGAACCCAGCTCGTCTGTCTGACCAACACTCACCCCGCCTTTAATTCCACCGCCCGCCATCCACATCGTGAAGCCAGCGGAATTATGATCGCGGCCTGTTCCTTTGGCGTATTCCGCCGTTGGCTGTCTTCCAAATTCTCCTCCCCATACGACAAGAGTTTCTTCTAAGAGGCCTCGCTGCTTTAAATCTTTAAGCAGACCGGCGATCGGCTTGTCAGTATTGCCAGCGTGTTTGTTGTGATTGCTCTCGAGATCGCCATGAGCATCCCAGTTGTCATCATTGTGCGCGCCTCCCGAGTAGAGTTGAATGAAGGGTGTTCCTCGTTCGACGAGGCGCCTTGCTAGGAGACATTTTTTTCCGAAATCGGCAGTCCGCTGCTCGTCTAATCCATAAAGTTTTTTGGTCGCTTCTGATTCTTGATCAAGATTGATAGCTTCTGGAGCTGTTGATTGCATCTTAAATGCAAGTTCATAACTATCGATTCGTGCTTGGAGATTTGAGTTGCCCTGCCTCTGAGAAAGATGGTTGGAGTTGAGCTGGTTGAGTGATTGGATGATCCGATACTGCTCGTTTTGGTGCATTCCCCGAGCATGTTTTAAGTCGAGAATGGGATCTCCCTTCGAGCGAAGCACAGTGCCTTGATAGTTCGCTGGCATGTAGCCAGAGGACCAATTCTTTGCGCCAGAAATAGGGCCTCCTGTTTTGTCGAGCATGACGACATACCCCGGAAGATTTTCATTAATATTCCCCAGGCCATAGTTGACCCAGCTGCCCAGGGACGGTTTTCCGCTAATCAAGGAGCCTGAGTTCATCATCAACATGGCAGAACCGTGAATGGGAGAGTCAGCCGTGAGAGAATGGATAAACGCAATATCGTCGACGCAGGTGGCAACGTTGGGGAAGAGATCAGAAACCCACTTTCCACATTGACCGTATTGCTTAAAATTCCACTTGGGTTCGACAATACGCCCTTCATTTTTTTTGCCTCCGCGCCCAAAGGTTTTTACCGCGACAGTCTTGCCGTCCAAGCCTTTCATCTCTGGCTTGTAATCGAAAGTATCAATGTGAGACGGCCCTCCATACATGAACAAAAAGATCACGCTCTTTGCTTTAGGCGCAAAATGGGTCTCTTTCTTTTCGGCCCGAGCCATCATGCCGGTCAGAGCGAGGGAAGTGAAGCCACCTCCCACGGTAGAAATAAATTCGCGTCGGTTTGTTTGACCGCAGAAATTGTTCATGAGCTTAGTCGAGGTAGATTGTTTCGTTTAAGTTGAGGATAAGCAGACAGAGGCGAGCCATGAGCTGATCATCTGGGACTTGATATTTTTCCTGCAAATCTTTTGCGAGGTTCGTGAGTTCGTGCATCTCGCCTCCATCGATTTCTCGACTTGTCGCAAGTTTGAAGGCTTGGCTTATTTTCTCTTCGAGAGAACCATTCAGTCGGCTTGAGAAAAGTGTCGCAAAATCGTTCATTCTCTCGCTATTGAGCATCGTGAGCGCTTGAGTCGGAACGGTCGTTGAGAAGCGAGAGGGGCAAGAAAAATCGCGTTCGGGAGCGTCGAAGTTCGCAAGAATGGGAAGCTTAATGGAGCGCTTCACATGAATATAGACTGCTCTGCGGTTAGCAGAGTCTCCTGGTGACATTGGCCATGCGGCACTTGGTCGAGATGCTGTTGCTAAAACAGCATCGGGCATTTTTGGGCGAACGGAAGGCCCGCCAAAATCAAAATTCATCTTACCGGTGAGAATCAGATACGTATCCCATATTTCCTCTGCGGTGAGACGGCGTGAAGAGTATTTCCAATGAAGTCTATTTTCCGGATCAGTGTCACTGAGTCCACTTGATGAGAGTTGATAGGTAGAACTATTAAACATCAAACGAAGCATGTGCTTTGTGCTCCAATTTGATCTTACCAGCTCGCTTGCCAGCCAATCAAGTAGCGCTTGGTTACTCACTCCAGTCCCGAGTGTGCCAAAATCATTGGCACTTTCCACAAGGCCTTTTCCAAAGGCATATTGCCAGAGTCGGTTTACCCACACGCGGGCCGTTAACGGGTGAGCGGGGTCAGTGATCCACTTTGCAAAAGCGTAGCGAGTTCGCTCGGGAGTGCTTTCGGAAGGATCAAGAACTTTGGGAAAAGAAATTGGCACGGCATCTCCCTGAGCATGAACGTTGCCGCGGATATGAATTTGTGGAGTGGGGATGTTTTGGTCTTCGTGGACTCCATGATATTGGATCCCATCAATTGGTTTTTCCAATTCTTGACGCTGCTGCTGGAGAGGGTGCATTTTGTTTGCAAAATCAGCGCCGAAAGCGCGCGCAATGCTCTCTGGGTGAATGAGGGCAAGTTGTTGATCACTGAGGTCATGGAGGGGAGCGCGCGTGATGCGGATCTCAATGGAGCGTTGTCTTGAGGACGCGACAATCCCAATGACATTTTTGCCGGTGGTTAATTCTGCAATTGGCAGAGGGATAAAGTGTTCGCCGTGGATTTTCTCGGAGAGCCCCTCGTGAACCCGCGTGCCATTTAGGAAGATTTCTAAGCGATCAAGCTCTCCTTTGACGTAGGCGAGAAATTGCTGAGGAATTTCCTGGAGACCAAATTCTGATCTGAGAGCAATCGGTTTGCCCCCCGGCCATTTGTCTGTCTTTCGGAATCCGGCCTGATCGGCAGGAAATGATGGCAGCGACCAGTCAGGAGTCGTTGGAATCTGAAAGCTTCTTTGCCAGTCGGTTGAAATGCTTTGAGGGTCAGTGGCTTTTTTGAGCAAAGGATCAAGGAGGCTTCGATCGACGCTTTTCCAGAGGTTCTCTAGCAAAAGGTGATTGTCTCGGCGTTGTTGCTCTCGCTTCTCGGTGACTTGTGGATCGACCCAGGTATGATTGGGTGATTTAAACATATCTTGGCGAATCCCGTCGAAGAATGCCATCGTTGAAAAGTAATCGGCTTGCGTAATCGGATCACCTTTGTGGTCGTGGCATTTCGCACATGCCATGGTGGTTCCCATAAAAGCTTCTCCGGAAATATCGACAATATCACTGATGACATCGGCATGGGCTTGGGGGCGGTCAGCCGGCTCGTCATCTCGCTGCATGAGGGTCATGAATCCCGTCGCAATCTGAGCTTCAAAGGTTGGATCGGGCAGCTGATCTCCCGCAAGTTGTTCCATTAAAAACCGATTGTAGGGCTTATCGTTGTTGAATGAATCGATCACATAATCACGGTAACGCCAGATCTCAGGCTTAAGACTATCTCTCTCGAAGCCATTTGTTTCAGCGTAACGGACGAGATCTAGCCAGTGAGAAGCGAATTTCTCTCCAAAGTGATCAGAAGCGAGGTATTGATCGACCAAGTCAGGCCAGTTTAAGTCGCTCTCTTGGGGAGGGAGCCCAGTGGTGTCATAAGAGAGTCGGCGCTGGAGCTGCTCAATCGAAGCAGCCGCATTGGGTGTTAGTTGGTTTTTTTGGAGGCCTTCGAGGATAAAAGCATCAATAGGATTTCGGACAAAAGGATCGCTGATCTGAGGGACTGGCACCTCCTTGACTGGTTGGTAAGCCCAGTAAGGTTCATTGGTGTTCTTGCGGACTTCTTTTGCGAGGCCACTTCCGATCAGGAGAGCAAAAGTAAGTAGAGCAATAAGGTGTTTCACTGACATTAATTGTTAATGGGTAAACGTTGATGAAAAGCCGATTTTTTCAATAGGGCATTTTAATTCTAAACCGGCAATGAAAAGCTCCAAGCCTTTGGGGGTTTTGTGATCGGCGCAACTTGGTTCCTTGGAGTTTTTATGATCCGGTTCTTCGGATGATGGGCCCGATAAAGCTTAGACGGGACCATGGCGATGAGGCTTGAGAGAAGCATTTGTCTGCTCGTGAGTTATGCTTTCCTAATTCTCGTTTTTTAGGATAGTAAAGGGGATCACCGAGGTGCCTGTTTCTTCTTATGCGCTACGCTATTGTTTCCGACATTCACGCTAATATGCAAGCTTGGGGTGCGGTCTTGGCGGATGCTCGTGACCGGCAGGTCGATGCGATCATCTGTTTGGGAGATGTCGTAGGTTACGGCCCAAAACCGGCCGAAGTCCTCTCTTCGGTAAGATCAGTCACCACAAGTTTTGTCATGGGCAATCATGATGCAGCTGCTGTGGGGTTAATGGATTATTCCGTTTTTAACGACCATGCTCGAGGAGCCATCGAGTGGACCATGGGCGAATTAGACCCTGAAGCAAAAGGGTTTCTCGCCGCTGTTCCGCTCGCTCTGGAAGCCGGTGACATCCTATTCGTGCACGCAGAACTGATCGAGCCGGGTCGATTTGGTTATATTGACGATGCTGAAGTTGCGCGGGCCAACTTTGAGAAGTCGCGCCATTTCGTGACTTTTATTGGGCACACCCACCTTCCGAAGGTCTTTGAACACTCGCCTCAAAGTGGGGTTATCGAGCTGGGTGATCAGGATCTTTCTCTTGAGACACAGAAGAGATACATCGTGAACGTGGGTTCTGTTGGAGAACCCCGAAACCCTCATGATCTTCGAGCACGGTATGTGATTTATGACGATCAGAGTCGGAACGTTGAATTCCGCCGAGTGGACTTTGATATTTCAGCATACCGGCAAGATCTGGAGGCGACTTCTTTAGATCTCAGGCCTTTTTTTTTACAGGTTTATGAGCAAGTGGTTGAGGGTTCCCAGCCTGATGTCGCAGAGCAAGCAAGCGTTGCTGATATGAGGATCAATCCGATGAGTGCCCCATTAGTGGGTGTTCATCAGACATCGCAGATCGTTGCGACTTCGAATCAGGGAGTGCTTCTTGCGAGTGCAAAGCCTTCGAAGCTTCCCCTTGCGATTTTGAGTGCCTTAGTTGTCTTGATTTTGATTGGTGGATTGCTGGTTTGGAAGGGAAAGAACGGATCTTCGAGCGATGAGCCTGCGTCGAATTTCGTTTCTTCTTCTCAACAAATAAACTCTCAAAAGCCAGTGAGGCCGGATCCGGACTCGCTTGCGATCACGGAGCCCGAGATGATCAGCCCTCCAAAAAACCCAGAAGTTAGCGAGCCAGCAAGTTCTCCTCGAGAAATCAAAGATCCAAGTCAGCCTGTTAAGGAGAATTCTTCTTTAACCGTCGTCGACCCAAAGCCGTCATCTTCAAAAGTGGAGGCTGACGAGCCCAATGATCGTAGCCAAAATGACAATGCTGTTTGGTGGCAAATGGATAGTAAGGACAAGGAGGGAGTTTTAAGAGACGTCTATGGAAACATTGACCTCTACCCGATGCAAATGGGTAAGGCGATGAATGCGATTGCCCCAGATCCAATTCCCCTGAATGGCAAAGAGAATGTAAGTGCAACTCAAGGTGGCGTCTGGCAAGAAGACATTGGAAGTGAATGGTTCGTGATGAGCGCTCAACACTCGCTGACCCTAGAAGGGTGGTTTTTAACAGATGTTTTGCAGAGCCCGGTTTTTCTATTTGGGACAAGAACAGGAGGATCGGAAGATCGGCGAGGATGGCATCTCGATCTTCGGCCCGGTGGAATCGGGACTCGAAAAGGGCAGATCGGCTTTTTATTCGATAATGGTAATGATCAGGTTTTTGCGGTTTCTAAAAACGCACATGTCGATGATCAACAACCCCACCATTTTGCAATTGTTTGGGATCATGATGCAGAGCGAGCAAGTGGGAAGGTGACGCTTTTTTTGGATGGCCAGAGCGTTGCGAGCCAAATGCTCAAGCATTCTCTCCTTCTCACGAATCAAGCAAACCCATTTCGGATCGGCGCAGTTGAGAACCCAGAAAGGTTTGGGTTTGATGAGTTGCGATATTCGAAAACCACGCTCGTTCCTTCGCAGTTTCTGTCCCACGCTCAGGCAGGGAAGTAAGAGTTGCTCAACAACTCAGCATCATCGGAGTGCAAGCAATCCTGATCTGCTGGGCAAACTCTCAGTGGCAATGAAGCGTGAAAGATCTTTGAGAATCAAGGCGCTCGAAGCTCTAGACTCTGGAGCCAACGCATTGATGCTTTCTGCCAGGCCTCCCACATGGGTCCTTGGTAGCCATTTAAACCGTGGCCTCCTGAAGGAAGTTGTAGGTATTGTGTTTTGATCTTTTTA
>Ga0181566_10004711_pt1 | contig 11054 bp, 5 predicted proteins | sample 101ome_15_FD_133762 | JGI IMG/M metagenome (GOLD analysis project Ga0181566, IMG submission 133762) | Coastal salt marsh microbial communities from the Groves Creek Marsh, Skidaway Island, Georgia - 101402AT metaG (megahit assembly) | ecosystem: Environmental > Aquatic > Marine > Intertidal zone... | reverse complement strand
GCTCTGGTCGCCGGGGCCGTCGTGTGGGCGATGCCGTCCATCCAGCAGCAAGAACGCCGCGTCCAATGGTCTCGACTCTTCTCGCTCAAGGCCCAGGTGTACTTCGGTCTGCTCTTCTTCGTCGGGTTCCAAATCGGGCCCGGCGTGGTGCTGGGCGACGTGAGTGCGGGTGAGGTGCTGTTCATGCTGTTCGTCATGGCGGGCCTGAGCGTGGTGTTTTTTGGCGGTACGATGGGCGAGGTTGAGAAGACGTACAGCCACGAAGACGAGTGAGGGCTCTTCTCATGGATACTTCCGACCATCGTCGATTTGCACGCGCCGAATCACCGTTTTCTCGGCGCCTTGATGCGCGGCAAACTGAGCGGGGAACAACTTCGCCGCCAAACCTTTGTCGAACGACTTGGAGGTTTTTTCCTCCCGTTTCCAGGCGATGACGCCTTCGATTTCGTCGTGGTCATTGAGTTCATTCACCAACTGCGCGGTGGTTTTCTCAAGCGCCCATTCCGCTTCCTTGAGTTCGTTCTTGCTGTTGAGGTATGCTTGGTGGGCAGCGATCATGGCGGCGGTCATGGGCACCTGGGGTTTGGCGAGGTTCACCGTCGGGTCCGGTTTTTGGGCGTTGTAGGCTTTCTTGAGGTCGCCGAGTTTTTTGTTGAGGGCGGCATCAATTTTGCCTAACGAACGTTCTCCGTGCACTTTTGGAGCCTCGGGGAGGACTTTGGTCGTCGTTTTGTGGCAGGCGTCTCGGTCTGCGTCGCTGGAGAGTTTGGCGAGGAACCCGTCTTTGTCGAAATCCTGGGTTTCCGAGGTGACAAGGTAAGCCATGTTTTCAATGCCATTGTGGGTGCCAATCATCATCTGCAATTCGAGTTTGGCGATTTCGTAATGGCCTTCAACGAGTTTGTAGCGGTCCCAATGCGTGAGGTAGTCCTCCCGGAGCTTGACATGTTCGGGCGTGGCTGGCAGCACTTTGCCGTTGCTCACGGTTTTGCTTTGGGCCTTCCATTCGTCAAACAGGGGGCGGACGGTGGCGTGCTCTTTCGCCAAGTCTTGGATGAGGGGGGCCACGTCGGCCATCACGGTGGGGGTGTCAATCTTGAACCATTCGCTGTTGATGCAGTGCGGCGCAAAGCGATAGTGGAGGAATTTCTCTAGCGAACTCATCATGTCGGTGTAAAGCACGAATTCGGCCGTTTCCTTCCGGGGGTTGCCGGTTTGGTGTTCTCGTAACCGCTGTTGCGTGTCGCGTGAGGTTTTGCCGAGTTTGACGTATTCGCCGGGGGTGCCGGTGATGAAGTCCACTTCGCGAATGCAGTAGATTTCCCCTTCGTCAACGGTGGGGCATTTAATTCCCATGTACTTCGTAATGCACCCCACATCATAGGTTCATCGGTCTGATAATGTCAAGCATTAGTCTTAGTTATTAATATGCTTAAAAAAACGGAATCAAAATCACACCGTCAGTAAGCTGACTTGAGTGGAAACGAATTGAATATCTCATTCAAATGATGAGCAACAATTTGCTATTCAACCAGTGCAGTTGACCTCAAGACGTATGTTGAAGCCATTTCGTTCATCAAGGGCATTTACTTTGAGCATGATGTAAGACATTCGACCATTTCCAATGTCAAGGCCACTGTCTTGCTTTTTGAGCGATGCCAAAGCAGTTCTAGGCTGAATGATGTTTGTACCTCGTTCATTGACAAGTTGGCAGTTCTCAATGCGCACATTCGGCGTATGGCAGTGCGATGCTATTGTTGCCTCACGGACGTAGTAGTGTCTCACCCTGTTTCGCTTTTGGCCTCTGAAAAATGGGACATCTAATTTCATGTTTTGGATGCCGAGCGAGTCAATGGTAACGGTGTGTACGGATTCTTCCACAAAATGGCCGTCTTCATCAGCGATCCCGAATTCCAGACGTATCCATGATTGTTCTTTTCCAAGGAGAAACTGTCCCAAATCTTCCGGAACCGGGATGCGAGATTCTAACAGTTGGTAGAGTGTGTTTCGCGTGGTTACCTTCATTGGTTTTCGTTGAGGTTGACCGGGACCGTTGTTCCAAGCCAGCAGGTCCCATGTGCATTTATCAAATCCAAGGTGCTGAAGCAAGTTTCGTGTTTCGTCGTAATCGGGCAAGATATCCTTGGTCTCAAGATGCATGAGCCATGCCACAAGAAATCCGTCCCCCACGCAGGTGTATCTGCTTCTAGCATGTTCGCCAAACAGGAGTGACGATTCTGTTGGAGGTCCATGGCAATCACGTAAAGCAGAAATGAAATCTGTAATCACTGCGGCGAGTTCTTTGGGTGTGCAGCGCTCGAGCAAATTTCGTGTTGAGCTCATGTTGAGTGAGCGCACAAGGTTGAAGGCGGTATATTTGAAGGCCCCAACGTTGTCCGAAACGATAGGTACATCGTCGTTAAACTGAATCTCGCCGAACAGGTAGTTTTCGTTCGCATGATCAGGGCCGAAGTTCGGTGTTGTGGCGATTTCAATGGCGATTTGCATCAATTTTCTGTGGTCCTCATCGCTGTACTCACCAAGTTGAAATGCATATGCCATCCATTCTTTGTGAATGGTTTTCATTGACTTCGCTTCGGTGGTAACAATTGAGAACAACTCTGCAAGGTAAGCGCCGGTGTAGTTTGTTTGAGCTTTTTCATCAAAGAGCAGAACAAATGGCATAGGTTGGTTTGAATTTTTCATCCCGTTGATTCGGTGTTGCCCGTCAATAACCCACACAGAATCGCCGCTTTTCACATCCACCACGACCAACTCTTGAGTAATGCTCCCTTGAAGCGCCGTCGGAGCACCGACGACCGCGATGTTTCCCTCGTTTCCAGGGATGGCACCGAGGAGAACCGGGTTGACCATGATTTGGTCCGAAGTCGAACGTTGGTCATAGAGGTCGCCGATGCTGTTGATTCGGTTTTGTTGAGCAGGTCGTTGCCACTTGTCCTCCAGAGGGGTTTGAAGGCGTCTCGCGATGGTCAAGTTTGAATCAGATGGACTGAAATTTGGAACGAAGGAAAACCCGTGAATTTGGCGTCCAGTTGCCATTCCAACCAGAACCGGGAAAGTCTTTTTCCCTTTCTTGATTGTTGAGCGCAAGCATGTTAGCCTTGTGCCCATAATTGCTGTACCTCGGCCATGGATATTAATCTTCATGGGCGATCTTCACGGGTGGTTTCCTCAATACCGTTTGCTGAAATTAATTCAGCAAGTTGTTGAGCCATTGGGTTCACTTTGGAGTTTTTCACATGATGAATGATGTATTTTTTGATGGCAGCTTTGGTCTTGCTGAGGGCGAAATCAGCCGATATTTCAGGATCGTGTTTGCGTATCAAGGGCACGATCACCTCCTCAAAGGCATGGTCGTTGATGCCGACCTGCGAGAGATGCTGACCATTTTTTCTTTTGTAGAGGTGAAACTCCCGTTGATGCTGTGGTTCAACCAAATCCTTGACGCTGGCTATGCCATGATTGATGATGTCGGATGCTGTCGGAGGGTTACCTTTCCTCCTCATCTTTAGCTTGATTCCAAATTTTCCTCTGAACAAACGGGCGTAAGTTCGTTCTAACGCCACAGGCTTAATGATTGACCATTGGAGCGTAAAGAATTCTTTGAGTTCATGTTGTTTTTGCGTGTCTTTTGGGTAAATACCTTTTGCAATTCGGTTGAACGTGAACGGTAGCTGTTCAGTATCAAGGAAATACGCTTGAAGACAGCATCGTTTTCTTGTGTCAATCGCATTGGAAACTCTGGCGAGTTGTCCGCCGCCAAAGTCGTAATCCATATCCAGCACAGCAAATTTCCCCGGGTCGGATTCCAACATTCTTAGGATGCCTTTTTTGCCCGCATATTCACTCCCCCACGGTGGGAATGTAAATTTGAGATTCCTTGAATCGAGGAGTTCTGACAGGATGTCAGCGTCGGTGGGCCCCTCAACGTAAACGAGCATGTCTGGGAACCGATGTCGAATTTTCCCTTCGCTCTGTCGCCTGCGTGGGTCTCCAATCGCTTCTGGGAGCGAGGTTGTGGTGTAAGGCCGGGTGGTGAAGGTCATCGTTCTTCCTCCAACGGTGGGATTTGGATAACAAGAGGCACTTCGTGATAAAGAATGTCCGGGCTGTGTGTTGAAATGAGGAAGGTATGATGAGGAAACGTCGTTCTGAAGAAACCGATCAATTCACGCTGCCAATCAATGTGAAGAGAAAGTTCGGGCTCGTCAATCATGAGCAATGCGTTGTGTTCCGTCCCGAGAATCGCACGTGTCATGGCGAGCAATTGTAACTGTCCGCTTGAAAGGTACTCGCCTTCAGGAATGTACCCTAAGAAACGTTGAAACGCAAGCCATGCAGGGTAGTTTGGTTGACTCAAGGTCATGTGGTGGTGTTCGAAGGGCTGCAATGCTCCTACATCGACTTCCACAGGCAAACCAAACCGTGCGTCCAGCACATAATCACTCAATTCAGTTTCTGTGTTGAACATGGAGTTGTGGAGGGCTGCACCTTCTTCAAGCGCTTGGAGCAAAAAAGCCTGATCCTTGAGTTCCCCGTCAAGTTCTCGGATGTCGATCAAGTCGGCGGCGACGTTTTCAATGTGGCGTCTCACATTCAGTAAAACAGGTACTGGCAAGTGAATAGGTTGGGGATTGCCTGCCGCCCCCGTGTCTTGGAGCAAGAAGCCGTTTTCCCCTAGATGTTCGGCCAACGTCTTTCCATGGATTTCATCCGTAGGGCGAGGTTGTGCGATGATGAGTTCTTCACCCAGGCCTTGTGTGACATCATCCCAATCGGTAGAAATGCTCCGAGCATGCTCAAAGACTTCGTCCCCATAATGCTCCTCTAACCTGAGATAATCGGTAGGGGAATAATCCTCGGGGTTGTCTTCAGCACCGATTTGGTCATCTACGCTCCGATGATCGTGATGCCTCGTCATGTAATGGAGTTCAAGTGTTTGTTTGCGCTGGATGGTTGTTGTACGGTCAAACTTGAGGTTCGTTTCTGTGAGGTGGGCCACATCAACAGCGAAGTCATGATCATCACTCTTTTTTGTATTTGTTACGGAAAAATGGCTTGGCTCAAACCCAAACTCCGATGCCCATGGAAGTGCGTTGACGTATTTGTCTCTGCCCTTACAAATGGTCGAGCGGACGACAATGTTGACGCTCTGAATACCAGTTTTTTGAGCCAACTTTTCCATTTCTCTTAAATTGAATCGGGATGGATTCGCCGTCCACTTTCCAACCATCTCAATCATCCGATTCGTTAGGGTTTTTCCTCCCCCGTTTTGCCCTGTAATGATGCAACAAGAGGCTTCGCTGAAGTCAACCGTCGCAGGGCCGTACCACCCATCCTTCATGAGCGAAAAACGTTGTATCTGGGAACGCATGTTGAGTCCTCACCCGCAGCGTGGATATGTGCATGTCGGTGTCTTTATGTAGCGTTAAAATTTAAGATTCTCATGGCGGGGGGATTGATAGATTTCTTAGCCATTGCCCGTGATACTCACCGTGTCACGTTCCTCCCGCGAGTGGGTCATGTTGACACAAGAGATGTTCAGTTGCGACATCGACGAGTAAGAACCCTTCTTTCCCTTTCAAATTGTATTTATTCACCACGAACGACGATTCCGCCAGGATACAAGCCTGCCTCATACCAACTCGCACCGCTCGACAAATTGAACCAAGCTTGGTTCGGGGATTTTCTTCAGCATGAGAAAGATGGAGTCACGACACCGAAGTACCCTCGTAGAGGCATTCTCATTGCCGACGAAGGAGGGATGGGAAAGACCCTTTCGAGCGCCATCATCGCGCTTGACGAACTCTACAAGAGCCCCAATAAAAGCGTGGTTGTTGTCTGTCCAAAAATGATGAAAATGGAATGGGAATCCATCTTCAAATGGACGCCCTTTCCTGTATCGAGAATCCGTGGAAGCCAGCTGATTGAGGGGCATTGCCGCACAGGGCTCAACATCATTGGTAAGCATGAATTGTTGCACGCACTGGCAGGTCATGATCATCAGGCAGTACTGGCCCAGCATCACGACGAGATTTCTCTTCTTATCTTAGACGAGGCCCATGAAGGATTTCTGGTTGACCCAGAATCAGTCCACTCGGAAGAGAGCACCTTTTCGGCCACCCTACAGGAGTCCATCGGTGCGTTGACGGCCTTCGCTGAGAGGCTGGTGTTGGTCACGGCTACACCCATGCGCCACAACAGAGACGACTTGATTCGGCTTTGCGACCTGATTGATGAGGGAGAATTGAATCGATTTTTACCGACACAAGATGATGCTTGGTATGAGGAACTTCGCACCCGTTGGCTTCCTGCACTGGAACACCTGCGTGAGGGGGGGCCAGAAATTGATACGGCCATTGAAACCATCACGTCGTTGCTCCACCGATTTGTCCCGTTGCCTTCAGAAGACCGTTCAATCCTTGAGGATGCACTCGCTAACCTCAGCAACACCGCTCTGCGTCAGGACGAAGCACTTCGAACGAACCTTGCTGATGACTTGCATCCGCTGGGCCGGTACCTGAGCGTAACGCTTCGTGATGACCTTGGAGAAGACAAGTTCCGAGAAATGTTCAGGACCTCGTCAACCACCACTCACGCCTACCAAAACCCACGGACGACCGATTTGGTTGAGGCGCTGGCAGCCAGACTTGATGGAGGCTCCGGTTGGCGAGGAGACCTTACTTCGTGTTCGTTGAACGCTTTGGACCAACACTACGCATTTGCGAGGCGCCTACGCTCGGAAGGAGTTGTTGAGGAATTTAGAGCGATGGTTGAACTGGCCTGGGAGGAGGACCAACGGCTTTACTACCTGTTTGACCTGGTCGGGTCTGAATTGGAGACTCGCCTTGACACCGCTCAGGGCGTGGTTGTTTTTTCCTCTCGAAGTGGCACAAACCGGGCGTTGAAAAAAGTGCTTGAGGAGAAGTTCGGAGATGAGATTGAAGTGTTTCTTTTCCACCCACCCAGCGAAGAAGAAAAGCATGACCGACGAAACGCATTTTTGAGGAAAGCCAGAAAACATGCTCAATCGGGCCTTAAACTCCCCGTGATTTTGTCCGGGGAAAGCGGTTCTGTCGGTCAGAACATGGAGTGGGCCAACGTCGTGGTTCACTGGGATGCCATTCGTTCACCTGCTATGCTTGAACAGAAGAGCTGGCGACTTGATCGGCGGGTGAAAACCGGCGATGGTGTTACACGAGAGTTTCATGTTCATCATTTTGTTCACAAGGACAAACAAGCCGACCACATTGAAGGGGTTAACCGACTCCATCAACAACAACGCCTTCTGTTAGGCGACCGACGTTTCTTTCACGGCACCCCTCCCTCCCTCGTCCCCTTGTTGGATGGAACCGAGAGGCAAAAACACACCCCCAGCGTCAGACAGATGTGCCTCAAGTCGACGCAGGCAAACTGGTTGAAGGATTTCATTCTTGGAGAAACCACGTCGCCGAACAGTCATGCAGCTGAAGTCATGGCTCAAGCGGCCTTGATTCAGTGCAGTGGATTTGATTTCTGGGATGGAATGAGTTCGCAACAGTTGCTGGATGAAAGCCCCCTCTCGCCTCAGCGTCAACTGGAGGATTGCGAAACCTTTGACCTGACTGTTTGGGAGCGTAGATTTATTCTTCACACACTCATGACATTAACCAAGGACAGTAAAGAGCAAGAGTCGCTCAAACAATTCGCAGGCGGCTTTGAAAATCCCATCCCTCTCGTGACGCAATCAGGGTCCCTGCTAATGAGCCATGCAAAGCCGCGTTTTCTACCAAAACCAGGGGGTCAACTCTTCCAAAAACTGACGGAGGTGGTTCTGAACTTCGAAGCACCCGCTGACCATTATCCGATGGTCGTTTACAACCACGACGTTGAGCGTATCCCTCCGTTCAAACTCTTCGTGCACACCGGTATCATGATGTTGAACCTTCACCCGCTCGGCCAGCACATCAAATCCGTTCGAGGAGAAGAGACACACTGCGGACTTGTTCGCCTTGACCCTGATGGAGGCGTCCAATTTTTGACCTATGCTGATCTCTCAAAGCCAGAGAGCAAGTACGACGTTCTGTTTCAACACATTGCGGCTCTCGCCGACCAGGATGTCTATCCAGATGACCATTTCCCAGAATCCAACGATGCAACTGTAGATGCCGAAACCATTCTTGAAGCACAAGCAGACTACCGCGACTTGTACTTTGAGGCGTATAACCTTCAGCCTGACCTTTTCGCCCTCCCCTGGGAGGCCATGCTCAAACTCAGGGAAATGCGTGGCGAAGAGGACATTACGCCCCTTGACAAACCCAATGAGCATCATCTGATTCCACTAATTCATGTCCACAATAGTGTTGAACCAAGAGATGCACGCTGTCCTGCTTGTTCAAGGGAGACCCATTGTAGCGGATTGAGTTGTTATGTGTGGAATTATGCGGGGGCTTGCGACACGCTTCAGCCGAACGAATCAGGATGGATGTAGATGACGAATTACAGCTTTGATTTAGGCGAACTAGACCGAGGAGAGAACCTCCCTGCTCAATACGGAAATAACATTCATTCTCGAATTCTAAACAATCTCCGAGATGTTGTTTTTGAGATACTCGTTGAAGAATATCCTCACCTAAGTGATATTGAAAGGACATACGTTTACGGAATGACTCTTGGTTGTCCTACCGCACCTGCTATCAGGGAAGATGCATGGGATCTCATGGAAAGTGCACTTCGTTTGGTCGCTGATAACAGGTTGGGTTCCTGGATTACTGAGTTGGTGCAAAATGCTCAAGACCAAGATGCCGAAAATATTCAACTCACTCTGAGTGAACCAGAAAACGAAGAAGGAGAATTATGTGTTTCATTTTCTCACGACGGCAGCATTTTCTCCCGAAACGAGCTTTCCGCCCTGTTGAAACCATTCGGAACCACGAAAGCCGCAAATCCATTCACCATTGGACGTTTTGGAATTGGTTTCAAATATTGGAACAGATTTTTTCGTACCTTGGTCATTCGAACAGAAAGCAACAACACAAGACTGGATTTACAGGTAACCCCGAGTGACCCACATTTCTCACCTCGCATGACGGTTGAAGAATCAGAGGTCCCCCGCGACCTCACTGAATTTCAGTTTGGGGGTAGTCCGATTGAATTAAATGAAGACCTCATCGGAAGCGTCGAAATATCCGATTTTCTTGAATATCGTATTCCACAAAGCATGCCGTTGTTGGTTAGGCCTCAGTCAGAAATCTTCACGTTCACCGTTTCTGATAACAGGCAAGCGAGTCAATCTGAGGCTATCTTAACCGCAGCTTCTGAATCTACCGGTGTCCCAAGTCGACCGCTGAACGTTGAGGGTGAAGTGCTTCTTCCGCATTTGGCGATAGACAAAGTCGTTTGCGAATCATCGACAGAGAATACCAGCGAGGTCATAAAATTCAGCCTTGTTTTGTCTGAATTTTTATCTTTGAATCAGGAGTCTGCTGATCGGTTCAAACAAGCAAAAAACGACGAATTAGAGCAAATTTTCAGCGGAGGGAATCACGAAACAGAACACGAGGAATCAGCACTTGCTTTCCAAGAGGCCTTTACATCGACCGAATCTGGATTGTTTGTATCAATTGTTTACGACAAGAACTATCTTCAACTCGAAGATGAAAAGGGTGGGTATTTCGCTCAACGTTTCGTCACCCCGGATTCCAGAACGGGGATACCGTTCACCTTTGACGGTCCCTTTCAACTCATCCCGACTCGTCTTTCGCTAAGAATGGATGAGGGAGATGGCGATGCATTGGGAATCAACGAACCACTTCTGGAGTTGTTTGCTAAATTTCACGAATGTGTGACATTGTACATGTTGGAGCCTGAAAATTGGGAGGCTCTCTCGGTTAACCTACCTGATTTGGACGCGCTTATCAACCACCGATTTGCTTCTGGGGAAGAGGAAATTGACAACGCCTTCGTTCAGCAAGACTTCAATCAAATCTTGAATGAACATTCAAATGCAAATATCAGCGGGAATGTATACTGTCCAGATTCACTGTTGTCGCTTTGGAGGCACCTCTACACAAACGACCTCACCGATGAACTTGACTGGTTTCTAAATGCACTAAACCCGGTGTTTGGTCGCGTGGAATTTTCCGAAAACTCGCGTTCAACCGTCCTTCTTGCCAAAGAGCATCTGTGGATTGATGCTTCAGAAGGAAACTGTCTCTGGTTCACGCAGAATTATGGTGAAGGCTTGCCTTCAGCGATTGAAGAGTGGTTGGTGGACCATATGGCCGGCGAAGACGGCCTCATCATCCAACGATTCCTCGCCCCTCTGGTCAAGGAATACCCCGATGGGAGGGATGAATTCTACGATGAGGGTCAACATCGTTTTGTGTTTTCTCAAGATTTATTGACGCCTGTGACTGAAGATGGCGATACCCGTGATGCAACATTTTTCGCTTCAATGGCGGAAATTTTCACAGAATTGAACGAGTCCCTATACGTGGTCACGGACGACGAGCGTGTGGAAACCGTTTCAGACAAAGCCTTCTTCGAATACCTGTACTTCGCAAGCCAGGAACCTGAGAAGCGGGCCATCCTTGACGAAAAAGAAGCATTGACGACCTTAGAGGAAAGGTTCCGTCACAAACAACAAGATAACACCTACATCGGTATGCGGATGATGCTGGATGTGGATGATGGAAATGCCTCTGTCTTGGTTTTGCTACCTCCCAGACACCATCTTCCCTGCGTGGCAGTAGGAAACGCTGGGTACGGGCTCTGGTCAATGAACACCACATCAGAGGATGGAGTTAGGAAAGCGAAACCCAAAGAGGTTGATTGCCAGCCAAAATTGAAACTGATGAAGTGGGGGACACAGGATTCTGCACTTTGGTTTGTTCCTTCGAATGCGTCGGAACCTTCCGAGCCCGAATGGGCCTTGCCAGAACATTGGGTTCGCCGTCCAATGTTCATTGAACAACCAAAACCATGGGTTTGGTGGAGACTATCAGGCTTGGATGGAATGGAAACTCCATCTACGGTTGATTGCCTTGTGGTTG
>Ga0181566_10004702_pt1 | contig 11070 bp, 9 predicted proteins | sample 101ome_15_FD_133762 | JGI IMG/M metagenome (GOLD analysis project Ga0181566, IMG submission 133762) | Coastal salt marsh microbial communities from the Groves Creek Marsh, Skidaway Island, Georgia - 101402AT metaG (megahit assembly) | ecosystem: Environmental > Aquatic > Marine > Intertidal zone... | reverse complement strand
TTTCACTGAAGAACACCGACCAAGGAGTTACGAACGACCATCGCTATTGCGACATTTAGATGCCAACCCGGAAAGCGTGAAGGCTGGCTTGACTACCTCGCCGGCCCCGACGGGCTTGCGAAGACTCGCGCTTTTGACGGGTGCGGTGGGGTCGAGGCCATAGTTGCGCAGGGTTCGGAAGATGTTGTTCTCTACGAGCGGTGGGCTTCCGCCGAGCATCATCAGGCGTACGTGGCCTGGCGTCTTGATAACGGGCTCGGAGAGCTCTTGGAGGCCGTCCTGGCGTCGCCGTTAGAAGTCGCGTACTTCGACGAAACGCCTATCTGAACGCCATCAACGGGCGATCAGCCGAACCGTCAGCACGGTGGTATCGCCCTCGGCGATACCACCTGCATCGCGGGCACCTTTTTTCAATGGGAGGATGAGGCTTTCGTGTTCTGCGCTCGGGAACAGCGAGGTGCTCCAAGTGAATTGTCCAAGGGTGACCTCAACCTTGACGGAGTCGAATCCGCCGCGTTCGCTCGATGCGTCCTCGATCTCGTCGGCAACATCGAATGGCACCGTCACGAAGTGCCATGCCGGTCGTGCCGGCCATCGCCACACCTCTGCAGAGAATGTGAAGTGCATGCCCCATCATCGCCGACGAACCGCTAACAGAGGTGAGCGGGGCTGCTGCCGTGATGCCGCCTGAGTAATGTCGCCGATGATGAATCAGATCAATCTTTCGCACTACGACCCGATGGATCGTGATGTGCAGCAGTGTCCGTTCGCTCACTACGCGGCGGTCCGCGACCACGGACCGGTACTGCACCATGAGCCGAGCGGTATGTACTTCGTGGCCCGACACGACGTCGTAAATCGGGTACTACGAGATGTCACGACGTTCTCATCGGTGGGTTCAAACCGTAAGACGGTTCCATCGGCAGAGATCGCTGATCAGTTGGCTGCGATCCTGTCAGAAGGATGGCCACGCGCAGAGACGATGTTGACGGTCGATCCCCCTCGTCAAACTCGATATCGGAAGCTGGTCGCTCGGGCATTTTCGCCGCGTCGGATAGCGGACCTCGAAGACACAGTGCGCGGGATCGCTATCGAGTTGATCGATGCATTTCCTGAACGTGGTCGGGTTGACTTCCACGCGGATTTCGCGGTCGCGCTGCCAGTGCGTGTCATCCACCATGCACTGAATATGTCACCTGATGTGATCGACCGAGTGAAGCCATGGTCTGATGCGAACAACATCGCATTGGGCGTCGCCCCATCAGATGAGGACCGACTTCAGGCTGCGCGGCTGCAGGTGGAGTCCGAGCAGTACTGGTTCGAGGAGTATCAGAACCGCCTGTCGGCTCCCTGCGACGACATTCTGTCCGAACTTGCCCATGCTGACTTTGACGACCCGGACACGCCAGATGGTGAGACGCGGCGGCTCGAGTTTCCCGAGGTATTCAGCATCATCCGGCAACTGATGGTTGCCGGGAACGAGACCACCACCAAGTTCTTGAACGAGACGATGCGCATGCTGGTCGAACAACCAGAGATCTGGGCGACCGTGGCCGGTGACCCGGCCACACATATTCACTCTCTCGTGGAGGAAGGCTTGCGCTTGTCGTCGCCGAATCAAGGTTTGTTCCGCCATGTCACCGTCGACACCGAGATCGATGGCGTCCCCATTCCGAAGGGTTCCACGGTCTGGGTGATGTTCGCCGCGGCGAATCGCGACGAGACGATCTTCCACGATGCCGAGTCATTCGACGTGTCACGGCCGAACCTCAAAGAGCATCTTGCGTTCGGGAAAGGCCATCACTTCTGCATCGGTGCACCGCTGTCGCGTCTTGAAGGCAAGGTGGCCTTTGAAGAACTGATGGCCCGCATCGAGGTCCCCGGATTCGTTCCGGGGGCGGTGTTCGAATACGAACCGAGCTACATCTTGCGAGGGCTGACGCAACTCGATCTCGTGGTCACCAAGCTCCAGAATTGACTCGGCTTGACCGGTGACGTGATCGCGAACTCGGTCGGTCATCATGGGGTGATGATGACGGCGTGTAGGAGGTGCTCGCGATGACAGGACGGCTCGACGGCAAGGTAGCCATCGTCGTCGGTGGTGGCAGCGGATTCGGCCTCGCGACGGTGCAACGATTTGCCGCAGAGGGGGCGACGCTGGTGATCGCTGGCCGGCGCATCGACGTTGTGCAGGAGGTTGCCGCGGAGTTCGGCGCAACCGCGATGCGCTGCGATATCACCGATGATGCCGATGTGGCCGCCCTTGTCGCGGCCACCGTCGAACAACACGGTGGCGTCGACGTGGCAATCTCATATGCCGGATATTCGAACAGTACCCCGCTGCGGGACCTCACCCCCGAGGTGCTGGCGCCAATGCTGGAAGTGCAGTTGACGGGCGCGCTGTACTTCATGCGTCACGCCGCGAATGCGATGGCCGTGAGCGGTGGTGGATCGCTTATCAATATCTCATCGACAACAGCACACCGGCCGGTGATGGGCCATATCGCCTACGCATCAGCGAAGGCCGCGGTGGAGTACGCCACTCAGGTTGCCGCCCTCGAATACGGCCCCTCTGGCGTGCGGGTGAACTGCATCGCTCCACACCTGATCGAGACCGAGATGACCAAGGCGGTGTTCACCCGCCGGCACCTTGTAGAAGCGGTGCTGCAGCAGACCCCACTCGGGCGGATGGGGACCCCTGATGACATTGCGGCTGCGGCACTGTTCTTAGCCAGTGACGACGCCGCATACATCAGCGGTCAGACCATCGTGGTCGACGGTGCCAACTCCACCCAGAAGCTGCCGACACCACGCGATTATGAAACGGTCGCGCGGCTGAACCCGGAACTGTTGGATTGACCAATGACCTCCAGCCCGGCCTCATTCGGTTACCTGCTACCCACCCGTGAAGCGGTGATGGCTGGGCAGGTCGACGTTCCGCCGATGCTCGATCTGGCGACGCGTGCAGAGCACCTCGGCTACGACTCGGTATGGATCGGCGACTCGATTACCGCGCGTCCTCGGCATGAACCGCTGTCGATGCTGGCCGCTGTTGCAGCGCGCACGCAGAACATCACGGTCGGCACTGCGGTGCTGCTGCCGGTGCTGCGCGACCCGGTTGTGATGGCACATCAGGTCGCAACCCTTGACCGCATCGCTGAAGGTCGACTGGTGCTGGGAGTCGGTATCGGTGGTGATAACCCCACATCGCGCCACGAGCACGCATCCGTTGGCGTGCCGTTCGAGCGGCGTCTTGGCCGCTTCGTGGCCCACCTCGACATTTGCCAGCGGCTGTGGGGAGGCGAAGCGGTTACACACCACAGCGACTTCTACGATCTCGATGACGTGGCGGTGGCCCCGACCCCGCACCGTGATGGCGGTCCGCCGCTGTGGGCTGCTGGCTCAACACCCGCCGCGCAGCGTCGTGCGGGAGCGCGTTTCGATGGATGGTTTCCCATTGGGTCGTCAGAGCATTTTCGCGATGGGCTCGTCGAGGTCACCGCAGCAGCTGAGGCGGCTGGTCGTGAGCTTTCTGCGGTGACCGCTGCCACGTATGTCACCGTGGCTCTGAACGACGACGTCGATGCAGCGGAACAGGAAATGAACGATTTCATGGCGGCCTACTATCCCGCGCCTCCGGAGGTGATGAGGTCGGTGCAGGCCACCTATGCCGGCCCCGATGATGGCTTTGCCGACTGGATTGCAGACTTCACCGATGCGGGCGCCCGTCATGTGGTTCTTCGATTCGCCGGCCGTCACGATGAACATTTGGAGCGGTGTATCGAGTTGCTCCGTCCATGATGTCCCATAGGCGAGCCGAGATCGCGTTGGCGAGTAGGCACACACGGGGCGTGCCAACATGACCACGCCGATAGCAGCTGCTGATCGTCGCGAGCGGGTGGTGTTTGCAATCGCAGTGGTCATGGCATCCACGTGTGTGGCGCAGGCCTTCGGGCGCTTCACCTGGGGTGTGGTCCTACCCGGAGCCCGTGACGACCTCCTCGACGGGTCGAACACCCTCGCGGGTTTCTTTGGCACGGTCAACGTCACCGCATATCTGCTGGGCACCTTGTTCGTGTCCTGGGCATCGGGCCGGTTGTCGTTGGTCACCCTCGTGCGGATCGGCTTGACCACATCCACTGTGTCGCTCGCACTGGCCAGCGTCGCTCAGAGTGCCGTCGTGCTCGCGGTTGGGCTGTTCGGTATGGGCGTTGGCGGCGCGATCATCTGGATTCCGGCGCCAAAAATTGCCGCGCGTGTCTTTCCCGCGGAACGGGCCGGTGTGGCCGTTGGTTTGGTGGGCTCGGGAATCGGCATCGGCACAGCCTTTGCCGGGCAACTCGCCGCCTTTCTCGGCCGGAGTCGCGACGCGGTGGATGTATGGCAATTGGTCTACCGCATCGAGTTCGTCATCGCCGTCGTCGTTCTCATCGGCACGCTGACGGTGCTGAGGGATCGCGGTGAACGCCCAACCGGTGGGGGCGGCATCGGGGGCATCGGTGCGCTGAGGACAGTGCGTGGATGGGTGCCGACCTCGGTCGCCTACGCGGCGTTTGGTTTCTCCTACATCTTGGTGTTGGCATTTCTTGTGGCTCGCCTGAAAGACGATGCCGGCTTCTCATCGGCGCGCGCGTCCGCGATGTTCTCCCTGGTCGGAATTGCCGCAGCCTTTGGCGGTATCAGCTTGGGCGCACTGTCCGACCGGATTGGGCGGCGCATCACCCTGACCGGGTCATTCACCGCATTTGCAGCGTGCGGGTTGATCATTTTGACCGGCCAGTCGGTGCTGGTGATCGTGGCATCCATCGGTGCGGGCCTCGCCTTCTCGGGAGGCCCGGCGTTGATCACCGCGCACATCGTCGCCAACACAGATGCCAACTCCTATGGCCCGGCATTCAGCGCCGCCACCTTGGCCTTCGGAGTGGCGCAGATGGTGTCGCCGCAGATCGGTGGGCTCATCGCCGATTCCGCAGGGTCATTCACCTGGGTGTTTGTGCTTTCTGCGGTGATCTCGATGGTCGGCGCAGCCGCAGCGAGCAGATTGCCCTGAACACGTTTGGTCTGAGATTCCTACGAGAAGTGTGGGGCGACCTCGTCCGCGAATAGCGTGACGGCTCGGGTGAGTGCCTCCGGCGTGGTGGCCTCGCGGCCCGTGGCGAAGATCAAGCAGCACTCATCGAAGTCAATTGCATCGTGCCACCGGCGGATCTCGTCGATGACCACGTCGGGAGTGCCCGCGAACGCCCGGTCGCGCACGAATTCGCGATACGGCGGGTCCTCGCCGGCAGCGACTCGTTGCAGCACCGGGTCCGACTCATCGCCTTTGGTACCGGCCTCCCAGTAGTAGCGGTGGAAACTGAGGGCCCGCGGATACCACTCGCGTTCAACCTCGGCGTCATCGGCGCCCACCCATGCTTCGCGCATCAAGCAGATGCGCGGCGTACGGCCTTCGGCAGCACACGCGGCTCGATAGCGATCAGCCAATTCAGTCACCACGTCAAGTGTTTCCATCGGCAAGGTGAACCATGTGTCGCCGAGACGAGCGGCACGCCGAATCGCAGCCGGCGATGTGCCACCCACATAGATCGGCGGGTGCGGGGTCTGCACCGGCGGAGGAAAGACCGAGACATCGTCGAAGTGGTAGTAGTCGCCGTCCCATGCATAACTGCCGGTCGTCCACGCCCGACGACAGACGCTGAGGACTTCGTCGAGAACACGCCCGCGTTCGTTGAAAGGAATGCCGTATGTCTCGAACTCGTACGGTCGGTAGCCGGTGCCAACACCGAGTACCGCTCGGCCGTTGGTGATGCGATCGAGCGTCGAGACCTGCTCGATGATGTTCGCCGGATGGTGCAGTGCGGCCAAATAGACGCCGGTACCGAGACGCATCTGTTCGGTGTGTGCACCCACGCTGGCGAGAAAGACAAAAGGCGCCGCTTCGTCTTTGACCTCGGGAGAAAACGAGTGGTGGCCGATGAACCCTCCGGCGTATCCAAGGCTGTCGACCGTCTGGCAGAACTCGTAGGCCCGGCGGTACGGGATGGTGTCCTCGGGGTTCCAGAAGCGAGGAAGCGTGAGACTAAATTCGATCACTGACGCAGACTAGTGAGCCTCATTCGGACCCTCCGGATCGCCACCGGTCGGGGAGAGAAGTGGTGAGCCTGTACGAGCACGTGTTCAAGCCCCTCGATGTGGGCCCCCTCACATTGAAGAACCGCATCGTGCGGTCAGCACACGGCACCTTGATGACCGGCGAACGACTGATCGCCTACCACGAAGCCCGCGCTGCTGGCGGGGTTGCGTTGTCGACGTTGGAAGCCACTGGTGTGCATGCAGGTGCTCCCAGTCTGATCCCTCTGTACTCCGATGACTGCATCCCCTTCTTCAAGGAGATCTCTGAGCGGATGCGGCCCTACGGCATGAAGATGCTGCAGCAGATCTATCACCCGGGTTCGGCAACACGACCCAAGAAGGCCTCCACACAGGTCTCAGCGAGCGCGATTGCCAATCCGATGGTGGGTGGAGTCCCCACGGCGATGACTGTGGCGCAGATCCACGAGATGGTGGAGGCATTCGGTGCGGCGGCCCGTCGGTGTCGCGAGGGAGGACTCGATGGCGTCGATCTGCATGCCAGTTCTGGCTACTTGATCGAGCAGTTCCTCTCGCCAGCGAACAACATCCGGACCGATGAATACGGGGGGTCATTCGAGAATCGCATGCGGTTCTTGCTAGAGATCCTCGATGCGATTCGTGCCGAGGTGGGTCGCGACTACTGCGTTGGCATCCGACTCCCGAACGAGGAGTACATCCCCGGCGGTCTGACGCCGGCAGAAATTGCCCGCATCGCGCGACTCGTCGAACCGATGGTCGACTACGTGTCACTGCACATGGGTTCGTACTGGCGGTTCTACAAACTGCTGGCACCGATGGATGAACCTCTGGCCAATGAGATGCCGGCAAATGCCCAAATCATCGGATCTGGCGACGACCGACTGAGAGTGCCGACCATGGTGGTCGGCCGCATCATGACCCTCGATGATGCCGAGCGGATCGTTGCCGATGGTGCCGCCGACATGGTGTCGATGGTGCGTGCTCTGATCGCTGATCCCGATCTTGTCGAGAAGTCACGGCGAGGTGACGCTGACCGGGTACGACCGTGTATCGGATCGAGCATTGGTTGCGTCGGCCAGTTGATGTCGACTGGGGTACTTGGCTGCGTGGTGAACGTTGCTGCTGCGAAAGAGACCGCGGTGAGTTTCGAACCGGGCAAACCCGCCGAGGTGCGCCGCAAGGTGCTCGTTGTCGGCGGTGGCCCCGCGGGACTCGAGTTCGCACGCACCGCTGCTCTGCGTGGCCATGACGTGACCTTGGTGGAGGGTACGCGGCAACTGGGGGGCCAGGTAGCGATTGCCGCGGCTGCACCTCATCGCAGCGATATCGCGGCGATCACCGAGTGGTTGGGGGCCGAAGTGACCCGACTCGGCGTCGACATCCGAGTGAACACCTGGGCGGACCCCGATCTCATTGCCGACCTTGCGCCCGATGATGTGGTCCTGGCCACTGGGGTGACGCCGCGTCGTGATGGTTTCCAACTGTCAACACCGATCGATCCGGTGCCCGGGCATGACCTCGCGCATGTGTACACCTCGTGGGACGTATTCGGCTTCGGCGGTCGGGCGGTGATTGAGGGTCCAGCATTCGTCTACGACGATTGCGGCACTTTCGAGGCGATCTCTGTGGCCGACGTTCTACTCGCAGCCGGAGTGGAGGTCACGATGGTGACCCGCCACGAAGCGATCGGCGCGACCTTGCCGTATCCGCCGGCCACGGTTGCTGCTGCACGAGAACGATTGATGGGCGGCGATTTCGATCACATCGGCGGGCACCATCTCATCGGGATCACACCTGATGGGGTGGATATCGGCGTGCCATTCACCGAACGGCGGCGCCGGATTCCTGCCGCCACGGTGGTGCTGGTGACCTATGGCCACCCAAACCGAGAACTCGGCGAGTATCTACGCGAGATGGATGGCCCGTGGACGGTGCACGAAATCGGTGATGTCACCGGAACGAATGGCGTGATGCCGGCCATTCACGCCGCGTCCGCGTTGGGGCGTGTGATCTGAGCTCTGCGTGGTGATCACGCAGCATGTATAGCCGTCAGATGCGGGCCGCGGCATGACGTCCAGCGCGACGGCCGAAATACGACCCCGGGCCGAGGCTCATACCGCTGGCATATTCGTCGCCGTCACGAGGAAGGTGGGCTGCAACGGCTCCTACGGCGTAAAGGCCGTCAATTGCGGTGCCGTCCTCGGTGAGTGCGCGGATAAGCGACTTCGCTCGGGCTGTTTCCTAGTCGGTGAGGACTGCGGCAGCATGGCGACCTGCGGCATAGCCAAAGACCATGCCCGGGCCGAGCGTGCCGCCCGCACCGCCATAGGTCATGCCCATCGCCGACGCCATGACGTTGCCGGCGGCGTAGAGCCCGGGAATCACGTCGCCATCGAGGTCGAGAACGCGCGCATGTCCGTCGGTGCGGGGACCGCCTTTGGTGCCGAGAGCACCTGGTCGAACCTGCACGGCGTAGTACGGGCCTTCCTCTAGGGTGCCGAGGGTGGCTGAACGTGTGCGGCTTCCATCGCCCCAGTGGGTGTCGTTGATGCTGCGGCCGCGACCGAAGTCAGGGTCGTCGAGGTCGGCAACCTGAGCGTTCCACCGGTTGACGGACTCCACGAGGCCGCGGGCGTCTACACCGATCTTCTCGGCCAGCTCACCCAGGGTGTCGGCGCTGTGGAGCCAGTCGGGTGTTGGCCCCTCGCCTCGATACGTGTAGATGCCGCCTTTGGACATGTATTGGCGGTCCATGATCAAGAAGGCCGGAAGATTCTTGTACGTGAACGATGTGGGATCGAGTTCGTGGAATGCGGCGCCGAAGGCGTTGTAGTTGGCGGCCTCGTTGGCAAATCGACGACCAGCGCGGTTCACCATGATGCTGTGCGGTCGGACCCGTTCACGGTTGACCAGCCACGAGAACGTGTCGCCAGACTCATCGGGAACGTCCATGATGGGCACCCACCAGGCCTCTTGCATGTTGCCGATAGATGCGCCCGCGCGCATCGCCATCTTCAGGCCATCACCGGTGTTGGTCTCGATGGCAACGGTGCGTTCAAGTGGGCCGCGAATGAAGTCGCGCACCATCTCACGGTTCCATTCGAAGCCGCCGGTCGCGAGAATCACTGCAGATGCGTTGACGGTCACCTCGCCGTCCGCGCTGTCGAAGCGCACGCCGGTGACCGCATGTGCGTTCGTCTCAAGGCGCACCGCTCGGTGCCCGGTGTGGATCTCCACGCCAAGGTCCAAACAGGCGCGCAGTAGTCGTCCGACGAGAGCTTGGCCACATCCGCGAAGGTTTGCCGCAGCGCGTTCGGCCATGAGGTCGGTGGAGATCGTCGTGGTGCCACCACGACCAAGGCTGGTTTCGTTCATCAGTACGTGGGCGGGCATCTGGCGGCTGCGGGAGACGCGGTCGCGCCATTCGCCGAGTTCGTTGAAGTCGAACAGGGGGCATTCAAGTGAGCGTCCACCGGTTGTGCTGCCACCGGGGTGCTCCGGGTGGTAATCGGGGAAGCTTTCGACGATGTCGAAGACCACGGGTGTGTTGTCCTCGAACCAGCGCAACATTTCGGGCCCGGTGTCGACATACGCCTCCGCCAATTCCGAGAGGATCATCCCATGCGAGAGCGATTCGAGATAGGTGAGGACGGCGCCACGGTCGTCGGGTTGCCCGGTCGCCTCCATGTGATGGTTCAACGGGATCCAGATCATGCCACCCGACATCGCCGAGGTGCCACCAACCACATCGGCTTTTTCGAATAGACCAACGCGCGCAGCCCCGTGTCCAGCTGCGGTGGCAGCAGCCGCCAGTGCTGCCGCGCCTGAGCCGAGTACGACAACATCAAATGTGGTTGTGTCTGTCATGGATTGCCGCCCTCTACCTCGCGTATGCAACGTTGTATAACATATGTCATGTTTACAGTGCCGAAGTCACGAGCAGTGGCGGGGGAGAGGTGCCGATGAGCACGATGCTGAATGATCTGGTCGCGCGCCTGCAGCGCAATGTTGAAGAAGGCCAACCTGACCGCGATGAACAACCGATGCGTGTCCCCGCATCGGCATACGCCGACTCCGATCAGTACCGCCGGGAAATCGATCGGATTTTCTTGAATTCGCCGGTGATGGTGGCGCTGGTCGCTGAATTGCGCGACGCCGGCGATTATGTCGCGTATGACCTAGCCGGGCGACCGCTGCTGATCGTGCGTGGTGACGATGGTGTGATCCGCTCGTTCTTGAATATCTGCCGCCACCGTGGGCCAAAGGTCACCGATGCCGTGTGTGGCAGCGCCCGTCGGTTTACGTGCCCATACCACTCCTGGTCATATGACACGACCGGCAGCCTCGTGGGGGTCCCCGGCAGGGAGACGTTCGGAGAGATTGACGTGACGGGGCTGATCGAGCTGCCGAGCGCGGTGGTTGCCGGCGCGGTCTTTGCGGTTCTCGACCCCGATGGGGACCTCGATGCCGGAGGCTGGCTCGCCGGCATGGATGAGTCACTGTCCGAGTTGCGGCTCGATGAGTACTACCCGTACCGAGTGCCGACTTTCATCGACAGCCCGAACTGGAAACTCGCCGCCGACGGCTACCTCGACGGCTACCACATCGGTTACCTGCACCGGAACACGATCGGCACCCGTTCCATCACGAATCGCAACACCTACGACTTCTTTGGCCCACATGTGCGCATCGGATTTGCATCCAAACTCACCCCTCAATTCGATCCCACGGTTTCGGACATCGACTACAAGGACTACCTGAGCCTGGTGCACTACGTGTTTCCAAACGTTTCGCTGTCGGGCGGGCACGGCGACACATTGATGATGAGCCGCCTGCTGCCCGGGCCCACGCCCGACCGCTCCACCACACTGCAATTCCAGTTCTACCGGGAGCAGATTGTTGGCGAGATGGTCGACGTTGCGGAGCAGAAGCGCCAGTTGTACGAGCAGGTGGTGGCCG
>Ga0181566_10004697_pt1 | contig 11073 bp, 9 predicted proteins | sample 101ome_15_FD_133762 | JGI IMG/M metagenome (GOLD analysis project Ga0181566, IMG submission 133762) | Coastal salt marsh microbial communities from the Groves Creek Marsh, Skidaway Island, Georgia - 101402AT metaG (megahit assembly) | ecosystem: Environmental > Aquatic > Marine > Intertidal zone... | reverse complement strand
TTAGTTTGCGCCGTGCGTTGATTGTATTCATTGTCATTTTGACGCTCCAATAATAGCATTGATGGCGGGATGAAGATGCAACAATCCTTGCAACTTGCCTTGGTCGACCACAGGCAGATCCCAAATTTGTTTTTTTCCCATAATATCAATAGCATCTTGTAAATACGTCGATGCTGTCACAGTGGTAGGGGATTTTATCGCATGAACGATGACATCATCACTCATCAAAGCGGCGAGCGGCTTTTGAACATTGCTGAGCATCCGCCGAATATCACCATCAGTGATTATGCCCTGCAGTGTGCCCTCAAAATTAGTGATGCAAACAATGCCAAGTCGATGTTTATCCATGAGTTCAAGCGCTTCTTTGAGCATAGTGCGCCCCGATGTTTTCGGGGTTTTTTCCATTGGCAACATTACATCTGCAACGGTTAAATCACTATGATGGTTATTCAGGGTGGACATTGTCATCTCCCCATTTTGCCCGCAACTCTCTTCTGACGTCGTGTATGGCTTTCGCCTGTGCCAGCACAACTTCAAAATATTTAATATCAAGAACTGTGTTGGCATCCGATAATGCGTTTGGCGGGTCGTCATGCACTTCCATAAACATGGCATCGATCCCGCACGCAGCGGCGGCACGTGTCAGATGTGGTATATATTCACGTTGACCACCAGAAATATTACCCATAGACGTTGGTAATTGAATCGAATGGGTGGCGTCATAACAAACTGGATAGCCCGTTTCTGCCATAATTGGAAATGACCGCATATCATTGACCAGCATGTTATAGCCAAAAAAAGTACCACGATCGGTCAATAAAATTTGATCGCAACCAAAGGCTTCCAGTTTACGACATGAGTTCTTCATATTCCAAGGACTCATAAATTGCCCTTTTTTAAGATGAACTGGTTTGCTGGTCGCTGCGGCGGCGCGCAAAATAGATGTCTGTCTGCAGAGATAAGCCGGGACTTGCACCATATCGCAAACCTCGCCGGTAGCAGGGCCCCAAGTTGGGTCGGAAAAATCTGATGTGACCGGTAGGCCGGTTTCGGCTCTAACACGCTCAAGCACACGCAAGCCTTCTTCAAGCCCTAGCCCGTGAAAGCTATTTGGAGATGACCGGCAATCCTTGTCATAACAAGCCTTAAAAATCCACTTGGTATTATATTTGTCACATATTTTGCCTATCAGTTCGGCCATCTTCATTGAATGGTCATACGATTCTATTGCACAAGGTCCCGCTATTATTACGAGATCACTATTTTTACCTATAAAAATCGGTTCACCGCATGGAGGTTGGATTGTGGTCGCTTTCATTTTATAAAATTTACCCGTGACATCATGTAAACCATTGTTGTTGGACGTTAGCGTAGTAAGAAACCATGCACAAATATATAATTGGCTGCACCCGATATGCATGTGCATTAGTCTAACTGAACAAAACCTACTGATTGGCGTTTACCATAGATTTTGATTTGGCGAAAATTGCAAGTGCACAACGCTTGAGGACATGCAGTTGTTAATTTGATTTTTTTTATTTATAAAGGTTTGCTCGTTAGTCGCGAGAACTTCAAAAACAATCTCAGTCGCTAACATAGCCAATTTCCAAAATGAAGATAGGGGCAACAATGCTAACTGGAAAAAGAATCTTAATAACCGGTGGCACTGGTTCTTTTGGTAATTCATTTGTCCCATTGACCTTGCAAAAATACAAGCCCAAAGAACTTATCGTTTTTTCACGCGATGAAATGAAACAGTGGGAAATGGCGATGAAATATCAAAATGATAGCCGAGTAAGCTTTGTTATTGGAGATGTGAGGGACAAAGAGAGACTAAGTTCCGCACTCAAACATGTTGATCATGTTGTTCACGCAGCTGCCACAAAAATTGTTCCAACCGCGGAGTACAATCCGTCAGAGTGCGTCAAAACCAATGTCCTGGGCGCCATGAACCTAATTGATGCTTGCAGAGAAGTAGGGGTAAAGAGCTGTGTAGCATTGTCCACAGACAAAGCATCTAATCCAATTAATTTGTATGGTGCAACAAAGTTGGCTTCAGATAAGCTGTTTGTAGCATCAAATCCGAAAAATGGTATTGGATCAACTGTCTTCTCTGTGGTTAGGTACGGTAATGTCATGGGGTCTCGTGGGTCTATAATACCATATCTAATCTCGTTAAAAGATAGCGGAAGGTTCCCAATAACAGACCCAAGAATGACCCGTTTTATGATTAGCTTGGAAGATGCTGTCGATTTGGTTTGGCTCGCGTTTGATGAGATGGTTGGCGGCGAAATTTTTGTAAAAAAAATCCCATCGATGAACATTCTGGAAATAGCAAAGGCCGTTTCGCTTGATGCGAAACATGATATCATTGGTATCAGGCCTGGAGAAAAATTGCATGAGCAAATGATAGGTTTAGAAGATGCAGATTTCACGTTTGAATACGATGGGCATTATAGAATTTTGCCGAATATCCACGGTTGGGCAAGAGATCCGTATAGAATTGGTAATGGCGTGAAAGTAGATCCGAATTTCAGTTACCAATCTCACTTAAATCAAGAATGGATGTCATCTGATGATTTGAGATCATGGATTGACGAAAATATGTTTTCGGAATAGGGAGCATATTAGTGTCGCGCATCGTCATTACGGGCGGGTCTGGGTTGCTTGGATTAAATTGGGCGCTTGCTCGCAAACAATTTGATGAGGTGTACTTATTTCTTCACAAAAGAAGCTTGTCGATCGACGGCATTAATACCCAATTCGTAGACCTTCAAAACTCTTCTGAAATTGGAAGGGTTTTAAAGATAATAAAACCTGATCTGGTTGTGCACACTGCTGCGTTGACCGATGTGGATCTGTGCGAAGAGTTTCCGTCTGAGTCCAAATCGTCAAACGTTGATATTGCTGTCAATGTTGCACGTCAAGCATTCAAGTTAAATATCCCATTGGCTCATATTTCGACAGATCACCTCTTTGACGGAGCAAGCGCTAAATATACTGAGGACGACTCAATTCATCCGGTAAATACATACGGGTGTCATAAAGCTTTAGCTGAAAGTTTGGTCCAAGAAGTTCATCCAAAATCATTGATAATACGGACTTGCTTTTTTGGCTGGGGGCCAAAATACCGACGCTCATTTTCTGACTATATAATTGATGCGCTTCGTTCAAACCAAAACGTAACTCTCTACGATGATGTTGTGTTTTCGCCAATAAATGTAACTGACTTAATCAGAATTGTGCATGAATTGGTCGAATTAAATAGCGAGGGTGTTTTCAACGTATGCGCCAGAGACAGTATTTCCAAATATGAGTTTGGCGTGAGACTGGCGGAGTCTCAGGGTTTGGAATCGGAATTGATACAACCAATCCAAGCTTCGCGATTGCGTCGGAAAGTAAAAAGGCCAGTAAATTTGAGTTTGAGCGATAAAAAGCTTCGATCTAGATTGAATTTTAAAGGTATCACGATCAATGACGCTATCGCTTCCTTAAAAAACGATTGCCAAATATCTGATCAGCTCTCAATTATTGGAAATTTGATACCTTACGGCCGTCATTTTGTTGATGAGGACGACGTCAAAGCAGTTCGAAATACCATGCTTTTTGGATCGTTAACACAAGGTCCTGCTATAGAGAGATTTGAGACCAAAATCGCTGAGTATACAGGTGCAAAATACGCTGTAGCTGTATCCTCAGCAACAGCTGGACTGCACATTTCCTATAAGGTACTTGGCGTTGCGCCTAGCAAGACCGTTTTGGTATCACCCATAACCTTCGTTTCCACCGCAAACGCAGCCCATTTTTGTGGCTCCTCAGTACATTTCTCGGATATTACCAGTCATACACTGAATATTTGTGCTACCGGTGTTGAGAAAGCGCTTAACTCATTTCCAGACATACATGTTGTTGCGCCAACCCTGTTTGCGGGTACAGGGGAGGGCATTTCAGAGGTTAGCAGCATTGCAAAAAGTTTCAAAAAACATGTCGTTGAAGATGCTGCTCACGGCTTGGGAGGGCGCTACCCTTGTGGAGCAATGATTGGTTCATGCAAATATTCAGACTGCACAGTGTTCTCTCTTCACCCAGTTAAATCTATAGCTGCCGGAGAAGGCGGAGTAGTCACAACAAATGATAAAAATATCTACCGGGCTTTAAAGCGAGCACGTTCGCACGGCATTATTGGGGCGGAGAGCGATTTTCATAATCCAAAAGATGCTCTAACAAACGGAACTGTAAACCCATGGTACTATGAAATGGTGGAGTTAGGATTCCATTATCGCTTCACCGACATACAGGCCACTCTGGCTACTTCACAATTAAGTAAGCTGGAGAGTTTTATGGAAAGAAGGCGCCAGCTTGTCCGAAAGTATCAAGATTGGATCGAGGTGACGCCGAATGTAACTCTTGCTCAACAGATCGATCACGAAATTTCATCCAACCATTTAATGCCTGTTTCAATTGATTTTGCAAAATTGTTAATGCCTCGTTCTGATTTTATGAACGCACTGAGAAAAAAAGGGATCATTACTCAAGTGCACTATATCCCAGTGGTTAATCAACCCTTTTATGAAAGGCAGGGCTTTCGTCGATCTGCTTTCCCAAATAGTCAGAAATATTACAAATCTGCTCTGTCATTGCCTCTATACTATGGACTCAGAGATCATGAATTTGATTATGTAATTCAAGAATTAGAACAACTCATTAGAAAATAATCAGCGAAAAGATTATTGACCCGAACATAGCAACAGTCTGAAAACCCTAAGGATCGAATTGAGGACGTTTTTTGTTTATACGCAAACTTTATAAACCACAATTTATAGTCCGTTTGATCGTTTATGGGTTGGCAATGTTGCCGGCGATAGCCCTTTTGCTTTTGCAACGCGTCTTGCACGAGTGCAATTTACTTTTGTTGAGAACTGCACCAATCGATGCTAGCCGACTGGGTTGGTTCTATAATTTGGATTGGCATTTAAAATTAGGTAAAAGATCAAAAGTTGTTAACTTATATTTTAATAGACCAAGTGTTCCATATGAAGTGAACGAACCGTTTCTATCCCTCTGGAAACAACATATTCGAGTTTTGAAATTATCCCCGATTCTTCATTTGGCTCATAAACTTAATCAAAAACTTGGGGCTAACCTGTACGTATACCCGATGAAAGACTGGACCCTAATTAATGGTGATCCCAAATATTTAAAGTTAATGGTCGAGGCACCCCCGCTTGACTTTGATTTTGATGATAGTCCAGGTTCCAGGGCGGAAAAGGAATTTAGAGGTTTACAGATTGATGCTCCATTTGTTTGTTTCCATAATCGAGACTCATCTTACCTAAAATCAGTTTCCCCAGCAAAAGATTGGAGTCACCACGACTTTAGAGACTCCAACATCAATAATCTTGCAGCTGCGGTCAAGCATCTAAATGGCAATGGTTTTTCGTGTGTTCGGATGGGAACTCGTGTTGAAAAAAGGTTGGACCAGGAGGGTTTGCCAAAGGTTCCACTGTATTCAGCGACAGATAAACAAACTGATTTACTTGATCTGTATCTCACAAAGAATTGTAAATTTTTCATTACAGGAGACACGGGTATCAACATTCTTCCTTATATGTTCAAAAAACCAATAGTTTTCCATAATTGGACCAATATCAAAAATTCCTTGCGCTATATGCCCTGCGCTTTATTTATTCCCAAAATGTATTTTTCTCAAGAGGAGGATCGTCTCCTGAGCTTTGGAGAAATGATCAACGGAGTGCTGAAAGACTTGATTTTGACGGCTGATTTGGATAAGCGAGGTATCATTGCGGTCGAAAACACAGAGGAAGAAATCAAACAAGTTGTTATAGAAATGGACCAACGATTGGCAGGACGCTGGAAAGAAAGTAAGCGGGACACAGAACTGCAAAAGCTGTTTTGGGATCAATTCGAACCGGCTACATCAAAGGCCAAAAATTTTCGTATTGGTACACATTTTCTTCGTAAATATGAACATCTTATTTGACGATATAACTCGCTCGTGTTGCAAATGGGAATCTCCTCAATTCAAAATTTCCAACGCCCAATACATCGTCAAAGGCGGTAATCTCACCCGGTGACTTTTCATAATTTGATGATGCGATCAGCACTATACTGCCTTTAGGCATGCGAGGCCAAAATTTTTCTAAGGCAACTCTAGTCGGGGCATAGATATCGGTATAGCAGATGAGAAGCGAAACCAGCAATTCTGGGTGGTTTTCATAGTATTCTGGGATTGTCTTGACTGCATCGCCTTTTATAAGGCGTATTTTTTCGAATTGGTTAAACTGGATACTGTTGTTGAAAAGCTCTACTGATTTTTGCAGTTCATCATATGAGTGCGTGGCGAAGCCTTCAGTAGATTCTGCCAGCCCAACCTCACCATCTTTCTCGAGGATTTGAGATGTATGTCCCTCAAATGTGTCAAAACCGAGAATTTTTCGCGTGTAGTTTCTCGGCTCAAAGATTTCACAAAAATGTGCAAATGAAAAAATATTGAAACCGTTAAGAACTCCGATTTCAATTATACTGCCATGTACATTTACAATCTTTTTATAGAGTTCGTACATAATGAGAAATCGAGTTGTGTCCTGGAATCTCACAAACCTTGAAAAATTAGACATCAGTAAACCAGGTCCGCCTGAGAAATTATCAAGCTGTTTTTTGAAGGCAGTGAAGGTTTCAATTTCTTTTGATGAATATGTACTGAGATCTGCGTTAATTTCTGGATCGTTTCTCAAGACGAAGGCTCCAAATGTAATTGCTACTGATTTAGAGAGGCCAATGGAGGGGTAAGACCAGCAGTTTCACACACTATGAACGGTATACCGGTACAAAGAAAATTCTGTTCCTCAGAGCAGGAACTAGCCTGAGAGCAGCAGTTTAAACATCAAGTCATCAAATAATCAAGCGCATTCTTCGTTAATTAAAGTGAAATAGAGGAGAAGAAAAACGCACAATAATGAGATGAAAGTAAGCGGTTACAGAAACAATAAATTGGTGTGAGGTACAACAGAAAACTTGCTCTAATCATATCAAGCAATATGGAAGCATGAGTCTAGGCACATTTGGGTGCTATTTTTCATGGCAGTGTGTCGTTATCTTGACTGAGCAAATTGCCTCAGGAGTCTTGGCATAAATTAAACACTAGTAATCGAGTATTAGCTGATATCTAAAAATAAAGGCTAGTCTGAGTCTAAGACACCATGCTAAGGTAAATCGTGGTCGGAACTATTGTAGTGGTAAAAGATTTTGCTCTACTCTTCAGGCCTTTGATCATCATTTGGCTATGTTTTGATTATAAGATCTTATTACTCAGCCATATACTCAAAAGCTATTTTTTTGCAAAGGATTACCTACATTGCGATGTCAATGCCCTATTTGTGACAGCCCAAGAGATGAAATTTTTCGTTCTGCGCTTCCATTCTCTGTAAGGTCTGACTGGACACCTGTTCGGTCATTTTTCTCCCTATTTTATTGTGAGAATTGTAATCACCTTTTCAAAGATGACGAAACAGTCATGAGTGGATGTGACTATGAAAGCTATGAGCTTTGGGGAAACGAGACCACTGGGGATAAAATCATTTTCGAGAATGGGGTGGCAACGGTTGGAAAATCTAAAAAAATTTTTGATTTTCTAGAACGTAGAATAACCAATTTTAGTCAAAAAAGTCTTCTTGACTTTGGTTGTCAGAGGGGAGCATTTTTGTCGCAGTTATCCAATCATAAAGCTCCTCTTGCAGGATTAGACGTCAGTGAAAAGTATCGTGAGGGTATACAAAGCCTCGGATCACTCTATTACGGCCCAAATGATGAAATAAAAAACAAATTTGATATTGTAACTCTCATCCATGTTTTGGAGCATTTAGTGGAGCTTGAGACGTCACTTTTCGTCATTAAAAATGCTATCAAAAGTGATGGAAAAGTATTTGTTCAAGTTCCCGATGTCGCTAACCAGCCAACTGATAGCTATGTCATCGACCACAAACATCATTTTTCCAAACGTTCGCTGGTAAACACTTTCAGTTTTTTGCTTGAACTCGAGGGTCACTATTTTGAGAACATTGTGCCTGGCGAATTATCGAGCATGCACACAGTCGGAAAAAAACCAATTGACGAAATGCAAAACCCTCTAACTAAAGTGGTTCAAAAGTTATTATCGATCGAGAAAACAGTTGCTAGAATTAACAGCGGGGTTGAGACAGTTGCTTTGTATGGTGCGGGTATGCTTGGCAGCCTGTTTTATGCAAATTTAGAGCAGCATGTTAAATACTTTGTGGATGACGATCCAAAACTTGAAGGGAAAACTCTTCATGGACGCCCAATCTATAGTGTTGCCAATAGACCTGATAACATTCCCATCCTCAACTGCTTACCACAAGTTCACGCCGCTCTTGTAAGGAAAAGATTCAAAAACGATGGTGCCCTGATAGAGCTATTTTGATAGGAATTTTTCTTTCACCTGAGATACGACTCCCTGACTAAACACAGTGAAAAATTGACTATCTACAGAAGAATGATGGAATGGATGCGTAAAACGAATATCAAAAGAAACTCTTGGATGAGATGACTCGTTAGACCCACCGTGTATCATGTTGCCAAAAAACACCAAATACTCACCTAGCTTAGGGGTTACTATTTTTAATTCTCCGCCGGAGAGTTTGCTGATGCTATCATCTATTTTGGGCGCGTACACAAACCCTAGTTTATTTGCTAGGCTGCCCTTTGAGACATTTTTTCGGTCGTCATCTTTATATTCTGTGTGCCTTACATTGACTGACGGCGTGAGGTGAGACCCCTCAACTAAAGCCAATCCAGCTCCGGGAAATAGCTCTATAAGTGGAACCCAAAAATTGATATGTTCAACAGAGTTGCCATAAAACGTATCTCTATGCAGTCCCGGTGAGTCAGACTCACAGTGCGGTTTTTGTAATCTGAGAAACACTTTTTGCTGAATGAGAATATCTGGCCCAAGTAAAGACTTGATAAACGGCGTCTCTCTCAAAAAAAGCTTTTTAGTGAACTCCATATTATTAAGAACTTCAGAAAACTTTTCCATAAAAAGATATTGCTCCTCTCGAGTTTGGAATTTTTGTTGGATACTATCGAGATCGCAACCTAATTCTCTCGAGATAACGTTGACGTGATCCGTGATAACGCTTTTGTCTTGAAATTCGCGAATAGTCCATCCCTTTTTTGCAAGACTTTCATGATGTCTTTGTAAGTCTCTGTTCATGTTTATTCCCATCTCTTGAGGTTGGCATTCAATTAAGAAATCTATGAAAAATGATGGCCGGACTCGTTAAACCTCATCCAGTCTTTGTCATCAGGGAAGCTGTTGTAGCTTTTTTTTGTCTTAATAAAATTTCTCTTGTGCAATTTTGCACCTGTTCTAATTGCAAAAAAAGCTTCCTCAGTGGCGACTGCACTGAGTTCAAAGCAAAGTTTGTATAAGCTAAAAACGGTGTCTTTGCGATAAACTGGTAGACATTTCTGTACTAAAATTTCGCCTTCGTCAATTTCAGATACCATCTTGTGTACGGTCACACCGACAACGTTTTCATTTTGAGATAAAGCGTAAAATATGGGAAGTACACCCCCATATGATGGTAATAATGACGAGTGGCGATTAATGCACCCGCGCTTTGGAAGTTCAAGTATATTCTCTGGTAAGTATAGCGAATTGGATGATAAAATTAAATCTGGATCTGTGCTTTTCAAAAATGTGAAGTATTCAGGCATGGAGATAGAATTGACACAAACAAAAGGTATCTGGTTCTTTTTTGCTATCTCTTTCACGCTGCCATATGTTCTAAAGCCAAAATGCCGAAAGGCTTGAGCGTTAATCCTTTGGATAAGACTTCTTAATGCAATAACACCAAAGCTAGTTAAACCAAGATTGCGCCAATTTTTGACAAGATATTGTTGTAACTTTCCACCATTAGGTAATTCGACAATCGTAATACCGGTAATAATTGCGTGTTTTGACTCTCTAACGATCCAGTCAAGATATCTTGGGTGAAAAAAAGGAGTCTCATCAATAATCACGTGCACTCGAAGTTTGGAATAATTATCTTCTTTGGGTTTAGTCTTGTGAGATTTAGTTGAAGTAAACGACCTCGGCGAGTTCATTTTTTTACAACGCGAATAATTTACCAACTCGCAGCCAAATGATCTGGCGAAGTTGTTCATATCGATCTCGATTAAAGTTGATAATTCTTTTTCCCTATCCATATCAATAATGTAATCGCGAACTGACCGATCGATGTAAACTTCTTGTTGAGAGCCAATTATTTTAACGGGGTGAAACAAAACTTCGATCAGTTTACCTTTGGTATTTTTTTTCTGAATGACCTCCAAGCCCTTACTCAAAGCTGAAATAGACATGGTCCCAGTGAAAAGCACTCCAATAAAATGGTCATTGCTTCTTACACTGCTTGATTTAAGTTGTGATTTGTTGAACTTTGAGCAAATTTTCAGCACGATTTGCTTGATAAAATTGACAGGCAATTTCCGCGAAAAGTGCTGCGTCAGTGGCGATGGCCAATATATGATCTCATCGGGATTTCTAACAAATCCAACGTCATACTCTTTTGCTAATTTGCAAACTAAAGTAAACAATGCTGGTATTGCATGTGAATGTTGGTGGCTATTGAAATGGTCTGGTTTTCCAAAATCACGAATATAGGTTTCGATCTGAGATCTGAACTCCTCCTCAATTTCTCTCAAGAATTTTTCTCGCCAGCTGTTCACTAGAAGACCAAGAAAGCCCTTCGTGAATGCGCCTTGACTGTCACAGAGTAAAGATCTACTGAAATCGACATTTCTCCGCGACGTACCCTCAACAACATTCAGATGCAATCCAATGCCAACGCCTAGCTTTAAGAGCTGGGGTTTAACTCTTTTTAACGCATCTTGATACGCTGCACCGTTGACCCGCACGCACGTACTTGTGATGTTTCCCTCGAGAGCAGCAGCGAGTATCGCTTCATTAAACCCAAAGCTTAATCCCAAGTCGTCTGTATGGATTATTATTTTATTTTTCGACGCTTTATCTGT